>ENA-OQDW01000139-OQDW01000139.1-human-gut-metagenome-genome-assembly--contig:-NODE-139-length-28995-cov-3.905605_pt1 | contig 28995 bp, 34 predicted proteins | sample MGYA00242784_ERZ504613 | MGnify/ENA primary metagenome ERZ504613 (study PRJEB26092, sample SAMD00036330) | human gut metagenome | host: Homo sapiens | study: EMG produced TPA metagenomics assembly of...
TCGAGTATTTTCCCGAAATATCTCGGAAAATATGCACGCAAGATGCGTGCGAGAAGATACGAAACAGGCTCTGAAGGGAAATTTGCAAGCAGATGGCGTGCAAAGTCGCCAGACGCTCTTTGTGCGGAATAACATAACAATAAAAATCCCACAGTTTCAAGGATTTCTGAAACTGTGGGATTTTGTTTTTTGGAATAATTACTAGGACAACACCGCACAAAGCCGTCAGGCGGGCTTTGTACGGTGTTGCCCTAGATCAAGTCAAAGTGTGCCAGTGCCTTTTCCAGCCCGTCGTCTGCAAGATTTGCGGTGATGTAATCTGCGTAGGGGTGCAGCATAGGGCTGTCCCCCATTGCGATTCCCGTGCCGGCAGCTTCCAGCATGGGGCGGTCGTTCAGGCTGTCGCCTACGGCAAAAATTTGAGAACGGTCTGCCCCCAGCAGCTGCATCATCTTTTCCATGCCGGTGGCTTTGGAACAGCCGCAGGGCACCATTTCCGCAAAGTGATTTCCCCGATCGATGTAGTCAAACTTGCCGGTCAGCCCTGCCTGAAATGCAGCCAGATCGCTCTGCTCGTCGTACCAGATGACAAACTTGTCCGTGTACCAGTCTGCATCATCGGGCAGGTCGGAAACAGTCACATGCTTGCTTTCGTATAGATTCAGCAGATCTTGCAGATATGGCAAAATTCGTGTGCTGCGGTCGATGAACATGGCATCGCTGCGTTCGTACAGAACGGCAACATTGGTGCGGCGAACCAGTTCCACCATTTCGCGGCTGCATGCCGGTGTCTGCTTCTCGTGGAACAGGACTTTTCCGTCATATTCCAATTCTGTGCCGCAGCCATAAACATAGCCATCGAAGCCGATTTCCCGGAGAAACGGGTCTACGTTCATGGCAGTGCGTCCGGTGTTGATGAAGGTGGCATTGCCCTTTTTGCGGGCTGTCTGAATGGCACGGACTGCGGATTCCGGCAGATAGCCGTCCTCTGAAATGATCGTGCCGTCGATGTCAAAGAAAATGAAATTTTGCATAAACTCACTCACTTTACGGGAATTTCAAATTTGCGGTTTTCAACAATGTGGAAAGTGCCTTGTTTCTCGTTTTCAGGCGTTCTTGAACAGGCTGACCATTTCCAGTGCGGACATGGCACAGTCATAACCCTTGTTGCCTGCCTTGGTGCCGGCACGCTCGATTGCCTGTTCAATGGTGTCGGTAGTCAGCACGCCGAACAGTACCGGCAGACCGGACTCCAGTCCTACTTGTGCAATGCCCTTGGAAACTTCTGCACAAACATAGTCGTAGTGGCTGGTGGAACCGCGGATCACTGCACCGACGCAGATGATCGCATCATACTTGCCGGAGAATGCCAGCTTCTTGGCAGCCAGCGGGATCTCAAATGCCCCCGGTACCCATGCCAGTGTGATGTCGTCGCCGTCGGTGCCGTGCCGCAGCAGGCAGTCCTCTGCACCGCCCACCAGCTTGGTGGTGATGAATTCGTTGAAACGTGATGCAACGATTGCGATTTTCAGCCTTTGCCGTCATACATGCCTTCCAGTGTTTTCATGTTCTTGTACCTCCGTTGTTGTTTTCAGTTTCGAGAAGTTCCTGATAAAAGATACCCAGTTTCCCGACGTATCCGGACTTCCATGGTTTATTTTTGCCGCAGTAGTGAATGATGCTGGTGTTCTGTCTGACCCAGTCGATACTGCGGATCTCGTTCGGGCGTCTGGCGTTGTACATTGCCAGAATACGATCGCTCAGATTGTAGCGATAGCTGTCCGCCAGCTGAATCTGCTTGCCGTACAGAGCAGTGATGATGTCCTGATCCGGCAGGAGCAGGCGGTTTTTCTTGTCGCTGACAAATGCCAGCACGTCCTCGGTGGTCTGCTGCTGCCGAAGCTGTTTCAGGTTCAGCACCATGACACCGGTGTTGATGTAGGGCACATCTTCCGCAATGCCCAGCCGCAGGCAGTTCATCTTATTGAACAGAGCACGCACGTGGGTGCAGGCAATATAGCTTGCACCGTCAAATGCCTTGTGGTACAGGTCGTCCAGCGGCTGAATTGCGATCGTGTCGGTGTCCAGATACAGCACACGGTCTAATTCTGCCGGTAAAAACTGAGCCGCAAAGATGCGGTAGTAGATTTGCCTGGGATAGCGGTCAGTTTCCGGAAAGTTCTGAAAAAAGGTTTCGTCTATGGACACCCCCAGAATTTCCGCTTCCGGAACCTTCTGCTGTATTTGTTGCAGATCGTCCGCTGTCAGATCGGAGTGCAGCACATGGACGGTGTAGCCCTCCGAACAGGGAAATCGTACCACAGAACGCAGGCATTGTACCAGCTGCCAGCAAAAATTGTGGTTGATACAGAATAATAGGTGCAGGGGAATCACTTCCTTTCTGTGGACAACGTCTAAGGAAACGCTGATGCGGTATTGCCCTAAGTCCGGCGGAATGTCACAGGTCCCCAGTTGCTGTTGATGTGAAATGTGTCCGCATCATCAAAGGTAAAATCTGTAACATATTCGCCGCTGTCCTGATAAATGGCGTATGTTCCTGATGTCGCATCGGTGCATTCCAGATAACCGCTGTATTCCAGATTGCCGGTGGCGTAGTAGGCAGCCACACCGCCTTCACCGTCCATGACCAGAGAAGCCGTATCGGGATCTCCGTCCATATACCACGTGCCGGCAGTGCAGGCGAACACTTCTATTGTCGCAGCATCGTCCGCAGCTTCTGTTGTTGGTATTGCAGCAATTTCTGTAGCAATTTCTGTTGCGGAAGCTGTAGTAGTTTCTGTTGCAGACGTCGTAGTGGTTTCTGTTGCAGATGTTGTAGTGGTTTCCGCAACAGTAGTTTCTGTCGTTTCCGTTGTCGTTTCTGTAGCAATAGTCGCGGTTGTTGTGGAAGATTCCACAGCGGACTCCAGCGAACCGCAGCCGCTTGTCCATACGCAGACAGCTGCCAGCAGAGGAAGCATACTACTATAAATGATTTTCATAGACAAATCCCCTTAAAAGTGCAGATAATGCCCCATTTTGAACTGCTTGGTCTTGAGATACCGCAGATTCTCCGGCTTTTCCGGAATGTCAATGGGAACACGCTCGGCAACAGTCAGCCCGTATTCGCCTAGCTCTGCGATCTTTTCCGGATTGTTGGTCATCAGCCGCAGAGAAGTTACCCCCAGATGTTTCAGGATCTGTGCACCTACGCTGTAATCCCGCAGGTCCGGTGCAAATCCCAGTTTGATATTTGCCTCTACGGTATCCAGGCCGTCTTCCTGTAGCTTGTACGCCCGAATCTTGTTCAGCAGACCAATGCCTCTGCCTTCCTGCCGCAGATAGACCAGAACGCCCCGTCCCTCTGCGTGGATCATGTCCAGTGCACGGTTCAGCTGTTCGCCGCAGTCGCACCGGCAGGAGCCGAACACATCACCAGTCAGACACTCAGAGTGTACCCGACACAATACCGGCTTGCCGTCTGCCACATCACCCATGACCAGAGCCACATGCTCGTCCCCGTTGATGGTGTTGCGGAAACCGAACATCTGGAAATGTCCGTGGACTGTGGGCAGTTCTGCCCGTGCCACTTCTTCCACGAAGTTGTCATGATTCCGGCGGTAGTGCTGGAGTTCCCGAATGGTGATAAAGGACAGCCCGTGCTGTTTTGCAAAGTCTGCCAGCTTTTCGCCACGCATCATGGTGCCGTCATCGTCCATGATCTCACAGCAAAGTCCCACCTGTGTCAGTCCGGCGAGCCGTAGCAGGTCTACAGTTGCTTCGGTGTGCCCGTTCCGTTCCAGAACGCCGCCGGGCTTGGCTTCCAGCGGGAACATGTGTCCCGGACGGCGGAAGTCGCCGGGGTGTGCTTCCGGATCGGCTGCCATACGGGCTGTCAGACCACGCTCTACTGCGGAAATACCGGTGGTGGTGTCGATATGGTCAATGGAAACGGTGAACGCGGTTTCATGGTTGTCGGTGTTGTGAGAAACCATTTGCGTCAGTCCCAGCCGGACAATGTTGTCATGGTTCATGGGCATGCAGATCAGCCTTTTGCGGCACTTGCCATGAGGTTGACGTTTTCCGTGGTGGCAAACTGTCCGGCACAGATGAGGTCGCCCTCGTTTTCCCGATCCGGATCGTCTGTCACCAGAATGCACTTGCCGTTCCGCAAGTCCTGCAAAGCTTCTTCAATGGTGTTATATGTAATTGCCATAGAAATGACCTCCTTATTTGGATAGTTCGTCCCGTACCTGCATCAGTGTATAACCCAACAGATTTTGACCACGCCATTTTTCCGGAGAAAGCCGGTCGCTGTCTGTCATGGACAGTCCAATGCCCCAGATCCTGTCATGTACCGCACATTCTGCCAGCAGATGCGGTGCAGTTGCCAGCAGTTCTTGCAGAAGCGACTGGTTTTGCCGGAATTTTTCCAGCAGCCCCTCATAGACAATTTGCTGCCGGACTGCACTCCACTGAGAGTCCACGTAGTTCCGGACGCTTCGCCCCAGAGCCTTGACCTTGCCGGGGTTGTCGGTTTGCAGAATCTGCTGTGCAATTTCGGTATCCTGAAATTGCAGGGCTTTCTGATACATCATGTATTGTTCCATGTGGGCAAAGGAAATGCCGTCTTTCTCAAACGGCGAGGGATACCAGTTGCTGAGATAGCCGTTTTCTGAATTGTGAAAACAAATGATATGCCGCATATGCATCTCCTTTAAAAAAATCCGTTCTGTTGCAGCAGTTCCATAGTGACACCGCCGCTTTTCGGTTGCATCAGCTTTTCCACATACTTGCCGATGATGTCGGTTTCCAGATTGACGATCTCACCGGAGCGATGCTTCAGCAGGGTGGTTTCCTCACCGGTGTGAGGAATCAGGCTCACAGTGAAATCCGTGTGGGAAACTTTTGCCACTGTCAGGCTGATGCCGTCAATGGCAATGGAGCCTTTTTCCACTACATACCGGAGCAGTTCCGGTGCGGCACTGATTGTCACCAGCACTGCGTTGCCCTCCGGTTGCATGGAACGGATTGTTCCTGTGCCGTCAATGTGTCCGGCAACAATGTGCCCGCCGAATCTGCCGTCTGCTGCCATGGCACGTTCCAGATTCACTTTCGAGCCGGTTTTCAACTGTCCCAGATTGCTCCGCCGCAGGGTTTCCGGCATCACATCTGCTGTGAAGTGGTCTTTGTCCATGCGAATCACCGTCAGGCAAACGCCGTTCACGGCAATGCTGTCGCCGATCTGCGTCCCCTCCAGCACCTTTGCGGCGGACAGTTCCAGTTCGCACCGGTTGGGGGACTGGTTCAGACGCCGCACAGTTCCCATTTCTTCTACGATTCCGGTAAACATCTTAGAATTGCTCCTTTCTGGTATATTCCAGAAGCAGATCCTGTCCCAGACGGGTAATGGTGGGTTCGGACAGCAGGACAGCCTTGTCCGGTGTGGTAATGCCCATGCCGCCAATGGGGGACAGACCGTCGCCGCCGAACAGCTTCGGTGCCACGTAAACCTGCACCAGATCACAGCAATTTTCCTGCAATGCTGCGGCGTGAATGGTCGCACCGCCCTCGATCAGCACGCTGTCCAGCCCACGCTGTCCCAGCTGTTCCAGACAGTTTCGCAGGGAGATGTGTCTGCCGTTCAGTTCCTCCTTGGAGAGTTGAAATTCGCCGAGCCGCATGAACAACTCGTCCAGTTCTTCCTTGGGCAGCAGCTTCGCCTCCAGTACGGTAACGCCTGCCGCTTCCAGAGCCGCCTTTTTATCCTTGTCCGGAGCATAGCAAAAGACAATGACCGGCACTTCCTTGGCAGTCTGCACCAGCCGGCTCTCCATGGGGATTCGCAGGCGGGTATCCAGTACCACTCGCACCGGCTGGGAAGGATTCTCACAGCGGCAGGTGAGCAGGGGGTCGTCTGCCAGTACTGTGCCGATGCCGACACAGATCGCAGCCACCCGCTTTCGGGTCTGTTGAACATGGGCACGGGCAGCTTCGCCAGTTACCCATTTGGAAGCCCCGCCGGCACAGGCAATCTTGCCGTCAGCAGTCATGGCATACTTTAAAATGGTATAGGGCATTTTGGTGTCGATATACCGGAAGAAGATCGGGTTCAGTTTATCACAGGCTTCCCGCAGGAAATCCGGAATCACTTCAATACCGTGTTCTTCCAGATACTGCACGCCCTTGCCGAATACCAGCGGATTGAAATCGCGGGAACCGATGTACACCCGCCGAATGCCGCTTTCCACCAGTGCTTCGGTGCAGGGCGGTTGCTTGCGTGGTGACAGCATGGCTCCAGTGTGACATACATGGTCGCACCGGCAGGATCCTCCGTGCAGTGCTTCAGGGCGTTTCGTTCTGCGTGCAGGTCACCATAGCGGGCATGCCAACCCTCGCCGATGATGTGGTGATCTTTGACGATCACAGCACCTACCAGCGGATTGGGATTGGTAAAGCCGGTGCCACGCTTGGCAAGCTGTATGGCACGCTCCATATAAAAAGAATGCTCTGTCATGAAAACACCTCCGAAAAATAACAACGCCCTGTTTTGCCAGAAGCAAAACAGGGCGAAATCAAACAGCCGCTTTTCTGCGGGAGCTGTATGGATTCATGGTTATGGGGGAAACACATCGTATTTGCTGCGTGGCTTCTCTCATCCGGACTTTACCGTCGGTTTCGGAATCTCACCGAATCAACCAGTTTCACACTGGCTCGCAGACTGCGGCATATCGCCGTTCACTGCCGGTTCTGAATTGCACAGTACCCTGAAGCTGCTATCAGTATAACATGATTTCTGCCGTTTGTCAAGAGACTTTTTCCGGTATGAAGATTCATAAGAATTTCACCAAAAAAACTTTTTCTTATGCTATAATACTTTTGATTCTACGAATGATTTTAGGCAAAGCCGTTAGGCGGACTTTGTGCGGTGTTGCCTTTACATCTGCAATGATGCATGGATAAGAGCACTTTGGAATTTTACAGAAAGGGGCCTTTGGAATGACAGAGGAAAATATGCGGAAAACCATTGCCGGAAACATTGCAAAATATCGGAAGCAGCTGGGCATGACACAAATTGATCTGTCGGAGAAGATCAACTATTCTGACAAGAGCATTTCGAAATGGGAACGGGGCGACGGCATTCCAGACGTACCGACACTGGTGCAGCTGGCGGAAATTTTCGGCGTTTCTGTGGACGAACTGATCTATCCGCCGAAGCCCCAGCCGGAATTGCCGGTAGAGCCGGAAAGTGACGCAAAATCGGCAGATTCTACTTACGGTAGATTCCGCTGGAAGCACTTTTTCATCACTCTACTGTCTGTAGCCGGCGTTTGGCTGGTGGCATTTCTGATGATCTGTCTGTTCCAGTACCTCGCACCGAGCATGGCGAACCTCTGGGACGGCAGAGTGCTGTGCTATGCTCTTGCCGGTTCGTTTGTGGTGTTCCTGATTTTTGCCAGCCTGTGGTGGGAACGGGCATGGATTTTCATTGCCATAACCGGCATCATCTGGCAGGGGCTCTCTCTGTCTTTGTGACATTCCACACCATTTCTGGTGCAGCAGTGGTGTTTGCACTGGCTGGTGTGCTGGAACTGCCGGTAGTACTCTGCTATTTCTGGCGGTGTGCGGCAAAGCACCAGTGGCTGATTCCCTATCCGTTCCGCGGAAAAGTAAAGGCAATACTGCACAATCTCTGTGCGGTATTGCCCTAATAGCTATAGCAATTTAAAGAAAGTGTGGCCAGATGAGCATGCTGAAATTGATTCATATAGACATGTTAGGAGATAAAAATGTTAGTTAATTTTTCTGACTTATTTTTGAAATCTAAAGGCGAACCAATACAATATGGTAAAAAAACACTTTTACTCATAGATCATTTCCCCGTAGAAAATGAATTTCAAATTATGTTAAAATTGATTTCTACAAACTCTGATTGGAAGCAAGCTATTCAAATTGCAATCAATAGCGGTAGCATGACTGTAGACGGAGTCATTAAAAGAAAAAGATTTCGTTTTTGGGAGGATGATCTGCGGCAAGAACCAGATCAAACGATTATCATTCACGGAAAAACAAAAGATAAGTACTTATCTTTTTGGAATACTTATGAAAGGGTTTATGGTGATGGTCAAAAAGTAATTGAAAGTTGGACGATGAATGCAGCTATGATAAAGGGAGAGAATGGGGTTTATTACTGTAATGATGCACAAATGAACGATGATTTTCATGATTTAATTTTTCAAATAAAGGCTATTTAAGGCAATACCGCTGTTTTTAACAAATATTGTATTTGAAATATAACGAAAAAAGGCGTGGTACAGGTGTACCATGCCTTTTTTGTGTGAATATACACCAGCATTCGGAAATTCTCAAAACGGTAGAGCCGGTTTCTGTGGGAATAGGTGGATTCTATTCCGTAAAAAGGGTATACTAAGTACTGCAACAACATGAAAGCGAGGAACCCCATATGAAAATCACACAGGACATCGGCATTCGCATCTGCGGCACCGGCAGCAGCGTGCCGGAACGGAAGATTTCCAACGATGACATGGCAACGATCGTAGAAACCAACGATGAGTGGATCCGCACCCGCACTGGCATTTCCAACCGGCATTTTGCGGATAAGGAAACGAATCTTTCTCTGGGCATGGAAGCTGCAGAAAAGGCACTGGAAATGGCTGACATCTCTAAAGAAGAAATCGGCGTAGTCATCTGTGCCACCATTACGCCGGACAATATCGTTCCGTCGCAGGCGTGCATGCTGCAAAAGGAGCTGGGACTGCCGGAAACGGTGTTTGCCTTTGACATCTGTGCAGCCTGCACCGGATTCCTCTACGCAGTACACACCGCCCGTTCTCTGCTGTGCAGCATGCCGAAAAAGAAATACGCTCTGGTGGTGGCAAGCGAAGTGTTGAGCCGCGTTACCAATTTTGCTGACCGGAACACCTGCGTCCTGTTCGGGGACGGTGCCGGTGCAGCGGTAATCACGCTGGACGAAAACAGCCGCTATGCCTTTGACTGCGGAGCAGAGGGCAACACAGAAGTGCTGTACTGTCCGAAGTATTATCACGATACAAACCCCTTTGCTGAAAACCTGCCGGAACCGGCAGAGCAGTTCGTCAGCATGCAGCAGAGCCGTGTACAGTTTTGCCGTGCAGGCACTCTCCGGCAGTATCCAGCGTGTGGCGGAAAAAGTGGGCGGCTATCCGGACTGCTATGTCTGCCATCAGGCGAATGCCCGCATCTTGCAGGCAGCAGCCAAGCAGCTGAAAGAACCGATGGAAAAGTTCTTCCTGAACATCGGCGAATACGGCAACACCTCTGCGGCATCGATCGCCATTGCACTGGACGACTGTGTCCGCAGCGGCAGCGTAAAACGGGGACAGACCATGATGCTGTCCGGATTCGGCGGCGGTTTGAGTTACGGCACCGCATATTTCACATTCTGATCGAAGGAGGATTTCGCCATGTACCGCAAAGAATATACCGAAACCATTTTTCGCACCGGCAGCCATACCTCTCGCAAAAGCAGTGTTAAACAGCACGAAATGGCAGCACTGCGGGAAATGGAGCAAATGATTCTGGCTGCTGAAGCTGTCCCTGCCGGAGCAGAGGCTCTGGAAAGAGCCACGGCACATCTGGAACAATTTTTGCAGCAGGTGCGGCAGAAACGCATTCTGGACGAAAAACAGCGTGCGATGGAAGCGTTCCGGCAGCAGTTTGAAAACGGCTACACATGGCGGAACGGTTTTCTGCGGAATGTGGCACGGCTCGGTGATCGGGAGGCCCTGATAGAACCGGAGAGCGGAACCGTCTGGACGTACACACAGCTGAATGCAGAGGCAAACCGGCTTTCGCACGCCCTGCTCCGTGCCGGACTGCAAAAGGGCGATGTTGTCATGGTACAGCTGCACAACTGTCCGGAATTCGTGTTCGCCTATCTGGCTTGCCATAAGACCGGCATGGTATTCTGTCCGGTGAATTTCCGTCTGTCTGCCAAGGAAATTACAGACTGTATGGACAACAGCCGTCCCAAGGTGTTCCTGCTGGAGCCGGAAACACAGGCGGAAGTGGACATGGCACTGCGGCGGACGGCACACGCCCCGCAGATTCTGCTGACCACAGATGCCAGGGCATCCCATGCCTACGCTGGCTTCACCGCAGACTGTCCCGCAACTGAACCGGAGCTGCCGTGGGAACTGTCTGTCTATGATGAAACCCTGCGGCTGTTCACCTCCGGTACCACCGGCAGACAGAAAAGCGTATGCCTGACCAGCATCAATGAGGTGCTTTCCGCCCATGATGTGATGATCCATTTCCCGTTTTCGTTTACAGACCGTTCCATGAACACTACACCGTGGTTTCACCGCGGCGGGCTGCACTCCGGCGGCATTACACCGACGCTGTACGCCGGCGGTACTGTGATTATCCAGCGGAAATTCCAGCCGGAAAAGACACTGGACATGGTACAGCAGTACGGACTGACATTTCTCATCGGCGTTCCCAACGTGCTGGAACTGCTGGCAGAAGCACAGCAGAAACAGCCCCGTGACCTGAGCAGCCTGCGTGGCATCGTCACCATGGGCAGCCCGCTGGAACGGGCGGACTGTATCCGCTATCAGAAGATTCTGACCAAGCGGATTTTCAACGGCTATGGTACGACAGAAACGTTCTGGAACACGTTCCTCCGACCGGATGACCTGCCGGAAATGGCAGGCAGTGCAGGGCGTTCCTGCGTTGATGATGATGTGCGTGTGATAAAGGTATATGAGGACCGTGTGGCAGAGCCGGATGACCTTGCAGCGACAGACGGCAGCGAGGTGGGAGAAGTCATCATTCGCTCCAATGCCAAGTCGGCGGCGTTCTATTTCGGCAACCCTGCGGAAACCCGCCGGCGGTTCCATGACGGCTTTTTCTATACCAATGATCTGGGCACATGGGACGAGAACCATTATTTCCGCATTGTAGGACGGAAAGACGATATGATCATTCCGGCGGAGAAAACATTTATCCGGTGGAAGTGGAAGAAGTGCTGAACCTGCACCCCGCAGTCAAGGACTGCATTGTTACGGCGGCACCGGACAGCAGGCGTGGCGAGATCGTCACCGCCTATGTGATCGCCGCAGACCCGTCGCTGACAGCACAGGAACTGGAACGTTACTGCAAGGAAAGTCCGCTGCTGGCGAATTATAAACGCCCGCATTATTACCGGTTTGTCAGCGAACTGCCCCGCAATGTCACAGGAAAGAAGATGCATTATGTCATGAAACAGCTGGCAGAACTGGACTTGCAGGAGGGCAGACTGATTCGGGTATAAGAGCCGCTGTTATTCCCGCTTTTTGTTGCTGCATGCAGATGCCGTATTCCGTGCAGGGAGTACGGTATTTTTTATCGGAGAAAGCAGGGGGGGAGCGGACTGTGTTTCTGAAAAAAAACCAACATTTTCAGTTGCATTTTTGTATAGAATGTGCTATAATAAAAAGAAACATGCTCTTGCTGGGAAAGGAACTTCTATGAAAAAGATCACGATCATTACGGGACACTATGGTTCCGGAAAAACCAATCTGGCAGTCAACCTTGCCCTGCGGCTGGCAGATGCCGGCGAAAAGGTGACCATTGTCGATTTTGACATTGTCAATCCCTATTTCCGCACGGCGGATTTTGCGAAACTGTTTGAGGAACGGGGTGTTACGCTGGCGGCTTCCATGTATGCCAACACCAGTCTGGACATTCCTGCCATTTCTTTTGATATGGAACGCATGGCATATGAGGACGGCTATCTTATCATCGATGTAGGCGGGGACGATGCCGGTGCCATTGGACTGGGGCGGTATGCCGAGGGCTTTTCTGCTTATGTTCCCGATCAGCTGGACATGTGGTATGTGGTGAACCGCTATCGCTATCTCACAGAAGAACCGCAGGAAACACTGGAACTGATGTACGAGATCGAAGCCGTTTCCCGCATGCGTCACACCGGAATTGTGAACAACTCCAATCTGGGGAAGGAAACCACGGCGGAAACCATTCTGCGGGCAGTGCCTTATGCGGAAGAAATCGCCGCACAGGCGAAGCTGCCGCTGGTCTGCACCACCTGCCGGAAGGACCTGACCGTTTCTGTACCGGACATTCTGCCGGTGGATGTGTTTGTCAAGCCGGTGTGGGAGGAATAAGGAGCAATCTGCACGCAGATGGCGTGCAAAGTCGCCAGACGCTCTTTGTGCGGTATTGCCCTAAGATTTTACAAAGTAAGCTTCTCTGAAAAGGCACCCGAAGGACGTGTCCTGTGCGGCGTTGCTCAAGTGTCTTGTAGAATAAATGTACGCAGAAAGGAGTGAGGAATATGGAGAAAATGCAGGTTCGGTTTGAACGCTGTAAAGGGTGTGGTCTTTGCGTAACGGTCTGTCCAAAGCAGATCGTTGCCCTGCAAAAAGAACACCGGAATGAAAAAGGATATTTTACCGCAGAATGCACTGATCAGGACGCATGTATCAGTTGTGCATGTGTGCAATGATCTGTCCGGATTGTGCAATTACCATTCAAAAGTGAAAGAAGGTTCATAACCAATGGAAAGAAGTCTGATGAAGGGCAACGAGGCATTGGCAGAAGCGGCAATTCGTGCCGGCTGTAAGTGCTTCTTTGGCTATCCGATCACACCGCAGACCGAACTGTCTGCGTATATGGCAAAGCGTATGGAAAAATCCGGCGGTGTCTTTTTACAGGCAGAGTCGGAAATTGCAGCGATCAACATGGTGCTGGGTGCCGCATCTACCGGCGTGCGTGCCATGACATCGTCCTCCTCGCCCGGCGTTTCGCTGAAGGCAGAGGGAATCTCTTACATGGCTGGTTCCGACCTGCCGGGGCTGATCATCAACGTACAGCGTGGCGGTCCGGGTCTGGGCTCGATCCAGCCGGCACAGTCTGACTATAATCAGGCGACCCACGCCATGGGACACGGTGATTTTCATATTCTGGTATATGCACCATGTTCCGTACAGGAATGGTGGACACCGTGACGCTGGCATTCGACAAGGCTGACCAGTACCGCATGCCGGCAATGATTCTGGCAGACGGTCTGCTGGGACAGATGATGGAGCCGGTAACATTTCCGGAACCCCGCACCACGCTGCCGGACAAGTCTGACTGGGCTGCAAACGGTCACGGCAACAAGCGGGAACACCATATCATCAACTCTCTGTATCTGGATGCACCGCTGCTGGAGGCAAAGGTACAGGAACGGTTCAAGCGTTATGCCATTATCGAAGAAACCGAAACCGATGCAGAACTGTACTGTTGTGATGATGCGGAGATCGTCGTTACCGCTTATGGTGCATCTGCACGTGTATCCAAGTCCGCAGTCACTGCTGCCCGCCGCAAGGGCATTAAGGCAGGTCTGTGCCGTCCCAAGACCCTGTGGCCGTTCCCGAAAAAAGAACTGTGCGAAGCAACCAAGCATGCTTCTCATATTCTGGACGTGGAAATGTCTATGGGTCAGATGATCGATGACGTTCGTCTGGCAACAGAGTGCCGTCTGCCGGTATCGTTCTTCGGCAGAACCGGCGGCGTGATCCCCACTCCGGCAGAAGTACTGGCGGAGATCGAAAAACTGGCAGGAGGTGCAGAATAATGGCTGTTGTATTTGATCATCCGAAGTCCCTGCTGGACGTTTCCACACACTTCTGTCCGGGCTGCGGTCACGGTATCGTACACCGTCTGGTCTGCGAAGTCATTGACGAAATGGGCATCGAGGGCGACACCATCGGCGTTGTTCCGGTAGGCTGTTCGGTAATGTCCTATAACTATTTCGGCTGCGATGTGATCGAAGCTCCCCACGGCAGAGCTCCGGCAGTGGCTACCGGTGCAAAGCGTACCAATCCGGACAAGTTTGTCTTTTCCTATCAGGGCGACGGCGACCTTGCGGCGATCGGTACCGCAGAAACCGTTCATGTTGGTACCCGCGGCGAAAATATCGTGGTGATCTTCATCAATAACACCACCTACGGCATGACTGGCGGTCAGATGGCTCCGACCACGCTGCCGGGACAGGTGACACAGACGACACCGTTCGGCAGAAACGTTGAAACTGCCGGCTATCCGATCCGTATCTGTGAAATGATGGCAACGCTCAGCGGTACTGCATTGGCACAGCGTGTGGCGATCGACAGCGTTCCCCATATCCGCGAAGCCAAGAAGGCAATTCGCAAGGCGTTCGAAAATGAAAAGGCAAAGCGTGGTCTGTCGATCATTGAAGTGCTGTCTACATGTCCCACCAACTGGGGCATGTCGCCCACAGAGTCCATGCAGTTCGTCAAGGACAAGATGATTCCTTACTACCCGCTGGGCGTATATAAGGACGTTACCGCAGAGGAGGGTGCAAAGGCATGACAACTGAAATCATTTTAGCTGGTTTCGGCGGACAGGGCATTCTGTTTGCCGGAAAGATTCTGGCATACTGCGGACTGATCGCCGGCAAGGAACTCAGCTGGCTGCCGTCTTACGGTCCGGAAATGCGTGGCGGTACTGCCAACTGTTCCGTTTGTATTTCCGATGAACCGATCGGTTCTCCGGTTGTGACAACGCCGGACTATCTCATTGCGATGAATGGCCCGTCCTATAAGAAGTTTATCGATGCAGTCAAGCCGGACGGTCTGGTGCTGTTCGATAACTCTATTGTTGAGGAAACCTGCGAGAGAACCGACATCACGGCAATCTCTCTGCCGGCAACGGACATTGCCACCAATGCAGGGCTGAACGGTGCGGCAAACATGGTGCTGCTGGGCAGAATGCTGGCAGAAACCAACCTGTTTGATATGGACACCGTGAAAAAGGCAATGGAAAAGTGCATTCCGCCGAAACGTGCTCACCTCATTGAGGCAAACCTCAAGGCAATTGCTTTGGGAATGGCGGAAAAGAAGTAAAGGCAGCACTGCATAAGGCTTTACTTATTAATTTGACAATGCATTCTAAAAAACCGGCTGTCAGTTATCTGACAGCCGGTTTTTCTGTAAGAGTGTATTCGTTACTGCACTACCGATTCCCAGCTTGTGGGCAAACCGGCACTTTTCTGTGCAATATACAGCAATGCATAGTAAATATCTGTGGAATCCAGTGCATCGTTTTCGTCAATATCTGCCGCCAGAAAAGTCGCACCCTCCAGCAGATCTTCCCGAATGCCGGCGGAACTCTTGGCACAGGAGTACAGCATCTCGAACAGATCCTGCGTGTCCACACTGCCGCCGCGAACCAGAGCCGTGTCACTGGTGGTTTTGGTTTGTTCCAGTGCAGCCTGCATGGTGAGCACCGGAGTTTCCCGCAGGGAACCGGCTTTTTCGTCGTACTGATAGCAGGTCACAGTCCACGCATTGCCGCTTTTGCTGAGGTTGTCCGGCAGGGCATGTTCCAACGTCAGAGAAACCAGTTTTCCGGTGACAGGTGCATTCACCGGCAGAGTGGCGGCATTGGCAGTGGTATCGTTGGGTTTGCTCTCGTAGGTGTCACCGGTGGGGGTGAAATCCACAGTCAGCTGGTATTGCCCAAAGAAATCCCGTCCTTTCAGGGCAGTGCCACTGCCTTAGAATAAAACTACGCCCAAAGCTGCCAGCACCAGCAGCCCCACGCCGACACAGAGCAGTACAACGCCTGCCACGCCGGTGGTGGAAACCACGTGTTCTACGTAGGCACGCTTGGGATTTTTCGGGTCATAGACTACCGGCAGTGTGCTGCCCAGTCGCCACAGTTCTCCGGCAGCAGCTTCCAGACTGTGAACCGTTCCGGTCTGCTGTATGTGGAAAACGTCGTTCCGGACAGCAATGCGGGTTTCTCCGGCAGTGCCGTCTGAAATGGGGACAACTTTTTTGGAAACAGCTATACCTTTGTAATGCCGGTAGCAGTGTAAGTTTCACCTGCCGCCTGAAATTCCACCACCGGTGCGATCGATGTACCACAGCCGCTGCCCCTGCGTTGCAGGCGGTAGCGAATTACGGTGCCGGTGGTGCGGGCAGAACATTTCCGCCGGAGCATGCCGGTGTGCCGGAAAAATGGGATCGACAGCAGGGCAGTCAGGATCCCTGCACCGCCAATGGCAAGGCAGGCAATAAGGTTCGGGGTGAGCATCATGGTCATTCTCCTTAACGATAGTTTGACTTATCCACAAGATAGTCCTGTTTGACAAAAAGTTTTACCAGTTTCGGGTGCTTGTCAGCGTGGCGTACCACATAGCTGAATGTCAGTATAAACAGCAGCCAGAGTATTTCCATACCGCCAGCAAAAAGCAGCATTTCATTTCGTGTTTCGATGCTGTTTTGATTGTAGCCATTCAGAGACAGATAGACGCGGTCGGCGGATTCCAGCTGTACCACTGCGATCAGAGTGTCGCTGTCTTTCTCCTTTTCCGGAAGATAGGACACAGTGAAAGCTGTATTTTCTGCGATCTCCTGTTCCAACTGTGCAAATGCCTTGGAATCAGGTTGAATTTTCCAAGTGTAGAAAGCGGCTGTATGTTCCGGCAGACGCAGTTCCAGACGATGAGCGTCGTCATCTTGTTCTGTGAATTCATAGGAAGCGATCTCGCAGGTCTCTTGCCGTAAGTCTTTGGGAGAGATCACTTTTCCCATGTGCAGTGCAAACAGCACCAGTACCACCGGTATCAAGCCGATCAGAATAAAAATAAAGACAAATTCTCCGGGATTATGTACATTTCCGCCGAACAGTTTCGCTTGTCCCGCAGTGCGGAATTCAGCATCGGGAGCGTGCATTTTTGCAATTTTTGCGAATTTGTTTCCGTTGCTCGCCATTTGGTCAATGAGAATGATGCGGTGTCCCACATGAATGGTCACATTCTTGCCTGCTTGTATCTTTTTGATCTGGGAATAGGAATAGGTGTGGGAGATACGCAGCATATCCCGATAGGTAAATTCCTCCGGTGTATAGGTGATTTTTTGGTTCATCGTGAGAAGCAGCACCAGTCCCAGCAAGCAGAATGATCCCGTTCCGAGCAGAGCAGGAACGCCTGCGGATTGGAACACAGCGATAAGAAAAAAGATGAAAAATGCCAAAAAGCAAATACCGCCGATAATAGGCACAAAAATAGGGACGATCCCCGCAGTGCCGTACTGCCAGTTTTTCTTTTTTTGTGGGTGCTTGTTTCGTTTTGCCATTATTGTATTCTGCCTTTCTGTCGGGTTATACTTTCTTTTTAAGGACTGCAAAGTCTCAGATATGAAAAATATACTTGAGCCAATCCAAAAAATACTGGCATGCTTCTTCTTCTGTTTCAAACGAATTGAGTGAAATGCGTTTCCCGCGTTCTGAATAGTAAGTATACCATTTCCCATTAGATTCTTCTATGCAATATGTTTCATTTGGAAGACCGCCATTTAGGTCATATGCACGTTTGTCAATGTTTAATTCATTTAACTTTCTTTCTAATGCTTTTTTTGTCATCTTTATTCCGCCTTCATTCCCCGCAGATTCGCAGAATCGCTGCTGCCATCATGCAGGTGTTCTCCTCTAGCTGCTCCAGCGGCAAAAATTCGTCGTCCCCGTGCATGTGATAGTCCCAGTCGGGGTATTCCATGCCGAATGCCACTCCGCCGGCAATGTCATGCACATAGGTGCCGCCGCCAATGGCGATGCACTCGCCCGGCGTGCCGGTCTGCTCCTCATAGACTGCCAGCAGATCTTGTACAAAGGGCGTGTCCTTGGGGGTGTGGTGCGGTTGCTCTGAATGCGTGCTTCGCACCGGAATCCCTTTGCGGCAAAGGCAGCCTGTACCTGTTCCAGCACTGCCTCTTTGGTGGTGCAGACCGGAAAGCGAATATCAACACAGCCGGTGAGCATGCCGTTTTCTACGTGGAGCATGCTGCAAATGCAGGTGAGGGCACCGGATTCTGTGTCAGCACAGGCAATGCCCAGACCGCTGCCGTCGGTGCAGCCGTGGGGGAACAGCTGTGCCAGAGCCTTGCAGTCGGCAAAGGCGGCATCGCTGCCCAGATAGGTCAGCAGCCCGGTAATGGCGTTGTCGCCGCTTTCCGGCGTGGAAGCGTGGGCTGCAATGCCCTTGTAGGCGAGTTTGTTTCCCTGGCAGGTAATTTGACTGCCCTGTTCTGCTGTGCCGCAGAATGCCGCAGAAAGGCTCACAGAGGCATCTGCCGGAACAGCGTTGGGAGCAGTGCCGGCGGAGAAGCGGACAATGGGATCTGCGGTCTGCTTGGTGAACTCCAGCCGGAGCATACCCTTTTCCAGATGAATGATCGGATAGCTGCCGTCCGGCGTGAACACCTGCGGCGGCATGGCAGCATGTGCCAGATAATAGGCGAGGTCGGTAGAGCCGTTTTCCTCATTGCAGCCCAGCAGGAACCGGACGTTTTTCCGCAGGGGAATGCCGGCGGCTTTGATAGCACGGAGAGCGTACAGCACTGCCACAGCCGGTCCCTTGTCGTCAATGGCACCTCTGCCGTAAATGCGGCCGTTTCGGATCTCGGCAGTGAACGGGTCGGAAGTCCAGTTCGCCTGTACCGCCGGAACCACGTCCAAGTGGCACAGAATTCCCAGATGCGGCGGCAGCGTGTCGTCCCAGTCAGCGGCTCCCATGTGGTAGTCATAGTTGGTGCAGGTCATACCCAGTGCGGACAGCTGTTCCAGCATAAAGTCCAGAGCCTCGGCAGCGGGCTTGCCATAGGGAAAGCCATCCTGCGGCTGCGGTGTGGCAACGCTGGGAAAGCCGATCAGTTTGGAAAGGGTATCTACGGCTTCCTGCCGGTGGGTGTGAATGTAAGTTTTAACTGCTTCAGGCAGCATAAAAGTTCCTTCTTTCGTATGTACAAACGCGGCGAACCGCGTGAGGTGAGGGGCGTTACTGCACCGGATTCAGCACAGTGCCGTCCTTGAAGTAAGCGTCCAGATTTTCCAGCGTGACCTGTGCGATATTGTGCAGGGCTTCCTTGGTGAGAAACGCCTGATGCGATGTCAGCACCACGTTGGGCATGGACACCAGCAGGGAGAGCAGGGTGTCCCGCTTGACCATATCGGAGCGGTCCTCAAAGAAGAAATCCGTTTCTTCCTCGTAAACGTCCAGACCGGCACCGGCGATCTTGCCGCTTTTCAGAGCGTCCAGCAGTGCTTCACTCTCTACCAGCATGCCGCGGGAGGTGTTCAGCAGATACACGCCGTCTTTCATCTGGGCAATGGTGTCGGCATTGATGAGGTGCCTGGACTGTTCCGTCAGCGGGCAGTGCAGGGAGATGATGTCGCTCTGCTGAAGCAGCTCTTCCAGCGAAACATAGGGGAAGTCTGCGTCTGGCAGGGGATAGGGGTCATATGCCACTACATTCATGCCGAAGCCGCGGCAGATGCGGATAAAGATCTGCCCGATCTTGCCGGTGCCGATCACACCGACGGTTCTGCCATGGAGGTCGAAGCCCACCAGACCGTTCAGGGAAAAGTTGAAATCACGGGTGCGGAAGTATGCCTTGTGAATTTTCCGGTTCAGTGTCAGCAGCAGCCCCATGGTAAATTCTGCCACGGCATAGGGCGAATAGCCGGGGACACGTGTCACGGCAATGCGTCCGGCGGCTGCCTGCCGGTCAACGTTGTTGTAGCCGGCACACCGCAGGGCGATCATTTCCACGCCGGCTTCGCACAGCCCGTCAATAACGGTTTTGTCCAGCGTGTCATTTACAAAGGGGATTACCGCACGGCAGCCCTGTGCCAGCGACACGGAATCCGGTGTCAGCTTGTGTTCGTAGTATTTGATGTGGTAGTGCCGGTTCAGCTGGTCGAACCAGACACGGTCATAGGGTTTGGTGTCAAAAAAAGCAATGCGTTCTTTTTTTTCAGACATGTGTATGCTCCTTTCAGTGTTGTTTCAGGACTCCCGATGAGCACCGGGAGAGATTCGCGGTTTCAGATATCGGCGATACAGTACGGGAAAGCTTCCCATACTGAAATCGTAACAGAAAAACATAACGTTTGCAATGCCCAGCAGGATCCAGCCGCCGTATTTGCCGTAATCGCCCAGAGATTCCAGCAGCTCTTTCATGCCCAGTACATAGACAGACACCCAGAAGAACGCCAGCACTGCGGCATTAAAGACTGCCAGCCGGAGCAGGAACCCGAGAAACTTCCAGCGGAACCGTTCCATGCCGTTTCGCAGCAGGGGAAAATAGCCGAAAAAGAACAGGAATGCCAGTGAAGCGTCCTTGTTCGGCGTGACAAAAACGGAGAGCAGTCCCACGGACAAATAGGTCAGAAAGCCCCAGTAGCCGCCGGTTTCCAGTGTCATGATATAGATGAAGGCACTCGCCAGCATGGGCAAAATCAGATAGAACATGGGGAACACGCCTGTGAGAAACATGCAGGCGATGCAGAGTGCAGCAATGATTCCTCCGAGGGCAATATGATAGCTAAGGGATTGCGAAGATTCTTTTGTTGGTTGACGCATGATGCAATGACCTCGATTCTCTGTCAAAAAGCAGTATTGGAAGCAGCACCGTGCCTGCGGAATTCCGGAACAAGCTTTACATGATGCTGCCTTGAATAGGAGCGTGTGCACATTAGAATGACATGCACGTCTTTTCGGCAAAATTTTATGCGAATATGCTTAAGGAAACGCTGAATAAAGCTTGTGCGTAAGATGCGTAGTCAGATTTTTCGGCAGATTGCACAGAAATTCCGCAGGCAGACTGTATGTCTGGCAAGGGATTTCTGGGCAATATGACGGAAAATCTGCACGCAGATTGCGTGCAAAGCCGTCAGGCGGGCTTTATTCAGTGTTTCCCTAGATTCATCTTACCAGAAAAAGTGGATTCTGTCAACTGTTCTTTCCAGAATATTAAGGGAACATTGCAACAAGAATAGCATGTTCCGGAATCCTGCAATTATGCCCTTGACCTTTTTTCGGAAAAACGTTATAATGTTACTTATATCAACATGACAGGAGGAAATATACATGAATCCAATTCGAATATGCTCTGCCTTCTGGACGGCTTCTTCTGCGGTTGCCACAGATACCACAGATCTGGCACCTGCCGTACAGAACATGGTGGACACTGTAGGGGAAGAAGTAAAGCAGACTTCCGGCATACTGAACAAAATTTTTCAGCCTATTCTGGACAAGCTGCCGTCCCTGATCTTTGCCATACTGTTTTTGCTGATCGGCTTTTTTCTGGTAAAACAGATCATGCGGATCCTGAAGCGGGCATTCAACCGTTCCAACATGGACGGCATCATGTCCAGTTTCATTCGTTCCGTTGCCAAGATCGTACTGTATGTGCTGCTGATCGTCATTGCTCTGTCCATTCTGGACGTGCCCATGGATTCCATTGTTGCCGTGATCGCGTCTGCCGGCGTAGCAGTCGGTCTTGCCCTGAAAGACAGTCTTTCCAATCTGGCAGGCGGTTTTATCATTTTGTTCTCCAAGCCGCTGAAAGAGGGGGACACCATTGAAGCTGACGGCGTGACGGGTAAGGTAGAAGCCATTACCATTCTCTACACCCGCATTGTCACTGCGGACAACAAGACCGTTTTTATCCCAAACGGCGTAGTCGCCAGCGGCAAGATCATCAACTACACAGACAAGGATACCCGCCGCGTAGACCTGAACTTCGGCATCAGCTATGAGGACGATATTGATGCTGCCCGCAAGGTACTGCTGGAGCAGGTGCAGGCGGCTCCGGAGGCTTTGGCAGAACCGGAAGCGAAAGTGGTGGTGTTCAGTCACGACGATAGTGCTGTGGTGCTGCAATTGCAGGTGTGGACCAAGAGCGAAAATTACTGGCAGCTGCACTACCGGCTGCTGGAGGACGTGAAAAAGGCGTTCGACAGCCACGGCATCTCTATTCCGTATCCGCAAATGGACGTACATATGCCGGAAGAAACCACGGATTCTAATTCCTAATATTCCCAACACGAAAATGTTGCACCTGTTTGTATTTCTTATATTGAGTTATTGTAAATAATCTATGATTCTATTGACAGAAGGGGTAGACAGGGGTATAATATAAGTATCCTTTCTTAAAAATTTTTTTCATAAAAATCCCCTTACTAAAGCGCTCGTCTGCTCCCTCAGGCGAGCGTTTTACTTTTGTGCAGATAAGCCCATGCAAACCGGACGGACTGGTTTGATGCAGCACACCTCAAATGTGAAATAATTGTAAATTGTCCTGAAAACTGTTGACAGAGGGGGTAGGCAGGAATATAATATAAGTATCCTTTCTTAAAAATTTTTTTCATAAAAATCCCCTTATTAAAATGCCCGTCTGCTCCCTCAGACGGGCATTTTACTTTTTCGAAGAGCAAAACAGATGCGAAACACGCAAAAAACGCTGACTTGTACCATGCAAGTCAGCGTTTTTATTTGTGCGGTATTGCCTTATAGAAGGATCAGCTTACAGGACGAAAGAATCCCAGGCGATGTGGTTGCCTACTGCACGGTTTGCAACGTACAGGAGGAGATAATAAATGTCTGTACTGTCCAGAGTTGCTGTGCTGATCTGTCCCAGTGTGTCGAAGTCCATGAGGTAGAATGCAAAATCCTCCATGTTGGCATCGGTGGAAGTACCGGTATACAGAGTGGTTTTCATACCGACAGCCTTTTGGGCAATGTAGAGGGACAGGTAGAAAATATCAGTGGAGTCTACGCCGCCGTCAAAGTTCAGGTCGCCGCGTTTGCTACCATGATGTTCTGTGTCACGTTCTTGTCGGTAGTCTTCCACTTCAGCAGTTTGCCGTTATAGTACAGGGGCATGTTGGGAGAGGAGAAGAAGCCGTTCTTTGCCTGTTTGTCGTAGAGCTCCTTCGGTGTTGCACCGTAGCAGTCCACCAGACGGGTGATGTCCACATCAGATTCTGTGGTGCCGTCGGTATAGGTCACGTCTGCAAGGATCTTGCTTGCAAAGTCTGTCGCACGAATGATGTTGGTGTTGCTGTCCGTGTAGAACTGTACGTTATCCTGCTGGGAATCGGTAACAGCAACGCTGTCCACACCCACTGCAATGGAGGTGCCCACCAGTTCAGTGGGGAATTCCTTGCTCTTGTTGCTGGTAAGCTGGGTGGGAGCCTCGTTGGCACCGACGGTTTCCCGTGTCAGGAACTGTACGTCATATATGCCGGAAGCAGTGCCCTTGGAGATAACGATATTGACATGGAACAGCGGGAATTCGTCAGAAGTGCTGCCGAGGAATTCGGCACCGTCCTTCAGCTGGCTGGTACCAGCGACCCACATGACGCTGTTGCAGGTATCCGGCAGCTTTTCGCCTTCCGGTGTGTCCGGATTGTAGCGGGGGAGAATGGCAGTCTTGGTAATGGTCTGGAACGAACTCTGGTCGATGTAGTCATAGGAGTACACACCGTTGCCATTCTCGTCTACAGTCACATCTGCAATGAAATCCTTGTTGGTCTTTTTCACGCCGTTTTTGCGTTCGTCTGCACTGTTGTAGAACGAGGCGTTAAACTTGATCTTGTTCTTTCCGGCACTGGTGATCGTTGAGCCGAAGATCGGGTCACAGGCATATTCTCTGGTGGTGAACATCGGAGAATTGCTGTCGTATTCGTCATCATAAACAGAGCCGAAGCAGTACGGCACATAGTCCGTGGTGAACGTGCCCTGACTGCTGTTATAGGTTTTCTTTTCCGAAGTCCGGTGAGCGTTGTCGCCGGTGGAGATGCCGGAGAAGTAAACGCTGTCAGTTTTTTCATCGTTGCGGAACGCATCGTACTTTACCATAACGGAGCCGAAGCGGTTGGCAGTGCTGCCGGAGATATACACAGCTGCCGGAATGACCACGTCGCCGGCGGCAACTTCTTCTGCCGTGACGAAATTCCGTTCCGGTACGAAACGCAGCTGATAGGGCAGGGTGTTGGCGGTGCCGGTTGCCTGAAACGGGTTGGCTTCGGCTGCCGCCGTATCAAAGACAGTGCTTTCTTCCAGTGCAGATTCTTCTGCCGCAGCGGAAAAAGCCAGCGTCTGCGGCAGCACCAGTGTTGCAGAGAATACCGCTGCACTGATCAGTGAGATGAATTTTTTCATAAAAATATCCTTTCTTGGGGTATGTTTCTGTGGATACCCTCACGCCGGAACTGCAGCCTCCGCAGGGAGCAGCTGCCGTTTCAGCTTTCGCATGTCCACAAAGTAAACGGTGATCAGCAGTACGTCGGCGAAGATCCACGCCACCGGACTTGCCATGACGGCAGCCATGTAGCCAAAGGTGGGAACAAAACCGAAGCAGACCAGCGACCGTGCCGCCAGTTCGCTGACACCTGCCATCATCGGCATCAGGCTGTAGCCCATGCCCTGCAGGGAATTCCGCAGGATAAAGAGCACGCCCAGCACCGGATAGAAGATCGCGTTCAGACGCATGTACTGTACTGCCAGTTGAATGACTTCTGTTTCAGAGGGATCGAGGAACAGGTATGCGGTGTATTTTCCCAGAATCCACAGGAAAGCAATGCAGAATGCACAGTAACACATGGAAACGTACATGCTCAGGCGAATGCGTCGCGGATCCGGTAAAACTTTTTGGCACCCAGATTCTGTCCGCAGAAGGTTGCCATTGTGATGCCAAGCGATTCCAGCGGACCCATGACAATGGCACAGATCTTCTGTGCGGCAGTGACACTGGTGACTGCCAGCGAGCCGAGGGAGTTGACAGAGGTTTGCAGAATGATCGAACCGATCGCCGTAATGGAAAACTGTAGTGCCATCGGCAGACCAATGGACAGCAGCCGGCTGCACCGCTTCAGTTCCAGTCTGCATTCTCCCTGCTGAAATCGCATGATCTCGAATTTTTTGTACAGGTAAAACAGGCAGAGCAGTCCGGAGATGCCCTGTGAAATGACAGTGGCATAGCCGGCACCGGCAACGCCGGAGTGCAGTCCCACCAGAAATACCAGATCGAGAACGATATTCAAAACAGACGAAATAGCGAGGAACAAGATCGGGGACTTGCTGTCACCGACGGCACGGAGAATCGCCGCAAGGCTGTTGTACAGCACCGAGGTGAGAATGCGCCGAAAATGACAATGATATAATCGTAGGAATACTGATAAATATCGTCCGGCGTTTTCATCCAGTGCAGGATCGTTCCTGTGCCGATCATGGTGAGAATGGTCAGAAGTACGCCGATCAGTGCACCTAAATAATAGGAGTTAGCAATATTTTTCCGCATGTTCCGGTAGTCGCCGGCACCGAACGCCTGTGCCACGGGAATGGAAAGCCCCGTGCAGATGCCGGTGGCAAATCCCACCACCAGAAAGCTGATAGCACCGGTGGCACCCACGCCTGCCAAGCACTGGCACCCAGATAGCGTCCCACGATGACCGTATCTACCATGCTGTACAACTGCTGCAAAATGTTGCCGAACACCATGGGCCCGCAGAAGCGTAAGATCAGCCCCAGCGGTTTCCCCGCAGTCATATCTTTTGTCATAACAGAGATCCCCTTTCGAAAAAGCATGTTTCTCTATTATAGCAACATCATGTGCGTTCGTCTAGTCGCATTTCCGACAAAAATTTCCGACTGTAACCGCAGGAATCTTGTAGATTTTACATGGACAGCACAGCATTTTTAACGTATTGCAGTTGCAATGTGTCTGCTTCGTTTCACTTCGCGGAAAAGTCTGGGAAAACGCTGCAAAAAGCTTTGCTGTCGACCTTGTGCGATGTTGTCTTTTTCCCTGTGCTTTCTCAAAATTTCGACAAAACACGTGGCTTTTCAGCCTTTTCATTTTCGCGGAGAAATGTTATACTGGTAGACAGAGAAAGGGTATCTGCTGCAAAATGCAGCACTGCCCAGAGAAAAAGATTCTATTTACCAGAACAGGAGCATACAAAATGAAAACGAAGTTGAAAACCCGTTCCCAGTCCCGCCCCGCGGAACTCATTGTTTATATGGAAGTCTACAGCAGCAACCGTGTGGTCTACCGTGTCACTGCCGGCAGCATCGTGCGGCAGGGGATCCGGCAGCCCACCTATGGAATCATGCTGGAGGACTTGTACACCGAAGAACGCCAGAGCATTCCCGACTTTTCCGGCAGTCTGGAACAGACGATCCGCTTTGCCAATGACCTGATCCGGCGTGAAGTCAAGCCGTCAGGTCTGTATGACATGGCGTTGGAGCATCTGTCCCACCGAATCTAGGGCACCTTACGCACAAGCTTTGTGCGGTATTGCCTAAAATCTTTATGTCTGATCTTCCCGCAGGATTTTTTCCCGATAGGCTGCCGCAGCCTGTTCCTGCCGGTTCTCGCCGAACTGGTAATAGACCTTGTCCTTGAGAATATCCGGCAGGTACTGCTGTCTGACATAGTGGTTGGGATAGTCGTGGGGATAGCGGTAGTGCTGCCCGCGGACAGCTGCCTCTGCCCCGTCGAAATGTTTATTCTGTAAATGCCGCGGAAAATCCGGTGCTCCATATTCTTCCACGTCTGCCATTGCCCGATTGATCGCTTCGTAGGCACTGTTAGACTTTGGCGAAGTGGCGAGAAGCACCACGGCTTCTGCAATGGGAATACGGGCTTCGGGCAGTCCCAGCTGGAGGGCACTGTCCACACATGCCTTTGTGATGACAATTGCCTGCGGATATGCCAGCCCCACATCCTCTGCCGCAATGACCAGCAGCCGCCGGCAGACGGACAGCAAATCATTTGCCGCCAGCAGTCTTGCCGTATAGTGCAGGGCTGCATTTTCGTCGGAGCCGCGAATGGATTTTTGCAGGGCAGACAGCAGATCATAGTGCTGGTCGTTGTCCCGATCGTACCGCATGTTGCTGCGTTGCGTCAGTTCCTGTGCCAGTTCATCGGAAATGACAATGCCGTTTTCGGTGTGTTCACCGGACAGCACGATCAGTTCCACCGTGTTCATGGCTTTGCGGACATCGCCGCCGCAGCCCCGTGCGATCCAGCCGCAGACACCGTCTGACAGGTGAATTGTTTCGCCCAGCTGTTGTTCCATACAGCGGAAACCACGGGCAACAGCACGTTCCAGTTCCTCCGGCGGAACCGGCTTGAACTCAAACACCGTGGAACGGCTGATGAGAGCGTTGTACACGGCAAAGTAGGGGTTCTCCGTGGTGGAGGCGATCAGGGTGATCTGCCCGTTTTCCATGTATTCCAGAAGCAGCTGCTGCTGTTTCTTGTTGAAATACTGGATCTCGTCCAGATAGAGGAGAATGCCGTTCATGCCGGAAAAGGTGCCCACTTCTGCCACCACGTCGCGAATATCCGCCGTCGAGGCAGAGGTGCCGTTCAGCTTGTGCAGTGTCATCGAAGTGCTGTCCGCAATGATGCGGGCAACGGTGGTTTTCCCCACGCCGGAGGACCATAGAAGATCATGTTGGGGATTTTTCCGCTTTCAATAATTCGCCGCAGGGGCTTTCCGGCGGCGAGCAGCTGCCGCTGTCCTACCACATCGTCCAGCGTGCTGGGGCGAATCTGATCTGCAAGGGGTGTGTGCATGGTTTATTCGTACAGCGGGTACTTCTTGCACAGCTCGCAGACACTCTCGCGGACTTCCTCTGCCTTGTTCTCGAAGTCGGAAGCAGCGAGATACATTGCCTGTGCAATAATTTCCATATCTGCCGGCTGCAAACCGCGGGTAGTAACTGCCGGTGTACCTACGCGGATACCGCTGGTAACGAACGGCTTCTGCGGGTCGTTGGGGATTGCATTCTTGTTGACGGTGATGAACACTTCGTCCAGACGGCGTTCGAATTCCTTACCGGTGAGGTCGCCGAAAGGACGCAGGTCTACCAGCATCAGGTGGTTGTCTGTGCCGCCGGATACCAGACGGAATCCACGCTGCATCAAGCCGTCAGCCAGTGCGGAAGCGTTTGCAACAACAGTCTTGCCGTAGGTCTGGAATTCCGGCTTCAGTGCTTCACCGAAGCAGACAGCCTTTGCTGCGATCACGTGCATCAGCGGGCCGCCCTGTGTGCCGGGGAATACTGCCTTGTTGATCTTCTTTGCCAGTTCCTCGTCGTTGGTCAGGATCAGACCGCCTCTCGGACCGCGGAGAGTCTTGTGGGTAGTGGTAGTGGTGATGTCGGCATAGGTACCGGCGACGGGTGAACGCCTGCGGCAACCAGACCGGCGATGTGAGCCATGTCTACCATGAGGTATGCTCCTACAGACTTTGCGATCTCGGACAGACGCTTGAAGTCGATGATGCGGGGATATGCACTTGCACCGGCAACGATCAGCTTCGGCTTGACTTCCTTTGCCAGAGCCTCGGCACGGTCGTAGTCGATATATTCATCATCGCCCAGTTCATAGGGAACGAAGTTGAAGTACTTGCCGGAGATGTTGACCGGAGAACCGTGTGTCAAGTGGCCGCCGTGTGCCAGGCTCATGCCCATAACCGTATCGCCCGGCTGGAGCAGTGCGAAGTATACGGCAGTGTTTGCCTGTGCACCGGAGTGGGGCTGTACATTGGCATACTTGGCACCGAACAGCTTGCAGGCACGTTCGATAGCGATCTCCTCTACTACGTCTACATATTCGCAGCCGCCGTAGTACCGCTTGTGGGGCAGACCTTCTGCATACTTGTTGGTGAGGGCAGACCCATAGCAGCCATAACTGCCGGAGAAACCAGATTCTCGCTGGCGATCAGTTCCAGATTCCGACGCTGGCGACCCAGCTCCTCATTCATTGCCTGTCCGACTTCCGGATCGAACTGGGAAACAAAACCAATGGTGTCCATCATATTTGCGTACATGGTAAAAACTCCTTTATGATAAATTGAAACCCGCAGGGCAGATTCCTATAGCTTTCATTATACAATATTTCAGCGGAAATTACAAGCGTTTTGCGGAAAAAAAGATAGGGTGCGATTCTGTTGCCGCTCTCCATGTAAGATCAAGTCTCACTCAAAAAGGAAACCAAATTTGTGAAATTTTAGGGCAATACCGCACAAAGATTGTGCGACAGATGCGTCGTCAAATTTTTCGTCAGATGAAACAAAAAGCGGAGTGAATACTGGATGTATTCACGAGCATTTTTTGTGAAATAT
>ENA-OQDW01000140-OQDW01000140.1-human-gut-metagenome-genome-assembly--contig:-NODE-140-length-28910-cov-9.576417_pt1 | contig 28910 bp, 26 predicted proteins | sample MGYA00242784_ERZ504613 | MGnify/ENA primary metagenome ERZ504613 (study PRJEB26092, sample SAMD00036330) | human gut metagenome | host: Homo sapiens | study: EMG produced TPA metagenomics assembly of...
AAACGAATTTTTAAAGCAAGCGGGTACACCCCGAACCGAACTTTAATTAGCAAGATTTTCAAAGATCTCTCGTGCTTACAGCGTATAGCTGCTTAGCACATTATTGAATTATTAACGAACTATTGATTCATAGGTTCTTGTATTAATTATTAATTCGTTGAAATTCAATACCGATTCTTCTCAGATTGTGCATCATGGCAAAGGCATCAAGTCTTCCCACTTCACATTCCAGTTGCCATCTTGCGGGAAGCCTGGATTAGGATGAATACTACCATCCCAACCGGCACACATCATGGCTACCGCCATCAAGAGTCCACCATTGCCAGGAAGATAAAGACGAAGTCTGCCATCTTGGTAATTATGTCCACTTACCAGATAAGTATTCTTCTGCTGTTTCATCAACAGAGCACCCACGGCGTTTTCGGGTTCACCCATGCGGGCGGCCCCCATTGCCATCATCGGATAATCCCATCCCCAGGAGGTATTCCACTTCCAGTTCTTCCAAATCCACTGCTCTGTCTTCTTCATCTTGGCGAAGTCTATCATCCTACTGTTGTAAGGGAACAAGCCGATGGCACCCATCACTGCAGGATGATCGCTGAACATACGTTCCTTGGTATAGGTATCAGGTTCTGTCTCTGCTGCGAGATACAGACTATCCTTGGATGCCAAAGGAGAAATCTTGGCTAGGATATCATCCCAACGGGGTTCACGAGTTTTTCCCAGACGAACACGCCAATCTTGAGCTATCTTCAAGGCGCAATGCCATTGACTCAACTCAAACGGCGGATTTACCGTAGTTGCAGCAGGCAAGGTTTCTTGAGCAGCGATACAACCTCGCAGAATATAGCGATCGTGCTCTTGATCATATTCTGCAAAGTCACCCATAAATTCCGCGGTTTCATCGACCAATCTAGCATACTTCTGCAAGATAGCAGGAGAAGGATTAGCACGATAAAGTAATTCCGCCAGATAAATCAGGTGTGGCTGTTGCCAGATTAGGAAACTTCCCACACTAGAAGGAGCCTCTCCTGCATCTGGATCGGTCATCTTCATCCAGCGTACTCCCTTGAATCCCTGTCGTTCTGCTATCTTTCGGGCATTTGGTTCTGCCTTGAAATACCAAGACAAAGAACGTTCCAACAGTTCCGAATGCCCCCACAATGCAAACTGTGCCTGATGCCAGAGAATCATCTCTAAATGGAACTTGCCAAACCATGAATTATAGGTAAGTCCTGTTTCTTGAGGAGGAGTTTCTCCTGCATCCTGGATAGCCAAAAGATATTGACTCAGCACCACCCGTCGCTCCATTTCCTTGGCACGAGCATCCTTACACTGTCCAAAATCTACCATCGCACCTTTCTGCCAGTAATGGTTCCAGTAATCCTTGGCGGCATCCACCACTTCACCGAAAGTTTTACGAGCAGAAGATGCTTGCTCGGCATACTCGCAAGTCAACTTCAGGTCGGCAGACTTCGCCTGCAACTGATAGAAGTTCTTTCCCTTTTGCTTGAATTTTGCAGAACCCTCCCATCTCAACATCACAAAATAGACGGTTTCATCGATGATTCTCTTCAAAACTGCCGAACTTTTATCCTGCGCTACGAGCATTGTGGAATGAAGATTATCTTTATTCCAATCGCAAGCATCGTCAGCATGACCGCCTGTTGGATAAGCAAAGCGGATATCTACGGCGATGTTTCCCTTAGACTGCACATGAGTGGCAATCATATCAAACGTTGGGTCACAAGCCGTCTCAACCCGGTAAGCTTTACCTTTATATATAAAGCTACTCCGAATCATACCATCCCACATATCCAAGGTCTGATTCACCTGCTCGATGTCTTTTGGATTAGAACCAAGCGACAGACCCAGTGTACCCAGATGAAGGCGATGAGGATTCACACGAAACCAGTTACCAGCAGTCTTCTTTCGCTGGTCATCCTTAATCTGAGTAGCATAAGGCTCTTTTCGCCCACGTCCGAAATCATAATCACGCCAACTTTCTTCCGGCTTGTAATTCTCAGGATTAGCAAAAGAATGCCATCCCCAATCACTCATTGTTCCAAGAGGTACACCCTTGGAATATGACTTAGGAAAAGACTGTAAGCCTGTTCCATCCACAGTCATTGCAAACCCGCCATTGCCTACAGACAAAGAATTCAGCGAATCCATCGACTCAACATGAGGGTTGTTTCTCTCTATCACTAGCTTTCTGTTGATGTTCTGAGCTGTCAAGCTCAAGGAGAACAGCAGAAGTACACTTAATAACGTTTTCTTCATTTTCCGGTTTTTAAGTTTATTTGTCGGTGCAAAGTTAGCCTTTTCATCGGGACTTAGCAATATACTATCGTACATTAGCATACATATCTATTCATATAGGCAAGACCATGCATAAAAATCGGGTAGGAGTAAATGCTAATCATAAAAGGCATTTGCCTCCTATTTTCACATTTACCGACCTCCCACACCACCGTACGTGCGGTTCCGCATACGGCGGTTTCGTGCTTTCTCATCTTGCGATGTGTGGCAAGTTGATTTCAGTTATCCCTATGAGTAGCGTCACTTCTATCCTATTGTCGGATTCCGTCCTATCGTCTTGGATAGAGAGTTCCTTTCGGACATCTGACGAGGAGTCTCACAAGGTAACATTCAATTACTATTGCACTGCACGATTCAGTCCTTCCCTATAAGCACACGTGCCTTGGGTACTATGACCTCTGCAGACTTCTCACGGCAAGCTTTACTCCGTCATGGTACATCGAATGATTCATCTTCACCCATGCGTCCGTGAGACCTCCTCGGATAAGGCTTATTCTTTCCATCTTATACCCACTTCATTTACACCAACCATTCCGAATAGCTATAGGACTTTGATTTGTTTGGCAATCTCATCCATGGTCAAATGCCTTATATGAAGTTTCTCTACGTTAGGTCAGATGTTTGCCGCCAGCTTCTTTCAGATTCCACCTCGCAGTGGACACCCTTGCTATTGGCTATACAATTCCCGCTATTAGGCTTGTTAGGGACTTGCACCCATTAGAATAAGCTCATGCCGAGCATACCAAAAAAGGGTGTGCCTATCGACACACCCTAATATAATATATATATCAAAATATTTTATTTCTTAAAACATCATAGCCACACGCTTTACACCAGCTACCAGCGCATCAACCTCTTCCTTGGTATTGTACAGGGCAAAGCTGGCACGAACGGTGCGAGAATGCCGTAGCGGTCCATCAAAGGCTGAGCGCAATGATGACCGGTACGTACAGCGATGCCCAGACGGTCGAGCAAGGTGCCCATATCCATGTGATGAATATCACCAACCAAGAAGCTGACAACGGCATCTTTGCCCTCCTGTTCACCAAAAAGTCTGATTCCATCGATGGTTCGCATCTGCTCCATACAGTAGCGGGTGAGTTCCTGCTCGTGCTTGGCAATGTTATCCATGCCGAGCGCAGAAACATAATCGATGGCTTTTGCCAGACCGTGGGTAGCTACATAATCAGGAGTACCAGCCTCGAACTTGAAAGGTAACTTCTCGAAAGTAGTCTTTTCGAAACTTACGCTCTCAATCATTTCGCCACCGCCCTGATAAGGAGGCAACTTGTCGAGCCATTCTTCCTTGCCGTAAAGCACACCGATACCGGTAGGACCATAAATCTTATGTCCGCTGAAAGCGAAGAAATCGCAATCCATATCCTGTACATCCACAGCAAAATGAGGAGTACTCTGAGCGCCATCCACCATGACAGGCACATCGTGCTCATGAGCTATCTTTATCATCTCTTTTACCGGATTCACCGTACCGAGCACGTTGCTCACCTGGGCAATGCTCACGATTTTGGTGCGTTCGGTAAATAAATTGGCGAATTCATCGAGGTTAATCTCACCTTTATCGTTGATTGGGATGACACGGATGGCAATTCCCTTCTTGGCAGCCTGCAACTGCAAGGCACGATATTGGAGTGATGCTCATGGTAGAGATAATCACCTCGTCGCCCTCGCTCATAAAGGCATCGCAGAACGATGAAACCACGAGATTCAGACTCTCTGTAGTACCGCGGGTAAAGATGACTTCCTCAACCTTAGGCGCATTGATAAACTTGCGCACGGTTTCGCGGGCTGCCTCATGAAGGTCAGTAGCCTGCTGAGAGAGATAGTGAACACCACGATGCACATTGGCATTTACATTGAGATACTCGTCGCGCATGGCATCGAGCACGCACAATGGCTTCTGCGTGGTTGCCGCATTATCCAGATACACCAATGGCTTATCATAGACCTTTCTCGATAAAATCGGGAAATCTGCTCTTACTTGATTGATATCATACATATTTTTAAGAACTTAACTCCTTTAAAAGGATATTATCTACTTGCAAAGCTTGCAGCCCTCGCACTTATTGAGTTCACCACGGAATCGCTTCTCTACGAGATGATGTAGGCGATCGCGCAATGGCTCCAGTTCCATCTTGTCGATGACTTCGTTGATAAATGCAAACTGAAGGAGCAACTTAGCCTCCTCACGGCTCACACCACGCTGCTGCATATAGAACAATGCCGCATCGTTGAGCTGACCTACAGTACTTCCATGTGCACACTTCACATCGTCAGCATAGATTTCCAGCATCGGCTGGGTGAACATACGGGCTGTCTTCGTAGCACAGAGGTTCTGGTTGGTTTCCTGAGAAATAGTCTTCTGGGCACCATGACGAACCAACACTCTGCCGGCAAAAGCACCACGTGCCTCACCATCGAGCACATACTTATAAAGCTCGTTGCTGGTACAATGACCCACCTGATGATCGATGAGCGTATTGTTATCAACACCTGGTTCTTGTCGGCAATCACACAACCATTGCAGAAGCACTCAGCTCCCTCGCCCTTGAATACGAGGTCGAGGCGGTTGCGGGTAATACCGTTATGAAGGGTGATGACGTTATGGTTCACGCGGCTGTTAGCCTGTTGCTCGATATAAACGTTGCTGACACGGCGGTTCTTGTAATGAGTCTCCTCCAGGCAATAGAGGTCGAGACTGGCATTCTCGCCAACATAAGCCTCGATTACCTGAGTAGCGAGAAAGTTCTTGTCATCGGCTGCATGGTCGCAGAAGAGGAACTTAGCCTCAGCACCCTGTTCCATCACGATGAGTACACGGCGGTTCACCATCAAATCTACATCCGAACGGAGAATATTGATGACCTGAATGGTTCGCTCTACCTTTACATTCTTTGGAACATAAATCAGCAAGCCATCCTGTGCCAGGAATGTATTCAATGCGGTGATGCCATCTTCGTCGGTTTTGGCAATCTTAGCGTAGTATTTCCCGATGAATTCAGGATTTTCTGCAGCAATCTTGTTCAAAGAGTCCACGATTACGCCCTCCGGAAGCTCTACTTTAGGCAATGCTTTGTTATAAAAAGCATCGTTTACAACGAAGTAGAGCGAAGTGCTCAGGTTAGGCACATCGCAGCGGAAAGCCTCGTATGGATCTACCGGAATTTCCAGACGATTCAAGTTCAAGCCATAATCTGGCTCGAAGATGGCGCTCATATCTGTGTACTTGTATCTTTCTACCTTTCGGGAAGGGAAGCCCAGACGATGGAAGTCCTCAAACGCAGCATCGCGCACCGCATTGAGCACCTCAGTACTGTTCTTCTTGATTATTCTCGAAGAAGACTGATACAAGTCTAAATATTGTTTTTCTGAATGCATAGCCATCCTCCCTATTATTTCTCATCTACTTCTGCCTTGATCCAGTCATAGCCACGAGCCTCAATCTCCTTGGCAAGTTCAGGACCGGCTGTCTTCACGATTCTACCCTTATAGAGTACGTGAACCACACTTGGCTTTATCATATCGAGCAGACGCTCGTAGTGAGTGATGACGATGGCAGATGTCTTGTCGGTATGCATCTTGTTCACACCGTCAGCCACGATACGCATCGCATCCACATCGAGACCAGAGTCGGTTTCATCGAGAATAGAAAGCTTTGGCTCCAGCATAGCCATCTGGAAAATCTCGTTGCGCTTCTTCTCACCACCCGAGAAACCTTCGTTTACTGAACGGCGAGCCAACTTACTGTCCAATTCCACCAACTCGCGCTTCTCACGCATCAGCTTCATGAATTCGCTTGTGTTCAATGGTTCCAAACCCTGATACTCACGCTTGGCATTGATAGCCGCACGCATGAAGTTGGTCATGGATACGCCAGGAATCTCCACCGGATACTGGAAAGAGAGGAACAAGCCTTCACGGGCACGGTCCTCTGGCTTCATATCCAGAAGGTTCTTGCCGTTGAAGATAGCCTCGCCCTCGGTTACGGTATAGAGAGGGTTACCCGTGAGCACAGCGCTCAAGGTTGACTTACCGGAACCGTTAGGTCCCATGATAGCATGTATCTCACCATCGTTGATAGTCAGGTTGATACCTTTCAATATTTCTTTGCCTGCAATAGTAGCATGCAGATTCTTTACCTCTAACATAATTGTTATAAAATTGTGTCAATTAATAAATCACATACTGATTCTAACAATGTAGGTGGCTTGGTCCACCCCCATTGCTCAAACAAAGGAGGAGGGTCTAACACCACGAAGCTACATTCACCAGAGAGTATAATATCATGTGAGAAAGCTGAAACACTGTTATTTTGCAGCATGATAGAAGCCGTTGAAGATGGAGCAGAAGCATCCAACTTAAAATAGCCATAAAAATGCCCATCAACAGTATATATCGGCCTATACTGAGAAGCAAAACCTCTTACAATCGAATCTTGTTGAGCAGTCAAATTTACAGGTCTTATCTTGGAAAGGATCTGACCAAAAGCATTCAAATGCACTGCCAACAGCAATAACAAGATACACTTTTTCATCACAAGCCTCACTTTCTATTCATTTTTTATCCTACAGTTCCTTCGAGTGAAACACTCAGGAGTTTCTGTGCCTCAACGGCAAACTCCATAGGCAACTTGTTGAGCACATCCTTGGCATAACCATTTACGATCAAGCCGACAGCCTCCTCGGTAGGAATACCTCGCTGATTGCAATAGAAGAGCTGGTCTTCTGAAATCTTCGAGGTGGTTGCCTCATGTTCGAACACGGCTGTGTCGTTATGGGCATCCATATATGGGAAGGTATGCGCTCCACAATCGCTTCCCAGCAACAAGGAGTCGCAGGAACTGTAGTTGCGGGCATTGTCGGCATTGGATGTGGCACGAACCAGACCTCGATAGGAGTTCTGGCTATGACCTGCCGAGATACCTTTAGAGATGATGGTACTCTTGGTGTTCTTACCCATGTGAATCATCTTGGTACCGGTATCAGCCTCCTGATAGTTGTTGGTAACAGCTACGCTGTAGAACTCAGCTACAGAGTTGTCGCCACGCAAGATACAGGAAGGATACTTCCAGGTAATCGCAGAACCCGTCTCTACCTGAGTCCAGCTCAACTTAGAGTTCACACCGCGCAAGTCACCTCGCTTGGTTACCAGGTTCAGCACACCACCCTTACCATGCTCATCACCAGGATACCAGTTCTGAACGGTAGAGTATTTCACCTCAGCATTATCCTTGACAATAATCTCTACGATAGCCGCATGGAGCTGATTCTCATCACGCATCGGCGCTGTACATCCCTCCAGGTAAGAAACGTAAGCATCATCATCAGCGATAATCAATGTACGCTCAAACTGACCGGTGTTACGGGCATTGATGCGGAAGTAACTGCTCAACTCCATCGGACAGCGGACGCCCTTAGGAATATAAACGAATGAGCCATCACTGAATACGCAACTGTTCAAGGCTGCATAAAAGTTATCACGATAAGGAACTACGGTTCCCAGATACTCTCTTACCAAATCAGGATGCTCCTTCACAGCCTCACCAATACTGCAGAAGATGACGCCCTTCTCACGGAGTTTCTCCTTGAAGGTAGTCTTCACCGACACAGAGTCCATGATGGCATCTACGGCGGTACCGCTCAAAGCCAGGCGCTCCTCCAGAGGAATACCAAGTTTATCGAATGTCTTCTCCAGCTCAGGATCAATCTCCTTATTCTTCGGCTTCTTTGCCAAAGGGTCGGCATAGTATGAAATCTCCTGATAGTCAATAGGTGGCACGTGAACGTGTCCCCACTTTGGCTCCTTGAGCGTCTTCCAGTAATTGTAGGCTTTCAGACGAAATTCGAGCATCCAGTCTGGCTCTCCCTTCTTCTGCGAGATCAGGCGCACAACATCCTCGTTGAGACCCTTTTCTATGATTTCAGTATGTACATCGGTGGTAAAACCATACTCGTATTTCTGGTCTATCACATCCTTGACAACCTGATTCTGTTCTTTCTCTATTTCTGCCATTGTTATTTAGAATAACCTTTCGTTATTTTAACCCTAAATAGGGATAAGCCGCTGAGGACTCATCCCTACCTTATTATATATATGATAGAGCGAAAAACAAATGATTTCTTCACTTTTCGTTCTTCACTCTTCACTTTATTAAAGCTTCTGCTCTACCTCGATCTCAGTGAAGGTCTCGATAACGTCGCCCTCCTGGATATCGTTGTAGTTGACGAGGCTCAAACCGCATTCCATACCGGTAACCACCTCCTTTACATCGTCCTTGTAACGCTTCAAGGCATCGATTTCTGCAGTACGTATCACGATACCGTCACGGATGACGCGAGCCTTATCCTTAGCGTGTACCTTACCCTCGGTAACGAGACAACCGGCAATAGTACCCACCTTAGAAATCTTGAAGGTCTGCTTAACCTCAACCTGACCGGTAACGATTTCCTTCTTCACCTTGTCGAGCATACCAACCATCGCACTCTTGATATCATCGATAGCATCGTAGATGATAGAGTATGTGTTGATCTCAACACCCTCACGGTCGGCAGCCTTACGAGCATCGGCAGATGGACGAACCTGGAAACCAACGATGACTGCATCTGAAGCAGATGCCAGCATCACGTCGTTCTCTGAAATCTGACCCACAGCCTTGTTCACCACGTTCACCTGAACCTTCTCGGTAGAAAGCTTGATGAATGAGTCGCTCAAAGCCTCAACAGAACCATCGGTATCACCCTTCACGATGACGTTCAACTCATGGAACTCACCACGTGCGATACGGTGAGAGATATCACCCAGGGTCAAGCGCTTCTGAGTACGCAAGCCCTGCTCACGCTGCAGCTGCTCACGCTTGTTGGCGATTTCGCGAGCCTCCTGCTCTGTCTCGATTACGTGGAACTGGTCACCTGCAGTAGGCGCACCATTCAAACCGAGGATGATAGCTGGCTCAGCAGGAGCTGCTGACTTGATGTTGGCATTACGCTCATTGAACATCGCCTTGACACGCCCCCAAGAAGTACCGGCGAGTACGATGTCGCCTACCTTCAGGGTACCGTTGGCAACCAATACGGTAGAAACATATCCACGACCCTTGTCGAGAGAAGACTCGATGATGGTTCCTGTAGCACGACGGTTAGGGTTAGCCTTCAAGTCGAGCATGTCAGCCTCGAGGAGCACCTTGTCGAGCAAATCGTGAACACCGATACCCTTCTTGGCACTGATTTCCTGGCACTGATACTTACCACCCCACTCCTCAACGAGCAGGTTCATGTTAGCCAAGTCCTCACGGATACGGTCTGGGTTAGCACCTGGCTTATCAATCTTGTTGATTGCGAATACCATAGGCACACCGGCAGCCTGGGCATGAGCGATAGCCTCTTTGGTGGTAGGCATCACAGAGTCATCGGCTGCGATGATGATGATGGCGATATCGGTAGCCTGGGCACCACGGGCACGCATGGCGGTAAACGCCTCGTGACCTGGAGTATCAAGGAAGGTAACCTTGCGGCCACTGTTCAGCGTAACACTGTATGCACCGATATGCTGGGTAATACCACCTGCCTCACCGGCAATCACATTGGTATTGCGGATATAGTCGAGCAAAGAGGTCTTACCATGGTCTACGTGACCCATGACGGTTACGATTGGAGCACGTGGAACCAAGTCGTTCTCATCATCCTCTTCCTCGCTCACGGCCTCCTGAACCTCGGCACTCACGTATTCGGTCTTGAAACCGAACTCCTCAGCTACCATATTGATGGTCTCTGCATCCAGGCGCTGGTTGATAGATACCATGATACCTACGCCCATCAGCGTAGAGATAACCTGAGTAACGCTGATATCCATCATCGTAGCCAACTCGCTAACGGTAACGAACTCAGTAAGTTTCAGAATCTTGCTTTCCTTCTGCTCCTGACGAGCCTGATCCTGCAACTTCTCCTGAACAGCCTCACGCTTCTCCTTACGGTACTTAGCACCCTTCTTGTTCTGACTCTTGCTGGTCAAACGTGCAAGAGTCTCCTTAACCTGGCGTGCTACAGCCTCGTCATCAACCTCGATCTGGCGCTGGTTGCTGCGGTTGTTGTTATTGCCGCGATTATTTATTGTTATTATTTCTGTTGCGGTTTCTTGTTCTTCTTGTTATTACCGCCGTTGTTGCCATTACCTCCGCCATTATTCTTAGCTTCGGCAATGATGTCAACACGTTCTTTGTTGATACGAACACGCTTTTTGCGCTCATTGTGCTGTTGAGCCATTTTCTCCTCACGTTCCTTGCGGCGCTCCTCCTTGGTTTTCTTCTTAGGACGAGTGCTCTGGTTGAGGGAAGACAAATCTATCTTGCCCAACACCTTAGGCTCATTAGCAGTAAACTTCTTCTCACTCTTGAGAGTAAACACGCTGTTATCTGCTGCGCCAGCAGAATGCTGTGCAGTTTCATTCTTAGCATGATGATGCTCTTTCTTTCCCTGAGGAACATTCTGCTTATTCATCTGAGCGTTTGACTGCTGTGATTTCTGATGATTTTCCTGTTTCATTTGCTGTTTATGCTGAGAAGCCTGTTGTGGCTTCTGTTCCTTCTTTTGCTCAGCCTTAGGAGCGTCTTTCTTCTGCTCAGGACTGACGGCAGCAGTCTCAGGCTTTTCCGCAACAGACTCTGCAGCAGGCTTCTTACCGATATTGTCCAAGTCAATCTTTCCCAGCGGCTTATACTGCTGCCGTCCATTAGACTCCAACAAGCTTTCAGCGCGATTGTCCTTCTGCTCTGGCGCACGCTTCTTATCTTTTGCTTTTTTGGTAAAGAGTTTCTCAGCCTGATCACGAACCTCTCTGTCCTGACTGAAGGCATCATTCAATGCCTTGTATTGCTGGTCGGTGAGTTTGAAGCTCGGTTCTGCCTTGACATCTCCCAGGTCTTTTCTTTTCTCTAGGAATTCAACTGCCGTCTGAAGTCCTATATTTAATTCACGTAGTGCTTTATTTAATCTGATGCTCATAAATTATTTATTCTCCTATTTTTAAAGTTAGATTCCCTGCAAGCACTCGCTGGCAAGGGAATTATTGTTCGAATTCGGCGCGCAACACGCTGAGTACATGATCAACGGTCTCCTCTTCGAGGTCGGCCTTCTCAATCAGCAAGTTGCGAGGTGCATTGAGTACCTGCTTGGCAGTATCAAGACCGATGCCCTTGATAGCATCGATAACCCACTGGTCAATCTCATCAGAGAACTCATCCAAGTAGATATCCTCATCGGCCTCATTCTCGTCTACCTCACGGAATACATCGATGGTATATTCTGTAAGCATAGAAGCCAGTTTGATGTTCATACCGCCACGGCCGATAGCCAAACTAACTTCCTCAGGCTGCAAGTAAACCTCTGCTTTCTTGTTCTCATCATCAACATTGATTGAAGAAACCTTGGCTGGAGCCAACGCACGCTGAATGAAGAGTTTGGTATTGCTTGAGTAGTTGATGACATCGAGATTCTCGTTGCAAAGTTCGCGAACGATACCGTGAACGCGGCTACCCTTAACACCTACACATGCACCAACGGGTCGATACGCTCATCGAATGTTTCAACAGCAATCTTAGCACGCTCTCCCGGAAGACGGGCGATACGGCGGATTGCAATCAGACCGTCTGCAATCTCAGGAACCTCAGCCTCCAACAGGCGTTGCAGGAAGATTGGAGCAGTACGGCTCAAGATAATCTTTGGATTATTGTTCTCGTTGTCTACACGAAGGATGACCGCACGAACAGTCTCACCCTTGCGGTAAGTATCACCAGGAATCTGCTCAGTCTTAGGCAACATGAGCTCGTTGTTCTCATCATCTACAATCAGAACCTCGCGCTTCCAAACCTGATAAACCTCACCAGAGATAACCTGACCTACGCGATCCTTGTATTTGTTGTAGAGTGAATCATGCTCCAACTCAAGAATTTTGGAAGCCAAAGTCTGACGAAGAGTCAAGATGGCACGACGACCAAACTTATTGAAGTCAACCGTCTCACTTACATCCTCACCAACCTCGTAATCCGGCTCAATCTTACGAGCCTCAGAAAGTGTAATTTCCTTATTTTCATCTTCAACTTCGCCATCAGCAACAACAATACGGTTGCGATAAATTTCGAAGTCACCCTTGTCAGGGTTCACGATGACATCAAAGTTTTCGTCACTACCAAAAATCTTGGCAAGTACATTACGGAAGCTCTCCTCCAATACACTTACCAATGTAGTACGGTCGATATTCTTTGTTTCTTTAAACTCGCGGAATGTATCAATCATACTCGCTGTCAATTCTTGCTCTTTTTTAGCCATAACTTAATTGAAACTAATTATGTATTTTGTATATTTTACTTTATCCATCTGGTAAACGTGATCAACCTCCTGCTTAACCGGACGTTTTTTACCTTCAACCTTTACCTTTTCTTCAACGCCAACTGTGAAGTCATTTCCTTCAACAGCTTTCAAGATACCCTTCACCTTCTTGCCGTCGGCATCAAGCACCTCTACCTCCTTGCCAATGAAATTGATATACTGCTGCGGAACTTTGAACGGTTGACCCAAGCCTGCAGAGCCAACTTCGAGCTCATAGTCTTCCTCGTCACGGTTCAAATGATCCTCAATATACTTACTCAAGGCAACACAATCCTCAATCCATACTCCATCGGCATGGTCAATCTCAACAACGATTCTATCGTCGGGACTGATTTCAATGCTTACCAAGAAATATTCCTTATCTTGGAGCCATTCTTCAACTAATTTTTTTACGACGTTTTTATCAATCATATATACCTTATTAAAATAAAATGAGGAACTCTTGTGAGCCCCTCATTCCACTGAACGTTGCAAAATTACAAATATTTTTGTGATTAGCCAAAAAAAATGCAACTTTTTATTCGCAACGTGCACATTTTTAATCGATTGTGCACGTTTTTGTACTTATTTCTTCACAGGATGCAGTATTTTTTCGTATTCTGATGGAGAATTCAGCAATTTTACTGCTTCCTTAATCTGCTTGTCGTAACGCATGGAATTCTGGATGGCACCGCGCTGGAAATAATAGGCAGAAACGATGTCATTTTCCAACAGATGCTTGATGTAATCCTTGTTATAATCCAGATCCTTTGCCACATTATGGCTCAGCTTTTTCTTCAAAGCCTCAAACTCTGCCTTGGCATCATCGTAGTAGCCTTCAAACTTAGCGAGTTTTTCCAAGTCCTTGAGATACTTTTCTGTTTCACGGTCGTACTGGAAGTTAGCCTTCAACACGCGTGTCTTGAATTCATCATAGTCGGCATCGGTCAGCGAGAATTCCTTCGCAGGAGCAATAGCAGGATGCTTGGCGATATAATCAACCTCATAATTAAGCATCACCTCATTACTGTCGCGGGCACCAGCCAGATAGAAGGCGATGTTTGGCAAAGAATCAGGCTTTACTTCTACATCCGGCTTCACACCACCTCCATCTCTCACTTCTCTGCCACCTGCGGTATAGAACACCTTGGTAAGAGAGTCGGGAACATGCTCCACATAACCGCCCTTATCGTGCTTATAGTTGAGTGCCTGAACGCATCGACCGCTAGGAATGAAATATTTAGCAGTAGTGAGTTTCACCTGTCCGTTATAAGGCAAATCCATGGTAGTCTGCACCAATCCCTTTCCATACGTGCGCGTACCTAATATTACAGCACGGTCATAATCCTGCAGACTGCCGCTCATGATTTCACTGGCACTGGCAGAATTCTCGTTCACCAATACCACCATCGGCATAACGGAATCTATCGGTTCAACCGTGGTCTTATAAACATGATTAGAACGCTGCAACTTTCCCTTCATCTCCAAGACAGTCTTACCTTTAGGCAAGAACATATTGATGATACTGACCGCTTCGGTAACAGAACCACCACCATTATTACGCAGATCGAAGACAAGGCTATTGGCTCCTTGCTTTCTCAAATCGATGAAAGCACGACGCACTTCCTTGGCAGACTGCTCGGTAAAGGAATTGAAGTTGATGTAACCGATGTTACCCTCCAACATGCCATAATAAGGCAAGAACGGCAACTGGATGGTACGGCGTGTTACCTTCACCTTCATCGTCTTGCCTGTACTTGGACGCTTAACTTTCAGCATGAAAGAAGAACCCGGTTCACCACGAAGATGATCGCTGACATAGCTCACCTCCTTATTGGTCATATCCTCATCATCAATACTCAGGATGATGTCACCCTTCTTCAGTCCCACTTCTGCAGCAGGCATATTCTCGTAAGGCTCGCTGACACAGACGCGCTGCAACTGGAAATTGTAGCGTATCACCGCACCTACACCCGCATACTTGCCGGTGAGCAGGTTCTTGAGTTCCTTCATCTTCTGCTCAGGATAATAGGTAGTATAAGGGTCGAGACTACGCAACATGGCATTGATACCATTTCCGACCACAACTTCAGCATCGAGCGTATCAACATACATCAAATCGAGATTCTTGTAGATGGCATTGAATATTTCCATATTCTTTGCGGCTTTGAAGTCATGATCTTTGTCAACCTGGGCAAAAGTAGGAACCGCCAGGAGCACCATAAGCAAGGAGAACAGTATTCTTTTCATTGTTACCTTATTTAATTGTATATGATTCAACTTATTGGTTATTTCCTCCCCCTCTTCACGCATTCGCCCTCGGGAGAAGTTTTCGACCACAAAAGTACTCATTTCTTTGCGAAAAACACCATAAAATAGGCAAAAAGTGGCACAAAGATAAGAAAAAATACACTTTTTTAGGGAAAAAGCGAAAAAAGTCAGCAAAAAATTTGGCAGAATGAAGAAAAGTTAGTACTTTTGCACACGCAAATAAGGAACGTCATGTTCTTTACAGAAAAAACGCTTCAATAGCTCAGTTGGTTAGAGCACCTGACTGTTAATCAGGGGGTCGTTGGTTCAAGCCCATCTTGAAGCGCAAGAGAGTTTCAGGTTAGCCTCGCAACTCATCTTCTTTCATAGCAAATTGCTTCAATAGCTCAGTTGGTTAGAGCACCTGACTGTTAATCAGGGGGTCGTTGGTTCAAGCCCATCTTGAAGCGCAGAAAAGAGTCGCAAGTTTTACTTGTGACTCTTTTTGTTTATCCACATTTTATCCCACTTTGCATTCTCCATTCCCATTTACAAATACTATATCCGGCAATAACCAGAGAAAGCAATATCAAAAAAGGCACATTCCGATCGGAATGTGCCTTTATATATAATAATGTGTCTAATACGCAGATTATTCTACATCATTGTTGTGATCCAAAGAGTCGTTGAACCCCTTAGGAGCCTGCTCATCATTACGATGCTCGTAACGACGTGGCTGACGAGCTGGACGCTCACCGCGACCTTCATGACGCTCATCACGACGACCGCGACGCTCACCGCGCTCAGGACGTGGACGACGCTCACGCTCTACATAGCCCTCTGGCTTCTCCATCAATACACGATGAGAAAGTTTGTACTTGCCAGTCTTAGGATCAATCTCCATCAACTTCACCTTGATCTTGTCGCCTTCCTTGATGCCAGCCTCTTCAACTGTCTCAAGACGCTTCCAATCAATCTCAGAGATGTGGAGCAAACCATCCTTACCAGGGAGAATCTCTACGAAGCAACCGTAAGGCATAATAGAGCGAACAGTACCCTCGTAAACCTCACCAACCTCAGGAACAGCTACGATAGCCTTGATCTTAGCCAAAGCTGCATCGATAGAATCCTTGTTAGGAGCAGATACCTGGACGTGACCCTTACCATCAGTCTCCTCGATAGTGATTGTCGCACCAGTATCCTCCTGCATCTGCTGGATAATCTTACCACCAGGGCCGATGACAGCACCGATGAACTCCTTAGGGATATCGAATGCTACGATACGTGGAACCTGTGGCTTCATCTCAGCACGTGGCTCAGAGATAGTCTCCATCATGCAGTTGAGGATGTGCTCACGACCAGCCTTAGCCTGCATCAAAGCCTCCTCAAGAATCTCGAAGCTCAAACCATCACACTTGATATCCATCTGTGTAGCAGTCAAGCCATCGCGGGTACCAGTGGTCTTGAAGTCCATATCACCCAAGTGGTCCTCATCACCGAGGATATCACTGAGGATAGCGTACTTGTCCTCACCTGGGTTCTTGATAAGACCCATAGCGATACCAGAAACCGGCTTCTTCATAGGAACACCTGCATCCATCAGGCGAGAGTACCGGCACAAACAGTAGCCATAGAAGAAGAACCGTTAGACTCCAAGATCTGGCTTACCAAACGTACTGTGTAAGGGAAGTCTGTAGGAATCTGGCCCTTCAAACCACGCCATGCCAAGTGGCCGTGACCAATCTCACGACGGCCTACACCGCGCTGAGCCTTAGCCTCACCTGTTGAGAATGGAGGGAAGTTATAGTGAAGGAGGAAGCGCTGGTAGCTCTTCTCGAGCACACCGTCGATAAGCTTCTCATCCATCTTTGTACCAAGAGTACATGTAGAGAGAGACATAGTCTCACCACGCTGGAAGATAGCGCTTCCGTGAGGCATTGGGAGTGGAGATACCTCGCACCAGATAGGGCGGATTTCTGTAGTAGCACGGCCATCAAGACGCAAGCCCTCATCGAGGATGCAACGGCGCATAGCATCGCGCATTACGTCATCATAGTAACGGGTAGCCTCAGCGTGCTTCTCCTCCAAGTCTTCCTCAGAAAGATCGGTATGAGCAGCGTCATACTTCTCGAGGAAATCAGCCAAAACCTTGTCGAAAGCATCCTGACGTGCATGCTTCTCCAAAGCCTGGTGGTTGATATCATAAGCTGGCTTGTAAAGCTCAGACTTAATCTGCTCACGGAGTTCCTCATCGTTGATCTCGTGGTCATACTCACGCTTCACGTCAGTACCCTTCTCCTTAGCCAACTCATACTGGAGTTCGCACATAGGCTTGATAGCCTCGGCAGCCACCTTGAGGGCACCAATGAGATCCTGCTCAGAAACTTCCTTCATCTCACCTTCTACCATCATGATATTGTCCTTGGTAGCACCAACCATGATATCCATGTCTGCCTCTTCCATCTGCTGGAATGTAGGGTTTACAACATACTCACCATTGATACGAGCTACACGAACCTCAGAGATATAGTACTCGAAAGGAATATCTGAACAAGCCATGGCAGCTGAAGCAGCGAAACCTGCGAGGGCATCTGGCTGGTCAACACCATCGGCTGAGAGCAACATTACCTGTACGTAAACTTCTGCATGGTAGTTAGAAGGGAAAAGTGGACGCAAAGCACGGTCCACAAGACGAGAGGTAAGGATTTCCTCATCGCTGGCTTTGCCTTCGCGCTTGGTGAAACCACCAGGGAAACGACCTGCAGCACTGTACTGCTCACGATAATCTACTTGCAAAGGCATAAAATCTGTACCCGGAACTGCATCCTTTGCTGCACAAACAGTTGCGAGAAGCACTGTGTTACCCATGCGGAGAACCGCAGCACCATCAGCCTGTTTTGCAACTTTTCCGGTCTCAATTGTGATGGTTCTTCCATCAGGCAACTGAACACTTTTTGTAATTACGTTCATCTAAATTAAAAAACTTATTGTTTTGTCTAACATCTAAAATATCTAAAACGCTGCAAAGATACCTCTTTAATTATTAATAAACAAATAAATCAGCAATTATTTTCCACTTTTTTAAATAATTTATCTATAGAAGGTGCATTATTCGCAATTTTATTACTATCTTTGCACTCGATAATTTTGCAAAATAATAAAATTCATGAAGATAACTAGACTCTTTTCAGTGGCAGCGATTATGGTAGCTGCACTGGCTTTGACTTCTTGTAACAACAAGAAATTCCACATCAACGGCAATATCACAGAGGCTCAGGACTCTATGCTCTATCTGGAGAACATCAGCCTGAACGGTCCTGTGAAAATCGACTCTGTGAAACTGGGCGAGGATGGTGCCTTTGCCTTCGACGAGGCTGCCATGGACTCTGTTACCCCAGAGTTCTACCGCTTACGCATCGCCAACCAAACCATCAATCTTTCCATCGATTCTACAGAAACCGTCAAGGTAAAGGCGGCTTATCCGCAGATGAGCTTCAAATACGAAGTGGAAGGTTCTGAAAACTGCAACAAAATCAAGGAGTTGTCTCTTAAGCAGATGACTCTCCAGAGCAATATCAACGGGCTCGTGAAAGATCCTAACATCGGCAACGATTCTATCGAATCCATCGTAGGCCGCATGCTCCAGGCTTACAAACAGGACATCAAGACCAACTACATCTTCAAGGAGCCAATGAAGGCATACGCTTACTATGCGCTCTTCCAAACGGTACAGTTGGGCAATGTGAATACACTTATCTTCAACCCTCGCAACAACAAAGACGACGTGAAGGTATTTGCTGCCGTAGCAACCAGTTGGGATACCTACTATCCTGGCGCTGAGCGTGGCAAGAACCTCCACAATATCGCCATCGAGGGAATGAAGGACATCCGCATCATCGAGAACCAGATGGCACAGCAGCAGATTGAGGCCAGCAAGGTGAGCGTAAACGGATGCATCGAACTTGCACTTCAGGACAACAAGGGACAGGTACGCCGTCTCTCCGACCTCAAGGGCAAGGTGGTACTGCTCGACTTCCATCTCTTCGCCAGCAAAGAGAGCACCAAGCGCATCATGATGTTGCGTGAACTCTACAACAAGTATCATGCTGCCGGACTGGAGATTTATCAGGTATCAGTAGACCCTGACGAGCACTTCTGGAAAACCTCTACCGCTGCCATCCCTTGGATTTGCGTACGCGATGAAGATGGCATTCAGGGCAAGAGTCTGGCTCTCTACAATGTCCAGAGCATTCCTACCTTCTTCCTGATTGACCGCACCAACACCCTGCAGCACGTGATGCACAGATTAAGGACATAGAGGCAGCCATCAAGAACCTTCTTTAAGATAACCAGGAGTTAGAAGTTTGGAGAGAACAGTTTCGGCTTTTCATCTTCCAGCTTCTAACTCTTATTCTTTAACGTCAGTTCTGTATCTGCTTTCATGATAACATAGATGGCAATATCAGAATACAAACCATACAAGGAACTTAAGAACAAAAAACGATAAACTTTTAAACCCTAAAAAATGAATAAGAAATTTTTAGTAATGGCAGCCTTGGCGCTTATCACAACTGGAACGCAGGCTAAAGTAAAGTTGCCACACATCTTGGGTGACAACATGATTTTACAGCAAAACACAGAGGCTAGCCTCTGGGGATGGGACAAACCAGGAACCACAGTAGAGGTAACCACCTCATGGTCTGGGCAGAAATATTCTGCCAAGACCGGAAAGGATGGCAAATGGGCTATCAAAGTACAAACCCCGAAGGCGAGCTACACCCCACTCTCCATCACTTTCGATGATGGCGAAAAGACCACTCTCAACAATGTGCTGGCAGGAGAAGTATGGGTTTGTGCAGGTCAGAGCAACATGGAGATGCCTGTAAAAGGATTCGGCAACTGCCCTGTAGAAGGTTACAACAAGGCGGTGCTCGAAGCAAACCAGTACAAAGGCGTACATTACGTAAAGATTCCTAGCGTAATGAGCAGTAAGCCGTTAGATGATGCCAACTGCGAATGGAAGGAGGTTAACCCGGAAACCGTAGGCGATGCATCTGCTACAGGATACTTCTTTGCACAGGTAATAAACAAGACTCTTGATATTCCGGTAGGTCTGGTCATGGCAAACAAGGGTGGAAGCCGTGTAGAAAGCTGGCTCGACCGCGACTACCTGAAGAAGAACACCAAGGAAGATCTCGACTCTGTAAAGATGACCATGAACCCTAAGTTTAAGTGGGATTTCCTCTACCCTCTTCTCTGGGGTAACGGAACTTTCCACCCTATCCTCAACTATAGCGTAAAGGGTATTCTCTTCTATCAGGGATGTTCTAACGTGGGCGACCCGGACGGCCAGTATACCAAACGTCTTGCCGACCTCGTTGCCCAGTGGCGCAGAGACTTCAAGCAGGGCGAACTGCCATTCTATTTCGTACAGATTGCACCTTATCATAATGGCGACGTAAATGGCGATTGGGGACCTAAGCTCCGTGAACAGCAGTTCAATGCAGCAAGGTGATTCCAAACAGCGGCATCGTCTGTACCGAAGACCTGGTTTACCCATACGAGGTTGAGCAGATTCATCCATGTCAGAAACAGCCTGTAGGCGAACGTCTTGCACTCCAGGCACTCAGCAAGACCTATGGCATGAAGGGACTCTTCAGCGAGAGCATGACCTTCAAGGAGATGAAGATTGTAGGTGATACTGTAAAGGTGCATTTCGACAACACCTACGGAGCCTACAACCGCTTTGAAGGTATCGAAGGTTTCGAAGTTGCAGGCGAAGATAAGGTATTCCATAAGGCTACAGCCAAGCACTTCTGGCAGGAAGGCAACGATCCTTGGAATGAGTGCGTCATCGTAACCAGTCCTGAGGTAAAGAAACCGGTAGCCCTTCGCTACTGTTTCCGCAACTTCCAGCTCGGCAATATGGCAAATGCAGGCAACCTGCCTCTCTTCCCATTCCGTACAGATAATTGGTAAATATCAGATAACCAGCGGCCGATCTTTGTTCAGCAGTCAAAGACCGGCCGCTTTTCAATTATAACATGAAGATAAATTCTTTTCATTAAACATCAATCATTATACATTAATCATTATATGAGTCACGTATTAGATAAGTTTCAGTTTTGCCCGGTTTGCGGCTCTAGTCATTTCGAAATCAACAACATCAAGAGCAAGAAGTGTAAGGACTGCGGATTCTCTTATTACCTCAATCCAAGCAGTGCTACGGTAGCTCTCATACTCAACAGTAAGGAAGAGCTCCTGGCAGTAAGGCGCAAGAAAGACCCAGCCAAGGGGGCACTCGATTTGCCAGGCGGTTTTGTTGACATGGATGAAACAGGTGAAGAAGGTATGGCAAGAGAGGTAAAAGAGGAAACCGGACTGGATGCAACTGAGGTTAAGTATCAGTTCAGCTACCCAAATCTCTACCTTACTCAGGTTTCATGGTTCATACCCTCGATATGTTCTATGAAGTGAAGGTGAAAGACGACACTCATATAGAAGCAATGGACGATGCAGAAGAATCATTCTGGATACCATTGAGCAGACTCAATCCTGATGAGTTTGCATTCGATTCCATACGCAAGGGGCTCCATCGTTATTTGGAAACAAAATTGGGGTAAAAAGGGTTCAACACAGCCAAATATGGCTCCCAAACATTAAAAAACCAAAAAAAACACCATATAATAAGGTATAAGCAAAAAGTTTACTTACTTTTGCCAACCGAAAAAAATTGTGTATAAGCTTATGCAAGAGAATTTAGTAATCGTCGAGAGCCCTGCGAAGGCTAAAAAGATCGAAGAGTTTTTAGGTAAGGACTATAAGGTTATGTCTTCTTACGGTCATATCCGTGACCTGAAGAAGAAGGAACTTAGTATAAACGAGAAAACCATGGAACCTGATTATGAGATTCCAGAGGAAAAGAAAAAACTCGTTACAGAATTGAAAACGAATGCGAAGAAAGCCAAGAAAATCTGGTTAGCATCCGATGAGGACCGCGAGGGAGAAGCCATCAGCTGGCACCTTTGCGAAGTACTGGGATTGGATGAGGAGAAGACAAACCGTATTGTCTTCCACGAGATTACCAAACAGGCTATTCTTGACGCAATCAAGAACCCACGCCATCTGGACATGAACCTGGTGAATGCCCAGCAGGCACGTCGTGTACTCGACCGACTGGTAGGTTTCAAGCTTTCTCCTATCTTGTGGAGAAAGGTTAAGCCAGCCCTTTCTGCAGGTCGTGTACAGAGTGTTGCTGTCCGTCTGATAGTAGAACGTGAGCGTGAAATCCAGAAGTTCCAGAGTGTTCCATACTATCGCGTTACCGCTATTTTCGCCCTGATCAGCGACAGCGGCAATGCAACAGAGGTAAAGGCAGAACTGGACCAGCGTTTCAATACCCACGAAGAGGTTGAAGCTTTCCTTGAGAAGTGTAAAGACGCTAAGTTTATGGTTGAATCTGTAACCAAAAAGCCTTTAAAGCGTTCTCCTGCACCACCTTTCACTACTTCTACTCTGCAACAGGAGGCAGCACGCAAGCTTGGTTTCACCGTTGTACAGACCATGATGATAGCCCAGAAACTTTACGAAAGCGGACGCATCACTTACATGCGAACCGATAGCGTAAACCTCTCTACGCTCTGTTCCAACGCCAGCAAAGATGAGATTATCAGAGAATATGGCAAGGAATACAGCCAGACTCGTGCCTACCACACCAGTTCAAAGGGTGCACAGGAAGCGCACGAGGCTATCCGTCCTACATATATGAATGAACCAACCATCGAAGGAACCGCTCAGGAGAAGCGCCTTTACGAACTCATCTGGAAGCGTACCATCGCATCTCAGATGGCTGACGCACAACTCGAAAAGACAACCATCAACATCAATATCGGCAACACAAGCGAAAAGTTTGTTGCTACCGGCGAGGTTGTTTCATTCGATGGTTTCCTCAAGGTTTATCTTGAGTCAACCGACGATGAAGAGCATGCTGAGGATTCTTCCCACATTCTTCCAGCCCTGAAAGAAGGCGATGAATTGCAGCGCAGAGAAATCCTTGCTACAGAGAAGTATTCTCTGGCTCCTGCAAGATACACAGAGGCCAGTCTGGTGAAGAAACTGGAAGATCTCGGCATCGGCCGTCCATCTACTTATGCTCCAACTATCAGTACCATCCAGCAGCGTCAATACGTAGTAAAGGGTGACAAGACGGGTGAAGAGCGCACATTTACCATAGATTCTCTGAAGGGCATCAAGATAACCCAGAAGTTGAAGAAAGAGATGGCAGGCTCTGAAAAGGGCAAGCTTCTGCCTACTGATATCGGTATCGTAGTAAACGACTTCCTGATGGAGAACTTCCCGAACATCATGAACTACAACTTTACGGCAGACGTAGAGAAGAAGTTTGATGATATTGCAGAAGGAAAGACCGAATGGACCAACTGGATGAAGGATTTCGACAAGGGCTTTGAGCCTGAAGTGAAGGAAGTCCTGGAAGCCCGCAACCAGCACAAAGCCGGCGAGCGCAATCTCGGAAATGATCCAAAGACCGGAAAGCCAGTATTCGTCAAGATTGGCCGTTTTGGACCAGTGGTACAGATTGGTTCTGCTGAGGATAAGGACAAGCCTCAGTTTGCCCAGTTGCCATCAGACAAGAGCATAGAAACCATCACCCTGGAAGAGGCTTTGGAACTCTTCAAGCTGCCAAGAGAACTCGGTGATTATGAAGGCATTACTGTAACAGTTGGCTCTGGTCGCTACGGCCCTTACATCCTCCATAACCGCAAGTATGTTTCTATTCCAAAGGAGGATGATCCGCTGACCATCACCCTGGATAGAGCCATCGAACTGATCAAGGAAAAGCGCGAAGCCGAAGAGAAGCGTCATCTCAAAGTCTTCGATGAGGACGACAAGATGGAAATTCTCAATGGCAAGTATGGTCCATACATTGCTTACGACGGCAAGAATTACCGCATTCCAAAGGCAAAACATGAGAGTGCAGAGGAGCTTACATACGAGGAGTGTATGGAAATTATCAAAGCTGCTCCAGAACCAAAGGCTAGAGGCAGAAAGAAATCATAAACATGCCTCATTGACATAGAAACAGAAGAAAATGAAGTCAATCATCATCATAGGATACATGGGCGCCGGCAAGACAACAGTCGGCAAAGCCTCGCCAAAGACCTTGGCGTTATGTTCTACGATCTCGACTGGTATATCGAGAGCCGAATGCGCAAGACCGTTAAACAGATCTTCGACGAAGTTGGAGAAGAGGGATTTCGCAAGATAGAGCACAATATGCTACACGAAGTGGCAGAGTTTGAAAATGTAGTGGTAAGTTGCGGAGGAGGAACACCATGTTTCTTCGACAACATGGACTACATGAACCAACTTGGCGAAACGTTTTACCTGAAGGCATCTCCAGAAACCCTTCACGCTCATCTGAAGATGGGCAAAGGCGTACGCCCTCTGCTGCTCAACAAAACACCGGAAGAGGTAGACAAGTTTATCCATGAGCAGCTGAAACTTCGAGAGCCTTACTACGAGAAGGCAAAACACATCATCGATATCAACGTGATGGACAATTATGATAAAATCAACGCTATTGTTCAGCAGATCAGAGACCTGCTGAACATATAGCCGTATCTAATAAAGTAATATATAATAAAGGTAACAAACAAAACTGATTTCCAGCAAGCAAGAATTAGAAAATGAAGAAATGGACTATTGAAGACTCGAAGGAGCTCTACAACATCTGTGGTTGGGGTACTTCTTACTTTGGCATCAACGACAAGGGTGATGTCTATGTAACTCCATGCAAGGACAACACACAGATAGACCTGCGCGACATCATGGACGAGCTGGCATTACGCGACATCAACGCTCCCGTACTGCTCCGTTTCCCAGACATCCTCGACAACCGCATCGAGAAGACAGCCAGCTGTTTTCAAAAGGCAAAGGAAGAGTATGGATACAAGGGAGAAAACTTTGTCATCTATCCTATTAAGGTGAACCAGATGCAGCCGGTCGTTGAGGAGATTATCTCTCACGGCAAGAAGTTCAACCTCGGACTGGAGCTGGCTCTAAGCCTGAACTCCACGCCGTCATCGCCGTACAGGCACAGAGCGACTCGCTCATCATCTGTAACGGCTACAAGGACGAAAGCTACATCGAACTTGCCTTGCTGGCTCAGAAGATGGGCAAGCGCATCTTTATCGTAGTAGAAAAGCTCAATGAGCTGGATATCATCGAAAAGGTAGCCAAAAAGCTCAACGTAAAGCCAAACATCGGTATCCGCATCAAACTGGCTTCTTCAGGTTCAGGCAAATGGGCTGAAAGCGGCGGCGATGCATCTAAGTTCGGCTTGACCAGCGCAGAACTGCTCACAGCCCTCAAGAAGATAGACGAGATGGGATTCCACGACTGTCTGCGCCTTATCCACTTCCACATCGGAAGTCAGATTACCAAGATTCGCCGCATTCAGACTGCTCTCCGTGAGGCTGCCCAGTTCTATATTAGCCTCCACAAGATGGGCTACAATGTAGATTTCGTAGATTGCGGTGGCGGACTCGGTGTAGATTACGACGGCACCCGCTCTTCAAGCAGCGAGAGTTCCGTAAACTACTCTATCCAGGAGTATGTAAACGACTGTGTCTATACATTCGTAGATGCAGCCAACAAGAGCAATATCGAGCACCCTAACCTCATCACCGAGAGCGGCCGCTCGCTCTCTGCCCATCACTCAGTCTTGGTTATCGATGTCTTGGAGACAGCTTCCCTGCCAGAGATGCCTGAGGAGTTTGAGGCGAAGGAGACCGACCACCAGCTGGTGAAGGATCTTTATGAGATATGGGACAACCTGAATCCTCGCAACATGCTGGAAGACTGGCATGATGCCGAGCAGATTCGCGAAGAGGCATTGCAGCTCTTCTCTCACGGCATCGTAGATCTGAAGACCCGTGCAGAGATTGAGGCAATGTACTGGAGCGTGTGCCACGAGATCAACAATCTTGCCAAGCACATGAAGCATGTACCTGAGGAGCTCAGAGGATTGGATAAGATTCTTGCCGACAAGTATTTCTGCAACTTCTCTCTGTTCCAGAGTCTGCCAGACAGTTGGGCTATCGACCAGCTCTTCCCTATCATGCCTATCCAGCGTCTGAACGAGCGTCCTACCCGCAACGCTACCTTGCAGGACATCACCTGCGACAGCGACGGAAAGATTGCCAACTTCGTTACCGACGGACATATCGCAACGTTCTTCCTCTTCATCCATTGAAGAAGAACGAGCCATATTATCTCGGTGTATTCCTCGTTGGTGCCTACCAGGAGATTCTGGGCGACATGCACAATCTCTTCGGCGACACCAATGCTGCCCACATCTCTGTTAAGGACGGCAAATATAGCATCGACCAGATATTCGACGGCGAGACCGTAGAGGAGGTATTGGATTACGTACAGTACAATCCAAAGAAGCTCGTCCGCCAGTTGGAGCAGTGGGTAACCAAGAGTGTGAAGGAAGGTAAGATTTCTCTCGACGAGGGTAAAGAGTTCCTGGGCACCTATAGAAATGGTCTCTTCGGATACACATATCTTCAGTAAGAATTAACAGTTGATAGTTAATAGTTTACAGCAAGATTGCCCTATAAACTATTAACTATAAACTATAAACTAAACTTAAAGATGGAAAAAGTAACAGTAGTAAAGGTAGGCGGTGCCATCGTTGAAGACAGCGGGCAGCTGGCACAGCTCTTGAAGGATTTCGCAGCCATTCCTGGCAAGAAAGTATTGGTACATGGCGGTGGCCGCCGTGCCACTAAGGTAGCCGCAGCCCTCGGCATCGAGAGCAAGATGGTGAACGGTCGCCGCATCACTGATGCAGACATGCTGGAAGTGGTAACAATGGTTTATGGCGGTCTGGTCAACAAGAACCTGGTTGCCAAGCTCCAGGCTAACGGTGTGAATGCCCTCGGTCTGACCGGTGCTGATATGGACGTAATCCACAGTCACAAGCGTCCGTTGAAGGACGGTATCGACTTCGGATACGTGGGCGATGTAGAACGTGCCAACGGCAAGATGCTCCAAACCCTGATTAATGAAGGCATTACTCCAGTGGTGGCCCCATTGACCCATGACGGCAAGGGCAACATCCTCAACACCAATGCCGACACCATAGCCAGCGAGACTGCCAAGGCTCTGGCTCCTTACTACGATGTGACATTGATATATAGTTTTGAAAAGAAAGGCGTGCTCAGTAATCCTGAAGATGACGACAGCGTGATTCCAGTGATTACCCATGCCGATTTTGAGAGATACAAAGCAGATGGTACCGTAGCAGGCGGCATGATTCCTAAGTTGGAGAATGCCCTTGCAGCCATTGATGCTGGTGTGAAAGAGGTGATTATCACCCTTGCTACCGCCATCGACGGAAAGCACGGAACGGTGATTAAGTGAAGAACGAAGAGTGAAGAGTGAAGAATTCATCACCTTTTTTCTTAACAAGAGTTAAAAATAGAAATAATTTAAGATTGGTTGTAACTTTCTTATAACATAGTCGTCATTAATTATAGAGGGATGAAAGAAATCAGTTTCCAGAACGATGTTTTGCCGCTGAAGAACAAACTCTTCAGGCTGGCCCTTCGCATTACTCTCAACCGGGAGGAAGCGGAAGACGTTGTGCAGGATACGCTGATTAAAGTCTGGAACGCCCGCGACAGATGGCAGGAGCTTGACTCCATCGAGCATACAGCCTCACCATCGCCCGCAACCTCTCGCTCGACCGCATCAAGAAGATGGAAAATCAGAATGATTCGCTGGAAGAGCAGAATACAGAAAGGTTAGACGAAAACACTTCTACCCCCTCAGAAAGGATGATTCAGAAAGACAAGCTGGACATCGTAAGGAATATTATCGACGAGTTGCCTGAAAAGCAGCGCAGTTGTCTGCAGCTTCGAGACATCGAAGGAAAGTCCTACAAGGAAATAGCAGACATCCTCAGCATCACGGAAGACCAGGTCAAGGTGAACATCTTCAGGGCTCGTCAAACAGTCAAACAAAGATTTCAACAATTCGACAGATATGGATTATAAGTACATCAACCAACTTTTGGATCGCTACTGGAAGGGCGAGACTTCTCTCGAAGAAGAGGAGATTCTCCGTGCATTCTTCAGCCAGGACGAGTTACCTGCCGAGCTGAAGCCATACCAAGCGCTCTTCTCTTACGAGATGGGCGAGGCTAATCAAGAGGCGCTGGGTGATGACTTCGACCAGAAGATGATGGCGATGATTGAGGATGAATACACCAAGAAGCCTAACAAGGCAAAGGTCGTTTCATTGACAGAGCGCCTGAAGCCTCTCTTCAAGGCTGCTGCCGTGGTAGCTATCATCCTGACATTGGGCAATGCAGTTCAGGTTCCTTTCCAGAACAATGGCAATGATTCTGTTGAAAACGTAGGATACATCAAGAGTGGCAAGGGCGTGTCCGTAGCCATGGGAGATTCTGCTTCGGTTGATTCTATGCAACGCACAGGCATCGATCAGGTAAGCACTCCAACAACGTCTCCAACGTTATTAAAGTAGATTATTTCTATGCTTTCTCTATAAAAAATCATGTTTAGTAAAACAATTCTGAAGCTGTGAAGTTTCAATTCTCTCAAATTTTTCATAACATACTAACGTAATAGGGCTGCCAGGATGTACTGGCAGCCCTTACTTATTTTATATTTTTGTACACAAGCGTATGATAAAGGATACACAAGTGGCTCAATTTATCGCCACTGCGAGGCTTCATTTAAGCCTCCTTCCGGTCATCATTGATGACTCTTACTAGGCTTAATATAAGCCACTTAACCTATTATCAAGAAGCATCTGAAAGGCTATTTTCCCTAATGGGGGTTAACAGAGTTAACAGTTAACAGCCCAAAATGCCTACTTTCCCCCCACTCACATATAGTAATAAGTATATAT
>ENA-OQDW01000141-OQDW01000141.1-human-gut-metagenome-genome-assembly--contig:-NODE-141-length-28721-cov-2.714136_pt1 | contig 28721 bp, 30 predicted proteins | sample MGYA00242784_ERZ504613 | MGnify/ENA primary metagenome ERZ504613 (study PRJEB26092, sample SAMD00036330) | human gut metagenome | host: Homo sapiens | study: EMG produced TPA metagenomics assembly of...
ATTCGTTGTCATACCAGCGGCAAGCCTTAAATCCTCTTTCCTCATATCACGCTCTAACAGTGTGTGCCAGAGTGGTTTATAGCTGATGTGCATATTGTTTTCCTGCCTTTCTATCCATACCACCGGGACGACTGCCCCGGCAGGAACTTTTCTCTTATTATAACACCAATCTTGTGAAATCACAATTTATTCTTGTAGCCTGCCGCTGATACCGTCTGGATTGTGCTTTTCCTTTCTTTTTGTTCCCTTTAATTAGCCATGAACTGGTCGAAACCATATGCAAGCTTTATTTCCTCTCCGGAGACAGCCGCTATCTGGATCGCCAAATGCGCACATTTACCGAACGAATTCTTGGAGAATTTACCCAGCGACACGACGGAATGGTGTTCTCCATAAAAAATGGAATTCCAGAGGGGCGCGGCAATATTTGGCGTGGATCAGCCAGCTACAATGAATCCGGGCGGTCGCTTGCAGAAGCGGGCGACAGCATTGCGGCGCTTTATCAGCGCTGGCAGCATTCGGCAAACTGTTGGAAGCCCTAGGGGAGCGGGAGTCGGCGGGTGGTTACCTCCGGCGCGCTGCGGAGCTGAGATCCTATTTCAATGATGTGTGGAGCCTTCCGCCGGAGGGCAACGGCTATGTGTTCGGGATCGATCAAAAAGGCCGGAAATATTGGCGTTGGGAGAGATCGGCCAAAGGAATCACCGGCGCGGAAACTTGCTTCTTTCTGCCGATGAAGCTGTTAACCGAACCAGGGGAGCGCAATAACCTGCTGCTGGAAGAGATCGACCAAAGAGCCGCTGATCCTCAGACTGCGGCGGTGAATATCGAGAGCTATACTTATTTGCCGCAGGTTTTCTTCCCTTACCAGCAGGCAGAGCGCGCGTGGCGCTGGATGAAATATATTGGCGGTAGGCTTTTGTTACCGCATGTTCATGAGAGCCAGGGCCGCAATGAGGATTATCCGGAGCTTTCTTTTACCATGTTTTCTCATGCTGTTGAAGGGTTGGCCGGCTTTTCCGCGACTTGCCGGCGGGAAGGATTGTTACTTGTCCCTGTCTGCCGGAGGAAGTTCCAGGGCTATCCATAAGAGGGCTGCGGCTAGGGGATTATAGCATGGATTTTGAGCTTCTTTCCCATCACGAGGCGGCGTTCTACAACCATTCAAACCGTCCGCTGTGCTGGAAATGCACGTTTGCAGGGCAATCTGCCGGCAACCTGCTCATTTTGTAGTTGATGGGGCGGAATTGCAGCCACAATCTGAAACGGTGAACGCGTTGCCCGTTCGTTTATTGAGGTATCTGTGCCGCCGCAGTCTGGCAAAAAGGTTTCTGCCCTAAACTAGGCGGTTAAAGCGGCAAAAATAAAAAGGAAGCGCGCTGCAAGGGAGCTTTGCGGCGCGCTATCTTTTTGTGAAGGGAATGGCTTACACACGTTATTGTAACTATTTTGTGAACTCCCTTGACATCGGGTGCAAACTGTATTATTGTATTATCATCTTAATACAATAATACAAGGAGGCGCACAGATGACATGGATCATCACTGCCGACCGGCCGATTTATCTCCAGCTGGTTGAGCAGTTGGAACTTGCGATCGTCGCAGGGGAATACCGGGCCGGCGGGAAGCTGCCAAGCGTTCGGGAGCTCGCCGCCGAGGCGGCAGTCAACCCCAACACGATGCAGCGGGCTATGCAGGAGCTGGAGGCACGTGGCCTCATCAACACGCAGCGGACAGCTGGGCGTACCATTACGGAGGATGAAACAATGATTCAGGCATTGAGGCAGCAAAAGGCGCAAGAGCAAATCGCCCAGTTCTGGGCAGCTATGCAGAAGCTCGGATTTACCCAGGCGGAAGCTCTCTCGCTCTTAAAACAAACAAAGGAGAATGCATAATGGATGCGATTTTATCCTGCCAAGGGCTGACGAAGCTCTATGGGCAAAAGGCGGCGCTTGTCGATTTTACCTACGATTTTCCAAAGGGACGGATCGTCGGCCTCCTGGGGCCGAACGGCAGTGGAAAAACGACGCTGTTAAAGCTTGCAGCCGGGTTGCTCACTGCCACGCGGGGAAGCATCCGCGTCTGTGGTCTGGAACCGGGGACGGAGACAAAAAAGCGCGTTTCCTTCCTGCCGGAGCGTAGCTGCCTGCCTGCTGGGATGCGTGTGCGCGAGGCACTAGAATTTTTCGGGGATTTCTATGCGGATTTTCAGCTTGATAAAGCGGCGGAAATGCTGAAGGATTTGCAAATTCAGCCAAATGATAAGTTAAACGCTCTAAGCAAGGGCACGCGGGAGAAATTGCAGCTTGCATTGGTGATGAGCCGCAAGGCGGAGCTCTATCTGCTCGACGAGCCGATCGGCGGAGTGGATCCGGCTGCACGCGACTATATTCTCAATACGATCATTCGCAATTATAACGAGGATGCAACGATGATTTTATCCACCCACCTGATTCACGATATCGAAGCAGTGTTCGACGATGTTGTGATGATCGGAGGAGGACATATCGTGCTTGCAGGCAGCGTAGATGCGATTCGTGAAGAACGGGATAAAAGCATTGATACAATATTCAGGGAGGTATTCAGATGCTGGGGAAACTGATCAAGCATGAATTCAAAGCGACGGCGAAGCTCCTGTTGCCGCTGTTGGCGGCAGTGCTTGCCCTGATGGGCGGGTTCCAGGTTATCTTTCTGGTGGTGAAATTGCTCACGGGGCGAAATGATTCGCACCCGCTGGTGGCGGTGCTTTTTGCCCTCTTTGCCGTTCTGGCGGCATTTGCCCTGCTTGCCATGTTGGCCGTCATCGTCATTGTGGCCGTTCAGCGGTTTTATAAAAACCTGCTTGGTGATGAAGCTATCTCATGTTTACGCTTCCGGCCACGCCGGGGCAGCAGATTTTCTCGAAGCTGCTGGTAAGCCTAGTTTGGTCGCTTATGGGTATCGTTGTTGTAATTCTGGGAGGCGTTCTATTTGTATGGAATCTCCCGGAGATTGCGAACGCGCCCGCTATTCTGGCAAGCTTTCGGAGCGAAACCGGCATGAGCATATGGCTGGCCGCGCTTCTTCTAGCGCTTTTTATGGTGTTGGCGTTTTCCAATACCTACCTGCATTTCTATCTCTGCATGGCAATCGGGGGGCAGTGGCCGCAGAACCGGTTGCTTGCGAGCGCGGCGGCATACCTGATCCTCAACACACTTTTGCAGTTTGTGATGATGTTCGGTATGATTACGGCGGCGCTGGCGTTTCACTTTGCAGATATGAGCTTTTTCCGAGGTTTTCAATCTTTGGCCGAGCAATCCCCCGCTCTGTTTATCTACAGCATGCTCGGCATAGGCGCAGGGTTGATGATTTTTTTGGATGTGATTTATTACCTTACCACGCGTTGGCTGCTGAGCCGGCGGCTGAATCTTGCATAACCGGCGAAAAGATATATGATAAAGCAGATCAATAGAAAGGTTGGAAATATGATGGAGCAGAAGCAGTATGTTTGCCCCAAATGCGGCAACACACAGTATGAACACGATCAATTTCAGGCGACGGGCGGCAATTTTGCGAAAATATTTGATGTGCAGAATAAAAAGTTCATTACAATCACCTGCACAGAGTGCGGCTATACCGAGCTTTATCAGAGCGGAGGCAGCGCGGGCTGGGATGTGCTTGATTTCTTGCTTGGCGGCTGACCGGAGGAAGGATCGAAAGCAAAAAGGGGACGCCTGCTTTTCTGCGGCGTCCCCATCTGATGGCGTTGTGTTTATGTTGGAAATATCACCAAGAAAGCGCTGCCCTTGCCCGGCTCGCTTTCCACCTGGATCGTGCCGTCGTGCGCTTGCACGATCCAGCGCACCATTGCAAGGCCCAGCCCGGCGCTGCTCCCTGCGCACCGCTGCGGAAGAGTCGACACGGTAGAAACGGTCGAAAATCCGATTGATGTGCTCTGGCGCGATGCCAATGCCGTCATCCTCGATGGACAATCGGATACCGGTATCCTTCTGGATCAGACGAATCCATATATGGCCATACTCCTTGCCGTAAGAAATGGCATTTGATACGAGGTTCATCATCATCCGGGTCAGCAGCGTCTGGTCGCCCTCCAGCATCACTTCCGGCTGCAACAAGCATTCGATCGAGATGCCGCGTTTGTCTGCCCGTTCGGCCAACTCTTCAGCACTGTTTCGCAGAGCGTTGCAAGATCAATTGGTTCCTTCTCCAGGCGGAGCGTTTGATTATCCGCCCGCGTCAGTTCCAGCAGCTGCGCAACAAGGGCGGACATTTTTTTACCCTGTGATTGAATCGCCTGAAGCGCCGTAGGGTTTCCTGTGGATCGCCGGGATTGGCTAGAGCGAAATCCGCCTGGGAGAGGATCACGGAGATTGGTGTGCGCAGCTCATGAGAAGCGTCGGAGGTAAACTGCTTTTCCCGCTCAAAAGCGGCTTCCAGCCGATCCAGCATCGCGTTGAAGGCCTGTGCCAATCGGGCAATTTCATCCGATCCCTCATCCGGTAGGCGTGCGGAGAGGTCGCCGCTGCCGGAAATGCGGTTTGCCGCCTGGGTAATGCGCTCCACGGGGCGAAAAGCCCGCTTGGTGATCAGGTAGCCGCCCGCCGCGGAGAGTAGCAATACGAGCGGGAAGCTCACCGTGGAAGCAACCGTCACATAATTCAGCGCGGAATCGTTTGCGCTGAGGGAGTAAATTCCCCGCACCCATACGCCGGTTTCACCGTAGCCGACATACATATCAAATACCTGCACTTGCGGCCGCCGCCTTCCACGCCTTGATGGGTATCTGCAATTAAGGCGTTTCCGCCGGGAATCCTGCTGGCGTACCGCCCAGCAGGAGCGTGCCGGCAGGGCCATAGAGCACAAGCGTGATCCCATCGTGGTAGAGATCAATTCCGCTGTCGATTTCAAGCTGCCCGCCCTTGAAATCGATATCGTCAAATGCGTTCCACTGCGCTTTCCAAATCCGCCCGGGTAGAGTAGACAATCCGAAGGTCAAGCGCAAGGAAAACAAAGCCGAGCATCAGCGAGAGAATCACTGCGAGGATCGCCGTATAAAAGAGCGTGACTCGCAGTTTAATGGAGAGCTGTTTCATGGCTGGAACCCGCCTTTCGCGCTTATTCTGCTTTTAGCACATATCCCACCCCGCGAACGGTATGGATCAGTTTTTGCCCATAACCTGTATCAATCTTTTTGCGTACATAACGGATATAAACATCCACCACATTGCTGCCGCCCTCAAAATCGTAGCTCCATACGTGCTGCTCGATCTGGTCACGCGTGAGCACAGCCCCTTGGTTGCGCAGCAGATATTCGAGCACCGCGTATTCCTTTTGTGAAAGCGTAATTTCCCTATCGCCGCGGGCGACCCGGCGGGTGTTGAGATCCATCGTCAGATCGGCCAGCTGAAGCAGATTTGAAACCGGTTCCTGCGCAGTGCGCCGCAGCAGCACGCGGATCCGCGCCGAAAGCTCCTCAAAGGAAAAAGGCTTTACCAGGTAATCGTCTGCACCGGTATCCAGCCCGGCAACACGGTCAGCTACCGTATCGCGTGCCGTAAGCAAAAGAACAGGCGTGTGGTTGCCCTGGGCGCGCATTTCCCGCAGGATGGAAAGGCCGTCCCGTCCTGGTAACATGATGTCGAGGATGACCGCGTCATAATCAGTCAGCGCAATATAATCAAGCGCTTCTGTGCCATTCGCACAAGTGTCCACCCCATAGCCCTCTGCCTTGAGGCGTTTGGCGGTCACCTGCAAGAGGGCTGGTTCATCTTCTACATATAAAAGCCTCATATGGTTTCTCCTTCCGATCAATATACCAATGCATCTAAGTTTCAGGCTTTGAAGCTTTGTTTCAAAGCTTGAAACTTTACGATCTGTTTGAATCTATCGTAGCATACGCATAAAGCCTAGCCCTCTGCGAAAAATGGCGTTGCCGCTTTGCGGCAGGAGCGTTTTGCGCCGACAGACATTTTTTGAATGATTCAAACGATCTGTTTGAATCTATTGTAGCATAAAAAATAGCCGGAAACAAACTGTTCCCGTGAACAGATGATACCTCTTGGGCCTGTGTTGTTTGGGCAGGCTTTGCTTTGTTACTCGCTTTGCTTCGTAATAAAAAATACTAGGTGTGGAATTGAAAAACTTTTTTCAAGCGCCCGTTTTTTAATCTTCCTCTCATTTTTGTCGGTTATTATGAAGCCATGATAAGGAATGGCGGGACGCCGCCTAATCAAATGCCCCATTCCCAAAAATTTGAGAGCAATCAGGAGGTATTTTTATGAAGAGGAATAGAAAGATTTTGGCAGTAGCCGGTGCGGCCGTATTGGTAATTGCGATAGGGACTGCTTCCGTGCTGGGCGTTTCCGCACATGCGAAAAATACCGCGAAGGAAACGGCGCTAAAATACCTGCCCGCCGACGCGCAGCTCGTCGCACAGGAGACGGAGGACGATCGTTATGAATTCAAATTCCACAGCGCGGAGCGGAAGGAAAAATATGAAATTGAGATTGGCAAAAAAACAAAGGAGCTTGCCGAATGGAAAAGTCAGGCGGATGCTTCTGATGGATCAAAATCCGTGAAGCTTACGCAGCAGGATGTAGAAAAGATCGTGTCTGATGAGCTTTCAAGCGCTAAGGTGATGGTGCTAAAATGACCAAAACTCAGCTGGTCGAGGAGGATGGGTTTCAAGTTTATGAGGTTGCATTCCAATCCTCCAAGTGCCGCGGCAGTTATGATATCCACCCGGAAAGCGGATTGATCTTGGAGCGTGAAAGTCAAATTGGCGCGCAATCGTCATTCCGTTGGACCAGCACACCCGCAGAGGGCGCTGCTGGGGCAACGGCCGGCAGCACACAGCAGGACGGGGCGATTCTCAGCGTGGAAAAAGCACGGGAACTGGCGCTGAAAGAGGTGCCCGGAGCCGCTGTGACGGATATTGATTTGGAACTCGAAAGGGCATTTATGTCTATCAGATTGAGCTTTATCAAGGTGGATATGAATATGATCTTGTGCTCAATGCAAAGGATGGCGCCCGCATATCGCTCAAAAGCGAAAAGATGATTGGGATGAAAACGGCGGATGGGTGCATCATACTGGCCGCAACCCGGTCACCACAGAGCAGACACAGGCAAAGGCACAGGAGAAACCCACCCAGCAAAACGGTGCCTCCTCCTATATCGGCGTTGCAAAGGCCAAAGAAATTGTGCTGCAAAAGGTGCCTGGCGCAACGATAACGAAGATTGAGCTGGAGCGCGATGACGGGCGTGTCGCCTATGAAGGGGAGGCCCAAAAGGGTAAAGTGGAGTACGAGTTTGATATCGACGCTTACACCGGTGCGATCCTCTCTTGGGAAGAAGAGCAAAGCCATCACAGCGGCAGCGGCACACAGCCTGCCGGAAAAGTGATTGGGATCAAGCAGGTGAAAGCGATTCTTGAGAAAAAAATGCCTGGTGCTATCATTGTGGATCTTGATATGGATACAGTGAACGGCAGGCTTCTCTATGAAGGCGAGGTGCGGAAAAGCGGCACGGAATATGACTTTGAAATTGACGCTACGACTGGCACAATTCTAAAATGGGAGGCAGAACCGGCAGATCGTGATTAACCGATTGTGCTTTGCACCTCACTGGGTTGTAAACTACTTGGAAACGCGCTGCAACATGCAGAAATCCTGCATGTTGCAGCGCGTAACTTTATATATATGAACCATTTATTAATTCCTTCACCGAAAAAGTTCTTGCATTTTTATAAAACTGCGTTATAATTTTAGTGAAATTTTATAATAGTTTGCGCTGTTTGGAGGTTAAAAAATGCAGCTTAAACAAACCGCTGAATCGCTTTGGTCAGATGCAAAAACCTACTGGAAACACCCGCCTGCCGGCAAATACATGCCGTTTAAAGAAATTGCCGCATACAGTGTGGGTGGTATCGGTGCCTACTTCATCATCACGATCATCTGGGCGCTTCAGCTATCTGTCGGTAATTTTATCATCGGCAATGCGATTGGTATCGAGCCGACCAAGATTTATCTCCTGTATCTCATTTCCGTCGCAAGCAGCTTTCCGCTGACAGCCCTGCGCGCCAACATCATCGATAATGCGCGCAGCAGGAAGGGAAAGTACCGTCCCTATCTTTTGATTATGGGCGTGCCTTCCATCCTTTTGGCAATTGGGTTTGTGTGGATGCCGTATGAATCGATGTCCATGTCCATGCGGATGCTGACGGTACTGCTCTTCAACATTGGCTTTCAGTTCTTCTTCAGCTTTTTCTATGATTCCTATGAGAATCTATCTATGTGCTTTCTCCCAACACGCAGGAGCGCACCGATGTTTCTGCCATTAAGGCTGTTATTTATTCGATTGCGCCCTCGATTACCGGCATTGTCATGCCCTTAGCGGCAAAGTTTTTGACAAACGGTGATATGACCAATATGAAGCTCTACCGCTTCGCTTATCCGCCGATGTTGATCATTGGCATCCTGCTGGTAATCCTGGTTTATGCCAACACACAGGAAAAAATCATCCAAGCCAAAACGCATGTCGTTCAAATCAAGTTTATGGACGCTTTGCGTGCCGTGGCAAAAAATAAATATTTCTGGATCATCTCCCTTGCCGGGTGGCTAGGCTTTCTGGAAAATTCCTATGGCACGATCCTGCAATGGCTTTATCAGTATCAGCACGCTTGTACGGAAGGGCAGTATGCCCTCATTACCACATTGTATGGCAACTCTGCCTGTGGGGCATGCTGATGGCTCCCTGGGCGATCCGGAAGTTTGGCAAGAAGCGCGTGCTTGTGTTTACCAATATCTTAAATATTATCTTTATCGCGATGATTTATCCGATCGTGGTAAATATCGATCCGGGGCTTGGTATCTGGCTTGTTATGATTTGCATGTGGATGAACGGTTTGGTAGGCTCCTTTGCCAATGTCCTCAATCCCAGCATCCAGGGCGATATCCGAGATTATCAGCAGTATACCACCGGCGAGCGGATTGACGGCATGTTTGCCGCCGTTGGGTTGATCGGCAGCGCAATCACCATGGCGACGAGCGCGTGCTGCCCGCCGTATATGAAGCGCTCGGCATCACCACGGAGAACGCGGTGAGCATGGGTTACACAAACGCTTACGATGTGCTGTATAACCGTAATGTTTTTGTGAATGCCTTTGCGGTGCTCATTGGCCTGGGCGTTTTCGGAGCGATTATGAATGTGGTTCCCTATTTCTTCTATGATTTAACGGAAACCAAGCAGCGCGGCATGGTGAACGTTCTGAAGGTGCGCGCCCTGTTTGAGGATTACGGCAATAATGCCCTGTCGGACAGCGGTCTAGTAGAAACCATCGATCTGGTCAATGAAGCGCGCTATTATGTGGCGGAGCAGCCGTTGCCCGAAACAAAAGACGGAATCCGTGAAGCGAAAAAATCCGGCAGCCGACCAGATATCAAGGCTGCGAAAAAGGCATATAAAAATGCGATCGAACATAACCGCATGATTGAGATTTCCAGGTTTGTGATTGATGAAATGAATAAATTCAGCACGCTGGAGGTGCAGGAGCAGGTCAAGGTAGCAAAAGAAATTTATGAGGCCGGTCTCTCAAACCTCGTCAATGTAGAACCGGATGTGCTTGCAAGGGCAAGGGCGCTCCCGAAGGGCACAGAGGAAGAAAAGCTCTATCGCAAGGCTGCAATCAAAGAGGCGCGGGAGCGGCTTTATTCTAAGCGGATGATTCTCAAAAACTATCCCGATGGGATAGAGGAATTCGATATCACCGTTTTCGATCAGCTTTTTGCAGAAGAAGACCGTTTGGAGCTCGCCTTGGAGGAAGCTTTCAAAAAGCAGTTTGCCGCGAAGGACCAAAAAGACCGTGTAGCGTTTCAGCAGGCGAAGCAAGAGGTGCAGCGCGTTAAGGTTGAGCGCGCGAAAGTGCGCACAAAGATTAAGGAAGCGACCAACGCGAACTCCCTATATCACCGAGCCGCCAAGCCGTGGCTGGATGCGAAGAAGCTGTTGATTCAGGAAGAGAATTATAAGCATTACGACGAGATTGCGGCAATGTATGAGGAAGCGAAAGCACGTGCCGACGCGCAGCGCGCAAAGGAAGATGCGGATGACGCGGCCCGTGTGGCGCAGAAAAAGGCAGATAAAGAGCTGGCGCGCGCCAACCGAAGGCATAAATAATCGCATATTCTGCGCAGAACCGAATCGTGTATTCCGGCAGGTGGGGAATTCTCCAGCTGCCGGTTTTTTGTGATAAGGGAAGCGAGGATTGAAACCTTCTGTTTCATGATGCGCTAACCCCTGGATCAATCGCTTGCGGGCCGTGAATGTGGTCCGCATTTTGCGTTTTTCCTAGCTCCTAGCGTCAGCTCCATCTTGAATCGGCAAAAAGACTTCCGAGCTTTACCATATGAATTGCCTGTGTCTATTTTTTCAAAACCTCTATACAAAATGAAAAATATCAGTATAATTTTAGAAGATCATGGAAACGTTTGCGTTCATTTTTCAATCAATTGGGAAGGGGAAGAAGAAAATGCTCAATCAGCGGCAGATCGATCGAATGCTCACAAAGCTAGAGCGCTTTGAACATACCTTGGAACGCTGTTATTTTGAAAAAGTCGGGGAGTTAGACATGCGCGCTATCCTGCCGATGGCAGCCACCATGCAATCCCGGAGGACAGCCTGTTTCGGCCAGTTGAAAAAGGCTGGCAGTGGGGCGGAGAGGGCTCCTATTGCTGGTTCAAAGGGGAGTTCACGATACCGGATGCTCTTGCCGGGCAGGATCTATTTCTGCGCCCGCACTGCGTGGGGTATGAAGCGCTCCTCTGGGTAAACGGCGTGCCCTTCGGCACCTTCTGTAATAAAATTCTGATCAATGACCATGGCAACCATTACTGCAATTTGATTCTGAAAGAGGCGGAGGCGGGGGAGCGCGTTTCGGTTGCGCTGGAATCATACGCCGGGCACTATGTGATGGGAACCGCCCCGTTTGAGCAACAGGAGCGGCCAAGTTATCAGTATACCTACCGCGGTGCGGAAGTCTGCGTCAAGAATGAGGAGATTATCGGCTTTGCCCTCGATTTACATACTGTTCTCCAATTGGCGCGCGCCTTGCCTGAGCCGAGCTTTCGCCGTGGGGCCCTGATTGATACACTGACGCATGTGCATGAGACGGTTTATTATGATCCGGAAGCGGCCGGACGGGATACGTTTTTGGCTGCGCTGCGCGCTGCGCGGCCCTATTTACAGGAGGCGTTGGCGGTGCAAAATGCACGGAGCGCGCCTTTTGCCGGTTTAATTGGCCATTCGCATATGGATACGGCCTGGCTGTGGCATATTGGTGAAACGGTGAAAAAATGCGCCCGCACCTATTCCAACCAAATGAGCTTAATGGAGCAGTATCCGGAATATACGTTTATTCAAAGCTCCGCCTATCACAGCGAGGTGATCCGCCGGAATTATCCGGCCCTTTTTGAACGGATGCAGCAGCGCGTACGGGAAGGCCGCTATGAGCCAAACGGCGGCGTTTGGGTGGAATGCGATTGCAATATCACCTCCGGCGAGTCTATGATCCGGCAGTTTTTGTGGGGGCAGCGGTTTACGCGCCGGTATTTCGGCTATACCTCCAATTGTTTCTGGCTGCCGGATACCTTTGGCTACAGCGCTGCTATCCCACAGATTATGAAGGGCTGCGGTGTGGATTATTTTCTCACAACCAAAATTCAATGGAATGATACCAACGCCTTCCCATATGATACGTTTTATTGGCAGGGAATTGACGGCACGAAGGTGTTTACCCACTTCAATAAAACACATATCTGGCCGGATGCAGAGGGCATCTATCATCATACGGTGGAAAGTGAAGAGGGCGACGTGGTGCGCCAAAAGCATGTTTCCAATATGCGGCTGCTCTCCTACGGCTTTGGCGACGGCGGCGGCGGCCCGCAGTTTGAGATGATTGAGCTGCTCGCCGCTGCCGTGACACAGATGGCTGCCCGCGCGCGGAGCATGTGCGGGTGGGGGATTTTATGCAGAAGCTGGAGCAATCCGCCCACACCCCGGCAACCTACAGCGGTGAGCTTTATCTGGAGCTGCACCGTGGTACGCTGACCAATCAGCACCGAATCAAGCAGAATAACCGCAAGGCGGAAATCAAGCTGCATGATTTGGAGGCTCTGACCGTTCAGCGGGCAGTTTGTGATGGTCATGAAGCGAGCGAAGCGAAAATTGCACCTTTGATGGAAACGCTGCTCGTCAACCAGTTTCATGATATTCTACCGGGCACCTGCATCCCGCGCGCGCATGAGGAAAGCCTTGCTGAAACAGATGCGATGCTCAAGCAGGCGCAGGATCAAATTGAGGCAGTGACCGGCTTTTGCGGGGATGCGGATCAGTTCACGCTCGTGAACACCCTCTCTTTCGACCGTGAGGAGCCTCTTTTCATGGAGGATCATCCGGGCAGCAGAATTGACGGGGGCTATCGCCAGCAGGCCTATACAGATCTGCGGGGCGATCGAAAACGGATCGTCGCGGATGTGCATATCCCAGCGATGTCAAGCGTCTCGCTTTGCTATGTGCCGGAGAGCGCACAGCCGGAGGCGGATTCCCCCTTTACAGAGTCGGGTCATACGCTCACTACCCCTTATGCAAAGGTGATTTTTAACGAGAAAGGTTATCTTTCTTCTTTTGTTGATTTGCAGAATAACCGCGAGCTGTGCGGGGAGGGGTATGCGCTCAACACCTTCTTGCTGGCAGAGGATGTGCCTTCGGCCTGGGATAACTGGGACGTGGATGCGGATATTCAATTGAAATTCCGCGATTGCGCGGAGCTGCTCTCCCGACAGACGGTATCCACCGGCCCGGTTGCCCACATCATCCGCAGCGTTTACCGGCTAACGCCGAAATCCACGCTGACGCAGGATATGATCTTTTTTGCGGATCGCGCGGAGGTGCGCTTTGATACGCGGATGGATTGGCAAGATGACCACCGCTTCCTGAAAACCGCCTTTGATACCTCTATTTTCACGGATTATGCACGTTTTGAGGTTCAGTTCGGCAATGTGAAACGCCCAACCGCACGCAACACAACGGTGGAACAGGCTAAATTTGAGGTGCTCAATCACAAATATACGGATCTTTCGGAAAGCCGCTACGGCGCTGCGTTGTTAAACGACTGCAAATATGGCATTTCCGTAGAAGGCGGGCAGATGCGTCTGTCGCTCCACAAAGGCGGCTGCCGTCCGGATTATAAAGGGGACACGGCGTGCACGATTGCGTCTATGCCTTCCTGCCACATCAGGCGCCTTTGATGTGAATCATGTCGTGAAGCCTGCTTACCAGCTGAATTATCCGCCTGTTTTGGCAGGTAAAGCTTTCATCGCCTTGCCGCTTGCACTGCCGGAAGCGGAAAATATCCTGGTGGAAACGATCAAACCCTGTGAGGATGAGGCGCGTGCTTTTATTGTGAGGCTTTATGAGGCGGAAGGCGCCTTTACGAATACGCCCGTGCGGTTCTTTGCAGGCGCAAAGAGTGCCGCTATCTGCAACATGTTGGAGGAACCGCAGGAGGGATTAGAGGATTTGGCGAAGGTTTCGCTGTGCTTCCACCCCTTTGAAATTAAAACATTGCGTGTAACCTACTAAAAAACGCGGCCGCCCTATTTTCAGGGCGGCTACGTTTTTGCAAAAAGTGGATCGCTGTATGCTGCCGCTTTCGGCATGCCTTAAAAAACCGGCGCGGGAGCGTTTGCTCCTTCGCCGGTTTCAGTGTGAAATCCAATTGATAGAAGGCGTATTTTTTTGCAAAACAAGGCGCAAAACATTGCTTGTCACCAGTTATTCCGCGCCGGTTTTCACCGCAGTCTGTAAAGCGATCTCCATCATCTGTGTAAAGCTTGTCTGCCGTTCCTGCGCGGTGCAGGCTTCCCCGGTAAAGGGGCAGTCGGAAATGGTGCAGAGGGCAAGCGCCTTCTTCCCGGCGCGGGCGGCCGTCATATAGAGGGCTGCCGCTTCCATCTCGACGGCGAGCACGCCCATCTTCCTCCATTTTTCAAGGCTTGCTGCATCGTCATAAAAGGTATCGGAAGAAAAAAGATTGCCCATTTTCAGCTCAATCCCCATTTTTTGGGCAATCCCATCCGCCGCGCAGAGAAGCCCATAATCTGCTATGGGGGCAAAGGCGCCGGGCAGTCCATATTGACGCGCAAAATCAGAGTTGGTGCATGCGCCAACCCCCGCCACAATATCGCGCACATGCAGCAAGGGGCTTATCGCTCCTGCGGAGCCAATGCGCAGGATGGATTCCACCCCATAGAAATGATAAAGCTCATAAGAGTAAATGCCGATAGAGGGCATTCCCATCCCGCTGGCCATCACAGAAATGCGTTTTCCCTGATAGGCGCCGGTATACCCCTGAATGCCCCGCACGTTATTCACGAGAATAGGATGCTCCAAAAATGTTTCCGCAATAAATCGGGCCCTAAGCGGATCGCCCGGCATTAAAACCGTTTTGGCAAAATCGCCTGCTTTTGCTTCGATGTGTGGGGTGGGAATTTGACTGGTGGACATTGTCGGATGCCTCCTTACTGTTTACGCTAACTGGTTGTGAACAGCTGGGATGATCGCGCTCGAACCAATGCGCGAAGCGCCGAGCGCCAAGAAGCGCTGTGCCTGCTCCAGCGTGCGGATGCCGCCCGCTGCTTTGATCTTTAGATGGGGAGAGATATATTTTTTAAATAAAAGGATATCCGTCTCGCGTGCGCCGCCGCTGGAAAAACCCGTTGAGGTTTTGATAAAATCAGCCCAGAGCGGGATACGATTTCACAGATACGAATCTTTTCTTCCTGTGTGAGCAGGCAGGTTTCCACAATCACCTTCAGAATTTTACCGCGGGAAGCAACGCGGACAGAGCGAATTTCTGATAGAACCTCATCATCTCTGCCGGCCCGCAGCATGCCGAGATTAATTACCATGTCGATTTCTGAAGCTCCGCTGCGCACGGCCTGCGTCGTTTCCATGCATTTGGTCTGCGATGTTTCGTAGCCATTTGGAAAGCCGACAACTGTGCATATTTTCAGCTTTCCCTCCACATACTGCGCAGCCGGGCGCACATAACAGGGAGGGATACACACGCAGGCAACCCCGCATTGCATTCCTTCGTCACACAGGGTTTTAATTTCCGGCCAAGTAACCGTTTGGCTGAGCGCTGTGTGATCAATAGCGGATAAGATCGATTTTAATTCCATGATGAATCTCCTTTTCCCATTTTCCCTCATTCCAAGATAGATATATATATTTCACATAAAGCAAGCAACAAACATTGTTTATTATACTTGAAATCACCAGGAAAAGTCAAATGTGCAGATGGATATTGTAGAAATCCCTCCATCATGGAGCAAAAAATCTGTTTGCCGATTTGTCAAGGAAGCCGGTTGCCCGCGGTACGGTAGAGCCCATACCATTCCGCACGGCTCAGTGTGATGTCCGATGCGCGGCACATCTCAAGCAAATGCTCCCGGCTGGTGGTGCCGAGGATCGGCTGTATATTTGCCGGATGGCGCAGAATCCAACTGATTGCGACCGCGCTTTTAGAGACTTGTTTTTCTCGGGCAATCTCTTCCAACGCGCTGTTGAGCTCCGGATAAGCTGGATTATCGAGAAATACGCCCCCGAAAAAGCCGTATTGAAGCGGCGACCATGCCTGGATGGTAATCCCGTTGAGACGGCAATATTCGAGGATGCCGCCATCCCGTAAGAGCCCGGCCTCGTTTTTCATATTCACATTGAACCCCGCGTCGATGATCCCCGTGTGCGCCAGGCCGAATTGTAGCTGATTAACCAGCAGCTTTTCGCCGAGCGCGCTCTGAAGCAGCGCCATCTGCGCAGCATTTTGATTGCTTACCCAAAGTAGCGCACTTTTCCGCTCTGCCGCAGCGCCGCAAAGGCTTCGGCCACCTCTTCCGGCTCCATGAGCGTATCCGGCCGGTGCAGGAGCAGGATATCAATATAGTCCGTTTGCAGCCGCCTGAGGCTGCACTCGACGCTTTTGAGGATATGCTCTTTCGAAAAGTCATACATTCCATCATGGATGGCACACTTTGTTTGAATCACGATCTGGCCGCGCAGGGAAGGGGCCATGCCTAGGGCGGAGGCGAACAGCGATTCCGACCCGCCCTTTCCATAAATATCCGCGTGGTCAAAAAAGTTGATGCCCTGCTCCATCGCGGTGCGCAGCAGCGATTCCGCCGCCTTGGTATCCAGGTTGCAAAGCCGCATGCAGCCCAGCGCCAATTCGGATACGCTGGGGCCAACGCCGCCGAGTTTGATTTGATGCATGTAATCAGCCGTCCTTTCTTACCCATATGATCATACGATTTCTGGCCGGAATAAACAATGGGGCTGTTTGGAACAGCCCCATTGATGGAAATTAAATTCATTGGCGTATGTGGGATTACCACTGAAAGTTTGTGAAGGTTTCCTTGCTGTCCACATCGGCATTCAACTTGCCGGGCAGGTTTGTTTCAACGTTTTCCATCTTAGAAGCAGCGTATAACTCCGCATAAGTGATTCTGCCAGTTGCAATATCTACGGTAGCCATAATGTATCCATCATGGTACTGCATGGTAATGGATTTGATTGTCGCAATCCCGCCGATCATCTGTTGTGCTCCGGCCTTATCGATGACGGACATGCAGCTGCCATAGCCGCCTTTGCCGACCTGAGGATTGGTTTCATCCTTGAGCGTGATTTTTATTTTATAGCTGCTGCCGCTTTTTGTGCAGGTGGCGTTTTTAACATACTGAGCTGTTAGTTTACTAGCAGCTGAACCCAGCAGCGGGGAAGATATCGTTACTGCTTTGGCCTTTCTTGACCGTAGTTTTTTCCTCTCCCAAAACGGCATTTAGAAGGGCACTCGGGATCGGAAGGACTCCCATGTTGGCTTTTGTGCCTGGGAATTGCTTTTTCACATTCACCTTACTGTATCCCGGCTTATCTGTTTTGATCTTATTCGCGGCTTTGTTATAATAGGCGACGATCTCAGCCACTGTTTTGGGCTGGCTCTCCTGCGGCGCTTTTGGATCGGATACGGCGGGCTTACTAGGCTCCTTTCCCGCGTTGGTAGGATCCTTTTGCCCAGCCACGTCGGTTGCTGGCTGCGTGGGTTCCGTAATGCTGTCGCCCGCCGTTGCGTCGTCGGTTTCCGGCGGCGCGCTTTCTTCGTTAGAAGGTAATGTGTTTTCTACGTTTGCCGCAGGGACGTTTGCACTCGGTTCCGTGCTTTCCTCGTCAGCTTTTCCCTTGCAGGCTCCAAGCGTAAAGAGTAAAATCAAGCATAACAACAGTGCGGTGAGCCGAGAGGCCTTTGGTTTCATCATATCATGTATCTCCTTTCTATATGCAGTCGATTGCTTGGCTTCCAATGAGCCTTCCAATAATCCCCCTTTCAAATCCGGTTCCTTTTTCACATTTATAGTAATCAAAAACAGGCCGGTTGTCAATCTGTTTTAAAAGAAACCATAATTCTTTTATTTTTTATTGAAAGAGTGAAGTATTTCCTTGGAATAGGCAATCGCTCCTGTTTTCATATCATTCATTTTTTGTAGCGCCAAAAAGTTTGTAACAAATTGCAGGCTTCCGCGTCTTATTAACAGGGAGGTGAAGGAGTGGCTGATGTCGATTTTGAGGAGGTATATCGAACCTGTTTCCGGCAGGTATACGCCTATGTTTTTTCCTTATGCGGGAACCGGTGCCTTACGGAGGAGGTAACGCAGGAAACTTTTTTTAAAGCTTTGAAGCAGCTTGATCGATTCCGGGGAGATTGCAAAATCAGCGTGTGGCTTTGCCAGATCGCCAAAAATACGCTTTTTTCTTTACAGCGTAAAAAAGAAGAAAAATTTTCCAAGGATCATCTTCTAGAGGAAGATCTTTTCGACCAGCTGCTCAGCAGGGAGGAGGCTTTTCAGCTCTATCAGCTGCTGCATACGCTGGAGGAACCGTATAAAGAAGTGTTTTCCATGAGGGTGTTCGGGGAGCTTTCGTTTGCAGAGATCGCCGCTCTGTTCGAGAAATCTGAGAGCTGGGCACGGGTGACTTATTTTAGGGCGAAACGAAAAATATTGGATTTATTTGAGGTGAAGCAAAATGGATCGGATCACATGTGATATCATACGAGATCTGCTTCCGCTCTATATCGACGAGGTGTGTAGCGCCGGCAGCCGGGCGTTGGTAGAGGGACATCTGCAAAATTGCCCAGCTTGTAAAGCGGAATATGAAACCATTTCAAAAAGGGAATTCTTTTATGACGCTAGGGAAAGGAAAGTGTTAGACAGGCTTTCAAAGCGATGGAAGCAAAGCAGACGAAAAATGCTTTTCGTCGGAGCCACAGCAGCTTTGCTGGCAGCCTTGCTGATTGGGCTGATTGCATTTGGTTGCAGCATGAAGGTAATTCCGGCCGAGGAGATAGCGGTCTCCTCCCTTTCCAGGCTGGGAAACGGCGATCTGGCCTTCATCCTTCAATCGGCGGATGGAAAAACAGGCCTTCGTGAGCTCAGCTACTATGAGATGGATGGGAAGCTCTATCTCACCGCTACCACAACCCGCTTTCCACTTTTTTCAGCATCAGAGAGTGCGCAAAGTGGTTGGATCGTTCATACAAGGGATACCGGCATTCAGCAGATTGTTTATCAAGGGCAAGGGGCGCAATTGCCTGTCTGGGATGCGAATGCGCAGGTGGAGCTTGCTGATTCACAAACCGAGCGGCGTATTGAGGGGATGGAGAAGCTGGAGGATCTCGGCTCTGATGCGCTTTTGAAAGATATCTTTCAAAAGCGGGTCACTTATATCGGTGCAGCGCCCAAGGATATGGAACTGCTTGGCGCTCTACGGATTGAAACGGTGCTCGGCTCCTTTTCCATCCGGCTGACTACCTCCAGTGAACCATATGGTATTATATTGGATTTTAAAAAGCCGGTTGCGCCCGCAGATTGTAAAGCGTTTGATGCGAAAATGCGCGCCTATGCAGTATTGATACTCGCCTTGATCGATAACGGCGGCACAGTCGGATGGACTATCAAAGCACTGCTCCGGATGGGAAGGAAACGGAGCTTACCAGGGTGTTTACCTTAGCGGACGCCAAAGCATTTGTGGGAGGGGATGTGAAGCGTTTCGCTGCAAATGAGGCCTCCCTACGGGAGCTGTGCGACGGCTTGGGCTGTTTTAAATGATTCGGGGTGCCGCAACATGCTTTGCATGTTGCGCACCCCGCAGTTGATGTGTTTGATGGATTAAAAGAACACCTTCTGCACCTTTTCATCTATTTTTTCTGTTTTTCCCGAATCATGGTATAAACACAGCTCCCCGGCGCCGCCCTTTGGATTTCGGATGAAGAAAAGCTCTTTCGTCGGGCTGTATTTGGCCGATCCCAGTAATACATGCTCGCCCACTTGTACCGCTTCCCCATCCTGAAGCAGGAAAAGGGCGGTATTACCATCAGCAGATTTTTGATAATACAGTAAATTACCATCTGATAATTGCTCTAAGGAACGCACGTCGTTTTCGATGAGCACGGATTCGCTGTAGGTGAATTTGTACAGAGTGCCGGACTGCACATTGCTGCCCTTGAGATAATAAACGGTATCTTTCGAAACGATATAGCGGGAAACGTTGGTGTCAATCTTCGTTTTTTCCGTTAAACCAGTGGCGGAGACTGTGGCGCGAGTGAGTGTGCCGCCCTGCTCCATCTCTTCGAGCAGATAAAGGTGCGCGCCATCGTTAGAAAACGCAAAGGCGGTCTCCTGTGGCACCTGCTCTATCGCGGAAGATACAGGTTTCCCATCCTTTACCGTAGTCAGTGCGAGGGCGGGGCTCAGAGCCTGCTGGGCAAGCTTGGTCAACAGAGCTTCCCAGCCTTCCTCCTGTGCCTGTGCAATCCATTCGTCATCCAGCGCGGAGATCTGCAAACGATCCTTTTGATTGAGAGAGTAGGAGTAGGAAACGATTGCGGGAGAAGCGGCGCTGGCGGCGTAGAGGCTGTCTAAATGCAGGCTCCCGCAAGCAGTAGGGAATTTGTGCCGGTGAAGGCGTAGCAATCGTAGCGCAAGCCGCCGAATAGAGCTTCTGCATCCAGCGAGGAGAGTTCTTCCCGAATTTTATCGCGCTTGAGTTTTTCGTTATACGCTGTGAGCGCTGTGTGATAAGCGCCGGAGCCATATTCGCTGAAATTCAGCAGAGAGTCCAGCACGCCGCCCACAAAATCAGTGAGCTTTGGCTCCTGTAAAGCTGCGTCCTCCTCCTTTTTATCATCCTCAATCAGATCCGTCCAGCTAAGCTGCTCTGCGCTGGGGCACAGGTAATAAAGCGGGCCGCCCGGCGCATATTGATCGAAACGAACGGAGGCTACGCCTTCGGCCACTAGCTGGGCGTTTGTAGTTTTTGTCTGTTTATAAAGTGAAAAAATACCATCCTGCTCCTGTGCCTTGAGATAAAAGAGCTCCCAAGAGGCCTGTGTAGGATAAAGGTGGAATTCGGCCACTGCGCGGTCCAACTCTGTTTTGGCGGTTCCGTTATAGGCATAGAGCACCTGACTGCCGCCTTCTTTCCGGAGATAGCAAAGCGGGCTGTCTTTTCCGCCGATTTGCTGAAAAGCGGTCACTTCGGTATCAATGACGACTTCTTCACGCTTAGGGAGGTGATATGCACAAAGCGTACCTGCCCCGTCCGTTTCCGCCCGCAGGTAAAAATGGAGGATTCCTCCGTTAGCTCTTCCGGTTTGCCGGAAACATCCTGTGCGATCAAAAATTCCTTGCCGGCCTCACGACCGCGCGCAGGCGCGCCATAAAGGTCATATCCGCTGATGGACCCATCCGCTGCTTTGCGCAGGTTTGAGGGATAGAGCAAAAAATCCCCGGACGCGGTTTGGCTGACATATGCGCCGCCGCTCTCATCAAATGCATCCGCCACGCGGATGGGATCGTCCCCCGGTGACCGCTGTAAATAGAGCGCACCTTCCCGCAGATAAACGCATGCACTTTGCTCTTTTTCAGCAGCAAGACGCGCGCCTGCGAACACGACCACTGCGATCACCAACAGCGCGAGGATGGCGGCAACCCAAGGCCATTTTTTATATTGTTTCTTTTTTCGTTTCTTTTGCGTCTGTTTCATAAGCGGTCCTCCGGGCAAAAGCCGGCGCTGGCCCGGCTCTTTTTTGAACGATTCGGTTCCTTTTATTCTCCGACAATCCGGCTGGATTTATTCCTTTTCCGGTTTTCGGACGCTTACCGTAAGCTTTTTTTGGCTCTTTCCTTGCTGAGCGCATACGCGTTCCAGCGAAGCGAGGCGTCGCTCAATCTGCTTTTGGTTTTCAATCAATCGATCCATCTTATTGCAAATGGCATCCAGCACTCGATCCGTATGAGACATAGATAGCCCTTCTTTCCTGCTTCGGATTTAAAAATTGCGCCCATTCCAGCCCCAGTGATTGACTTCCTCATATTGCACATAGATCCGGCTTGGCTCAAGGGAAAGCTCCTCGGAAAGAATCTGTGTGACCGCGGCAGTCATTTTTTCGTATGCTGCCGGTGAGGCCTTTCCAAATAATTTAATGCATATAAAGGCGCTGGGTTGCTCCTGGTTCCCTTGGAACCATAGGCGGCAATTGTCGGCAAAAGAGAGCATGAGCCAGCTTTCCGTTTTGCCGAGCAATTCGATTGCCTGGCCGAATCTTTCCTTGAGCACTTTTTCCTTCTCCGGGGTGAGCGGTGTGCTCACCTGCGTTGCGATATAAGGCATCGCTGATCCCTCCCAATAATAAATTTTACAGGATGATATTGTTATTATATCCGTTTTGAAGCGGTTTGCAAAGTGAAGCAGGCGAAAAGTGTCAAAAAGCACGCTGCGAGATGGGTTGATCCCCATTTGCGGCGTGCTTTATCGATAAATGTGACAAATTACGGGATTCGTGCTCCGTTTATTGAAAGGAGGGCGGCGTGACCTCTGTGTTGGGAAAGGTGGAGTTGGGGGAAGGATTCGACATGCTGAAATACATTTTTGCAGCCTTCGTCGTTCCAAAATCTTGGTTGGATCCGGTATCCTGTACTTTGTTAAACGCCTCACGGAACATGGCGTTATGCGCCTCTTCCCGATTCAGCAGGAAGTCGATGGTTTCCCGCACTTTTTGATCGTTGATTTGCCGGTAAAGATATTCGTAGACGACCTTCGCGCGTTGTTCAGATGCAATATTGGAGAGGAGATCTGCGCACAGATCTCCGGTGACTGTGACATAATCACTGGTCCACGAATACCCAGAGGCATTGATTAAGCCCGGGTTCAATCCGAGTAGGACGTGTGTTTGGATCTCTCCGGCGGAAACGGATGCAGAATTTACATCGTGCCCGTTGAGCAGATTGATGGTTTGAGCAACCATTTCCATATGGCCAAGTTCTTCCGCCGCAATGTCTAAAAATAGATCTTTGATTGTTTGGTCCTTGATCCGGAAACTTTGGGACATATATTGCATCGCGGCCTTTAATTCTCCGTTGGCCCCTCCAAGCTGCTCCTGCAAAAGCGCGGCATACTGGGGGTTCGGCCGTTCAACGCCTACGGGATGAAATAACTGTTTTTCATGCTTAAACATAAAATACCTCCCTGTCAAAATCGTATGGTTGTTTTCGGTTAGTTTGGGCAAAATGCATTTTTTTATGCAAGCTCGTTTTCTGCTTATCAGGCTGCGCCGGAAGGCTTGGAAAAAATTCTGCTCATGTGCTATAATCATAGCGACAGTGAACTGGGGAAACAACGCCGCCAACGATACCGCATAGGCGGAAGAAACCGCTGTTGGCCCTATCCACTGATGCTACTCGATTTTATGAAAAAGGAGTTGTGCATCGATGCCGGATGAGCAAAAGGAAAAAATAGGAGCCAGGCTGAAGGCTTTTGTTAGGCGGAGCGGGCTATCTCAAGCGGAGAGCGGGCAGGCGCAGGGGAATGCGAGCGTTACCCCATGGATGCCGGAATTACTGCGCCGCACGGCAGCTGAGGCGCGGTACTTTTAAAAAACGATGGGATGCTGCCGCTCGCCGGAGGCACTCAACTTTCTCTCTTTGGCCGAGTGCAGAGGGATTGGTTTTACACAGGCTATGGCTCAGGCGGAGATGTAAAAAAGCCCTATGCGGTTAATTTGCTGGAGGGGATACGCCGTTGTAAAGGGCTGGCGCTGAATGAAGAGCTTGCCCGCGTTTATGAGGCTGGTGTGCAGCGCACCCGGTCCAACACGGCACCTGGGGCCATTGGCCGCGCTTTTATCCGGAAATGCCGGTTTCGAAGGAGCTCGTCCATCAGGCGGCGGAGCATTCCCAAAGCGCCGTGGTGGTGATTGGCCGTTCCTCTGGCGAGGATCGGGAAAACGCGCTGGAAAAAGGCAGCTTCTATCTGACGGATGCAGAGCGCACGTTGCTCACCGCGGTGACGGCGCAGTTTAATCAAACGGCAGTGCTGCTCAATATCGGCAGTGTTATGGATTTTTCCTGGCTCGAGGAGTATGGCAGCCGCATCAGCGCCGTGCTCCTGGTATGGCAAGGCGGCATGGAGAGTGGCAATGCGGTGGCGGACCTTCTCTGTGGAAATGTGACGCCCTGCGGCAGGCTGACGGATACGATAGCGCGCGCCTATGAAAATTATCCCTCCTCCGGCAGCTTTGGTAACAAAACGTTTAATTGCTATGAAGAAGATATTTATGTTGGCTACCGGTGGTTTGAAACGTTCCAAAGGGACGCTGTATTATTTCCATTCGGCTATGGGCTGAGCTATACCTCTTTTGCTATCGCATTCGGCGGTGCGGAGCAGACGCAGAGGGGAGTGGAGCTTTCCTGTACAGTTTTCAACACAGGGGATCGCTTCAGCGGGAAGGAAACCGTGCAGGTGTATGTGGAGAAGCCATGCGGCAGCCTCGGCAATCCCGCGCGGATTCTTGCAGGCTTTGCCAAGACGAAGCTGCTCGCCCCGGGGGAAAGCCAGCAGCTGACCATATCGGTTCCCTGTGAGCTCTTGTCCTCTTATGACGATAGCGGAAAAACCGGCCATCGTTCCGCCTATGTGATTGAAAAAGGCGTTTATGGGTTTGCTATTGGCGCCAATGTGCGCGACGCTAGGCGCGCATGGGCGTTCACACAGGCGGAAACGGTGGTTTTGGAGCAGTTGGAGGAAGCGGCTGCTCCGGCAGAGCCTTTTTTCATCCTCACGGCCAAAGAGGTGGATGGAGTCCATGTATCCGTGCAGGAGCCGGTACATACCCGCACGGTAGATTTAAAGCAGAAAATTCTGCAATCACTGCCTGCCGGCGTGCCCATAACCGGCGATCGGGGCTACCGTTTGGACGACGTTAAGGCGGGCAAGGTGACGCTGGACGCTTTTGTCGCCCAGCTCGATCCGACTGAGCTGGAGGCCATTTCAAGGGGCGCTTATATAATGAACAGCCCGCTCGGCGCGCCGGGCAACGCAGGCGTGTTCGGCGGCGTGCTGCCCTCCCTACGCAAAAAGGGTGTTGCGCCCGTCACCACGACCGACGGCCCTTCGGGCATCCGGCTGCAAAGCAGCTGCTCCCTGCTGCCGATCGGCACGCTGCTTGCCTGCACGTTTGACGAGGCGCTTATCCGGGAGGTATATGAGGCGGAGGGCCGTGAGATGCGCGCGAAGGGCAGCGACGTGCTGCTCGCGCCGGGGATGAATATCCATCGGAATCCGCTGTGCGGGCGGAATTTTGAATATTATTCCGAGGATCCGTTCCTGACGGGGAAGATTGCGGCGGCAGCGGTGCAGGGGCTTCAGCAGACGGGCGTATCCGCCTGCCCAAAGCACTTTGCCTGCAATAATCAGGAGTATTGCCGCAACACCAACGATTCCCGTCTGTCCGAGCGTGCTGCGGGAGATTTACCTCAAAGGGTTTGAAATTTGCGTCAAAGAGGCGAAGCCTCAAAACATAATGACCTCATACAACAAGGTGAACGGTGTGTGGTGCCATTACCAATATGAGCTTTGCACGGCGATCCTGCGCGGTGAATGGGGCTATGAGGGCTGCGTCATGACGGATTGGTGGATGCAACCCGCCAAGAGCCCGGAATTCCCTGCCCTGCGGGACCAAGCTTATCGCGTGCGCGCGCAGGTGGATGTGTTTATGCCGGGCGGCGGCCGGGTCAGGCGGAAGAAGAGCGACGGCACGCTGCTAAAAGTCTATGGAAAGCCGGAGGGGATCACGCTGGGTGAATTGCAGCGCGGCGCCAAAAATGTGCTGCGCTTTGTGATGGCTTCCACGGCGATGGAGCGTGGGCACACGGATTGACCCTGTCTTATCTAAAAAGAGCCGCCAAAATGTATTTCATTTTGCGGCGGCTTTTCCTTTTATCATTCAACTGATGCTGCAACGGCGTAACTTGCAGTCGCTTTTTTCACTGACTTCAGAGAAGCTCAACTTCATATAGCGCCGCATTCCGGCCCGCGAGCCATACGCCGAGCGTTTCTTTCCCGCTGGCCTGTTTGCCACTCCACAGTTCCTTACTATGGAATACACCGTTTACCGGAATTTCCTGATACTGCGGCAAAACAGAAAAGTTGAACACGGCAAAATACAGCTTCCATCCTGCTCCAGCCGGTATATGCTGGCGCTTTGCGGGCAGTGCTTTTCGATCACAGGTGTGAATGCCCGGCCAAATTTTGCCACCCGCAGGATATCCGCATTGGTCAGCAGGGTGAGAAAGCGCTCGTTTGCCTGGCCGGCATTTCCGGCAGGGGCGATAAAGTTGTCGCCTGTCAGGAAGCTGGTGCCTGCAATGGCGCCCAGCGTCAGGCGGCTGCGCGCCTCATTTTCACTGGCCTTTCCATCCTTGCCCCAGATGACGAGATGATCCGGATCGGGGTATGCATAGAGTTCCTGCTCCCAAAATCCATAGGTCAGGGCGTTGAGCGTGTATTTTGTATCCTTCATTGCATAAAAGGCGTCGCACGCGATGCGCCGCCCGTGGGCGTATTGATAAGGAAAGATTGGTGCAATCGAAAGGTTGATGAACATGCGCCCGCCGATGAGTTCGTTGAGGTAGGCCATGCCGTGGTTATAGGCCTGCATCCCTGTCTGCACAGCCGGATCGAAGTGCTGCCCCTCCAGCGCGCCATGGCCCATAAAGTCAAATTTGATGTAGGTGAACCCGGCCTCCAGAAAACGCCCGATCATCCACCTCATGCGCGCACGCACGGCCGGATGGGTAACGTCCAGCGGGAAACAGCCGTCAATATCGTTTCCATAGGGGGTTCCGTCCGCTTTTTTGAGGATCACGTCTTTGTATAACACGGGCGCATGAGTTCCCTCTACATAGGTGCTGCCCAGCGCATTGGCGCCGAGCCAGGAGACAAAGGGCGCCCAGTAGATCCCGGCCTCTTGCCCGTTTTTTCTGCAATGCGTAACAAAGGTTTTCAATTCATCATCCGTCAAATTATCCCAATAGGAGTCGAGGTTGACGAAAACCGTTTCTCCCTCCGTTTGCCAGGCGGGTTGGAGATAGTCGTTGATATAATCGGAGATTCCGATCGCCGTTTGAAGCGTCAAGTCTGTTTGGACGGAACCCCAGCTGTTCCACCCGATCGGGATGCTTTTTAAGCTGGTTTCCTTTTTAGGCGTTATTGCGGTGTTAGCCTGCGCGAAGGTATTCATGCCGGTTTTCCAATGGTCGAATATCCCGATGAAAAGCAAAGCGGAGGGCACCTCCCGGCCGCTGACCGCCCCGTGGGGGGATTGGTCGCGGGTGAGCGCTGTATTTGCACCGCTGTATGCGGTAAGCGATCGAATGTTTCCCCAGGAGCCTTCAAAGGATATTCCGGTTTTCCAAGTGTCGTGCGTGACAGAGCCGAGAATCAGGCCTGCGCCGTCATCCGGCTCAAAAAAGGCTGCGGCTTCATGGCTTTGGCCTTTTTGAAACAGGCTCTTGGTTTCAAAGGTCACCCATGCGTCATTATCAAACGGCACCTCCAAAAAACGCGACCAGCGTGGGGCGGCGGCCTGCACATTGCCCTTTTGTGAAATCGAGAGGGGGGAAATATAGTTGGTTTTTACCGTTCCTCCTTCCTCTGCGCATAAGGTGGCCTGGGTGAGCAGGTAATCCCGCCCCTCATAAAGCAGAAAATCCTGCCGCAGGTTGGGCAGAGCGGGGCCGGTGTGAAGCACAGTGATTTTAAGCCCGTTTCCAGCCGCATCGTGCAGGGGCGCTGTGTTGACCGAATGCGCTTCATAATCGCTGCTGGAAAGCAGGCTGTCCAGCATCACGGCAGCATAGGCTTTGCGGAAGATGGTGATTCCCTTGTGGGCGACCGTGTAGCTGCCGTCTCCCAGATCAAGCTGTACGGTCAAATTCCCCACAGTGTAGGTGGATGCGCTTTGTGCGAGTGTGGGCAGAGAAATTGGCTGGATGACGGCGGAGACTGCCGCGCCGAGATTCATCAGCAAGGTCATCAGCAGGGCGATGCATTTTTGTACCATTGTGCCGCAAAATTGAAAAAACATGTTTTCCTCTCCTAAACTAAAAATATTCCGAATTCCACAAAGGAATAGTCGTCCGTCCAATCCGGGTTATCTTCGCCCCTCCAAACGGAGGAGCGGCGATAAAAGCTGCCGGGAGAAACGCTGTAGCTTTCCCCGTGTTTGAGATGATGCGGGCCAAGCAGATTGCGCAGGGAGCCAGTCAGCGTGATTTCAATTGTATTTTCCCCTTCCAGTAAGAACCGGCTGAGATCTATTTCATAGGGCTGCCAAAAGAGCTTGCCCGCTGGCTTTCCATTGACGCGAACGGCGAGCACGGTTGCGCCGCGTTTGGCAAAGCGCAGGCAACGGCCCACGCACTCCTCCTGGGTGAGGCGAAACGTGTTGCGCAGGGTGATTTGTCCGCTGAAGAACGGGAAGCCCTGTTTGGCGAGATCCCCGGCGTATACGATGGGGGAGGGCCGCACGAGCGAAAAATGGCCCTGATAGAGGCTATCCTCGCCGGCCGGGTTGAAAATCACCAGGGGTGTCCACTCGAAAATGCCCGAGCAGATAAACTGCCTCAATCTCTTCTTCATAGGTCAGTCGGTTTCGAATGGCTTCAAAGCCGCATTTTGCCGCCTGAAAATTCCGGTATACGGAATCGTATTGCTGAAAACAGGTTTCCATGCACAGCTCGTTTTCGCCTAGCTGAATCCATTTGGTGATATTCAATTTTTCAAATGCCGGATCGCGGTAGAAGCCGCGCGGCGTGAGGCGGGCAAGCTTGCCGTTGATGGTAAAACGGAAATTTTCGGCGTTTCACACACCAGAAAAAATGGACCGTCGAGCGATTGGGAGATTTGGAAGCGGTAGGTAAGGCGCAGCTCCACAGGCTGCCCCAGCATGCAGGCACGTTCTGTAATTTCAATGGCTGGGATGTTTTTTTCCACATGCACCCCATTAAAAGAGCAGTCGCAGCGATCGAGCGTTATGGCGTTGAGATCGCTGCGGAGGATCTCCCAGGTTGGCGAAAGACATGGACGGATAGATGCAAGGGGCGCGGAGGCTGCTGCCTTTTTCCGCCTTGCCAATGATGGATGCAGCTTTTCAAATACGAAAAGATTGCACTTCCATGTGGCTCAAGCATTATGGAAAAGCATAGTGTTCCCTCCTCCTGACACAGAGGGAACCCGGACTTCTCTTTCCGGTAGAGGGTCAAACGGACCGCGGCAG
>ENA-OQDW01000142-OQDW01000142.1-human-gut-metagenome-genome-assembly--contig:-NODE-142-length-28714-cov-3.602617_pt1 | contig 28714 bp, 34 predicted proteins | sample MGYA00242784_ERZ504613 | MGnify/ENA primary metagenome ERZ504613 (study PRJEB26092, sample SAMD00036330) | human gut metagenome | host: Homo sapiens | study: EMG produced TPA metagenomics assembly of...
ATACCGCACAAAGATTGTGCGACAGATGCGTCGTCAAATTTTTCGTTCAGATGAAACAAAAAGCGGAGTGAATACTTGATGTATTCACGAGCATTTTGTGAAATATGACGGAATTTGCAAGCAGATGGCGTGCAAAGTCACCAGACGCTCTTTGTGCGGTATTGCCATAAAACCAATCAAGGGGAATTGGGGGATTTTTCAATCCATATGAATAGTATACCGGAAAAAGCTTGAATCAGGCTTAAAGCCTGCCGGAAACAAAAAAGTCTGTATGCCTCGCGGCACACAGACTTTTTTCATTTCAAAACACAGTTTCCCGAAAGTTCCAATCAGTTGATAATGGTTTCTTCGGTTTCCTTGTCGAACAGGTGAATCTTGTTCGGATCCAGAGCGATCTTGATCTCATCCTGCGGACGAGCAGTAGAACGCGGATCAACGCGGGCAGTCATAGAAACGCCGGCACAAACCAGATACAGATAAGTTTCTGCACCCATCATTTCGGTGATTTCTACAGTTGCATCTACAACACCAGTGGAAGCGTTGGACAGGAACATTTCGTCATCGTGCAGAGCCTCCGGACGGATACCCAGAGTCACTTCCTTATCCACATACTTTGCCAGTTCCGGTGTTACCTTTGCAGCCGGTACTTCGACCTGATACTTGACAGCCTTGCTGGTCTTGGTAGCTTCAGCACCGAATTCTACATAGTAGTTGTCTGCCTTCTTCAGAACAGCATCGATGAAGTTCATCTGCGGAGAGCCCAGGAATCCTGCAACGAACTTGTTGCCCGGACGCTCATACAGAGCCTGCGGTGTATCGATCTGCTGAATGATACCGTCCCTCATAACTACGATACGGTCACCCATGGTCATAGCTTCGGTCTGGTCATGTGTTACATAGATAAATGTAGTACCCAGCTTCTTGTGCAGCTTGGAGATCTCAGTTCTCATCTGTGCACGCAGCTTAGCGTCCAAGTTGGACAGCGGCTCGTCAAGCAGGAATACCTGCGGATTACGAACGATCGCACGACCCAGTGCAACACGCTGTCTCTGACCACCAGACATTGCCTTCGGCTTACGATCCAGCAGGTGGCTCAGGTCCAGAATCTTTGCAGCTTCTTCTACCTTGCGAGCGATCTCGTCCTTCGGAACCTTACGCAGCTTCAGACCGAATGCCATGTTGTCGAATACGGTCATGTGCGGATACAGAGCGTAGTTCTGGAATACCATTGCAATATCTCTGTCCTTCGGAGCGATGTCGTTTACCAGACGGTCGCCGATGTACAGTTCGCCCTCAGAAATTTCTTCCAGACCGGCGATCATACGCAGGGTGGTGGACTTACCACAACCGGAAGGTCCTACCAGAACGATAAATTCCTTGTCCTTGATCTCCAGATTTACATCCTTTACAGCAACTACATTGCCCGGATACTTTTTATAAATATGTCGAAGTGATAAACTTGCCATTTGCACAGTTCCTCCTAAATAAGATTTTCCAGAACGTCCCCGCGGCTGAGCCGCTTGCCGTTCCCGGTGACATATATATCATACCAAAAATAAAAACATTTTTCAAGTCGTTTATTGCCCAAAATTCTGCTTGTACATTTATCCATTATGACGAATGACTTTGGAGCGTTTGTAGCAAACTTGCAAAATCGGTTTCACATTTCAACAATTTTTGGACATCTTTTTCAGACAGCACACAACACGCTCCCAGCGGCAATTCCGGCGGCAGCAGCAGTCCGCCCATTGCAACACGTGCCAGTTCACTGACATGATTTCCCAGTGCGGCAAACATGCGGCGTACCTGATGATACTTTCCCTCATGCAGACAGATGAGGGCTTCCCGATCGGTGTCGGGAACCGGTGCTGCTTTTGCCGGCAGGCACTGTGCCCCGTCTGCCAGCGTGATGCCCTGTTCCAGCGGCTGGAGATAGCCGTCCTCCCACGGACGTGCCAGCATGATGTGATAATATTTCGCCACATGCCCCCGTGCCGCAATCACCTGATGGGCAAGCTGTCCGTCATCGGTCAGCAGCAGCATGCCGGTGGAGTCCTTGTCCAGCCGTCCCACTGGTCGCAGATCTTTCCGGCACAGTTCCGGCGGCACCAGTTCCAGCACACTTTTCTGTCCCGCCTCGTCGGCGGAGCTGACATAGCCCTTGGGCTTGTGCAGCAGCACATAGAGATACTGGTCGCCGCAGATCTCCCGTCCGTTCAGGCAGACCGTGTGGGCTTCCGGCTGTACTGCCTGATCGGCTTTCCGGACAACCGCACCGTCTACGGTGACTTTGCCTTTTTGTATCATCTGCCGCAGTTCCCGACGGGAATACATGGTGCGTGCAGAGAGAAACTGATCCAGTCGCATAAAAGAACCTCCGTTCTATTTTTCATTTGGTTACATAAGCTGTACAAGCAACATTTTCTGAAAGGTGGTTTTTACATATGGGAAAACGCAGTGTACTTGCTCTGGGAATCGCAGGGGTATTGTTCGGGTGCGGGTTTTTGTGGCAGTGGCTGCACCAGCCGGAAGCAGAACCAGCACCGCAAGAGATCGTGCTCTCCGACGGAGCACAGCGGCTCGCCTTTCTGGAGGCGAACGGGCAGCCGGAACGCTGCTGTGTTGCCACAGAAACGGTGCAGCTGCCTGCCGCTGCCGATGATACCTACCGCCGCTATCTGGCTCTCCAGCAGGCACAGGGGCTGCCTCTGGAGGCACATCTGGGAGAAGCCGCCGCCCGATACACTTATACACAGAACAGCTCCGGACAGGATTCCCTGTACACAGAGCTGCTTCTTAGTGAAGATCAGGTTTTGCTGGGAGCGATCCAATACGACAGCACCGCACCGGAACAGTTCTCCCCCGTCCTTTCCACAGAATAATTACTTGTCAAATACGTGCAGCAGATTGCCGATCAGGGGCAGCTGCTTTGCCTTGCCATTGACAGCGTTGAGGATTCCGATAATCATCAGAGCCAGAATTGCCAGAGAAAGCAGGGCAGAGAGAATGCCGCCCAGCAACGGAATCTTCCCCAGAATCGCATTGGCAATGATAACCACAGCTTCCGCAAGGAACAGGATAAAGCCCTGATTGGCGTGGTACTTGGCATAGCGGGACTGCCCGCCGTTTACCAGCAGCGGCAGAATGAACAGAATCCCCACGTAAGACAGAGCCGCCCAGATTTTGTTATTCTGCACGTCCTGTGTGTCATACAGCATGGAATCGTCCTGCGTGTTCATGAAGTCGTTAAAATCTTTACTCATCGTTTTTCCTTTCCAGTCAAGATGCAGCATTCTCTGATGCATCACTTTTCATCTGTTTTATCCAGTGCACCGATCACCGCCAGAAAGCCGGCAACATCGGTGAAGTCCTGATACACCGACGCAAACCGCACATAGGCGACTGCATCGATATATTTCAGGCGTTCCATTACCGCATTGCCGATCTCCGAAGAAGTCACAGTACTCCGCATCTGCCGGCTGTATTCGTCCTCCAGCTCTTCTACCATGGCAACGATCAGATTAGAGTTGACCGGTCGTTTCTTGATGGCGTTGAAAATGCCTGTCACCAGTTTATGCCGGTCAAAGGGTTCATAAGAACCGTCTTTTTTCTGTACCATCAGCATGGGACGATCTACGGCTTCATAGGTCGTAAAGCGTTTGCCGCAGCCCAGACACTCCCGCCGCCGGCGAATCCGTTCATCGTGAGGACGAGAATCCAGCACACGGGTTTCCGTGTGCCCGCAAAATGGACAATTCATGACACCACAGTTCCTTTCTCGCCTTAGCGTTTTCCCTCGATGCGGTTTCGCAGCAGTGTGTAATTGGCGGCAAGTTCTGCCACATCGGAAAAGCCGCTGCGGTATAGTTCCAGGATCACAGAGCAATCCGGACTGACTGCCGCCAGTTCCTTTAGAAATGCATCAAACCGAAACCGCCCTTTTCCCAGCGGCAGGCAGTCCCCGTATTCCCCGTGGTCGCTTATGTGCACATGCACGATATGGCTGTTCAGCCGCGGAGCATGGCGAAAGGATCTTCTCCGGAACGCACTGCCTGCTTGATGTCCAGCACGAAGCGTGCCTGTTTGCCCAGTGCGTCCCGCATCTCCAGCAAAAACGGCAGCGAGGCACTGGTACAGCGTGCCACATTTTCCTGTGCCACCTGTACCCCGTAAGATTCCCCCAGTTCTGCCAGCCGGCGGAACCGTGTGAAGTACATGTCCTTGTTCACCGAAGCCGCAGGCACCTTGTTGCCGTGCAGAACAAAAACCTTTGCCCCCAGCTGCTGCATGGCAGTGAAATAATACCGGCAGTATTCCAGATAATCGTCTACACGCCTTGCGTAGTTGGAGAACAGCATGTTCGGTTCGATCTCACAGGTGTACGGGTGCAGCGAAGCACAGGTCATGTCAAACCGCTGTAACAGCCGTGCCAGCGTATCCACAAAGCTGCGGCGTAATTCGGAGTGACTGTTAATGAAGATTTCCACGTGGGAAACGCCGGAAAGTGCCAGATCATACAGGGCTTCTTCCACCACGCGGGGATAAAGACACGCCGTAGAAACACCGGCTCGCAGCATAAGATCACTCCTTCCAGTTTGTTTTCCTATTATAGCACATCACCGCGGAAATTTCAATAGAAAGAAGCAGATTTTCACCAATTTTTCAGTCAGGGCAGCACTGCGTAAAAAGCAAAAACCGGTACAGGCACAACGCCCATACCGGTTTTTTACAATTTTGGAATCACGAACAAGTTATACGCTTGTTTTTGCCTTTTTCTTTGCAGGCTTCAGCACGGTGATGCCACGCTTGGTCTGCCACCATACCCACAGGCTGGGAACAAAGCAAATGGAGTTAAAGGTACCCATTGCAATACCTGCCATCATCGGTATGGAGAAGCTCAGGATCGAATCCAGTCCCATTACCAGTGCCACAATGGTAACCACCAGCATGGAACTGAATGTAGTAACGGAAGTCCGAATGCTTCGACGCAGGGACTGGGAGTCACTGATGTTGACCAGATCACGGATCTGGATTCCCGGCAGCAATGTCTGGTTTTCACGGATACGGTCGTAGATAACGATCGTATCGTTGACAGCATATCCCAACAGGGTCAAAATAACTGCCATGAAGTTGGAGTCGATCTCAAACCGGCACAGTACCACGCAGCCGTAAGTAACGATCAGAGTGGAAAGCAGTCCCAGCACGGCACAAACGCCGGCGGACCAGCCGCTGATCTGCTTGAATCGGAATGCAATGTAAATGATCAGGAGCAGTGCGGCAAAAACAGCTGCCACAATACACTTTGCGAAGAATTCGCCGCCGGAACGTGCGTTGACATCGTTTGCATCCAGCAGTGTCACTTCATTGTCCGGACAGAGTTCCTTGACCTTGTTGGTCACGTCGTTCTGGCGATCGATAGTCAGACCGTCGTTGGAAGTGAAGGACAGGGACAAGGTCTTGGTGTCGCTGTCCAGACTGTCGCCCTGCTGTACCTTGACGGCAGAGCCTACCAGACTGGTCAGTTCCTTGGAAATGCTGTTCTCGTCCACATCGCCTACATAGCTGTAAGTGATAATGGTACCGCCCTTGAATTCCAGTGCCACATTGACACCAGTAAAGGTGGAAAGCAATGAGATCAGAATCAATGCAAGGCCGATAATGAAGAATACTTTCGACTTGCTGCAAAAGTCACGCACTTTTACGTCAACATCAAAATGCTTTGCCTCTTTTGCTTCTTTAGTCTGCTTTGACATCGATACCACCTCCATAAAGTTTCTTGTTCTGGAAGCACTTGAAGCGAGAGAGTGACATCGTCATCAGTCTTGCAGCAAATACGCCCATGATGAAGTTCATGATCAGACCGGTCATCAGTGTGAAGCCGAAGGAGTAGATCACGCCCTCTGTGGTCGCACCGAAGAACCAGAAGATCGTATGGTTGAAGATCTTTGCCCAGATGCTGCTGGGAACACCAAATGCACCCATCAGCACGATGGAAACCAGAATACCTGTAAGGTTTCCGTCGAAGATCGCACTGAATGCACGGTGATAACCGGAGTACAGTGCTGTATCCAGCGTCTTGCCCTTCCGCAGTTCTTCACGGATACGCTCGCCGGTGATGATGTTCGCGTCAACGCCCATGCCCACAGACAGGATAATACCGGCAATACCCGGAATGGTCAGTGTGGTGCTGGACATAAAGCCGAACCAGCCGGAAACTGCTGCCAGCATGCCGGCAACCTGTCCGATCAGGGTGATCGAAGCCACAACGCCCAGCAGGCGGTACAGTACGATCATGTACACCACGATCAGAAGCAGTGTGATCAGACCGGCGATCACCATAGCGTTCAGTGCACCCTCGCCCATGGTCGGGGAGATGGTCTTGAAGCTGGTGGTTTCCAGAGAGAACGGCAGTGCACCGGAATTGATCTTATCTGCCAGTTCCTTGGCACTCTCATAAGTAAAGTTACCCGAAATAGAAGCCTTACCGTCCGAGATGACTGCACTGACAGACGGTTCAGAGATCATGGTATTGTCCATCCAGATCGAGATCTTACCCTTGGACTGATACAGTTCAGAAGTTGCCTCATAGAACTTTTCCTTACCGCTGTCGTTCAGGTCCAGTGTTACCACCCATGTGATCTCACCGGTGGTATCGTCCTTGGAACCGCCGGTAGATGCCTGTGCCACATCGGCACCGGTCAGGACGATGTCGCCTGCCGGAATGGTATCTCCGTTTTCATCGGTAGAAGTATCGGTACCCTTGCGGAAAGTCAGTTCTGCGGTTTCGCCCAGTTCCTTGACGGCCTGCTCCGGATTGAAATCCGTTTCGCCCGCCTGCCACGGATACCGCACGATAATACGGTTGCTCTTGTAATCCAGATACGTTTCGCTGTCGCTGATGTTCTGGTTTGCCAGACGCAGCTTGATGGTTTCCAGTGCTGCGTCCATTTGTTCCTCCGTTGCATCCGCATCGCCCGCCGGTTCAAAGGTCACGTCTACGCCGCCTTGAATATCGATTCCAAGACGAATGTCGCCAACACCGTGTACATAGGTCTTGACAATATCACCATACTGCGAATGTACGCCGAATATGGTGGAAAGCGTAAACAGAGCGATCACGGCAAATACAATGAAGAAAACAGGTTTTTTCACTTTTCTCACGATTTAGCCTCCTGTGCTGCGGTCCTGTCTGTCCCAGTACCGCATATTAAATTGTGCCGTCGGCAGAATGCACGATCGACAATTACCTATTATTATATTCCAATTTTCGCAATTAGTCAATAGGTGCGGCAAAACTTGTACAACATTGCCGATTTGAAAGGGCTTTTTTCGGCGACTTCTCCAAAACACCGGGCAAAACTTTTCGAATTGCCGTTGCAATTCAGGGATACTTATGATATAATCAAAAGGAAACAAAAGGAAAGACAACACCGCACAGGCTTTGTGCAGTGCTGTCCAAACACGCAAACAGAAAGGACGGACCTCACATGGTACACTTCGGCAACGACTGGGACACCATTTTAGACGGCGAATTCGCCAAGACCTACTACCAGAACCTGCGGCAGTTTCTGTTGACGGAATACCGCACCCAGACCATTTATCCCGGCATGTATGATATTTTCAACGCCCTGAAATATACCCCCTATTCCCAGGTGCGGGCAGTGATCCTGGGACAGGATCCCTATCACAACCCCGATCAGGCTCACGGGCTCAGCTTTTCCGTGCGGAAAGGCGTGGCTCCGCCGCCGTCGCTGGTGAACATCTTCAAGGAGATCAAGGACGATGTGGGCATCGACAACACCGGCAAGCACGGCGAGCTGACCAACTGGGCAAAACACGGCGTGCTGCTGCTGAACACCGTGCTGACCGTCCGTGCCGGACAGGCGAATTCCCACAAGGGCAAAGGCTGGGAGCAGTTCACCGATGATGTCATCCGACTGCTGGATCAGCGGGAAGAACCGGTGGTGTTCCTGCTCTGGGGCAACAACGCCAAGGCGAAAAAGGCTCTGATCCAGCACCCCCAGCATCTGGTACTGACTGCCGCACACCCCAGCCCCCTGTCCGCCTATCATGCTTCTTCGGCTGCAAGCATTTCTCCAAGCAAACGCCTTCCTGCGGGAACACGGGCTGCCGGAAATTGACTGGAGCATCTGACATGGCATATTCCTATCGCTGGCAGTACTGCGACATCGATTTTTTGCGGCACTGTCTGAAACAATACAGCCTGCTGCTGGAGAAGATCCCGTCGGCAATTCTCACGGAGGAAACCACGGGAACGCAGATGTTCGTCACAGGATACCTCTCCGACTGCATCAAGCGGTGTGATGATGGATTCGACGATTACACCATGACGGCACTTTTGCCGGAAGGGACAGCCTCTGTCACGCTGCAAGGAAATGGGTGGACGATTCGCCGTCTTTCCACCCGCTACCACGGCAAGTATGCGGCACTGCTTCCGGAAATAGCAGCCTATTACTTTTCCAAAGCCGGCAGACAGCGACGGCGGGATACGGAACAGGCTCTGGGAAGCCGCTGCTTCGCATTTTTCGATTATGCGTACAACAGAATGTTGGAAACGCAGTTTCTCCGGCACGATTTTCGCTGGGTGGGCGGCGAAATTCCCTCTGTCAATCATTTGAAAACGCTCTCCGACGCTGCGACCTGACTGAGGCACTGGGGCAATTCCGGCGGGAAGAATATGGCAGGCGAAAGAAGCACGATCTCTCCCATGCAAAGCTTTGCACTTTCTTGGAAACTCAGTTTGGAATACTATATTTTGAAAATCGGTCTGCTTCGTACCTGTTGCAGCCGGTTTCCGGCGGTTTTTCCGCAGATGACGGCAGCACGGAAAGCTGGCTGCTGTGGAGATGCAACCGGCTGCTGGGCGGCATTGCCTTACAGCAGAGCGAAAAGTGTGCCGCCTGTTTGGAACTGACGAAAACGATCGGCAGCAGGTACTGGCGGCATACTTCTGTTTCTGCCGGCAAAAGGGGATTCTCTTTTCCGGAGAGATGCAGCTGTGCCAGCCGGAATACCCCGAACCGCTGGGGAAAGATTTCCTGCCGTGGAAGTGGGAGTCCGGCAAGGTCACAACACAGCTGCTGCAAGCCATAGCCGACCAGCTGCGGCAGTGCGTGCTGGAACAGTCTGTGGACTGGTGCTGGCTGCTGGGGACACGGCTGGTATTTACTGTGCTGCCGCTGGCAAAAAAAGCATTGGCAGCACTGCCCCAGCCGGAACGAGATGCCTTTTTCGTGCAGACGGAGCAGTTTCTGCGGGAAACGGCGACTGCCTTAGGCGACCAGCCGCAGCCGCTGACGGAGCCGGACTTCGAAAAGCTGACGGCACAATACGGCAAGCTTTTGCTGGCAGATTCAGCGGAGAAGCTGCGGCGGTATGCCCACCTGTATCCCACATTGGCATGCACCAAGTTCCCGATACGGCAGAAAAACGGCTATGTCTGGCTGCCGGAGCAGCCAGTGCAGCAATCGGCAGAAAGTGCTCCGGACGGCACCACTCTGCCGGCAGTCCGCAGGGAATTGCTGTTGAAACAGCTGCAATTGCCGCCGGAGAAAATTGCTCTGGAACGGGTCTATCCCCTTTGCTATGAGGATATGGGATTTTTCTCCGAAAATGGAAGCTACCGCAAACGTGGTGAAGATTTCCTGCAAGAAGCACCGCAGCTGCTGCAGGATCACGAAGCACAGCATGGAAAAGTTCTCCGGGAACGGTACTCACCGGAGGAATGGGACTGGTTCCGGCAGGCTGCCGATTAACCCGAATCTGCCATAGGAAAAATTGATAACAAGCGATACGATTTTCCCGTCTACTCAAATACCTACAATTATGCTATAATATAAACAATATCATTATAGGCAATACCGCAAATTGCCGCAGAAAGGACAACACCATGAAAATCGCATCGTTATTTTCCGAAAAAACCGTTTTTTCGTTTGAAATTTTTCCGCCAAAGAAAACTTCTCCCATTGAAACTGTCTATGACACGCTGGAAGCCTTACAGGATCTGAAGCCGGACTTCATCAGTGTGACTTTTGGTGCCGGCGGCAGCGGCAACGGGGAAAACACCCTCGCCATTGCACGGCGGCTGAAAGAGCACTACGGCGTACTGCCGATGGCACATCTGCCCTGTATCCACTATACCAAGGAGCAGATCGATAACATTCTGAAACAGTTTCAGGAAAACGGCATCGAAAATGTGCTGGCTCTCCGGGGCGACCGCGTAGAGGGCATGGAGCCGGCAATGGATTTCGTCCATGCTGCCGACCTCATCAGCTATATCCGCAGTTTCGGCGGGTTCGACATTGCCGGAGCCTGCTATCCGGAGTGCCACCCCGAAGCCCCCAACATGGACACGGACATCCGGCACCTGAAAGAAAAGGTCGATGCCGGTGCAAGCCACCTCATCACCCAGCTGTTTTTCGACAACGATTCCTTCTATGACTTTCGGTATCGGGCAGCCCGTGCCGGTGTCAACGTGCCCATTGAAGCCGGCATCATGCCGGTGACCAACCGGAAACAGATCGAGCGTATGGTCACCATGTGCGGTGCCAGCCTGCCCCGAAAGTTTACCAAAATGGTACAGCGGTTCGAGGGCAATCCCGATGCTCTGCGGGACGCAGGCATTGCCTATGCCATTGACCAGATCGTTGATCTGGTGACCGACGGCGTAGACGGCATTCACCTGTACACCATGAACAATCCCTATGTGGCACGGAAGATCAGCGAAGCAGTCAGCGGCATCATCAAGGCGGCTCCGAAATGCTGACCCTGCCGCTGGAGGCGATCGACAAGCAGGAGGCTCTCCGCTATATGGGCTGCCCCGCAGAACCGGACGAAGCCCTGCGGACTGTCGTGGACACCTGCGAGCAGCAGCTTCGCCGGACGGTACAGCCCCGCGTAATTTATCGGGTACTGCCCCTGTGTCGGGAAGCGGGGACACTTTCCGCCGGCGGCATGCAGCTGACCGGTGAGGACATTGCACGGCATCTGGCGGAATGCGACCGCATGATCCTCATGGCGGCAACCCTCTCCGGACAGGCGGATCAGCTGATCCACCGTGCCGGCATCTCCGATATGACACGTTCGCTGGCAATGGACGCTCTTGCCAGTGCCGGCATTGAACAGGTCTGCAACCGTGCGGAAGAATGCTTTCGGGAGCAGCTGCCGGACACTTATTTTACATGGCGGTTCAGTCCGGATACGGCGATTTGCCGCTTTCTCTCCAGCCGGAGATCCTCCGGCTGCTGGACGCGGAAAAGCGGCTGGGGCTGACAGTCACCGCCGAGCACATTCTCATTCCGCGAAAATCCGTGACCGCGATCATCGGACTGGCAGATCACCCGCTGAAAAAAGGGGCAAGAGGCTGTGCCACCTGCCGCATGCGGGAAACCTGTATGTTCCGAAAGGGCGGCACGCACTGTTAAGGCAATACCGCACAAAGAGCGTCTGGCGACTTTGCACGCCATCTGCTTGCGGTGTTTCCTTTAAAAAACCACTTTCAACATGGACACAGACCCCTGTGTCCATATTGTGCTATCTGAGCATGTATCCATACAGCATGTTCCGGACAACAAAAGGAGCCTTATCTTATGGAATACGAAATCGTACCATATACCGAAGCCGATGTCGATGCCATGATCGAGATCTGGAACGAGGTGGTCAATGACGGCGTAGCATTCCCACAGTTAGACGAACTGAACCACAAAACCGGCGTGGAATTCTTTGGAAAACAGGACTTCGTCGGCGTGGCAAAGGTGAACGGCGAGGTTGCCGGTCTGTATATCCTCCACCCCAACAACGTGGGTAGATGCGGACATCACGCCAATGCCAGCTATGCCGTTTCCTCGAAAATGCGGGGCATAAAAATCGGAGAAGGGCTGGTGAAGCACTCCCTGAAAACTGCCAGGGAGCTGGGCTACCGCATTTTGATTTTCAACGCCGTAGTCAAGGGCAATGACCGTGCAATTCAGCTGTACACCAAGCTGGGATTCCAGCGTGTGGGCGTGATCCCCGGCGGCTTTCTGCTAAAAAGCGGCGTGTATCAGGATATTTATGTGTATTATCATGTGCTGTAAACAGGAGGCATTTCTATGAGTAATGAAAATGAATTGGATACCACCTGCGGTGTTTCCGATGAAGAACTGACCTATCGATTTCGAGAGGCAGTCCGGATTGAAAATGAAATCAAAAAAATAAAGCATCTTCCGATTGCGAAATATGACCACATCAAAAAACAAGCGTATATCGAATATCCGGACGGAAAATGCGAATATGCAGAAGCATGGCAATTGTAAGAAGTTGCTGCTCTCGCTGAAAATCCGCGGTATGAACTCATAGAATCGCAGACCAACCCTATTATCAAACAGTTTCATTCCCATCATAATCACTTTCTGGAAAGGACACTCTCCTATGCTTTCTTCCCTATTTCCGCATCGTAAATTCATTCGCTTAGACGGCGGCATGGGCTCCATGCTGCAAAAGGGCGGCATGCCCGTAGGTGCACTGCCGGAGGTGTACAACATCACCGAACCGGAACGCATCATTGCCGCACAGAAACAGTTCGTGGCTGTGGGGTCGGACATCATCTATGCCAACACGTTTGGAGCAAACCGGCACAAAATGGCGAAATCCGGCTATTCCGTGCAGGAACTCATCTCTGCCGGCATTGCCTGTGCCAGAAAAGCCTGTGCCGGCACGGACACCAAGGTGGCTCTGGACATCGGTCCGATCGGACAGCTTCTGGAACCGCTGGGCACACTCACATTTGAAGAAGCCTACGACATTTTCCGTGAAGAAGTCCTCGCCGGACAGGACGCAGACCTGATCGTCATCGAAACCATGACCGACCTGTACGAAACCAAGGCGGCACTGCTGGCGGCAAAGGAAAACTCCGACAAGCCGGTGATCTGCACCATGACCTTTGAGCCGAATCTCCGCACCTTTACCGGCTGTACCGTGGCTTCTGCGGCAATGACGCTGGAGGGACTGGGAGCCGATGCGGTGGGCGTGAACTGCTCCCTGGGTCCGGACGAACTCTTTCCCATTGTGGAAGAAATGGCAAAGTGGACCACGCTGCCGCTGGTGGTAAAGCCCAACGCCGGACTGCCGGATCCGGTCACCGGTGAATATCTGGTAGACCCTGCGGAATTCGCGCAGGCAGTGGTGAAGTTTGCACAGCTGGGCGTTACCGTTTACGGCGGCTGCTGCGGCACCACGCCGGAACACATCAAAGCCGCATACGATCTGCTGGAAGAAGCAGAGATCCCCAGACGGGAAAACATCGAGATTCCGGCGGCAGTCTGCTCCGCTTCCGAAGTGGTGCTGATCGACCAGCCACGCATTATCGGCGAACGCATCAACCCCACCGGCAAGAAGCGGTTCAAGGCAGCATTGCAGGCAAACGACATGGACTACATCTTGGATCAGGCAGTACAGCAGGTAGATGCCGGTGCCGACCTGCTGGACGTAAATGTGGGCATGCCGGGCATTGACGAAAAGGGCATGATGATCCGCACAGTCAAGGCATTGCAGTCGATCGGCGGCACACCGTTGCAGCTGGACTCCACCATTCCGGCGGTCATGGAGGCGGCTCTGCGGGTGTACAACGGCAAGCCCATTGTCAACTCCGTCAACGGCGAGGAAGCTTCCCTGCAAAATATCCTGCCGCTGGTCAAGAAATATGGTGCCGCAGTTGTCGGGCTGACGCTGGACGAAAACGGCATTCCCAAAAAGGCAGCCGACCGGTTTGCCATTGCCAAGCGGATCCTCGACCGTGCCACCGCACTGGGGATTCCGAAACGGGACGTGTACATTGACTGCCTGACTCTGACGGCTTCTGCCGAACAGGACGGTGCCAAGGAAACACTGGAGGCTCTGCATCGGGTCAAGACGGAACTGGGACTGAAAACCGTTCTGGGCGTGTCCAACATCTCCTTTGGTCTGCCAAACCGTGAGGCTGTCACCCGCACATTCCTCACCATGGCTTTGGAAAACGGGCTGGATCTGCCCATTATCAACCCAACATTGCTTCTATGGCAGAGGCAGTGCGGGCATTCCGGCTGCTCCGCGGCTTTGACGTAAACTGTGCCGCCTTTGTGGAAGCGTATGCCAACATGCCCACTGCCACAGCAGCCGCAACGCCTGCCGCTGCGGCGAAGCCTGCCGCAGAAAAGGCTCCGGAAACGTTAGACCTGCCCTATGCCATGTCCCACGGACTGAAAAACGAGGGGGCAAAAATCACTGCCCAGCTGCTGGAAACACGGATGCCATGGAAGTGGTCAACGAAATTCTGATCCCCGCACTGGACAGTGCCGGAAAGCTGTTTGAACAGGGAAAGATCTTCCTGCCCCAGCTGATTCAGACTGCCAGCGTGGCACAGGCGGCATTCGAAGTCATCAAGACTACCCTGATCGAACGCAATGCGGCTCCGGTCAGCCGCGGTGAGATCGTTCTCGCCACTGTCAAGGGCGATATTCACGACATCGGCAAGAATATTGTACGGGTGCTTCTGGAAAATTACGGCTACACCGTGCTGGACTTGGGGCGTGATGTGCCGTGCCAGCTGGTGGCAGACACCGCAAAGGAACACGGCGTAAAGCTGGTGGGACTGTCGGCACTGATGACCACCACGCTGGGAGCCATGGAAGAAACCATTCAGCTGGTGAAGCAGTCTTGTCCAGACTGCAAGATCGTTGTCGGCGGTGCAGTTCTGACTGCGGACTATGCCGAGAAAATCGGGGCAGACTTCTATGCAAAAGATGCCATGGAAACTGTCGCCGTTGCGAAAGAGGTTGTGGGATAATTTTTTCCGTGGATCGCTGTACAAAGATTCCACGCCTCTTTCCTTTCAGGGACTTATTCCGATACATTCCCCAACCATTTTGAAAATACAAAGGAAACACTGCATAAAGCTTGTGCGTAAGATGCGTAGTCAGATTTTTCGGCAGATTGCATAGAAATTCCGCAGGCATACTGTATGTATGGCAAGGGATTTCTGGGCAATATGACGGAAAATCTGCACGCAGATTGCGTGCAAAGCCGTCAGGCGGGCTTTATGCAGTGTTTCCTAAACAAGCGAATCTGAAATCCCCCGCCGCCATTCCAAAGGAGGGCATTATGACAACAGAACCAAACGAAACCGAAACCATGACGGATTCTCAAAAGGAAGACGAAAAAAAAGTCCGCAAGTGGGACTTTGTCAACAAACAGTGGGCGGCAACGATCATCTTCAGCGGCGTAGTGCTGCTGTTGGTGGCGTTCCTGTTCATCAAGCGGGAAATCTTCACCGGACTGCTCGCCTATGTGTTCGATGTCCTGCGGCCGATCACCATCGGGCTGGTCATCGCATTTGTCCTGTACCGTCCCACCTGTCAGATCGACAAGCTGTTCCGCAAGGTACAGCAAAAATTCCCGCGGTTCCCTGCCGGTGCAATGGCGGTGTTCTGTGCATACTTCCTCATGCTGGCACTGCTCAGCATTGTCATCTGGATCATTGTGCCGCAGTTCATCACCAGTATCCGCGACTTCGGGGACAACATCATGGTATACTACAACAATATCATGAAATTCCTGAACAGCGACCGCGGCGAACAGATTCTCAAACTGTTACAGGACAACGACATCAATCCCGCAATGCTCCGCACCAAGTTAATGAGCCTGACCACCTACATTCCGGACGCAGTGGGCACACTGAGTACATGGGCAAGCGGCTGATCGGCGGTGTGATCGACTTTTTCATCGGGCTGATCTTCTCCGTATATGTCCTCGCCGGACGGAACAAACTCCGCAGACAGGCAAAGCTGATTTTCCGGCATTTCCTGCCGAAAAAGCACTACGAACAGGTTGCCCACTACGGCAGACTGACTTTTTCCACTTTCTCCAATTTCGTCAGCGGACAGCTGTCTGATGCGTTCATTCTGGGCGTACTGATTTTCTGTGTCATGAGTATCGGCGGACTGGAATACCCCATGATGATCGCGGTTATCATCGGCATCACCAACATGATCCCCTATGTGGGACCGTGGATGGGTACGATTCCCTGTGCGTTGATCCTGCTGATGGTCAAGCCCAGTCACGCCATTGCATTTGTCATTATCGTTATCATTGCCCAGCAGATTGACAGCAACCTGATCTACCCCGTGTGGTTGGCACTTCTGTCGGACTGCCGGCAATCTGGGTGCTGTTCGCCATCACCGTAGGCGGCGGCTTGTTCAACGTACTGGGCATGATCGTCGGCGTTCCGATCATGTCTATCATTTACACCGTGATTCGGGAAAAAACCACCGGCAGCACCGATTCGACGGAGAATAAGTCCACGCCCAAACCACGGCAGTGGCATATCCGAAAATCTGTGCAGTCCCTCCGCAGCCGCGTTTCCAGAAAGGGAACGATAACTGAAAAGGACACTTCAAAAAAATAAGAACCTGTCTTCACGCAAAAATGCCGCCTGTTCCCTTGTTGGGAATGGGCGGCATTTGTCTGTCTTGAGGCAATACCGCACAAAGAGCGTCTGGCGACTTTGTGCGGTATTGCTTGATTACTTTCGCAGTTCCTCCGGCTGTAAGCGTTCCACTTCCCGCAGCTGACGGACAATGGCACGGGTGCGGGTGCCTGCCAGAAGTTCCAGCTGCTGTTCGGCTCCCTGCAGGCTTTTCTGTGCCTTTTCGATCGTGCCGGCAAATTTTTCGAATTCCCCGCGGACTGCTCCCAGCACCACCCATGCTTCGTGGCTGTGCTTCTGAATGGCAAGGGTGCGGAAGCCCATTTGCAGGGCGTTCAGAATCGCCGCATGGTAGACGGACCGGCAACGCTGATGCTGTATTCCCGCTGTAACTGTTCCACCAGACCGCTGTTGACTACCTCGGCATACAGCCCCTCAAAGGGCAAAAACAGGATTCCGAAGTTGGTGGTATACGGCGGCTGTACATACTTGTCCCGAATGTCCTTGGCACAGCTGCGGACAACGGTCAGCAGCTTCTGCCGTGCCGCCTCCACCTGCTGAGGATCGCCCTGTTCCCGTGCGTCCTGCAACGCCGCATAAGTATCCCCCGGAAACTTGGAGTCAATGGGCAGCCATACCGGCTGTTCCCCATCTGCGGGCATACGCACGGCAAATTCCACGTGGTTCCGGCTGTTGGGGAGAGTGGGGATCTCGGTGGCGTACTGCTCCGGCGACAAAATTTCCTGCAAAATTGCCCCCAGCTGTACTTCTCCCAGAATGCCGCGGGTCTTGACGTTGGACAGCACCTTTTTCAGGTCGCCTACGCCCACCGCCAGCGTCTGCATTTCGCCAAGCCCCTGATAGACCTGCTCCAGCCGGCTGCTGACCAGCTGAAAGGACTGTCCGATCTGCTGGTTCAGGGACTGTGCCAGTTTCTCGTTGACGGTGGTCTGAATCTCTGCCAGACTGTCCTGCTGCTGTGCCTGCATGCGGTGCAGATTTGCTGCAACAGCAGAGCGAATCTGCTCCATGCCCTGTGCGTTGGAGCGTTCCAGATTTCCCACACGGCTTTCAAACTGCCGCAGCCGTGCGTCCATGTTCCGTTCCATTTGTTCCAGCCGTTCTGCCTGATAGTCGCCGGACTGCCGCTGATTTTCCGACAGCAGATTCCCCAGCATCTGCATCTGGTTCTGGGTGTCGGCAGCGATCTCCTGCCGCAGGGTTCGCAGGGCGTTATCGTCCTGGGGATTCCGCAGCTTCTGTACCTGTAATGCCAGCCAGATGATTGCAGCCAGTTGTATCAGGCAGAGAAATAGTAATATGTACAGCATATGATTCGACCTTTCCCAAGGAAACACCGCACAGGCTTTATGCAGTGCTTCCCGAATTTTCTTTTATCATAGCACAGTCGGGTTCCGTTTGTCAAGAAATGCGGCAAGGGGGAATTTGGATTTTCAGGAATCCGCGACCGACAGTGCCACAAGCAAAGAAATCGAAAAACGCCCTCTGCACGTCATGTCCAGAGAGCGTTTCCTTGGGAAACACTGCATAAAGCCCGCCTATCAGCTTTGCACACAATCTGCTTGCAGATTTTCCGTCATATTACCTAGAAATCCCTTGCCAGACATACAGTCTGCCTGCGGAATTTCTATGCAATCTGCCAAAAAATCTGACGACGCATCTTACGCACAAGCTTTATGCAGTGTTTCCCTTGTATTTTTATTGCAATAACGGATTGCTTACCGTTCCAGAATCTGACTTCTGTCCGGTCCGTTGCCGACCATGACTACCTTGCACTCGCAGACTTCTTCCAGCCGTGCGATGTACTTCTTGCAGGCTTCCGGCAGTTCGTCAAAGCTCTTGCAGCCGGAAATATCTTCGTCAAAGCCTTCGAATTCCTCGTAGATCGGCGAGCAGTCTGCCAGAGATTCCAGTGCTGCCGGAAAATCTTTCAATACTGTGCCGTCCGGCTTCTGATAGCCAACGCACATTTTCAGGGTGCCGATGCCGCTGAGGGTGTCCAGCTTATTGATTGCCAGACCGTCCAGACCGTTGGTGCGGACAGAGTGCCGTACAATGACAGCATCGAACCAGCGGTACGGCGGGGTCTGCCGGTAGTGGTACCGAATTCGCCGCCCTTGTTGCGGATCGTGTCGCCGGTTTCGTCATTCAGTTCTGTCGGGAACGGTCCCTTGCCCACGCGGGTGGTGTATGCCTTTGCCACGCCGATGATGTTGGTGATCATCTTCGGGCCAACGCCGGTACCAATGCATGCACCTGCTGCAATGGGGTGAGAAGAGGTAACATACGGATAAGTACCGAAGTCAATGTCCAGCAGGGTTGCCTGTGCACCCTCGAACATAATGGTCTTTCCTGCCTTGTTCGCCTCATAGGTCAGAACGGAAACATCGTCCACATACTTTGCCAGACGCTTGCCGTATTCGGTATACTCTGCAATCACTGCGTCCAGATCAAACGCCTTGCCGCCGTAAACAGCAGTGATGATCTTGTTCTTCAGTGTGCCGGTAGTCCGTGCCTTTTCTGCGAAAATTTCCGGATGTACCAGATCATAGATCCGCAGACCGCAGCGTTCGTACTTGTCCATGTAAGTCGGACCGATGCCACGCTTGGTGGTGCCGATGTCCGAGTTGCCGCGGAACTTTTCCGACAGACCGTCCAGCTCAATGTGCCACGGCATTACCACGTGTGCACGGGGATCGATCTTCAGGTTTGCGGTAGAAATGCCGCGGCTTTCCAGACTGTCCAGTTCAGAGATGAAGTCCTTCGGGTCCAGAACCACGCCGGCACCGATCAGGCACAGGGTTTCCGGATAGAGAATACCGGACGGGATCAGGTGCAGCTTGTACACTTCGCCGTTGTTGACAACGGTGTGACCGGCATTGTTGCCGCCTGTTGCACGAACCACCACATCTGCACGAGATGCCATGATGTCGATGATCTTACCCTTTCCTTCGTCTCCCCACTGTGAACCGACTACAATATTTGCAGGCATAAGAAATTCCTCACTTTTCAAAATAGGATTTGTTTCCGGAATCCAGCTTCCGGTGCAGTGTATCACTGCAGCATACTATTCTATTATAACAGGCTTTTTCGGGAAATGCAATAGCATTTGCAGATTTTTTTCTTTTTGTGGGGTTTCTGCGGGGAAATGCGGGGAGTGTCACCGCCGTTCACCCGCAAAAATCCACCGCTTGTCGCAAACCGCTTGAGGCGTTCTGCAAAATATGCTATGATATAGGCAACACCGCGAAAGGAGGAACAACGCCGCGTGAAGATACAAATACAACTGGACAGCCAGTGCGAAGAACCGGAGATTCTCATTCGCACCGCCGCCGTAACCGCAGAGATTCGCGAACTGGTGGAAAAACTGTCCGAAAAGCGTTCCGATTCCGTTGTGGGCTATGATGCAGACAGCGCCGTCCTGCTGGAAAAATCCCAGATCATTCGCATCTACGGAGCCAGCCAGAAAGTCTATGCCCAGACACCGCAGGGAAAATTCTGTCTGCGGCAGCGGCTCTATGAACTGGAACAGCTGCTGGACGAAAAAACCTTTGTCCGCATCTCCAAATCCGAGATCATCAACCTGCACTTTGTCAGGCGGCTGGATCTCGGCATTACCGGTACGATCGGCATGCAGCTGAAAAACGGCGAAACCGCCTATGTTTCCAGACGCTATGTCAACCACATCAAATCCATACTCGGACTATAGGAGGTTCTCTCTATGAAAAAACAAATCCTGCTCCGCAGTGCCATTGGTTTTCCGGTGGGTGTCTGCGTGTGCAATCTGATTCTCCTGATCATCGCCTTTTTCCTCGGCACCTACGCTCCGTGCAGCCCCACCTGCACCGCCCTGTTTGGCTCGGAACGCACCGGCGTGGCTGTTCAATTTCTGTTGTCCGGACTGGTAGGGGCTGTTTTTGCCGGCAGTTCTGTCATCTGGGAAGTAGAAACATGGAGCCTGTTCCGTGCCACTGCCACCCACTTCTGCATTACAACCCCGCTGTTCTGGGGAGCTTCTCTGCTGCTGCTGGTGCGGTCTGAACCTGTGGAACATGCTGCTCTATCTGGGTATTTTCCTCATTGTATACATTAGCATCTGGCTCAGCCAGTACAGCGTCTACCGGCGGAAGATCCGAAAGATCAACCAGAAACTACAAGAGGACGCAAAGTAAAAGCAGTGAAAATACCGCACAAAAACGCCTCCTGCACCCAACCGTGCAGAAGGCGTTCCCTTGTATCGTTTTACTTCGAGAACCGTCCGTCCTCGTCCTTGATCTTGCTCCACATATACCGCAGCATCCAGCCGTCGAAGTCGGTGATCTTCATGGCAGAGCCTGCCATCATCAGAGAATTTTCTCCGCCGGGGAAACCGCCGGGCGGGAAGCCGTTGGATTCGCCTTCGCCGCCGTAGAAGTCTGTCATGCCGAAGCCGTGACCGATCTCATGTTCCAGCACGTGAATGCCTGTGCCGTCCAGCATGTTGAGGTACGCTGTATCCGAAAGTCGCTGTCCCCAGTCACCGCCGCAGCCGCCGATGTTCGGGAAGCCCTGTGTGCCCCACAGGTACATATCAAAGCGGCTGTCCAGCCCGTTGGGGTAGACATAGCTGCTGTCTGCAAAGTGGTCAAAACGGGAGATTTCCGACGGGGCACTGGGCAGCTTATCCGGAATGGTATCCACGCCGTTGGAGGTGTCATAGGTGCTGTCATAGTCGGAGATCAGGTTGTCATAGACAACTTCGTCCGGCTGCAGGTCTTGCAGAACGGATTTGTCTAGCACTGCCCAGCCTACAATTTTTACGTCCACATGGTCATACTTCCAGCCGTCCCAGCCCTTGAGCCAGTCATTCCAGCCGTTGATGCTGTCGCTGACCAGCTTTTCAAACTGCTGCCGCTGTTCCAGTGTCAGCGTCCGGTAGGACTGCCACCGTACCACATAGTTGATCGTACCGTTTCCGGCATCGATTTGGTCAAAAATGGTGTTTCGCCGTTCCGTGGACTTTTCCACAGTAATGCGGTTGTTCCAGATCCAGTCTGCCGCATAGGTGTAATCTGACGGGAAATCTGCCATAGTCAGATCCTGACGGGGTGCTTCTGTGGTGGTAGTCACTGTAGTTTCCGTCGTTGTCGTTGTGGTCGTAGATTCCTCTGTAGTCGTGGTGACAACCGGTTCTGTCGTCCCCGGTTTCGTCGGCTCTGGTACCGGCGGCACGATCGTACATGCCGGCACGGAAACCGCTGCAAGTGAAACCGATTTTCCCAGCAGATACTGCTGGAGCAGTTTCACATCAGCAGCATCTAAAACGCCGTCCCCGTTGGCATCGCCCACAGCCTGCTGCATAAAGCTGACCTGTGGCTGTTCCACTGCCTGCCGCAGCTGCACCAGATCGGTGCCGTCCACAACACCATCATCGTTCCAGTCGCCCATGTGCAGATCGGTCACTGCCTGCGGTGTCACCTGTGCATAGACCGGCGACTGCACACCGCTGCGGAATCCCCGCAGATAGCCGTCCTCTCCGAATTCAAACTGCCCCGCATTTGTGGAGATCTCCAGCCTGTTTTCCTTTGTGTTTTCTGTCAGATAGTATTCGCCTTGGGACAGTGCGGATTTGATCGTAACGCCCAAGTTGGTTTCCGTGAAATACCACGTGTTGTAGGGTGCTGCACCGTCTGCCTCATAAAAGCCGACCTGTACACCCTCACCCTCGGTGCCGCCCAGCACACTCAGATAGCGGCCGGTGCTGTCCTGTAGCATGTATCCCGTCCAGGTATTGTACGATTCCGATGATACCGCGATCACCGGAACGGACACTGTCCCCAGAACTGCCGCAGTCAGGCAGCCGCACAGCGTCGCAGCGTTTGTTTTTTCTTCATACTCAAATTCCTCCCGAACCGAAACCCCTTTCGGTTCTGCTCTCGGAGCGATCGCAGCACTGCACACGCTCCCATTTCTAAGGAAACACTGAATAAAGCCCGCCTGACGGCTTTGCACGCAATCTGCTTGCAGATTTTCCGTCATATTGCCCAGAAATCCCTTGCCAGACACCAAGTCTGCCTGCGGAATTTCTGTGCAATCTGCCGAAAAATCTGACTACGCATCTTACGCACAAGCTTTATTCAGTGTTCCCCAAGGAAAAAAGCAAAAAAAGCACGCAGTTTCCCTGACGGAAATTGCGTGCTTTTTGATTTTCAGATGCTGTTGGGAAAACGGAAATCCGTTTCGATAATGCGGGGAGAAGATTCCGGCGTGTACCGCCAGTAGTCCAGATGTGCCTGACTTTCCGGCACGAAATAACGGGGCGGCTGCGGCGGGTCAGTCTGGGCAAATGTGTCGATCAGAATCAGTTTCACCTTCATTTTCTCCGGCAGGATCGCCTTGATATAGACGCTGGCACACTGTCCGGCAACAGCATCTTCGCAGGGCTCCGCCAGTCCGGCAAGGTTGGGTGCCAGTTCCACAAACACGCCGTAGCTTTCCACCGAACGAATGATGCCGGCGACAGTCTGACCAGCAGAGAAAGCGGCAGCATTTTCCTCCCATGTTCCCAGCAGTTCCCGATGCGTCAGGTGAATGCGGTGCGGTTCTGTCTGCCGTACCACCGCACGGATTTTCTGCCCGATGACAAACCGGTCGCGGGGGTGGGAGATGCGGGACACAGAAATGGTGTCGATCGGGAGCAGGGACGGGATCCCGCAGCCAATGTCCACAAACGCTCCGAACTTTTCCAGATGCGTTACCACGGCGGGCAGAATATCGCCTACGCGGCAGCGGGAGAGGTACTGCTCCCAGCATTCTTCCTGTACGGCACGGCGGGACAGAATCGCCACAGGAGCACCGGTTTCGTCCTGACTGATGCGGAGGATCCGGAAACAAACTGGTTTTCCGGCACGGGCGATCAGAGCAATGTCCTTGGTGGTACCGTCTGTGATGCCCATGGCTCCTTCTTCTCTGGGGATCCAGCCCCGCATACAGGGCAGCTGTACGGTGAGATTGTGCCCGCTGTCGCAGAGGACGGCACGGGCTTCTAAAATGGTTCCGGCGTGCATGGCACGCTCCATAGATGCAACGCTGCGGAGTGCAGCTTGATTTTCCGGCGTGTGCAGCCGGCTGCCTTCTGGTAAGTATTGCATTTTGACCTCCTGACAATTTCCTGAAAGAATCGTGTTTCGGCAACGTAGTGCTGCCGTTCTCTGATGCTGTTCCAGTGTATGTATGAGAAGCCTGAAATATGCGGACAGCATTGAAATGAAAAATGCAAGAATTGGAAAATGCAAATTGCTTTTTATGAAACTTCACCGGATTTCACGTTTGGATTTTATAGCATTTCAACAAAGCGAAAAAAATATCCGCAGAAAATATTGCCTTATTCCGAGAAATGGGGTATAATATAATGTACTTATGATGCAAAAAGGGGAGGGCTGAAAATGGACGTTCGTCCGGCGGATATTCTGGTAATGAAAAAGCCGCACCCCTGCGGCAGCCAGACCATGTATGTGATTCGTGCGGGTATGGATTTCAAGCTGCGTTGCACGGGCTGCGGCAGGGAATTCATGGTGCCGCGAAACAAGATCGAACGGCGAATCAAACAGATTCGGAGAGAAGCCCCCGAATCGTGACGTATCGGAGCGCATGCCGGTACATATCGTGACAGAAAGAAAGGCAGGAACGCAGATATGCTGGAAAAGCTTCGGCAAATGGAAGAAAACTATCACGCGATGCAGGAAAAGATGATGGATCCTGCTGTGGTAGGGGATAATCAACAGTACGCCCAGCTGATGCGGGAATACAAGCATATGCAGCCGATCATTGAAAAATATCACGAGTATTTGCAGGCACAGAACGATTTTACAGAAGCCAGGGAAATTCTGGACGGCGAAGAAGATGCCGAACTGCGGGAAATGGCACAGGCAGAGCTGGAACAGAGCAAGGAACGCATGGACTCGCTGCACGGCGAACTGATGCGTCTGCTGCTGCCGAAAGATCCGGACGATGACCGCAATGTCATCATTGAGATTCGCGGCGGTGCCGGTGGTGAGGAGGCTTCTCTGTTTGCCGCGTCCCTCTACCGCATGTACACCATGTATGCAGAAACACAGGGCTGGAAACAGGAAGTGCTTAGTGCCAACGAAACGGAACTGGGCGGCTATAAGGAAATCAGCTTTTCCATTCTGGGCGAGGGAGCATACTCCCGTCTGAAATATGAAAGCGGTGTGCATCGGGTACAGCGTGTGCCGGAAACGGAATCACAGGGACGAATCCACACTTCCACAGTCACTGTTGCGGTGTTGGTGGAAGCGGACGAAGTGGCAGTGGACATCAATCCCACAGATCTGCGGATCGATGTGTTCCGTGCCAGCGGTGCCGGCGGACAGCATATCAACAAAACGGAATCGGCAGTTCGCATCACGCATATTCCCACTGGTCTGGTCGTAGAATGTCAGGACGAACGAAGCCAGTATAAAAATAAAGATAAGGCAATGAAAATTCTCCGTTCCCGTCTGTATGAACAGATGCTTCAGGAACAGAACGACAAGATCGCATCGGAACGGAGAATGCAGGTGGGAACGGGAGATCGTTCCGAGCGAATCCGTACTTATAACTTCCCGCAGGGACGTATGACCGATCACCGCATCGGGCTGACACTGTACCGGCTGGAAGATATTATGAACGGAAATCTGGACGAAGTATTCGATGCCCTTGCCACAGCCGACGAACTGGCACGGCTGGCAGGACAGCAGGGAGAGGCGTAAACACGGTGGAAACAAAGTTACTTTCAGATCATGCAGAAGACCTTTTGGAAGCGGCAGAACTGCTGCGAAACGGTGCCGTGGTGGGAATGCCCACGGAAACCGTCTACGGACTGGCGGCAGATGCCAGAAATCCGGAGGCAGTGCGGCAGATCTTTGCGGCAAAAGGCAGACCGGCAGACAATCCGCTGATCGTGCACATTGCAGAAATGCGGGCACTGGAGCAGGTGGCGGCAACGGTGCCGCCGCTGGCGGAAAAACTGGCAGAACGGTTCTGGCCGGGCCCTCTGACCATGATTCTCCCGAAGCGGAAAGAGATACCGGAGATCACTTCCGGCGGGCTGGATACGGTGGGCATTCGTATGCCTCTCACCCGGTGGCACGGGCATTGATCCAGCTGTCCGGTGTACCGATCGCAGCTCCTTCCGCCAATATTTCCGGTTATCCCAGCCCGACAACGGCACAGCATGTCATGCGGGATATGCAGGGCAAAATTGCCGCAGTTGTGGACGGCGGAGCATGTTCCGTGGGCGTTGAATCCACAGTCATTGCACTGGAGCCAAACGGTACAGTGCGGATTCTGCGTCCGGGCTTTGTCACAAAGGAGATGCTGGAAGAAGTGGCTCCGGAAGTGACACTGGATCCTGCCATTCTGCACCAGCTGCAAGAAGGGCAGACTGTGCGTTCTCCCGGCATGAAGTATCAGCATTACTCTCCCCGTGCTCACGTAATTCTGGTGGAGGGCAGCTGGCAGAACTTTGCGGCACTGGCGGAACAGAATCGGGCAGACGGTGTTTATGCACTGGTGTTCGACGGGGAGGAAACCATGCTCTCCCTGCCATGTCTGACCTACGGAAGATCCGGCAGGGAACAGGCACAGCAGATTTTTTCAAAATTGCGGGAATTGGACGACGACGGTGCACAGAAAGTGTACGTGCGTGCTCCGAAGCCGGAGGGGATCGGGCTGGCGGTGTACAATCGTCTGATTCGTGCAGCAGGATTTGAGGTGATACAGGTATGAACACGCTGGACGGTGTGATGGTGATCGGTCTGACCGGTCAGACTGGTGCTGGAAAGAGCACTGTTTCTAAGGTCTTTGTGCAGAACGGATTCCGGCTCATTGATGCAGATGCGATTTCCCGTCATGTGGTCGCACGCGGCTCGCATTGTCTGGCAGACTTGCAGGAGTGCTTTACCGACCGGATCCTGACGCCGGACGGGGAACTGGACCGGCAGGTGATGGCGTCGATCGCTTTTTCCGATCATCACAAGCTCGAAATGCTCAATACCATTATGTATCCCTATATCATGGGTGAAATTCTGCGAATGATACATCGGTTTTCCCAGCAGAACCACAAGCTGATCTTATTGGACGCACCGACACTGTTTGAAAGTCGGGCGGACGATTTCTGCGACCTGATCATTTCTGTGGTGGCAAAACCAGAATTGCGAATGCAGCGGATCATGGAACGAGATCATATCTCCATGGCGGCGGCGAAGCAGCGTATGGAAATGCAGCTGACAGAGGAATTTTTCCGGCTGCATTCGGACACAGTTCTGGAAAATAATGCAAGTTTTTCCGAACTGCGGGACGCTGCACAGGAACTTTCCGCTAAGCTGATTTGTTATTACGAAACGGAATACGGTGCATTTGTATAAAAATGGGTTTCATATTCTGGAATACGGAATATGTTCAAGAATTGGAGGCTTTTCAAATGGAATCGAAAGAAACACAGGCAAAACGGAAAAAAGAACAGCTTTTCATGAAGTCTAAGCACGGTGCGATCCGCATTTCTGCGGAAACACAGAAGCAGAGCGATGCGTTTGCAGCGGACTACATGGCATTTCTGAACGCGTCCAAGACAGAACGTGAAGCAGCCAAGAATGCAGCTGCACTGCTGGATGAAAAGGGCTTTGTGCCTTTCACATCGGATATGCAGCTGAAGGCAGGGGATAAGATCTATGTCAACAACCGCGGCAAGGCGATCATTGCAGCAGTGATCGGTACTGCACCGATTACAGAAGGTGTGCGTCTTTGTGCGGCACATATCGATTCTCCGCGTCTGGATATGAAGCAGAATCCGCTGTATGAGGATCATGAACTGGCAATGTTCAAGACCCACTACTATGGCGGTATCAAGAAGTATCAGTGGACTACGATTCCGCTGTCCCTGCACGGTGTTGTGGTAAAGGCTGACGGTACTTCGGTAGAGGTAAACATCGGGGAAGATGCCGGTGATCCGGTATTCTGTGTGACCGACCTGCTGCCGCATCTGGCACCGCAGCAGATGAAGCGTCCGGCAACGGAAATTGTCCGCGGCGAAGAACTGAATCTGCTGGTAGGCTCTATGCCGTTCAACAAGGACGAGGAGAGCGAACAGGTCAAGCTGAATATCCTGAACATTCTGCATGAAAAATACGGCATGACCGAAACCGATTTCCTGTCGGCAGAACTGGAAGCCGTTCCGGCATTTCCGGTTAGAGAACTGGGATTTGACCGCAGTATGATCGGTGGCTATGGCCATGACGACCGCGTTTGTGCTTATCCGGCACTTCGTGCTCTGCTGGACTGCGAAGCACCGGTACACACCGCAGTGACGATTCTCACGGACAAGGAAGAAACCGGCAGCGACGGCAACACCGGTCTGTGCTCCTCTTATCTGCCGTATTTTCTGGAAGATCTGGCAGACTGCTTCGGAGCAAAGGGCCGCCATGTGATGCACGCTTCCCAGTGCCTGTCTGCTGATGTCAACGCAGCATTTGATCCCACGTTCCCGGACGTAATGGAACAGAAGAACTGTGCATATCTGAACCACGGCGTTTGCGTGACCAAGTTCACCGGTGCACGGGGCAAGTCCGGCACGTCTGATGCATCGGCTGAGTTTGTCGGCACCATTCGCCGTGTTCTGGACGAAGGCGATGTGGTATGGCAGACCGGCGAGCTGGGCAAGGTCGATGCAGGCGGCGGCGGAACTGTTGCGGCATATATTGCAAATCTGGACATCGACACCATTGACGTTGGTGTGCCGGTGTTGTCCATGCATGCACCTTTTGAGGTGGTTTCCAAGTTGGACGTTTATATGACCTATCGTGCATTCTGTACCTTTATTGCGTCTTAAACACGTTTTCAATTGATGATTTCTGAAGTGCCGGCGGATATACCATTCGCCGGCACTTTGGATATGGAGGTGTTTGCATGCGGATTTTTCAAAAGCGAGTAAAATCGCAGGCAATTCCGGATAGATTCACGGCGGCGGATATTCGAATGGAATCCAGCACGTGTACTGGTGAAACTGTGATCGGCTTTTATGATGCGGCAGAAAAGCGGCTTTGCTATGCGGAGCTGGTGCGGAACGAGGCAGATGTTGCTGCGTTTTATCGAAAATACGGCGTGAAAAGATAAGGCAATACCGCACAAAGAGCGTCTGGCGACTTTGCACGCCATCTGCTTGCAAATTTCTCGTCATATTTCACAAAAATGCTCGTG
>ENA-OQDW01000143-OQDW01000143.1-human-gut-metagenome-genome-assembly--contig:-NODE-143-length-28625-cov-2.264019_pt1 | contig 28625 bp, 27 predicted proteins | sample MGYA00242784_ERZ504613 | MGnify/ENA primary metagenome ERZ504613 (study PRJEB26092, sample SAMD00036330) | human gut metagenome | host: Homo sapiens | study: EMG produced TPA metagenomics assembly of...
CATCTGACGGGACAATACAACATGTCCCATCTTGTCGGTGAAGGTGTAGCTCACGTTCAGGTCTTCATCGGTGGTCTTGACGACCGAAAGCTGGCCGGAAGCATAGCTGCCGTTGCTCGTCAGTGCGCCTGCACTGCTTACGCTATAGTTGATGCAGTTCAACTGCGCGTTAGCCGTACTGTTGGCCAGATAGTCCGTATTGACGGAATGACTGCTATACCATGCAGCCCCCGGTCCGTATTCCTTAACGGTACGGTTCAGCGGAGAAGCCTCGTACACCGGCTGGCTGTAAGGACGCGAATCGTTGCCATAGTTGCCGGGCGCACTGCTCTTGAAAGAAGAGGGTGCCACATAATCGTCAGGCGAGACTATCGGTAGCAGGAATTCGCGGCACGTCCTGCAACGTCGTACTCCTGTAGCGTCACCAGATTGCTGTTGCTTGCTGTCACCTTCTTCAATACCGTCTGGAACGGGCGTCCCAAACCATCAAAATACTCCACCTTATCCAGGTATTTCCCTCCCGTTTCATCCAGCATGCTACGGGTACGCACGTAATTGTGGCTGGCATCCTGCGCCGCTGTTGTCAATGCATAGCACAGCAACGCCATAAACATATATTTTCGTTTCATACAATTCTTTCGTTTCATTGGGGTTTGTAATTATACTGATATTCATTCACTACCTTTCCATTATGATCCTTAACCTGGAACAAGCGGTTGAAGTCATCATAGGTAAAGGTCGATTTCTCTTTATTCGGTTCTACAATTTCCGTAACACCCACAAGCGGGCGATAGAGATAGGTTGTAACCAAAGCATTGTCGTTGGCAAGCCCGTTTCGCACAGTGTTCAGGACAGTTGTAATGGATGCATTATTCCAGTTGCGCGGCAGTTGCTGATGCTCGCCGACGAGATTTTCTCTACAGCCTCATACGTCTTTCCTTCTATCTTGGCCACCGGATAAAGATTGTTATAGGCCCATAGGAAGCTCACCGGCAGATTGTTGCGTATATAACCCAGTAAACCGACCTCTCGAAGTGTACTTACCAAACCAGATATCCTGCACATAGGCTCCCGCATAATCGGCCAGCGTCTTGGGAGTAGTAGAGTTGAATCTCAACGTACGTTTGGGCAGAATCATATTGAGCGTGTCTTTATACTCCGTTTTCGATGCACCCACTACTTTGCCGCCCGAAAGTTCAATCCGTTCTATCGGTATGCCCATCATATACTTGTCGAGCATTTTCTTTGAAACTGCATCCGTAAAGCTGTGCGCATATCTGAATTGATTCTCTTTCTCCACCCCATGCTTATTGCTCTTCAAGGAAGAAAGTACTCCATAGTTAGTATAGTCATACCTCTCTTCGTCCACTATATTCCTTCGGCACGATAGTCGGTAGTCACTTTATTGCTGAGATAAAAGGACTGTGCCCACAGCTTGTAAGGCTGCATGTCGCGGGTAGGATGGGAATAATCCGGATTGAAATAATAGTTGCGTATCTTCGGCGCCCAAACCTCTTCCGAAGAAGAAGGTGAATAGGTGTATTCCTCTTTTTTCAACAGTTTATAGTTCTTGTCCCTATAGTCTACCGACGAAAGTTTACCGTTCTTATAGTCAGGTATTGTAGGAATACCAGCCAGATAGAGATCGGCAACCTCATCCGGAACATTGTGATATCTGTAAGTAATACATCCTTGAGTAGCCAAATCGCCATACGATTCGCTGACCACCGTATATCCTACAAGGTTTCCTCTGGAAAGATTCGTCAAAGGGATATAAGGAGTAGATTGAATCAGTTCATAGTAAGCATTCATCCAGTTTCCTGCCCAACTTTGCATTTGTTCTACATATGTCGGTGCATTGAATACCGGCTTCACCATCAGCTTTGCATCCTGATATTCAAACTTACGCCAGCTCCGGTTACCGTTACCGTCTGTATTCGTGATGGACTTGATGCGCAGCCCGGCACCCAGATAATCCTTGTCCAAGGGAGCATTCGTTTTGCCCACAACCTCTACCGAAATATTGATGGGGTACTCCAACCTTACATTCTGCACTTCCAATGTCATACGGTATGTACCTCTGTCCAATTGCTTTTCAATGTCATCCGCCCAGGGATTCATCACATCATAATTGGGAGAAGAAAACAAGGTTCTATAGCTGTTGCCCTCTTTCTTTTGGAGTTGTGTTGTATAAGTAAGCGGCGAAGCAAGATGTTCACTGGGGTGAGGTTCGTCATGTCTTATGCGGATGATAATCTTGGGATTGGCATCGTCCACTTCGAAAGGTTCGCCGATATACATAAGGACGGAAGCCCCGGGTACTACGGGCGCCATGCTGTTATCTACCAGGTTGATGGCCCCTTCACGGCAAGGGGGGCATCATAGGCAGAGTTTCAAAACGATGCCCTTCATACTCAAAGGTAGTTGTACCACCCGTAGGATAGGTGACAGTGCGCAGCGTACCGATTTTGCACAATGCCTCATTGAACGAACGGTCCATACCTTCCTTGAACAGACTTGTCTTACCGCTCGGCCTGATAGACTCCGACCAATAAATACTGGGACTAATCTTCAAGGAGGTAGTCATCGGCGATGCACCGTTGTAGAATCCCCAGGCATCTACAGACAAAGAGCGTTTGGGTGGCAATTTTCCCATATTGTAATCCATGGTATATACATTGCTCTTCTTTGAACCAGCCACATCATACACCTTCGACAGTAACAAACGGTCGTCGTAGCCATTGGTAGTTGTTGCTGCCCCACTCAGCAGATATTTGTATTCCAGCATGGTGGTCTTGATGACATTTCCGGCAGCATCGCTTACCTTTATGCTCGATAACTTCTGCACTTTCTTTCCACTTTCAGCACTCTCTATATCTTCGCGGTCGGTTGTGTTGAATTCCACCGTACCGCCCTCAAAAGATATTTTCGACAGCGTCCACTGTTCTATTTTGGAGTAAGTATAATTATAGTTGAACTTATTCTTGAAATACTGCGGAGACTGCGAAGTGATCTCTCCGGCAACCACTTCCGACAGCGAAATAACATCCTCTGTGGTAGAAATGGGTGTGAAGATAGTCTCTTTCTTATAGTCGAACAGAATCGTTCCACCATTAGGAGATGTCACAGAATCGAGCATCCAGGCAGTTACAACCTGCGGTTCTTTATTGTACGGAAATATATGGCTTCTGGTTATATCCGGCTGGAAGAATTCAATTGTATTCAAGAAATAATAGGTTGTTTCTTTCTTCGAGAAAGAATAGACATATCCTTCCAAATCTGTCATAGTCCATACATTAGAACTTGTATTGTATACCATCTTTACCACTTCTTCTTGTGTTTGGATGGTGGGGACAGCATTTGTCTGCCGGTTATTCTTCAATACATTGAAAAACATGGAGCCCGAATGCCCGCCTGCATTGAAGTAGAACATGTCTGGTTCGGCATCATAGTCTCCTCTGAAATAGCCCATGTATCTCTCCATATTCTGGTCGGTCACTTCAAACCGGGGATTGGTCAGCCACGGAGCATCAGTTAGATTATAGCAGCCTCTTGCTGTGAAGTCGTCCATATCTTGCACTTGCCTGATGACGCACCCTCCGGCTTGGAGAGTCCACCCAAGCCCCGCCCAAGTAGCTTCTTGAGCAACGCGCGTTCCGTCCGTATGGTAAGACAGTGCGATGGGAAACTTCTTCCCGTCAAGATCAATCTCATAGATTGGGATAGTCAGATTGGCCTGTCCCACATAATTATCGGTAGGTATCAGTCCGTACGTTCCAATGAAGCTGCATTGGGAGATATCGGGACAATCCGAAGGTTTGCTTCTGGATCGCCTCCCTGCGAATACACAGCTGTTGCTTTCAGCAAAAGGAACAGCAATAGAAATAAGGATATTCTTTTCATGATAAATCGTTGTTATTAGAAAAATTATTCAATATGTTTTGCGAGATAAGGAATTGGGGAGGCTATCTTCCAAGCCTCTCCCGTTCCCTTGTTGCTTTCAGCCTCCTACAGTGGCATCGCCTGCACGCCCAGCACACTGGCTATGGTGGCAATGATGGTACCCACAATTTTCAAGATATCTTTCCAGGTTTCTTTGCTTATTTTCATAATTCCATGTTTTAAAGATGATTGTTCTAAAATTCTTTACTTACCTCGAAGCACGGACACTGCTTCACCCACTCCCACGGCTCCACCTTCCCGTCACCGTCCAAATCGGGACTGAGGTCGCGGTGGCCGCATACACGGGCGTCCGGAACTGTTGTAGCAGCTGGTGCACCAGCAGGTGCAGGGCCGAACGCTGCTCCGGCGTACGGGTATCCTTCGGATTTCCCCGGGCATCCAGTCCGCCTTCGTAGCAGATGCCTATCGAATACTTGTTGTGACCGCGACAATGCGCACCGGGCAGTTCCAGGGAACGGGTTCCGAGCACGGTACCGTCTCTCCGGATATAGTAGTGATAGCCCGTCGTGCGGAAGCCGCGACGGCGGTGCTCTGTCTCCAGAGCTTCGGGAGTGAGCGCATGGCCCTCCCGCGTGGCGCTGCAATGCACCACGATGTAGTTGATTTTTCGCATAAGATTAGTTAGTGATTAATGATTGAAGATTAGTAATTTATGATTTGACGATTTACGATGTACGATTACTTTTCGTATCATAAATGCCTGCATAGGCGCGGTTATTTAGCAGTACGAATTTCAATCGTACATCGTAAATCGTCAAATCGTAAATGGCCTTATCCCAACGGATTTTCACCTTGGTCACCGTCGTTACCGCCCGAGCCACCGTCGTTGCCGCCCGAACCTGCCGTGTCCTGAAGGTCGAAGCGCACGCACTTCACCCCGGTCACCAGCGAACGGGTAGACACCGTATGGTCCAGATTACGCTTGGAGGTGGGCAGAAAACGCACTCGTAGTGTGGACTGGGTAGCCGACACCTTCAGAGGGTCTTCCACACCGTTCATGGTGGACTTCATCGTAAGGCGGAAAGTACCCAGACCGTCCAGCGTCACGCTCTCGGAAGACTGCAGGTGGCGAGTCATCACGGTCACCAGGTTGTCGATGACATTCTTCGAGTCACCCGTAGAGAGGGAAGACAACTCCGCAATCTCCTTAGCCACCTGCTCGGTGTCCACATTCCCCGTCAGCACCACGCGGGGATAGAAAAGCTTCTTGCCCTCTTTGTTGGCAAGAACCGACTGAAATGATTTGTAAATTACTGGCATAGTAGTTTTGTTTTAAAAATTAATAGTTTGTCTTGAAATTCAAGGATTCGTTTTTTTCAAATGAAACAACATTGTTTTATTTTCGTGTATTAAGCTTAACCACATTGCAAAGATAATGCTATCCGGAAAAGTGTGCAAATTAAAAAAACCGTTTTTCTTCATGAATTTATTCACAAATCGAAAACTTTACTTACAACACAGGCTCAGCAGGTATCGCCCCGGTTGCCGTATCTTGCCATGACTCTCGCGCAAGGCATAGAAGCCCTTCCACAAAGGGTGGCCGATAGCACCGAAATTACTTTTGAGGATAATGGCATACTGCTCTTGCGGAGGAATATGGAACTGCTTCAGATTGAAAAGCAACCCGTCCAGGTTGCGGTCCGTGCCATCCTGCGGCGGTTGCAGTTGCTCTATTTTCCGAAGATATTCCCCCTCCGCGGATGGCACATCCGCGCCTCAGTGCCCCCAGTTCCGGGGGAACTATGGAGGAGGGATTTTCTTTGCTGTGTTGTGATGTGCTATGCTCTGCTGTGCTATATGTACCCGATGTCGCATTTTCGGGCTTAAATGCTGCACTTTCGGCAGCGGACGGCACGCTTCCATTGGCAGACGGCACTCTCCCGGCGGCAGTCGGCGCGGCCTCGTCATCGCTCTGAGAATCATCCACCAGACAATAACGTGTGTCTATGGCGGAAGATTTCCGGCGCTTGGTACTGAACAGATACTGCCGCTGTATCTCAGCAGAAGTCAAGATGGCGTATTTGCCGAAAAGGGCGGCATTGAAAATGCCGTACTCCACAGCCAGGGCAAGAATGCGCTTCACGTCGGCAGCCGTCTTTTCATAGAGGCAGGCGGAAAGGTCTTCGTAGAAAAGCTCGTCGGCACACACGTAATAGCCTTCGTCGGCATAAATGCAGGAGAGGGCGCCCAGCAGAATGGCAAAGGAGCCGTCACCCTCACGTTTCATGATGCGGCGCACCAGACGGTCGTGCATGAAGTCTGTGTTCAAGGGGAAATAGTCAAGTCCCCGTTTTTTGATTCTGGACATGGTTTGATAATTAGGGGTTAGTGATTAGGGGGAGAGAGCGGCTTGTATCATTCTATATCACCTGCTTCGCATAGGCGTTTCCGCTTGCGGAGCACGCTTTCGCGCACTACCTTCAAAGCATTCAGAATAAGATACATACGAAGAGTACAGTCCGAAATTTCAGTGATGACCGGATAACGGAGGGGATTGCCTGCAGGAAGTGAGCGGCGGTAGCGGGCGTTGCTCATCGCCCTACGGCATTCCTTGCAATAATTGTCGGGGGCAAGCGTACGCTTGTCTACATAAAAAGAATCAACGGGCAGTTCTCTGTGGCAACATCCACAGAAACGAACATTTTTTTCAATAATCTGTTCCATAACCATTTTTTGTTAAAAATTAGTACAATAATATTTTTTCGGCACGCCCCTGCCAAAGATGCTTGTAGGGGCTGTTTGCTGGAAGTATATATCCAGCGTATTCTATCTATACATCCAGCGCGTTGCATCTATACTTCCAACGCACCTCATCTATACATCCGGCAAGGCGGATGCCCATTTTTTCAAATTCGTAAGTATTTTTGCTAAATTCGGATGCTTCCGGATAAAAGACCAGATGTGTATTTTCCATAAATCCCTCCCTTTTATTTGCATTTATAAAACATGATATGTATTTTTGTCCCAACAAAGATAATGCTGTTTTCATTTATAAAACAAACAAATCGGGAATTAAATTCTTAAATAAGACGTAAGACAGTATAAATGAGGAGATAATAGTTTCTGAATAATTTACACGTAAAAACCGAAGAATATGGCGAATGACAAAGACCCGGTGTTTTGTGCGGCAGACATCATAAAACGTGCCAAACTGGCGAAAGAATTCAAGACAGACAGCGAACTTGCCGCCTTTCTGGGTATATCACGCTCCACACTGAGCAACTGGAACGCCCGCAACAGCATCGACTTCCCCCTGCTGCTGGGCAGCCTGGACGACGTGGACTACAACTGGCTGCTGACGGGAAAGGGCTCGCCTGCACATCATTCAAAATTCTGTGACAATGACTTGGTACAAGGTGAAGTGGAAATACTTCACACACCGAAAACAGCCGACCCTATGGACGACCGTAGCGTGACCCTCTATGACATCTCTGCCGCCGCCAACCTGAAGACACTGCTGGCTGACCGCCCGCAGTACGCCTTGGGGCGGATTGTAATTCCCAATATCCCCGTGTGCGACGGTGCCGTCTACGTCTCGGGCGACTCGATGTATCCCATCCTCAAGTCCGGCGACATCGTAGGCTTTAAGTCCATCCGCGACTTCACCGACGTCATCTACGGTGAAATGTATCTCGTCTCCTTCGAGCGGGGCGGCGACGAATACCTGGCAGTGAAATACGTCAACCACTCGGAACGGCCGGACTGCATCCGTCTGGTGAGCTACAACAACCACCACGACCCCATGGACCTGCCGCTGGCGGCAGTCAATGCAATGGCCATCGTGAAGTTCTCGATAAGGAAGAATATGATGATGTAGAGGGCGGCATTATCACCGGAAATTTCGTAAGAAAGCTCCTGGCAAGGATCATTCAACAAGCAAACAGAGAAATTATACAAAAAAAGCTTGTAATTTATTCTTTTATCTTATTTTTGCGATGCCATAGGCATAATCATAAGTATCCGGAAAAAAACATGCTTATTCCATCCAATAGAACAAAGAGGGAGTGCATTCTTTCAAGGTTATGTTTTCTAGTGCTTTCAGTATGGGTGTCCCTACCTTCCGCAGCACAGAACAATCCCTACAAGATAGACGATGCACTCTACCCCATCTACCAGCGGGCTTCCAAGCAGGCACGCCAGCAGGAGGGGTTGCTGGTGGCCGACACTTTGTATCAACAGGCTCTGAAACTCGGTGACAAAAAAGCACAATGCCTGGCATACATCATCCCCCTGCAGTTCTATATATCCCAAAAAGATGATAGCAAAATAGAAAAGGCATCCACTGACCTGAAAGAGATTTCACGTGCCAATAACTATCTGCAATATTATTATCACGCTTGGAGCAGCGAAATCATCTACTTCCTGAACCAACAACGCTCATTGCTCGCCTTGCAGAAAGCGGAAAAAATGAAAAAGCAAGCTTTTGCCGACAGATACCCTTACGGTATCTTCAGCTGTATCCGAACCATGGGCCATATCTACAAATCACGCGGAAACTTCGACCTCTCCGCCCAATACTATCAGGAAGCCTTGGACTATATGCTGAAGAATATGCCCGACCAGGATCCCAGCCAACTATACTCAAACCTTGCCGAATATTACCGTAACACCCAAAAAGATTACGCCACCGCACTGGACTATTGCGAAAAAGCCTTGAAGAGCGCCAAAACAGAACGGAACATAGCCCAAGCCATGATAGAGAAATGCCGGATACTATTCCGGCAGGGGCGTATAGATGAATTCAACGACTGCTATAAAGAAGCCGTACAAATGGCAGACCGTTGCAAGCTCTCTGCCAACGTTTCCCTACTGATAGCCCACATCAGCAAGAACATACTGGACAAACAGTATGAGCAGGCCCATGCCCACGCTGACCAATTGTCCGAGAAAGGCTTGCAACAACATGCTTACATTTACGAATACGCCAAAGACTATCCCAATGCCATCAAATATCTGAAAAAATACCACCAGCAGTTGGATTCGACGAACAATCTCCTGCAACTGTCGGACATCGCCGAACTGAACACCCAGATAGGCGCCGAACGTCTGAAAATGGAAAACATACAGGCCACCTCGCGCTACCGCATCACTCTTTTCAGCATTGTCACCGGCTTTTTACTGTTATCCCTGCTTTTCCTGATACTCTACCTCCACCGCAAACGTAAAGTCAACCTCGAACTATGCCACAAGAACGAGGAACTTTCCGAAGCGCGCGACCAAGCCGAAGCAGCCAACAAGGCAAAGAGCATCTTCCTGCAGAACATGAGTCACGAAATACGGACACCGCTCAACTCTATCGTGGGCTTCTCACAACTCATCACTTCCCCCGACGCGAACCTTTCCCAAGAGGAAAGGCAGGATTTCTGCCATCTCATACAGCACAATTCCGACCTCCTCCTTACACTGGTGGGGGACATCCTCAGCGCAGCCGAGTTGGAAAGCAACAGATACACCATGAAGATAGCGCCGCACAGTTGCAACAAGCTCTGCCGGGAAGCCATAACCACCGTTGAACACCGCAAGCCCGAAGGCGTGAAGCTCTACTACACCTCCGAAGTGGACGACTGCTACGAACTGATTACCGACGGACAACGCGTGTGCCAGATACTCATCAACTTCCTTACCAATGCAGAGAAACACACCACACAAGGCGAAATCCGCCTGCACTGCTCTCTCACAGAGAATCCCGGATACGTCACCTTCTCCGTCACCGATACCGGTACCGGCATTCCCCCGGAATACTCGGAAACCATCTTCGAACGTTTTGAAAAGGCCGACAACTTCGGGCAAGGCACCGGCCTGGGACTCAATATCTGCCGCCTCATCGCCGAACGGCTGAAAGGGAAAGTGCTGCTGGACAAGGAGTACAAGGAGGGGGCAAGGTTCGTGTTTGTACTGCCGGTGAAAAAATCCATTTGAAGAGCAAGACCAAAACAACAAAGGCTGCCTCTTCTGCATCCTCCGAAACATCGGTATCTGCAGAAGGGCAGCCTTCTATATAAATAGCCGTAAAGCTATGCTGATTATAAACCGAATGCGGCTTTCACCTTGTCCACATAGTCCAGCTTCTCCCAGGTGAAGAGTTCCACTTCAATGTCCTTGTTGCCTTCGTAGCGGCTCTTGAAATGCTTGACGATGGTCTGCGGCTCGCGGCCCATGTGTCCGTAGGCGGCAGTCTCCTGATAGATGGGGTTGCGCAGTTTCAGGCGGTCTTCTATTGCTTGGGGCGAAGGTCGAACAGCTCGTCAATCTTACGGGCAATCTCACCGTCGCTCATATTGACGTGGCTGCGGCCATAAGTATCTACGAAAATATTGATGGGGCGTGCCACACCGATGGCGTAACTTACCTGCACCAGCATTTCGTCGGCAACGCCGGCAGCTACCAGATTCTTGGCAATGTGGCGGGCTGCATAAGCTGCGCTGCGGTCTACCTTAGAGGGGTCCTTTCCGGAGAAAGCGCCGCCGCCGTGGGCACCCTTGCCGCCGTAGGTATCTACGATAATCTTGCGTCCCGTCAACCCGGTGTCACCGTGAGGACCACCGATTACGAACTTGCCCGTGGGGTTGACGTGGTATGTGATATGGTCGTTGAACAGTGCCAGCACCTTTTCATGATGGATGGAAGCAATGACACGCGGCATCAGAATCTCGATTACATCCCGGCGGATTTGGGCGAGCATTTCCTCGTCGGCCTTCAGCTGGGCGGCATCACTGTCGTCGGCAGGCTGGACGAAGTCGTCGTGCTGGGTGGAGACTACGATGGTGTCGATGCGTACCGGCGTGCCGTTGTCATCATATTCGATGGTAACCTGGCTCTTGGCGTCGGGACGGAGGTAGGTCATCACCTTGCCCTCGCGACGGACATCTGCCAGCACTTGCAGGATGCGGTGTGCAAGGTCCAGTGAAAGCGGCATGTAATTCTCCGTTTCGTTGGTGGCGTAACCGAACATCATTCCCTGGTCTCCGGCACCTTGTTCCATGGGGTCCTGTCGCTCCACGCCGCGGTTGATGTCGGGGCTCTGCTCGTGGATGGCGCTCAGCACGCCGCACGAATTGCTCTCGAACATATACTCGCCTTTGGTATAGCCGATTTTCTTGATTACTTCGCGTGCGATGAGAGGCATGTCAACGTACGCTTTGGTTTTCACTTCTCCAGCCAGCACTACCTGACCGGTAGTAACCAGAGTTTCGCAAGCTACTTTCGAACTGGGGTCGTAGGCCAACAGTTTGTCAAGCACAGCGTCCGATATTTGATCGGCCACTTTGTCGGGGTGTCCTTCAGACACCGATTCGGATGTGAATAAATATCCCATTTCAGTTGAGAATTGATAGTTGATAATTGATAATTCAACGAATGGCGGAAGGAGGTGTGTGGAGTAGATGCATCCGGCACACAAACGTGCCGTCAGAAAAGGATGTGTTTTAGCATTTTTTTCTGTGGTTGCAAGCTACTCAAATCTCTCCACATATCGTTTTTCGGGGGCAAAGATAGTGCAAACCGAACGCAGAACAAAATGAACTTGTTCATTTTTTATGCTGAAGTGCAGCCTATCTTCGCTTTTCGGAGGCAAAGATAAAAAAGAAATCTTGTATCTGCGCTACAGATAGCAGAGATTAACACTGATTTTGCAACAATTCCCCGATTGTCTTTCCCAATACCGGATGCACCACGCCTGAAGCAATCTCCGCCAATGGCTCCATCACGAAACGGCGTTCCTGCATCAGCGGATGAGGAAGTTTCAGTTCGGGCATATCCAGCAAAACGGGAGTACCGTCATCGGCAAAACAGAGCAACAGGTCGATGTCTATCACACGGTCGCTATACACTGCATTGACAGACTTATGCGTACGCCCCATCTCCCGCTCGATTTCCTGCGTCGTTTGCAACACCTCCAAAGGCGCCAAAGCAGTGTCTACGCAGAGTGCGGCATTCAGAAAAGTATTATCGGAAGAAAAGCCCCACGGAGCAGTAGCATAAAAAGCAGATAGGGAAATCACTTCACCTATCTGCTTTCTTATCTTTTGGACGGCCATGCGGAGGTTCTGCTCCTTATCGCCGAGATTGGTACCAAGACTGAAATAAACAACCATAATTACCGGTCTGTAATCAGCATCGCATCTCCATACGTACCAAAGCGGTACTCTTCCTTCAATGCCACATTGTATGCCTCCATCACCTGCTCGTAACCGCCGAAAGCGGCAACAATCATCAGCAGGGTACTGAGCGGCATGTGGAAGTTGGATATCATGCATTGGCCACGGTAAAGTCGTACGGCGGGAAGATGAACTTGTTGGTCCAACCTCGTATTCCTTCAAATGTCCGTCGGTGCTGACGGTGCTCTCGATGGCACGCATCACGGTGGTACCTACGGCACAGACTTGGCGGTTCAGGTCTTTGGCATGGTTCACAATCCGCACGGCTTCCTCGTTCACAATCATCTGCTCGGAGTCTGTCTTGTGCTTGGTGAGGTCTTCCACATCAATGTCGCGGAAGTTACCCAAGCCGGCATGCAGGGTGATGTAGGCAAAGTCAATACCCTTGATTTCCATACGCTTCATCAGCTCGCGGCTGAAGTGCAGGCTGGCGGTAGGCGCCGTAACAGCTCCTTCGTTGCGTGCAAAAATAGACTGGAAACGTTCGGCATCGTCCGGCTCTACGGGACGGTTGATGATGCTGTGGGGCAGCGGCGTTTCGCCCAGCGCATAGAGCGCCTTCTTGAACTCATCGTGCGGACCGTCGTAAAGGAAACGAAGCGTACGCCCACGCGAAGTGGTGTTGTCGATAACCTCAGCCACCATGGAGTCGTCGTCACCGAAGTAGAGCTTATTGCCGATACGTATTTTACGGGCAGGGTCCACCAGTACATCCCACAACCGGAGCTCTTCGTTCAACTCACGCAACAAGAACACTTCAATACGCGCACCGGTCTTTTCCTTGTTACCGTACAAGCGGGCAGGGAAAACCTTGGTGTCGTTGAAGATAAACACATCTTTGTCATCAAAATAGTCCAGAACATCCTTGAACATCTTGTGCTCAATCTCACCCGTCTTACGGTGCAACACCAACAGACGTGACTCGTCTCTGTACTTCGTGGGGTGCAAAGCTATCTTCTCTTCGGGAAGCTTGAATTTGAATTGCGACAGTTTCATAATTAGTTATGAGTTATAAGTTATTTATTATTTATATCAGTCTGTTTTAGTCATAAGAGGGTATGAGTTATCCGGCAGTATGCTACACTTCATAGCAAATAACTCATAACTTATAACTAAATATCTATCTCCTGCGCCTCTATCCATCTTTAAAATCGAGGGGATTGAGGCAGTCTGCCAGCCGGACGTCGCCTACACGGGTACGCTCCAAGGCGGTGAGGTGAGCGCCGCTCTGCAGGGCTTCGCCGATGTCACGTGCCAGGGCGCGGATATAGGTTCCTTTGCTGCATACTACGCGTACCTTTATCCACGGTTCGGCAATACCCAGCCCGTCGTCCAGCAGCTCTATCTCGTCGATGACGAGCAACTTGGGTTTCAGCTCTACCTCCTCTCCCTTGCGGGCAAGGTCGTAGGCACGTTTCCCGTTCACCATACATGCCGAGAAGGCGGGAGGCACTTGCTGTATCTCGCCGATGAACTTCTTCAGCGTCTCATCCACCAGTCCGCGGGTGATGTGCTCCGTGGGATAGGTGGCATCTATCTCATGTTCCAGGTCGTAAGAGGGAGTGGTGGCGCCCAACCGGATGGTGGCGACGTACTCCTTCGTGTGATACTGGAATTCCTCAATCCGTTTCGTGGCCTTGCCCGTACAGACAATCATCACCCCCGTAGCAAGCGGGTCGAGGGTACCGGCATGGCCTACTTTCAACTTCTTCTCCTTTATCCGCCGGCAGATGTGGTAACGCGCATGTCCCACAACCTTGAACGATGTCCATCCCAGCGGTTTATTGAAATAGAGGACTTCTCCTTCTTTAAAATTCATTGGCCCTCTCCCCTAACCCCTCCCCGGTAGGGAGGGGGATAAAATGGTACAACTTAATATTTTTCTCTTATTGATTTCCGGAGTAATCAGTCTTTCCCCCACACAAGGAGGGGACTTTAGCTTAATATGAGCGTTATGACACCGGCTATCGCGCAATAGATGGCAAAATAAATCAGCTTGCCCTTCTTCACAATATTTATCATCCACTTGCAGGCCAGGCAGCCCGAAACAAAAGCAGCCAGGAAACCTACCACCAACGAAAGCGTCGGAATATCCCCTGCAACCGCCTCACCTTTCATCATCTTCATTCCATCCAGCAGTGCCTCGCCCAGGATGGGAGGCATCACCATCAGGAAAGAGAACTGTGCCAGCTTCGCCTTGTTGTCGCCCAGCAACAGACCGGTTGCAATGGTGCTGCCCGAACGGGAAAGCCCCGGAAGCACCGCGCATGCTTGTGCCAGACCGATGATAAAGGCATCCTTCATGCTGATGTTCTCCTTCTGCTTCGGCTTATAATAATAGGAGAAAGACAGCAGCAGAGCTGTCAGCAGCAGGCAGCAGCCCACAACGACCAGTCCCGAACCGAAAATGGCCTCTACTTCGTCCTTGAAAAATACCCCCACAATGCCGATAGGTATCATGGATACCAGTATATTGATGACGTAACGTGTCTCCTCGTTCATCTGCCACTTGAACAGTCCCTTGAAAATCCAGTCAATCTCTTTCCAGAGTATCACCAGCGTACTGAACACCGTAGCCACATGTACCACTATCGTAAAAGCAAGATTCTCCTCTCCCTCAATACCGAACAATGCCGAACCTATGGCGAGGTGTCCGCTACTGCTCACCGGCAGATATTCGGTCAGTCCTTGAATAAGCCCAAGGATAAGCGCTTCAAACCATTCCAATTTGTTTAAGTTTTTAAGTTCTTGAGTTGCCGGAGGGGCTGTCCGGAAGCTCTGTTACTACTTTCTTTCTGATTATTTTTCAGACGCAGATAACGCAGATGACACGGATTTCTAATATTCCAATCTGCGTCATCTGTGTAATCCGCGTCTGAAAGTTTACTCCTCTGCACGACAGCTTTTAGGCTTGCGCAGCACGGCATATATCATGAACACAAACCCCAGCAGGCAAACTACCGGAGCCACCTTGATGCGTCTCACACTAAAAATGTCCGGCTCAAAGGTCGTCGGGGTAGACACGGGGCCGGTCATCAGAAGAAAACCAATGATAACCACCGCCATTCCGATGCCAAGCAGGATAAAATTGGTCTTATCAAAAGCGAATTTCTCTTTACTCATCTATACATTTACTATTTTACTATTTACAATTTACTATTTGGGGGCTGCGATAACAGTGCTTTCTCTCTATGCACTTCAAGGCGTTAAATATAATACAGTGTGCTTGCCTTCATCCTCAGATATTTGTTGATGGAAAGCAAAGCGCACAGCCACGTAATAAGTACACCGAACACCAGCACGGCACCCGACACCAGCACCATCACCTCGGGCGTAATCACCTTGACCAACTCCGGTTCGTAGGACACCAGCCAATAGGCGGCTCCCCACAGAATGCTGTCGGCTATGAAAGCGGCCAGCACACCTATCCAGAAATTGCGCCGCAGAAACGGACGACGGATGAATGCCCAGCTTGCTCCCACCAGCTTCATGGTGTGGATAAGGAAACGCTTGGAATATATAGCCAGACGGATGGTGTTGTTTATCAGCGCAAAGGAGATAAACGTCAGTATCACAGCCAGCCCCAGCAGCATCAAGCTGATATTCCTTATATTATCGTTCACGGCATCTATCAAGTCTTTCTGGTAGAGCACTTCCTGGATATTGGTATTCTTTTTAATCAGTTTCTCTATTTTGGCGATGCTGTCCGAATTGGCATAGTCGGAATGCAGCTTGATTTCGATGGAGGCAGTGAAAGGATTGTAGCCGAGGAACTCTTGCGGGTCCGTACCCATCGCCTCAGTCTGCTCGCGGAGTGCCTGCTTCTTGGAAATGTATTCCGTCTGCTTCACAAAAGCCTCCTTGTCCAGCCTCTTCTGAAGCTTCAGGATGTCGCTCTCCTTCATGTCGTCACTGACAAGCACGGAGAAACTGATGTTCTCCTTGACGTACACGGAAAGATTATGAGCCGCGAGCACAAAGAATACAACCAGCCCCAACAGCAGTAACACCAGCGTCGTACTGATGCTGGACGTAATGAACTGCATGTCAAAATAGGATACCGAGTTATTCTTTGCTTTCATTATACCAATTATAAGTTACGAGTTACAAGCTACAAGTTATGTAAATCAGTCGCTATTAATCATTAATCCCTAATCTCTTTTCTCACCCTTTCTTCCTGAACACGTAAATCATGGAACTGCTGCGTTCCTTCTTCACCAACGCGCTGAACCAGGCCAGTGTACCGGTCACCATTCCCCGCAGGAAAGTACACGGGTGCCTCATGTGCTTTTCTGTCAGCATGGAGACGTAGAAGGCATCGAACGGCATGGGATGCCGCTCTGCATGATGAAACCATGCTTGGAACCGAATTGCTGGATGGTGCCCGGTGTGAAGTGCCACAAATGGCGGGGCACATCGTAGGCAGCCCAGTAAGCCCCGTATTTCTTTGCGTCGAAGGAGGAGCAGTTGGGCACAGCTACAATCAGCACCCCCTTTTCAGTCAGCAGGGAGTGCAGGGTTTCCCACGTTTCGTTGAGGGGTTCCAGATGTTCCATGACATGCCATAGGGTGATGACGTCGAAACTGCCCGGTGCAAAATCTTTCAATGCCGTATGGGGTTTCACATCCAGATTGAAGTGTTCTTTGGCAAAGGCACGCGCCTGCGCACTCTTTTCCACAGCTTCCACCTGCCAGCCGCGACGCTGCATGGCATCGGCAAAGTAACCGGTCCCCGTACCCAAATCCAGCAGGCGGCCCTCCTTGCGGTGTGCTTCACGGAACACAAGGCGTGCCTTGCGTCCCAGCATATAGTTGCGCACCCAATGGTACACGGAGTTCATCGCCCCCTTGCGGGTATCGGTATGTGAAATGTAATCAGGAGTTTCGTAGTAACGACCGATTTCAGCCTCCACGGGAAAGTCTTGTGTGAAAAGGAAACCGCAATCCCGGCAGCGGCACAAGTGGAACATTTCGCCCGAGGCATAATGGTCTACACATGTCAGGGCACGCTCCAAATGCGTTCCACCACATAACGGACAAGCTTTTATAGTGAGTTTATTCATCGAACGTTCTGCCAATAAGGAAGTGCAGCCCGAATGAAACAGACCACACCATACCTAAATTTGGTGCAAAATAACAAATAAAAAGTGATTTATAGGGTTTCCATTAAGGAGATTTAAGAAAACAAACGCTTGCTCCGGCCAGCTGGCGGAACGAATGACCAACTGTTCGATATTAAGCGGACAACTGTCCGATAATGAACAGTTTTCGAAAGCATCTATTCATTGATTATCAACAACTTAAATCTTTGGCATGGGAATTGACTATAATTAGGCGAAGGCGTTTGAGAAAAAGATTAGTTGGAATGCAACTTTTTAATCGGGAACAACGTCTAAAAGAAACAGAGTAAGTAACAACAATTAAAAATAAAGATTATGAAAACTACAAATTTATTCAAGCAGTCGCATTCGTAGCAATGACTATCGTAAGCGTTATGAATACAGAAGTGAAAGCTCAGGAAAACAACTTCATCACCAATGAAGAAGTGAAAAACGAATTAGTAGTTGCCAAGACCATCTTTAAGCAAGACGGTGCACAACTTTACCGGCACATCCGTTATGAATACTCTTATGACGACCAGAAACGCCTGACCTGCAAGGAAGCCTCCAAGTGGGACGGTGTAAAAGACGAATGGGTACCTTACTTCAAGATGACATACCAATATGGCAATGATGAAATCACCATGTCCTACGCACGTTGGAACGAGTCTCACAAGGCTTATGACAAAGACATGAAGAAAAGTGTGTATGAATTGAACGATGAAAACATGCCGGTAGCTTACAAACTCTACAATCAGGACGCGCCAAAGTCCGAATTGACCCTGGTAAGCTACAACAGGACTGACTACGTAGCGAATATTCTGGCCATGGCAGAATAAAATTTAAAGTTTATAATATGAAAAGCACGGGCCGCGAGGCTCGTGCTTTTATTCTATATACCGGTGTCATCATACTGATGTCATCGAGACTTTTCTATCCCGTCAGCCGGCTACCTCTTCTCCTTTCAGCGTAGCCGAACTGGATTCGGTAACCTTCACCATCACAAAATCGCCCACACGGTGCGTGCCACGGTCAAACACCACCACACGGTTCTGCTCCGTACGGCCGAACAACTGGTCGCGGCTGCGTTTGGAAACACCTTCACCAGCACCTCGTACGTCTTGCCCACGCAACGGGCATTCGCCTCGGCAGAGAGACGGTTTTGCAAGGCGATGATTTCATTCAGACGGCGAATCTTCACCTCCTCGGGCACATCGTCCGGCAGATGCTTGGAAGCATGCGTACCGGGGCGTTCGCTGTACTTGAACATGAAGGCGGAATCGTATCCGCACTCCTCCATCAGCGAGAGGGAAAGCTGGTGGTCCTCCTCCGTCTCACTATGGAAACCGGAGAATATATCCGTAGATAAACCACAATCGGGATGATGCGGCGGATGGCTGCCACGCGGTCCATATACCACTCGCGGTCGTACTTGCGGTTCATCAGCTTCAGGATGCGGCTGCTCCCACTCTGTACCGGCAGGTGGATGTGCTTACATACGTTGGGCATGTCGGCAATGACCTGGAGAGTTTCGTCGCTCATGTCTTTAGGGTGCGAGGTAGTGAAACGGATACGTACGCCCGGCGCTGCCTCTGCCACGGTGCGCAGCAGCATTGGGAAAGTAATCGTCTCTCCGTCCGGCTTCTCGAAGCGGTAGGAATTGACGTTCTGTCCCAGCAGGGTGACTTCCTTATAACCCTTTGCCACGAGGTCGGCCACTTCATTGAGGATGCTTTCCACATCACGCTACGCTCACGGCCACGGGTGTAGGGAACGATGCAGTAAGTACAGAAATTATTGCACCCACGCATGATGGAGACGAAGCCGGAGATGTGGTTTCCGCAAATGCGCGAGGGGATGACATCCCGATAGGTCTCTGTGGTGGAGAGCTCCACGTTCATTGCTTTCTCACCGGCCTCTACCGAGGCAATCAGTTCGGCAGAGTAAGGTAGGCATCCGGCCCCACCACCAGGTCCACATGATGGTTGGTGATTAAGTCGTCCTTCACACGCTCTGCCATACAGCCCAGCACACCCACTATCAGGCCGCGTTTCTTCTTCTTGAGCGAGTGGAAGAACTCCAGACGGTTCAGAATCTTCTGCTCCGCATTGTCGCGGATGGAGCAGGTGTTCATAAACACTGCATCGGCTTCCTCCAGGGTGTCGGCCACCGAATATCCCGCCATCTGCATGACGGATGCAATCACTTCACTGTCGGCCACATTCATCTGGCAGCCGTAAGTCTCGATAAACAACTTCTTGTTGTCATCAGCAGTTGCAGATTTAAAGTCTGCTCCCGTTACTTTTTCCATAATCAGTTCGTTTAAAATCAGTTTATATCATAAGTTGGTATCTGTCATCCGGAGCGCAAAGATACTTCTTCCCTCCCAATAAACGGATGAAATGAAAGAAAAATGCCATTACAAGTTGTCAATCTGCGCCTTATCAGCTAATTTATGTTAAGAGAGCAAACATTTTCCGAGTGTTAATTTGGCATAGAGCAAATTAATTCACAAATTTGTGGAATGAAAGAAACATTAGATTTTTTCATAGTTAAGGTTTAGGTTAAAAAAATTAAGGGGAGCTGTGAAGCTGCCCTTTTTTATTACCAATTCCTTGGCTGTAATCAGATTAAATAATTAACTTTGCCCAAAAGCAAAGATAAGAGATAATTGCACTATCTTTGGGTGGAAAATCAAAAAGAATATGGAAGATGTCTTCAAGTTTCTGTTAGTTGCGGCTGTCATAGTAATCGGACTCGTCAAGCAGTTTAAGAAAGAAGCAAATAAAAATGCTGACAAGAGTCCCGACATACCTATGCCCGACGTTGACAACCCACTGCCCGAATACTGGGGCGGAGATACTTACGGAGGCTTTATTCCCGAAGGCCCCAAGCCGGCAGAAAAGCCCAAGCCGGTATCCAAACCGTCTGCCAAATCCAAGCACACTTCCATAAAGGCTTCCCCTCCCTCCCCGGCATCCCGTCCGCAGGAATCCGATGAAGTACGTCCGAATACGGCATCCACTCGGCAGAAGAAGCGAGGAAAGCATCATCTGGTCAGAAATACTTCAACGGAAATATTAAAGACAGTCGATAATTGCAGAACCAATTACGAGCCCCTTCAGAATCTTTACACGAAAAAATAACTATTTATATTATGGCACTCAATTACATTTCGGCAGCAGAAGCTGCGAGCCTGATTAAACATGGCTACAACATCGGCTTGAGCGGATTTACCCCCGCAGGAACAGCCAAAGCCGTTACGGCTGAATTAGCAAAAATCGCGGAAGCAGAACATGCAAAAGGAAACCCGTTCCAGATAGGTATCTTCACCGGTGCTTCTACCGGAGATTCCTGCGACGGTATCCTTTCACGCGCCAAAGCTATCCGCTACCGTGCTCCTTACACCACCAACGCCGATTTCCGTAAAGCCGTGAACAACGGTGAAATAGCCTACAACGACATCCACCTTTCACAGATGGCTCAGGAAGTCCGTTACGGTTTCATGGGAAAAGTGAATGTTGCCATCATCGAGCATGCGAGGTTACTCCCGACGGCAAAATCTACCTGACGGCAGCCGGCGGTATCGCTCCGACTGTCTGCCGCCTGGCCGACCAGATTATCGTGGAACTGAATGCCGCCCACAGCAAGAGTGCCATGGGTCTGCACGACGTCTACGAACCCCTAGACCCTCCTTACCGCCGCGAAATCCCCATTTACAAGCCGAGCGACCGTATCGGCCTGCCCTACATCCAGGTAGACCCGAAAAAGATTGTCGGCGTAGTGGAGACCAACTGGCCGGACGAGGCACGTTCGTTTGCCGCCGCCGACCCGCTGACCGACAAAATCGGACAGAACGTGGCCGACTTCCTTGCCGCCGACATGAAACGCGGAATCATTCCGCCTACCTTCCTGCCGCTGCAATCCGGTGTGGGCAACATTGCCAATGCCGTATTGGGTGCTTTGGGACGTGACAAGACCATCCCCGCTTTTGAAATGTACACAGAAGTCATCCAGAACTCTGTTATCGGACTTATCCGCGAAGGCCGCGTGAAATTCGGCAGCGCCTGCTCACTGACCGTAACGAACGACTGTCTGGAAGGTATCTACCAGGATATGGACTTCTTCCGCGACAAACTGGTGCTCCGTCCGTCGGAAATCTCCAACAGCCCGGAAGTGGTGCGCCGGCTCGGTATCATCTCCATCAACACCGCCATCGAAGCCGACATCTACGGCAACGTGAACTCCACGCACATCGGCGGTACGAAGATGATGAACGGTATCGGTGGAAGCGGTGACTTCACCCGCAATGCCTATATCTCCATCTTCACCTGTCCGTCCGTTGCCAAGGAAGGTAAAATCTCGCTATCGTGCCGATGGTTTCGCACATGGACCACACGGAGCATGACGTCAACATCATCATCACCGAACAAGGTGTGGCCGACCTCCGCGGCAAGAGTCCGAAAGAACGTGCACAAGCCATCATCGAAAACTGTGTTCATCCGGACTACAAGAACATTCTGTGGGATTACCTGAAACTGACTGACGGCAAGTCACAGACTCCCCATGCCCTGCGCGCCGCACTGGCTATGCACGCTGAGCTGGCCAAAAGTGGAGACATGAAGAATGTAGACTGGGCACAGTATAAATAAACTGCTCCCTAAAAAGGCGGAGAAAAACCGCCCGAAAGATATACCGCGTTGCATGTATATTTCCGGTTTGCTGGATCTATATATGCAACGCGTTGCATATATAGATGGAACACGCTGCATCTATAGTTCCAACAACAAGCTATTTCAGTACCTACTACATCCCTGTATCAATTCCTGGCAAAACCTCCTTCTTACCGGTAAACTCACTATCTTTTGCTTCAGTTTCCTTTTCAGTTTCTTCAATCGATCTCTCACCGAGCCAACGCTTATCGTTCGCATTGAGTGAAAAACTGCAATAATTTGTCCAGAGAAATACTTGCCTCCATTTGATCCCTCCTATTCATTGAAAACGGGCTGCCTGGAATCACTTCCCGGACAGCCCTTCCTTCACATTTAAAGTGAAGATGCAGAGAGAGTAGTATGATGACACTCTATTCCTGACCTCCCCCTAACGCCTTGTAGAGGTTAATCAGGCTTTGTATTTCAGAAAATCGGTTTGCCGTCTGTGCCAGTTGAGCGTTGAGCAATGTCTGCCGGGCGGTAAGCACCTCCAGATAGGTGGTGTTGCCATGCTCCATCAGCAGGGAAGTGCTGCGGGCAGCTGTCTGCAAGGAAGCTACCTGCTTGTCCAGCAGTTCGCTTTTGGATAGGCTTGTCTGCCAGGCAGTCAAGGCATCGTTCACCTCGCTGCCTGCATTCAGCAATGTCTGCTGGAAGGCAAGGGAAGCCTCCTCCTGCTGGGCACGGGCTATGCGGTACTGTGCAATGACCTGCCCGCGGGCAAAGAGCGGCTGCGTCAGCGAACCCACTGCCGAAGCCAGGAACTTGCCGGGATTCACAATCATTGAACCGGCGGAATTGGTCCAGCCCGCACTCCCGCCCAGCGTGATGGAGGGATAGAAGGCAGAGCGCGCCGCATTGGTGCCGTAGAACGCCGCTTCCAGTGTCCGCTCAGCCGAGCGGACATCAGGACGGCAGGAAAGCATCTGAACAGGAATCCCTATAGAAAAGCCCACGGGGAACTGCTGCTCTGCCAGCACACCGCGCTCGTAATGACGGGGCGTCTCTGCCAGCAACAGCGCAAGGCTGTTCTCCACCTGGTTTATCTGTTCTTCCAAATCAAGCACGGAAGTCTGCACCTGATAGTACGTGGCCTCCATCTGCGACACGGCGGATTCGTTCGCCATGCCCGCATTCATCAGGGCACGGGTGGAAGCAACGGTTTCCCGCCACGTCTCTTCGGTCTGCCTGGAGATGGCAAGCTGCTGGTCCAGCATCAGCAGGGTATAGTAAGTATTGGCTATCCCGGCAATGAGCTGGGTACGCACGGCCTGGCGATAGTCCTGACTCTGCGCATAGAGCGCCTTCGACTGTTTCTTGGCATTGCGCATGCGGCCGAAAACATCCAGCTCCCAACTGGCAGTAACGGGCAGCGAATAGGTCTGTGTGGCCTTGTGGCTGTCAAAGCTGCTCACCGTGCCCTGCGGCGCAAGGGCAAAGGAGGGCAGGAAGGCAAGCTTTGCGGACAGCAGGGTGGCTTCGGCCTCTTCCACGCGAAGCTGTGCCGACTGGTAGTCGGTATTGTTCTGCAACCCTTGTTCGATGAGTGCCTGCAGATGTGGGTCGGTGAAAAGCTCGTGCCAGTCCATGCCGCCCAGGCCAAGGTCCAGGCTGTCTTCGGGAGCCACCGGAGAACCGTCGGTGCTCTCCGTAAAAGTGGCTATTTCTTCCCCGTAGAGGCCGTCGGGGACCTCGGTAGCGGGTTTGTATTTGGTGTACACGCCGCAACTGCTGAACAGCAAACCGGCGGCGGACAATAGGATGATATGTTTCTTCATTGTTCCAATCTGTTTTTATTTTATTTTCCTCAATCTTTTGCCCGTTCTGCCTCACTCTTCTGCTTTTCAAGCAATACCTGCATATCGGCTTCTTCCTCCATTGGCGGACGAACCTTCTCCTGTAAGTACTCGAAGATGATGTAGAACACCGGAACGACGAAAAGCAGCGCTAGCGTTCCGATGAGCATGCCGCCTACTACGCCCGTACCCAGCGAAGAGTTACCGTTGGCGCCCGCACCACTCGAGAACATCAGCGGAAGCATACCGAATATCATCGTCAGCACCGTCATCAGGATAGGACGCAAACGGACCTGGGCGGCCGAATAAGCTGATTCCACAATGCCCATTCCCTTGCGGCGCCGCTCGATGGCATACTCCGTAATCAGGATGGCCGTCTTGGCGAGCAAGCCAATCAGCATAATCACACCCGTCTGCAAATAGATGTTGTTCTCCAATCCCAGAACCTTGGCAAAGAGGAATGAACCCATCAGCCCGAACGGTACGGAGAAGATGACCGCAAACGGTATCAGGAAACTCTCATAAAGACATGCCAGGATGAGATAGATAAGGAAGATACAGATGGCATAAATAAAGACAGTCTGCGCACCACCAGTATTGGCTTCCTCACGTGCCATACCTCCGTACTCGTAACCGTAGCCCAGCGGCAATGTCTGTTCTGCCACTTCCGCAATCACTTTCTGCACTTCACCGGACGAATATCCTTCCGCCGGATTCACATTAGCGGCGATAGCGCTGTACAGATTGAAACGGTTTGCCGTCTCCGGACCGAGCACCTTGTTCAACGTCACGAACTGGCTGACCGGAGCCATCTCCGTACCGTTGCGCACAAACATATTACCCAGTGCTTGTTCGTCCAGACGATATTCGGGCGATGCCTGCATCATGACGCGGTACACCTTACCAAACTGATTGTAGTTGGAAATATAGGCACCGCCGCAATAGCTGCCCAATGCGTCGAGCACCGCACCCGGCGAGATACCCGCACGCTTGCACTTGGCAGCATCCACATCTACCGATACCTGCGGGAAATTCATGGCATAAGAGGTATACGCCATAGCCACTTCGGGACGCTGGTTCAACGCACCCAGAAACTGTATCACTGCCTCGTAGAACGTAGCCATGTCACCACCCGTTCTGTCCTGTAGGTTCAGCTCCAGGGAGTTACCCATACCATAGCCCGGAATCATACCCGGCTGGAAGCTGAATATCTGTGCCTCCTTCACACCGTAGAACTGTGCATTGAGACGGGCCACCACAGCGTCGGACGTGTGTTCGCTCCCCTTCCGCTCGCCCCAGTCCTTCAGACGGATGATGATGGTACCGTAGGAAGTGCCCTGACCGGACATCAATCCGTATCCTGCCACCTTGGAATAGTGTTCTATCTCGGGAGTGTTTTTCAGGATGTCCTCCAGCTTGTTCATCACCTTCGTAGTTTCTTCCAGCGTGCTTCCCGGTGAGGTGCTGACGTTCACCATGATGACACCCTGGTCCTCCTGCGGCACAAGCCCTGTCTTGGTGGTGCTCATCAAGTAAACCAGCAATACGACGGTAGCCGCCAATGAAGTCCACACCATCCAGCGGCGGTGGATGAAGAACATCACACCTTTCTTATATTTGCCCAGCACGGCGTTGAACGAGGCATTATATGCCGCACGCACCCGTCCGTTGATGCTCTTCGCACTCTTCGTACCGTCCGACGGACGCATCATGATGGCACACAAGGCGGGACAAAGCGTCAATGCCGAAATCATGGAGATGCCCACCGCCGTTGCCATCGTGACACCGAACTGCGTATAGAACACGCCCGAAGTACCGCCCATAAACGTCACGGGGATAAATACCGCCATGAACACGCAGGTACAAGAGATGATGGCCATCGTCACATCGCCCATCGCATCCTTCGTGGCAAGGTAAGGGGACTTGTATCCGGCATCGAACTTGGACTGCACCGCCTCCACCACCACGATGGCATCGTCCACCACCGTACCGATGGCAAGCACCAACGCAAACAGCGTCAGGATATTGAGACTGAACCCCGCAGCCACCAGGCAGGCAAACGTGCCGACCAGCGACACGATAATGGAAATGGAGGTATAAGCGTACTCTTGAAGTCCTGCAGGAAGAAATACACCACCAGAATTACCAGTATAATGGCAATGACCAGTGTCTCCACCACATTGTGTATGGAAGCGAAGAGGAAGTCGTTGGAACTCATCATCGTCACAAATTCCGTCCCTTCGGGCAGGCTCTTCCTCATCTCGTCTATCTGTGCGGTAATCTGCTTGTTGACGGCGGTTGCGTTGGAGCCTGCCGTCTGGAACATCATGAAAAGTACCGCCGGCTTGCTGTCCATCTCACTGCGGAAACTATAGGTCAGCGTACCCAGCTCCACATCCGCCACGTCCTTCAGACGGAGCACGGAACCGTCACTCTGCGAGCGTACCACCGTGTTCTGGAATTCCTCCACACTCTTCAGACGTCCGCGATACTTCATCGTAAACTGGAACACGTTCTTTGAATTCTCGCCCAGCGAACCGGTAGGCGCTTCGATGTTCTGCTCGCCCAATACGGCGGTCACATCCGAAGGAACCAGTCCATACTGCGCCATCCGTTCCGGTTTCAGCCAGATGCGCATACTGTAGGTATCACCCAGCTCCATTACGTCACCCACACCTTCGATACGTTTGATTTGCGGAATCACGTTGATGTCGAGGTAATTGGCAAGGAACGTCTGGTCGTAGCGCCCGTCGGTGCTCACCAAAGCGCCGATTTGCAGGAAGCTGGTCTGCCGCTTCTGGTAGTCACACCGATTTTCGTCACTTCGGCGGGCAGCAGTCCCTGCGCCTTGGATACGCGGTTCTGTACGTTCACCGCAGCCATGTCGGGTCCGTGCCCTGCTTGAAATAGACTTGTATGGTGGCAGAACCGGCATTGGTGGCGGTAGAACTGATGTACATCATGTTCTCCACACCGTTGATGCTCTCCTCCAACGGCATGATGACACTGTTCAGCACGGCTTCGGCATCGGCGCGGTGTAGTTGGCACTGACATATACCGTAGGAGGCGCAATGTCAGGATATTGTTCCACCGGCAGCGTAAAGAGCGAAATGAGCCCTATCACCAGAATCAGTACGGAGATGGAGATAGCCATCACCGGCCGTTTTATAAATATGTTTCCTTTCATCTTAATGGGTCATTGATAGTTGATAAAATAGCAATCATCATTTCACTTGCGTTCCTTCGCGCAGCAGTCCGGCACCTGTGGAAACAATCTCGTCACCCACTTTCAGTCCGTCCAGCACCACGTATTCGCGTCCGTCATTTATTCCTGCCACGGTAATCAGGTAGAGACGGCCTTGCCATCCACTACCTTGTATACCAACGTCTTGTCCTGCAACTGTACGGTGGCTTCTTGCGGAATCACAATGCAGTTCTTATACGTGGCAGGCACCACCACCGTGCCCGATGCCCCGCTATGGAGCAGGCGCGATTCGTTGGGGAAGACCACGCGTGCCACTACCGTACCCGTCTGGCGGTCGATGACACCACTGATGGACTCGATGGTACCTTTCTTGTCGTAGACGGAATTGTCGTTCAGACGCAGCTCTGCCGCCGGCATGTTCTTCAGCGCCTCGTCCATGCTGCCGTACTGGCGTGTCAGGGCGAGCAACTGGTTCTCGGTCATGGAAAAGTAAACGTACATGTCGCTGTTGTCACTGACCGTTGTCAGCGGTTGCGGCAAGCTGGGGCTGACCAATGCCCCTGCACGGTAGGGCAATGCCCCCACCACCCCGTCGCTGGGACTCTTCACTTCCGTATAGGAGAGGTTGTTGCGTGCGCTTATCTCCTGGGCCTCGGCCTGCGAGAGTTGTGCCTTGGCGGTAAGGTAGCTGTTTTCGGCAGTCTTCAGGCTGAATTCCGAAACCACTTTCTGCGCATACAATTCCTTGTTGCTGTTATAAGTCAGTTCGGCAGTAGCCAGTGCGGCACGTGCCGCTTCCACATTGGCAACGGCCGTTTTGAGTGCAGCCTTGTAGGAAACCTGGTCGATGATGAAAAGCAGTTGTCCCCGGCGCACCTTCTGCCCCTCGGTCACACACAACTTCTCGATGGTACCCGACACTTGCGGATAAATATCTATGTCCTGCCGTCCGCGTATCGTTGCTGAGTACGAAGTGGAAAGCTCTTTGTCCGTCGCCTCCACTTTCATGGTAGCATAAGAAGGTTTCATTCCGGAAGCATCCGATGCCTGCTTGCAAGATGCCAAACACATTGTACAACCGACAATCCCTATCAGCCGTATCCATTTCCTGTTCAATGTAATCATACTTTTTCTCATTGTCTTTTTGTTAAAACTGGTGGCAAAAGTAGGAGAAAGGAACAACGCCATAATGACCAATTACACTCCAAAGATGTTCCTTTTTCGACATTCATCTTTTTTAAGGATAATGAATTGTCTATAAATGACATATAGAACAAGAAAGCCGCATAATGGAACATCCCATATTTCCCATTATTCACCAACTTTGCAAAACGAAAAAGGAAGAATATGGAGAAAGGGAACATAAAAATCGTAGAAATCGCGGACTTTAAAAACAGCGAACATGTCCTTGACTATGTAGACAATGACTTTGTCATAATCAATAGTCTGGAGGGAAGCCCCTACAATGAAGATACAATAAGATTGGGATGCTTCCTTATCGCTATCTGTCTAGAAGGCTGCATCCAGTTGGACGTCAACTACAAAACCTACCAACTGGAAGCAGGCGACTTACTGCTCGGCCTTCCCAATACCATTATCAGCCACGCGATGGTAAGCCCAAAGCACAAGATAAGGCTTGCCGCATTCTCCACACAGTTCCTACAACGCGTGGTCAAGATGGAGAAGGATACATG
>ENA-OQDW01000144-OQDW01000144.1-human-gut-metagenome-genome-assembly--contig:-NODE-144-length-28476-cov-4.146778_pt1 | contig 28476 bp, 32 predicted proteins | sample MGYA00242784_ERZ504613 | MGnify/ENA primary metagenome ERZ504613 (study PRJEB26092, sample SAMD00036330) | human gut metagenome | host: Homo sapiens | study: EMG produced TPA metagenomics assembly of...
CTATAAGAATCTGATGAAACGACCTTTCAAAAAACAGTTGATTTAGAAGTTAACTGTTTTTGAAAGGCCGTTTTTGCTATATCTAACAGTCTGTTGTACAAAGAAGATTTTGTATGGATGAAAAAAACAAACCTTGTTGAGGTTAAATTGAGATTGACTTTGTATTGTATAAGTATGAAATAAAAAGGAATCAGGTGATGTACAATGAAAAAGCATAAAATATGTAAAATCCTTCTTGTTATACTGGCAATTTTTTTATGTGTGGCTTTTTATGAATTGCTCGGAATCTGCGTTGCATATAAAAAGCAGCCGGAAGTGTCCAATACAACCAAAAAAGAAACAAAAAATGGGTCATGGAACGAATGCAGTGAAAATACAGAACGGGCAGTAATCATAGAAAAGAATCCAGAAGCGCTTTTACAAAGAGTGCGTTTGATCAAGAATGCAAAAAAGGAAATTATTCTTTCTACTTTTGCATTTCAATCCGATGAAAGTGGAAAATTGATTTTAGGAGCACTGCATGATGCGGCAGACAGAGGTGTACATATTCGTCTGTTAGTAGATGGAATGGAGAGCTGGATTGATATGGAAGGAAATCCGTATTTCTATGGATTATCTTCCCATGAGAATGTTGAAATTAAACTGTATAATAAGGCCAATCCGTTGAAACCATGGAAGATGATGGGGAGAATGCATGATAAATATTTGATTGCAGATGGTAAGACATATATTCTTGGTGGAAGAAATACATACAATTATTTCCTGGGTGATTTTCTGGGACATAAGAACTATGACAGAGATGTGTTAGTGGTTTGCGATGAACCTGAGAAAGAAAATTCAGTTAACCAGTTGTTAGAGTATTTTGAAACGATATGGGAACAAGAAGACAGTGGTTATTTTCATGACAATAAAAAACTGGCAAATAGAAAATCTGTAAAGAACGCAGTTTTAGAGCTGCAGAACGGCTATCAGAAATATTTTGAAGAGAATAAGGAAAGAATCTGCGATACCGATTACACGGACGAAACTTTTGAGACAGAAAAGATTGCATTAGTGTCAAATCCTATTCACACAGGTTCCAAAGAACCAGTAGTGTGGTATCAGTTGGGAGAATTGATGAAAAATGCAAAAAATCGTGTGAAGATCCACACGCCATATATTATCTGTAATGATATGATGTATAATACATGGGAGGAGATTGCAGAGAACGTTTCAGATTTTTCTATCATGACAAATTCAGTTGCGAATAATGGGAATCCATTTGGGGCTGCCGATTATGCGAAAAACAGAAATAGAATCTTAAGTACAGGAATTAATATCTGGGAATATGAAGGCGGTTATTCATACCACGGAAAAAGTATTCTGATTGACGATGATCTGTCTGTAATCGGTTCCTTTAATATGGACATGAGAAGTGCATATCTGGATACGGAACTGATGCTTGTAATTCGCAGTAAAGATATTAATAAACAGTTGGAAGAGGGCATGATGGAATATGAAAAAGTGTCCCGCCAGATATTAGAAGGCGGAACTTATAATGATCCATATCATGTAGAGCCAATCGAATTAACAAAGAAACGTCAGAGAAAAATATTTTTGGTACAGCATCTGCTTGGATGGGCAAGGTATCTGTTTTAATAAGGAGGAAGGAAAACGTGTTTCAAATATTGATTGTAGAAGATGATAAAGAATTAAGCCAGCTATTCCAAAAAGTGCTTGAGAAGAATGGATATCAAGTCAAAAGTGCATCGGATGGAGCACAGGCATTAGAAGTATTGGATAAGGAATATATTGATCTGATCATTTCTGATATTATGATGCCGGTTATGGATGGCTATGAACTGGTGTCAGAACTTCGTTCAGCAGGATATCAGATACCAGTGCTTATGATCACTGCGAAAGGTTCCTTTGATGATATGCGCCAGGGATTTCTTTCGGGAAGTGACGATTATATGGTAAAACCGGTAAATGTGAATGAAATGGTTTTAAGAGTCGGAGCACTGCTTCGCCGTGCACAGATACTGAATGAACACAAAATTGTGATCGGTTCAACAGAGTTTGATTATGATGCAATGACGGTTACAACTGATAAGGAAAGTCTTGTTTTGCCTAAAAAAGAATTCCTGCTTTTATATAAGCTTGCAGCTTCGCCAGGCAGAACATTTACAAAACAACAGTTGATGGATGAAGTATGGGGATACGAGACGGAGGCAGACCCACATACGATAGAGGTACATATAGGAAGAATCAGAGAGCGTTTTAAAGATAACCCTGATTTTGAAATCGTAACAATGCGTGGAATTGGATACAAGGTGGTGAAAAAATAATGGAACAAAAGAAAGAAAAAGGATTGCGGATCCGATCCTGTCTGACTGGTGCAATCTGGCTGGCACTTGTATTTTCAACAGTCATATCTGCTTTATTATTTGCTTTTTTGAATCATTTTTTTAATCTGCCGGGCAGCATACCTGTGCTTGGCTGGCTTTTGATTTTCAATACATTGATTGCAGGGCTGATCACTTCCTTTATTAATGCAAAGTTACTGGAACCAATTACCAGACTTAGTAAAGCAATGAAGGAAGTTTCTCAGGGAGATTTTGAACAGCATTTGGAAACGAACAGCCGTATAGCAGAAGTTGGAGAATCTTATCAAAGTTTTAACGTTATGACAAAAGAACTTCGTGCAACAGAGGTGCTGCAGATGGATTTTGTATCTAATGTTTCTCATGAGTTTAAGACCCCGATTAATGCCATTGAAGGATATACAATGCTGCTTCAGGGAGAAGAACTGTCTCCGGATCAAGAGGAATATGTAGAAAAAATCTTATTTAACACCCAAAGACTTTCCGGATTGGTTGGTAATATTTTGCTGTTATCCAAGTTAGAGAATCAGAATATACCAATGAAAAAAACAGAATATCGTCTGGATGAACAGATCCGCCAGGCATTTCTTTCATTGGAAACAAAATGGACAGAAAAAGAAATTGGTTTTCAGGTAGAATTGGAGGAAGTTAAATATACTGGGAATGAAGGACTTTTTATGCATATCTGGATAAATCTTTTGGATAATGCGATTAAGTTCAGCCCTTCAAAGGGGACAATTACGATGTTTCTGAAACAAGAACAGGATTCTGTTAAGTTCATTCTGGAAGATGAAGGACCAGGAATAGAGGATGATGTAAAATCCAGAATATTTGACAAGTTCTATCAGGTAGATGGATCTCATAAAGCAGAAGGAAATGGCCTAGGTCTTGCACTTGTAAAACGGATTGTAGATAGTGCCGGAGGAACAATCAAAGCAGAAAACCGTGAATATGGTGGATGCAGATTTGTTATAGAGCTGCCAAAGCAGAAAGATGAGATTATATAGTTTTAAGATAAATTAGAAGATGGGAGGATTTATATGACATTTTATCAGGAGTTGCAGTTAAATCAGGCAGGTTCTAAAAACCTGTTGAAAAAGAGTGAAACACTAAAAGAAAAATTATATCATATGTGGGTATATCTGGTGAAGATAGCTGTTACATTGGCATTTTGTTTTTCCTTTGTTAGTATTTTCAGCATCCTATTTGGAAATGAGAACAGCATTGTAGGTGTAGTAGTCTTATTATGTCTCATGGTGTTTAGAAATGCGGATCTGGGGATCCACACCGGACAATCTACGATGCTTTTGGCTTTGTTCTTTGTAATTATGACTGTATGTCCGCATTTAGCAAATCAGTTTTCACCGGTATTGGGAATGCTGTTAAATATTGCGGCACTGGCTGTGTTGATTCTGTTCGGATGCCATAATCCATTCATGTTTAATCAATCTACATTGGTTCTTGGGTATCTGCTGCTATATGGTTATGATGTTACGGGAAAAAGCTATCAGATGCGATTAGTCGGAATGGCTTTAGGTGCAGCACTTACCTGCTTCGTATTTTATCGAAATCATAAAAACAGAACTTATAAAAGAAATCTGAAAGATCTGATACAAGAATTTGATATCACTTCTTCCAGAACAAAATGGCAGATATGTCAGATTTTATGCGTACCGATTGTCCTTTGCATTGCAGAACTTTGTAATATGCCACGTGCAATGTGGCTGGTATTGCGGCCATGTCCGCGATTTTGCCGTTTATGGAAGATATGCACTACAGAGTCCGTAAAAGGATTGTCGGAAATATTGCAGGTGTTATATGTTTTACAGTATTATATTTTCTGCTTCCTTCGTCAATCTATGCATATATAGGAATTCTTGGTGGAATCGGTGTAGGATTTTCAGCACAATATGGCTGGCAGGCAGTATTTAACACATTTGGTGCTTTAGCCATTGCTGCAGAGACTTATGGACTACAAGGAGCGGTTAGTCTTAGAGTGATTCAAAATGTTTTTGGTGTTGTGTTTGCTTTAGCATTTTGTGTTATATTTTATTGGTTTATGTCTAAAAAAAAGGAAAGTGAGGTGACCGTACATGCAGAGTGAAGTGAATCAGGAAGAAAATTTGAATAGAATTATTACGGTTCCTAATCTTCTTTCTTTTTTTCGGCTTTGTCTGATTCCGGTAATTATATGGAGTTATTGTGTAAAGAAAAATCCTCTGTTAGCTGGTGAAATCTTATTGCTGTCTGGTCTTACGGATCTTGCTGATGGATATATCGCAAGAAGATTCCATAGGATTAGTAATTTAGGAAAAATACTTGATCCGGTGGCTGATAAGCTGACACAGGCAGCGATGTTAATCTGTCTGTTTACTCGTTTTCCGCATGTGCTTCTTTTAATCGTAATAATGGCAGGTAAGGAGCTGTATATGGTAGTCAGTGGATGTCTTGTGATACGAAAGACAGGAAAAGTACATGGTGCAGACTGGCATGGAAAGATAGTAACCTTTTTATTATATGGAACTGCAGCGGTGCATATTATATGGTTCCACATTACACCGATGGTATCAGATCTGTTGATTGGTTTGTGCGCTATAATGATGGTCATATCGGTCGCTCTGTATATTATCCAGAATACCAGGACTCTTAAGGAAGAGACTGTATAAGCAATTTTATATTACAATGACTAGAAAAATATTTAGGAAGATAAGCGGGAATCCTCGGTAATTCAATTGCCGAGATGAAAGCGTAAACTGTGCATATCTGCACATTATAAGTAAAATATATTTATTTTTTTACTAAAAAATGCTGTATCCAGCTTTATTAAAAAAGAAAATATGTTCGGCATTTTATTGTGATATTCTTAATACTATGCTATACTATATGTATGAAGGAGAATCTTATACATTACCGCACTTGTGTGTGCAATATTAATTACCATATGGTATGGTCAGTGAAATACTGGCGGAAGATATTGAATGCGGAGATTGAAGCATATCTTCAGGAGCTGGTGCAGGAGATCGCAGCGGATAAAGGTTTTACCGTCCATTTGTTTGAATGCGGGGAAGGAGACCATGTGCACTGTTTTGTGTCTGCTCCTCCCAAATTATCCATAACTGCGATCGTGAAATATCTGAAAGGGATCACCGGCAGGAAATTATTCGAACGTTTTCCGGAAATAAGAGAACAGCTTTGGAAAGGAGAGCTGTGGAACCATTCCTATTATGTGGAAACGGTCGGGTCTGTGTCGGAAGAAAACATCCGCAGATATATTGAGCATCAGAGTAAAGTTTATTGAGATCATAGAGGTGGGAAATGCTGCTGTCAAAGAAAACATCCATAAAGGTCAGTCAGGAATATGCAAACGTCATCGGACATATGTGTTATGCGGCATCCAAGCTCTGGAATGTCTGTAATTACGAACGTCAGCATTACAAAGAAATGGGAATGGAGAAATACCCGGACTGGTATTATCAGAAAAAATCCCATAGAGAGGATCTGTGGTATAAACAGCTTCCATCTCAGACAGCCCAGGAAGTCTGCAAGCTGCTGGATAAAGCATGGAAATCTTTTTACGCCTTGAAAAGATCCGGAGGGATTGAGAATCCCAGACCACCGCGGTTTAAACAGGAAAGTATCCCCATTACCTATATGCAGATGGGAATTGTACATGAATGGGACACAGAAAAAGTCCGTCTGTCCCTTCCAAAAGCATTAAAAAGATATATGGAAGAAACGTATCAGATCCATGAGAACTTTCTTTATCTTGAAAATAAGATTTTCAGGGGCATGGATCAGATCAAACAGTTGCGGATCTACCCACCGGAAAAAGGTGAATGTAAAGTTATTGTTGTTTATGAGATTTCAGAGAGGGAAGAACTTTCGCAGAATGGACACTATCTGTCAGTTGATCTGGGACTTCATAATCTTATGACATGCTATGATTCCGGGAATGGGAATACATTTATCCTGGGCAGAAGATATCTTGCATTGGAAAGATATTTTCATAAAGAGATTGCAAGGGTGCAGGCACAATGGTATGGACAGCAGTCTGTGAAGGAAATAAAACATCCAGTCACATCAAAACATATTCGCAGATTATATCAGAAAAAGCAGAACTCGGTAACGGATTATCTGCACAAGATCACAAGATACTTTGCAAAATACTGCCGTGAACAGGGAATTACCTGTGTTGTGGCAGGGGATATCCGGAATATCCGGAAAGGAAAAGACCTGGGACACAGAACAAACCAGAAGTTCCACAATCTGCCGTATAACAGTCTATAGCATGATGGAATATAAGCTTAAGATGTACGGGATCCGTTTTGTAAGACAGGAAGAAAGCTATACCAGCCAGTGCAGTCCGCTGTCACCAGAGGTGGAAAAAAGATATGCACAGCCATGCAACCGAAAACAAAGGGGACTGTACAGGGACAGAAACCGGAAGTATAACGCAGATGCTGTAGGTGCATATAACATCCTGAGAAAATATCTCTCCGTATCCGGAGAGAAAAAGGAACTGTCCGTAACCGGACTAAAAACGCCAGAAATAATAAAAGTAGCTGTATAGCTCTAAAGAGCAAACAGTAGTGGTGTCATGGACGCACCCTGAAAAGGCGGTATCCCGCCTTAATTCAGATGCTCTGGTAACTCAGTTGCCGAGTAGTTCACTAGTCGGTTTTCAGCTTTCAACTTCTCAATATCTGATAATTGAGAAATCGCTTTGTTCTTACCTCGTCGATCATATAATCCTTCGATTCCTTTATCTTTATATTTTCTAACCTATGCATAAACTTGTCCGTAGGAGCAACCATATTTATTCGCTGTAGAAGAATAATTACATCCCGTGTTCAAGGCTTTGCGGTATTTTTTCGGATTTCAATGTGTCAAACTCCCGTGTTTATGAAAGTTGTGTTTTTCTTGGCAATATGTTACAATTACTCCATATAAATTTATAACTTTTCTGGACAGAAAGTAAAAGGGGAACGTCATGAAGTGTATTAAAACAACGGACGCGGTAGGACATGTACTGTGCCATGATATTACCAGAATTGTGAAGGATGTGGTAAAAGATACAGCCTTTCGTAAAGGACATATTGTACAGGAAGAAGATATTCCGGTTTTGCTATCTCTGGGAAAAGACCATCTTTATGTGTGGGAGAAGGATGAAAATACTTTGCATGAAAATGAAGCAGCGCAGATTCTGTGTGATGTGTGCATCAATGAGAATATGCATCCAACGGATGTAAAAGAAGGAAAAATTGAGTTGATTGCAGATTGTGACGGAGTATTTCAGGTGGATGTGCCGAGGCTGGATGCTATTAATGAGATCGATGAGATTATGATTGCCACCCGTCATACAAATTTCCCGGTAAAAAAAGGTGACCGTCTTTTAGGAACCCGTGTGATTCCGCTGGTGATTGCAAAAGAAAAAATGGATTTGGTGAAAAAAACAGCAGGAGAAAAACCGCTGGTATCGCTGGCACCTTATAAGAAACGGAAGGTAGGAATTGTAACCACCGGAAATGAAGTATTTTATGGAAGAATTAAGGATACTTTCACACCGGTAATCATCGAAAAAATGAAATCTTACGGTGCTGAAATTCACGGACATATTCTGTGCAATGATGATATGGAAAAAATCACTGCCGCTATTATGAAATTAAAAGAAGAAGGGGCAGATCTGATTGTCTGTACCGGTGGTATGAGCGTGGATCCAGATGATAAGACACCGGGCGCGATCAAAAATACAGGAGCGAGAATCGTATCTTATGGTGCTCCGGTACTTCCGGGAGCGATGTTCCTGTTATCCTATCTGGAAGATGGCACACCGGTAATGGGACTGCCGGGATGTGTGATGTATGCAAAAGCCACCGTATTTGATCTTGTTCTGCCACGTATTATCGCAGGTATAGAAGTGACAAAAAAAGATCTGGCACATATGGGAAATGCGGATTCTGTCTTGGCTGCAAAGAATGTCATTATCCGAACTGCAGCTTTGGAAAGGGCGTATAAGAGCAGGACAGGAGGAATAAGCATGGAAAAGCTTACGGTAGAGTAGGCACTGGAAGCACTGCTGGAACATACAAAAGTAATAGAGGAAACGGAAACTGTACCACTTTTGCAGGCATGTGGAAGAGTGTTGGCAAAGGATATGATTGCAGGATTTGATAACCCGCCGTTTGACAGATCACCTGTGGATGGTTATGCCTGCAAAGCGGAGGATATAACGGATGCATCAGAAAGTCATCCGGTACAGTTGACGGTATTGGAAGAGATTGATGCGGGGCAGTATTCCAGAGTCACAGTGGAAAAGGGGCAGGCGGTTCGGATTATGACAGGCGCAGCTATTCCGAAAGGCTGTGACTGCTGTGTCCGTCAGGAGGATACAGATTATGGAGAAGAGACTGTCAGAATCTTCCGTCCGACCGGACAGTGGCAGAATTACTGTTATCAGGGAGAGAATTTTAAAAATAGAACGGTTCTTTTGAAAAAGGGTGACAAAATCGGATTTATTGAAGCAGGTATACTGGCCAGTATGGGAGTCATAAAAGTGAAGGTTTATCGTCGGGTAAGAGCAGCTGTTCTGACTACCGGAGATGAAGTAATGGCACCCGGAAAAAGATTGATTCCGGGGAAGATTTATGATTGTAATCAGGGACTTCTGGCGGCTCGCATGAAAGAATTTGGTGCAGAACTGGTGGAAGTGGCAGCCATAGAGGATCGCCCGCAGGCTATGACAGCAGCAGGCGAAGTCATGGCTCTGGACTGGGGAATTACATTGCAGTGTGATACCACAGGAAAAGAAGACGCCAGCAGTGTAGGAGTGCGAAGTCACTTTATACATCCGGTACTACCGGAAGCAGATGGCACAACGAAAAACGTATTTCCATGTAAAGTGGAAAGAGTGATTGAGGACGTGTTTTCGTATATCTTGATCGTATCTACGAAAGAAGAAGCCAGGATTCGCGTAGATGTGACGAAAGAACAATGGCAGCAGTACCAAAAGCATATTTCTGGAAATAAGATATGGATTGGGATAGATGAAAAAGATGTGATGTTATTAAAATAAATGAAAGAATCACCGTATCAAGGTTGAGGTAATCTATGATACGGTGATTCTTTCGTGAAAAATGCGAAAAAGCTTTCAATATCCAGTTCCGGTGGTTTAATATGCGGTTGTCAAACATTATTTCGTAAATACTTTCATTCGATCCCTTCTGGCTGCACAGATCAGGGTCAGGTGATATTTTTTTGCAAGATCAATTGCTTCAGAAGTAGGAGAAGCCTTGCTGGAGAGAATTGGAATCCCTGCATGGATGACCTTTAAAGTCATATCAGTTGGTATTCTGCCGCTGGAATATACCATACATTGATGCAGGTCAATATTGTGCCGCAGAGCGTAGCCGATCACTTTATCCAAAGCATTGTGCCGTCCGATATCTTCGCAGGAAAACAGAATGTGATCTTTTTGAGCGAGAATGCAGCTATGTGTGGCAAAGGTAATGCCATGGAGAGGAGAACCATCCGCAAAGGCATCCGCCATATGAAAGATCCATTCTGGTTTCCAGAAAATCGGTGTAAGTGACTGCGGCTCTTTGGATGTAACAAAGTAATCATTTAAAATATGATTGCCGGTACAGCAGGTAGGAGTTACTTCTACAAAGGCATCCGATGAGGATTGTGTGCTGCGTGCCGAATTTTTTAAATAGACTTTTGCACGTTTTCCATATTCACAGATATAGATATGATCTACATCTTCGGAAGACGTGATGATTTGTTCTGTCAGCAATCTTCCAAGAACCAGTTCAGTCAGATGCTGGGGCAGGCAAACAAGTTTCATAGTCAGATGATCATTTATATAGACATCCATCATATGTTCGTTCAATACTTCTTCTTGTTCCGTACGGGATTCTCCATTTCTTCCGATATATTGATATGTTTTTGTCTCTAGCAGAGACAGATTTTGTTATTGTTCGTTAATATACATAATTTCTCCAATTGAAAAAACAATTCTTTTATCATGTTTACTATGTGTTATACTAGATTTAGTATAACAGACCTCTCTTTATTTCGAAAGAGTGAATTGAGGGATGAAGGAGGAAATAAAATGGGAAAGATTATGGCGGTAAATATCAGTGAGAAGAAAGGTACACAGAAAAAGAATGTACATAGTGCCAGACTGATGGAAGAATTTGGAATCGAGAAGGACGCCCATGCCGGCAAGTGGCATCGCCAGGTGAGTCTTCTTTCTTATGAAAAAATAGAAGAATTCAAGGCAAAGGGAGCACCGATCGAAGACGGAGCATTTGGAGAAAACCTGATTGTAAGTGGATACGATCTGAAGGCATTGCCGGTTGGCACCAGACTTCGCAGCGGAGAGGTATTATTAGAAGTGACACAGATCGGGAAAAAATGTCATAGTGGATGTGAGATTTATAAAATTATGGGTGACTGTATTATGCCAAGAGAAGGTATCTTTACCAGAGTACTTCATGGTGGCGTATTGACAGAAGGCGATGAAATTGTGATAGAGAAGGCAGCAGGTGAGGCAGATGGAGAATAAGCTGAATCATTTTGATCAGAAGGGTAACGCTGTTATGGTGGATGTGTCCGGAAAGATACCGACATCCAGAACAGCAGTAGCAAAAGGCAAGATTTGTGTCTGTCAGGCTGTGATGGATGCAGTGAAACAGGGGACTGTGAAAATAGGAGATGTACTTGGAGTAGCAAGAGTGGCTGGCATTATGGCGGTAAAACAGACATCTCATCTGATTCCGATGTGTCATCCGCTGATGATTTAGAAGTGTTCGGTAGATTTTGAACTGGATGAAGAAAATCTTGAAATTACGGCAATCTGTACAGCCAAAACGGAAGGTCAGACCGGTGTGGAGATGGAGGCGCTTACTGGTGTGAATGTGGCACTTTTGACAATTTATGACATGTGTAAGGCAATTGACAAGTCCATGGAGCTGACGGACATTAATCTGGTAGAAAAAAGCGGAGGAAAAAGCGGGTTATATCGAAACCCGAAAGAATAGTATGAAGGATAGATTTGGAAGAGAGATTGACTATCTGCGGATATCCATTACAGATCGATGTAATCTCAGGTGCGTCTATTGTATGCCGGAAAATGGAGTTGTGCAGATCCCGCATGAAGAAATTCTGACTTATGATGAGATTACCAGAATCAGCAGATGTATGACTGGTTTAGATATACGTAAGATCAAACTGACCGGAGGAGAACCGTTAATTAGAAAGAATTGTGCCACACTGGTTCGAATGTTAAAAGAACTTCCTGGCATCGAAAAAGTGACATTAACGACCAATGGTGTATTGCTCGAAGAACAGATAGCAGATCTGGCAGAAGCGGGGCTTGATGATATAAATATCAGTCTGGATACTTTAAATGCAGCAGAGTTTGCAAAGGTAACCAGGAGAGAAAGTCTGGATCGGGTGCTGGAGGGAATCCAGGCGGCATTACAGTATCCGCAGATTGGATTGAAGATTAATTGTGTGCCGGTAGTGGAAGAGCAGGAAAATCTGGTATCGATAGCGAGACTTGCAAAGCAATATCCGATTCATGTTCGTTTCATTGAAATGATGCCGATTGGATATGGAAAGGATTTTCAGTTTCGGGGAGAAAGTGAAATATGCGAAATATTAGAGAAAGCATATGGAAGAATGACTCCAATAAAAGAACGATATGGGAATGGACCGTGTCATTATTATAAAATAGAAGAATTTCAGGGTAAAATAGGATTTATCAGTGCGATGACGCATAAGTTTTGCGACCAGTGTAATCGTGTGCGTATGACAGCAGAAGGATTTTTAAAAGCCTGTCTGCAATATCAGACTGGAACGGATTTGAAGAATTTGATGCGTTCAGGATGCACAGATGATGAACTGACAGAGGCAATACAGAAAGTAATATGGGAAAAACCGGTCAGTCATCATTTTACATCGGAAGAGATTGAGACAGATGAATGTAAATTAATGTCCCAGATAGGAGGATAAGGAATTATGAAAGCTGCGATTATCACATCCAGTGATTCTGGATATGCAGGAGAGAGAGAAGATAAAAGTGGCTCGGTAATCCAGGAAATTTTGGAAGCGAACGATTACGAAGTGGTGCATACCATTCTTTTGCCGGATGACAGAAAGATGCTGGCAGATGAGATGGCTCGTATAGCAGATGAGGGAATAGCAGAGCTGATTGTAACTACGGGTGGAACCGGATTTTCGCCGAGAGACTGTATGCCGGAGGCAACAAAGGATATTATAGAACGTGAAGTGCCGGGGATTCCGGAAGCAATGAGAGCATATAGTATGACGATTACACCAAGAGCTATGCTCAGTCGTGCAGCAGCAGGTATTCGAAAAGGAACACTGATCGTGAATCTGCCGGGAAGCCCGAAAGCAGTCAGAGAAAGTCTGGAATATATTATTCCAGCGCTGGAACATGGATTACAGATCCTGACCGGGGAGGCAACGAACTGTGCCAGAAAATAATCGGAAAATGCAGACTGATATATCTGAATTAGAAAACGGTCAGTTGGCAGAACAGCAATTGCCATCAGATTTTACGCTGGTAGTCCTGGCAGGTGGTGCCAGCAGCCGTATGGGAAGGGAGAAGTCAGATCTACTTTTAGATGGACAGACATTTTTGGAGATACAGATCGGAAAAGGATGTCAGTTGGGAGCAAAACAGATCTTAATTTCTGGATATCGTGGAACACAGTGTGGGGAAGAGATTGTGCCGGATCGAATTTCCGGTTAGGGTCCACTTGGCGGTCTGGAGAGCTGTTTTCGAAGGGCAAAGACAGAAAATGCCTGGTGCTGGGTAGATACGCCGCTGGTACCTGTGGAAGAACTTCAAAATCTGTTGAAGTTCGCAATGGAAAAAGCCGACCAACCGGTGACTATGCTGTGTCATAATGGAAAAGAAGAATCGCTGATAGCGGTATATGATGCCAGACTTTATAAAGAGATCACAGATTTTCTGGAATCAGGAAGATCATCGGTGTATCGTTTTTTAAATACAGTGGGATATTCCCTATACCATACCAGTGCACCGGAAAACTATTTTCAGAATATCAATAATCCGGAAATCTATAAGAAAGTCTGCACGGAATGCGAAATTGCTGATATTTTCACAAAGGAATTCGTTAAACTATAGATTTTTAAATACTGTAGGAATTTTTGTTTGTTATACAGAATCCAATGAGGGATATTTTCAGAATATTAACGATTCTGATACATATTTAAAGACTGAAGGGTATCTCGTAAAATAGCATAATACAGAAGGCGTATAGGATTATGAAAGGCTTCCAATTAGGTTTTAAATGATTTTTCGGATAATAGCACTTCCATGCAGATCGCATACAGGATCTGCAAACAGGTGGTGTTTCAGGCAGAATTCGTCTACAGCTTTGTTACATCCGGAAAACTGGGTACTGTATACGTCATGGATCAGGAGAACTCCGCCGATAGACAGACGTTCATAAAACAGAGGTAATGCAGCAGCAGTTGGAGCATAGAGATCTGCATCTAATGATACGAAACAGAAAGTTTCATCGGTAATATCGGAAAAAGTATCCGGAAACCATCCTTTATGGATGATCACATGTGATGGATCAGGCATGATGCGAAGAACAGAGTCTACATCTGTAGAAGAAAAGTCACCTGTTTTAGCGCGAGACAGATGCCTGGAGGTTTCTACGGCAATATCTTTTTCTGAAAAGCCTTCAAAAGTATCAAAAAGATGTATTTTTCGATCCGGAAAGGCCGTACTGATCAGGCAAGAAAAATCACCCTGGAAAACACCAAGTTCTGCCACATCTCCAGGGATATTTTGTTGATGTATCTGTTCGGCTAAAAGGCGCATAACCGCAACCCGTGCATCGAACATGCGAAGTGCAGAAGGATCACAAAATGAACCGTGATAGCCCAAGTGCTCCATCTGCTGCATCATAGAACCACGCCGCTCTTCATCCAATACACCAAGAATAATCAGATCAGGAAGAAGAGCAGCGGCCTTTGATGGAGAACAGATTGGGATATTACCAATAAATTGTCCATGTTTGCGCGGATCATTATCGGCAAAGCACATGATCTGATAGGAATTTCCAAGAAGTCGGGCAGTCATCTGCCCAATCTGTCCGGCACCGAATATAATAGTTTTGTAGACATGTTTTGTCATCATTTCATAGCAGCCTTTCTTTCAGCTCGAACCTGAATCATTTGTCCTGTGATAGATATTGCGATTTCAGCAGGTGTTTCTGCTTTAATATTAAGTCCCACAGGCGTGATAATACGGTCTAATTCTCGCTCATCGATTCCATACTCTTCTACGAGACGATGAAATACACCAGCTCTTTTGGCGAGACTTCCAATGACGCCGATATAGCATGCAGGTGTGGCAAGAAGTTGTGCCTGCACAATCGTATCATAGGCATGACCTCGTGTCATGACACAGCAATAATCAGCATCTGTGATAGAAATGCTCTGATCCAGATGATCAAAATCGCAAAGGATTGTCTCCGCTGCATCCGGGAAAAGAGCAGGATCTGTAAATTCCGGACGGTCATCCAGAACGATGCAGTGAAAGTCAACACTTGCAAGTATTGGTACCAGCTTTTGTGAAACATGCCCGCCTCCAATACATAGACAGTTCCGGATGTACCGATTTGTTCTGTAAACAGGTCACAGGTTTCATTGCGATGACGGCATGGTCTTGCAGATAAGGAAGATAAGATGGAAGAAGGAACATCAGCATTTCCAGTCAATCCATAGGATGCACTGTAAAGACTCATACCGGATGTAGCATGAAGATCACAGATCAGCCAGAAATCTTTTCGTTCTTTATATAATGTTTCAGCAGTTACTGCAAGTTCCATAATAATAGGGTCATTATGGTCCAGATACTGGAAAAATACGGTAACATCACCACCACAAATCATACCGATATTCTCAACATCTTTGCGATTCAACCGGAATTCATGTTCACAGGATTCTTTCTTTTCAAGAATATCAAGCGCCATAAGCTCTGCACGATATTCGACAGAACCTCCGCCTATGGTTCCGGCAACTCGGCCTTTTTTTCCAACCAACATACGGGAACCGGCACCTCTTGGCGTTGATCCTGAGGAAGCAACGATGGATGCAAGCACAAGGTCGTTTTCTTTTTGAAATTCTTGTTGTATGATCTGAAATAAAGTTCTCATATATAAAACAACTCCTGTAATTTTCTATAAGTCATATCGTCATGTGACAGATGGTCTGTATCATATTTTGCAGATCAAGAGCCTGTTTAAGCTGTCGTTCATGAGATTTCAAAGCTTCGGGACTGTTACATTTACACAGACTTCCGCAAATCGTTTTTCGATGGTTACACGTTCGGTTTCCTGAATCAGTTTATCTGATAAAAAGACGATAGCCGCTTCATTCAGAATTGTCTTCTGCAAACCATGATGTTGTGAAATAATCTGACTGATTTCAGTATAGCCTAATTGTAAGAAAAGATCACCACCTGTTTTGGTGTGATGTTTTTGAAGTCTGGCAATATCATGAAGGAGTGCTCCGGAGCGAATCAGTTTTTTATTAAAAAAGTAACCATGAGATTCCAGCAGATCGCAGAAATGGCAAGCCAATTCAGTCACTGCATCACTGTGCGCCTGTACATGATGAGGAAGAGACACCGAATCGCGAAGCATCCGGCATAGTTCGTCATGCAAGTCAGGATGAGGCAGCAGGTAAGTCGAATCAGATAAGGTAACATGATCGTTATCGTCTGCGTTCAGATGATAATAGGAACCACATGGAAGACGAAAATACTGTCTGGCATGCTGTTTGAATCAAGAAAATACAGATAAGAAGAAATTACATCTGTATGAGCAACAATCGCAATATCACCCTCAGAAGAACGAAGAATCTCATAAATTGCCTGCGAAAAACGCATGCCAGATGCGAAAGGAGTTTCTGCTCCTGGAATCGGGTAATCAGGATTCATTCCACGTGCTTCATATATGTCCGGCCATCTTTTGCGTATCTCATCAAATGAAAGACCATCCCATTCTCCCAGATTTCGTTCTGTTAAATCTGAGATAGTGATATGTGGAAGATCAGGTGTGATATGTGCAGCCGTTTCCATAGCTCTTGACAAAGGACTGCAGTAAACAGCAGTTATTTTATCATCCAGTTCTCCGTGAAGAAGGACTGACTGCAGATGTCCAAGCATAGATAAAGAAAAATCAGTCTGACCGATACAGTAAGAATGTTCATCTGGATATTGTGGTTTTCCGTGTCGAATAAGATAAAGATTACGCATTGAAAAATCCTCTGAAACACTTTTCAAATATTGCTTCGGAACAGGTACGTGTTTCCTCTGAAAAACGGGCATATCGCTTCAAAAATTCTTCTCCGTATGGTGTCAGCTCACTGTGACTGCCCTTTACACCGCCCTGACTTCGAATAATCAGCGGTTCATGAAGCTGAGATTCTAATGTATGGATCAGATTCCAGCTGGTGGAGTAGGAAATGTGCATGCGTTCGCAGGCATCACGAACAGATCCTGTTTCATGAATCAGTGTAAGCAGCGAATAAAGCTGTTCATCAAAGAAGACCTTTTCCCGTGCCAGCTGAATCTGAATCTCTGAACGGATCAGACTTTGATTGTGTGCACGAAGAAGTTCTACATAATCCTCTGGTGTATCCGCATCATGAATGATTCCAGGATCTTCTACATTTAAACAATACATGGGAGTTCCACAATGTTCTACAGCACCCTTCAGACCAGTGTTTCCATCATTGCTTAAAATGGACTCAATTAATGAGGAACGAATCAGGATCGGATGACCTGGAGTTCCGTTACAGACCGGAGTGACAAGAGGCTGTCCAAGAGAAAGCATTTGTGTAACGGTATGTGCTGTGAATAGTGGAACATCTACAGGTGTAAAGAGTACCGTATCCACTTTGTCTTTTAAATATTCCAGTCCAATCCTGACAGAATCAAACATATGAGTAGTTTCATAGTCCTCATTTCGAAGAAAAATAACATGATTGGAAGCAAGGTGGCGTTCCAGAGCATCCGCATTATATCCGGTTACCACCACTATTTTAGAGATTCCGGCCTGCCGGAAGTTATTAATCACACGCTGCGCGATGGAAATGGATCCAAGCTGAAGCATGGGCTTGAAGTCTCCCATTCGTGACGATTTCCCTGCAGCTACGATGAGAGCACCTGTCTGCATCATAGATACCTCCTAAAAATAACATTGTACAAATTTGATATTATTATAGCATGAAAAGTGAGGATAAATAGTAAAATTTTTAAATAAAGTAATAAAAACAATATAAAAAAGGACGAAAATAGCCAACTAATAATTATTTACAATTTGTAAAACTGTACAAAATTATGATAACATGAAATTATACAAAATAATGTAAACAGGAGAACGTTTCCATGGATAAGATTTTTGAAATTACCGCAAAAGAAGTTACGATACAGGTAAAAGATGAGCGCACAGGAGAGCAATACAGTCGGACACTTCCGATTGATTATTATGAGAATGCGAATGTTTTAAAACTCAGCGGTGAGAATCTGGACGGAAGCAGCTCTTCCATTGTTTTCTATTCTGTCAGAGGAATGGAAAGACTTAAAGATCTGACGGGTAAGGGAGTCGATCATGATCCATGCGGAACACATAAGTCAGAAGATTTGTAACATCGGAACGTGTATTTTTTAAAGGAGGAATGAAACATGATTAAAAAGACATTGAAGATCAATGGTGTGGAGCGAATCCTTATTCTTGATAAGGATGAGACACTGGCTCAGGTACTTCGTGAGCATCTTCTTCTTACAGGATGTAAGATCGGTTGTGGAGAAGGTCATTGCGGAGCATGTAATGTTATTATGAACGGAAAAGTTACAAGATCCTGTATTTACAAGATGAGCCGTGTTCCGGACAATGCAGAGATCACAACAATCGAGGGTGTGGGAACAATTTCTGATATGCATCCGATACAGGTTGCATGGATGGCATATGGATGTGCACAGTGTGGTTTCTGTTCACCAGGTTTTATTATTTCAGCAAAGGTTCTTCTCGATAATAATCCGAGCCCTACCCGTGAAGAAGTGAGGGACTGGTTTAACAAGCAGCGTAATCTCTGTCGTTGTACAGGTTACAAGCCGCTTATCGATGCGACCATGGCGGCAGCAGCAGTTATGCGTGGCGAGATGACTAAAGAAGACCTCGTATTCAAGCAGACAGGTGATTCTATCGTCGGTACAAACTATATCCGTCCATCAGCAGCACAGAAGGTAACAGGTACCTGGGATTTCGGTGCAGATGATGCATTAAAGATGCCGGAGGGAACTCTTCGTCTTGCACTTACACAGGCCAAGGTTTCTCACGCAAATATTCTCAGTATCGATACAACAGAAGCAGAGAGTATGCCGGGAGTTGTTCGTGTTATTACAGCGAAGGACATTAAGGCAGCAGGCGGAACCAACAAGATCAATGGTCTTGTAATGCTTCCGAAACACAATAAGACAGACGGATTTGAGCGTCCTGTACTCTGCGACGAAAAGATCTTTCAGTTTGGTGATGCGATTGCGATCGTAGCTGCCGACACAGAAGAGCATGCACGTGCAGCAGCAGATGCAGTTAAGGTTGAGATCGAAGAACTTCCTGCATATATGAACGCAATGGATGCAATCGCACCGGATGCAGCAGAGATCCATCCTGGTACTCCAAACGCATTTTTTGAGACAAACTGTATCAAGGGACCGGACTTTGACTGGGACAGCATTCCGGATTCACAGCAGGTTGAGATCGAGTCCTACTGTTCACGCCAGCCTCATCTTCACCTTGAGCCGGACTGTGGTTATGGATATATTGATGAAGACGGTATGATAACAGTGCATTCCAAATCTATCGGTATACATCTTCATATGCCTATGATCGCAGATGGTATCGGTGTACCAATGGAAAACTTAAGACTTGTTCAGAACCATGCAGGCGGAACATTTGGTTACAAGTTCTCACCGACAAATGAGGCTCTGATTGGTGCAGCTGTTAAGATTCTGGAACGTCCGGTATCGCTGGTATTTAATCAGTTCCAGAACATTACTTATACAGGAAAGAGATCTCCTGCATTTATGAATATTAAGCTTGCAGCAGATGAAAATGGTAAACTCTTAGCACTTTGGGGTAACAACTATGTAGATCACGGTCCATATTCAGAATTTGGCGATCTGCTTACCATGAGACTTTCTCAGTTTACAGGCGCAGGTTATGGAATTAATTCTATTCGTAATAAATCAACAACCGTATTTACAAACCATGCATGGGGCTCCGCATTCCGTGCTTATGGTTCACCACAGTCTTATATGGGATCTGAGATTGCAATTGACGTGCTGGCAGCTAAGATGGGAATCGATCCGTTTGATATCCGTGAAATGAACTGCTATAAAGAATCAGAGGGCACTACCATCCCGACAGGTTATCCACCGGAGGTATATTGTGAGGAAGATTTGTTTAAGAAAGCACGTCCATTGTATGAAGCGGCGAAAAAACGTGTTGCCGAAAAGAATGCAGCTTCTGACGGAAAGATGAAATATGGTATCGGTGTATCTCTTGGAGTATACGGTTGTGGTCTTGATGGTGTTGATACATCAAATGCATTTGCAGAATTAAATCCGGATGGAACCGTTACGATGTATGCTGCATGGGAAGATCATGGACAGGGGGCTGATATGGGTGTTCTTGTATCATCTCATGAAACACTGCGTCAGGCAGGAATCAGACCGGAACAGATTAAACTGGTTATGAATGATACGAAGACATGTCCGAATGCAGGACCTGCAGGAGGATCACGCTCACAGGTTATGTCAGGTAATGCATGTCGTCTGGCTGCAGAAAATCTTGTAGCAGCAATGAAGAAAGAAGACGGAACATTCCGTACTTATGATGAGATGGTAGCAGAAGGGCTTGCAACAAAATATGAAGGTAACTGGGTAACTACATTCTGTGCAGATCATCCGATCGATCAGGATACCGCACAGGGCGATCCATTTGCAACTTATATGTATACTATCTTCCTGCCGGAAGTTGCTGTTAATACAGAAACAGGTAAAGTTACCGTTGAGAAATTTACTTGCGTAGCTGACGTAGGTACGATCATGAACAGACTTCTTGTAGAAGGTAATTTCTATGGTGGTCTTGTACAGGGTATCGGTCTTGCTCTTTCGGAAGATTTTGAAGATTTGAACCATGACACCACTTTGAAGAATTGTGGTATTCCATATCCAAAGGATGCTCCGGATGATATTGAACTTCACTTCAATGAAACATATCGTCCAAGTGGTCCTTACGGTGCGGCTGGTTGTGGTGAGGCTCCACTGGATGCTCCACATCCTGCAATCCTGAATGCAATCTTTAATGCGACAGGTGCACGTATTACACGTATCCCTGCCCGTCCGGAAAGGGTTCTTGCAGCATTAAAAGAACTTGAGAAATAAGCTTAATTCATAATGTGGTTGGAGTAAGAGCTGCCAACTGTGATATAATCAGGGGAGACGGGAAACTGCCTCCCCTTTACAGACGAAAGGAGTAGCAGGTTATGACATACATACAGGAGAGAGGTTCTACTCACGTTTATCATGTAAATCGAATGTCAAAAGAAGAGATGGATCATATGATCAGTCTCTGCGTCCATGAACAGCCGGCCTACTGTGTTGCAGCCTGTCCTTTCAAAATGGATACAAAAGAGATGCTGTATTATGCTGCAAAAGGAAATTTTAAGAAAGCGTTGGCAATTTATGAGAAAATTACACCATTTCCAATGATTCTCTGTGATGGATGTACGGCACCTTGCGAAGATAATTGCAAGCTTTGTGAACTTGGTGATGGTGTCTCCATACGAGAAGTAGAACGTGCGATTGTCCGGTATGGAGAACCGGGAAGACGAAGCAGTGTATTTCGCATGAGAAAGAAGAAAAGGGCAGCAATCTTTGGTTCTGGATTATTTCCACTGTTTCTTGCAGGGGAACTGGAAAAGAAAATGTATCCTACGACAATTTATTGTAAGGAAGAAGATTATGAAAGCTATATTGCAGCGGCAGCCGGACATCTTTTGGAATCAGACCGCAGCATGAAGCGAAACGTCTGAAATCTATGGATCTTTCTTTTGAATTTGGATGCAGTTTGAATCTTTCGTTTATCAGAGAAAAAATGGAACTGGCAGATGTGGTATGCGCATCAGAAGAAGTGGCAAAAATGTTAGCTCCGGAAGAAGCAGCAGATGTCGAGATTATGTTAAGAGAACAGGCAAAGATTGTCAGCGGACCTGCGGAATCTGTGATGGATGCGGCTTTTGCCGCAAAGCGGGCAGCTTTGACAGTGGATCTTCTGGTACAGAATTTATCGCCGCACAGCAACAGAGGCAGTGAAGGAGCAGTGACTACCAAGCTTTATACGAACATGGAAGGAATCCATGGATCGAATAAGATTTTCTGTGGTCAGGATGGGTATTCAAAAGAAGAAGCTGTAGAAGAAGCAAAACGATGTATTCAGTGTCATTGTGACGAATGCATGAAAGGCTGTGTGTATTTAAGTGAATATCAAAAACATCCGGGTTTATTAGCCCGTGAGATCTATAATAATACGCAGATTATCATGGGAGATCATCCGATGAACAAACCGATGAATGCCTGTGCCCTCTGTGGACAGTGTACGGTGATCTGTCCGAATGGATTTGATATGAGTCAGGTGTGCAAGTCAGCAAGAGAAAATATGGTATCTACAGATAAGATGCCGCTGGCGCCACATGAATTTGCACTGATGGACATGTTATTTTCAAATTCAGAGGCTTTTTTGAGCAGACTCCAGCCGGGATATGAAACTTGCAGATATGTATTTTTCCCAGGCTGTCAGGCAGGTGCGATAGCGCCGGATGTGGTTATGCAGGCATACGAAGATTTAAGTAATCGGGTAGATGGAGGTGTTGCTCTGATGCTAGGATGCTGTGGTGCAATCAGCGAATGGGCAGGCCGCTATGAAATGACAGAAAAAGTAAATGAGCAGCTGAAACAGGAACTAGCCAAGCTTGGTGATCCGATCATCATAGCAGGTTGTCCAACCTGTATGAAGCAGCTAAAAGAAAGTATTGGAGCGCATGTTATAGGAATCTGGGAAATTTTGAAAGAAATCGGACTTCCACAGCAGGCAAAAGGACTGGAGATACCGGTTGCCATACATGATGCCTGTGGTGCCAGAGGGGATGCACAGACACAGGATATTATAAGAGAACTTTTGTTGGATATGGGATGTACCGTTGAAGATACAGAATATTCCAGAGATTTGTCTCCATGTTGTGGATATGGAGGTCTGACGGCATATGCCAATAAAGATATGGCAGCGAAAATGACAGAAAAGTGTCTGGAACGTTCCGATGCACCATATATTACATACTGCATGGCATGCAGAGACCGATTTGCCAGAGAGGGAAGAGAATCCCGACATATACTTGAACTTCTGTATGGGGCAAATGCCAGCAATATGCCTGATATCAGTGAGAAACGCTACAACAGGCTCATATTGAAACAAACACTTTTAAAAAACATCTGGAATGAGGAACCGATCATGGAGAAAAAAGACTATACCGTTGCCTATACAGAAGAGGCAATCCATATGATGGATGAGCGCATGATACTGAAAAGTGATGTGGAACGTGTGTTATCAGATTACAGAGAAAATCAGGAGGCAATCCTAGATGAAGAAACAAAAGAACTGGTGACAAGAAGCAGACTGGGAAATGTCACATTCTGGGTGCGGTTTGTGGAAACAGAAGACGGATATCTGGTACACAGAGCATACAGTCATCGAATGAATATTATGAAAAGGGTGGGACAGTAATGGCAGTAGAAAGAACATATTATACGATTGATCCGGAAGGAAAGCTGACCTGCATGAAATGTAAGGTTCCTCTTGTAAAAGGAAAAGCAAAATTTATGTATCTGGAAAATGGGTTTCCTGTGGAAATGCCTGTCTGTCCAAAGTGTGGGTTTGTGTATGTTCCGGAAGAACTCGCACTTGGAAAAGTGCTCGCGGTGGAGCGTGCACTGGAGGATAAATAGATGAACAGGCATCCGGGAGGGGAAGCGCAGACGCTTCATCTTCTGGAGAACATAGAATGGAAAAAAGAAATGAAAGCACTGGATCTTGGAGCAGGAGAAGGAGACACGGTTCGAATCCTGAAATCATTTGGGCTGGAAGCACATGGCGTGGATCTTTTCCCACGGGGCAGTGATGTGGAAATTGGCGATTTTCTGCATTTGCAGTATTCATCAGACAGTATAGATCTTTGCATCAGCAGTGTGCATTTTTTGTCAGCAGAGATCAGAAAAATGCACTATCTGAATGCTGGCGCGTTTTGAAAAAGGGAGGTTTTCTTTTATTGTCAGATCTTGATACCGGAAATCTTTTGAAAATGGCAGAACAGACAGGATTTACCATTCTCCGGCAGGAGGATCAGACGTTACTTTGGCGGGAATATTATCTGGAAGCAATCTGGAATGATTCGTTCTGCTGCGAAGAGTATAAGCTTCTGCAGAAAGAATATAAAGGAAAGAAGCTGCGCTATACCATGTTGGTTGGCAGAAAGGAGTAGCACATGGATCTTTATGAAAGAATCATAGAACTTAGCAGTATGGGTTATCATTGCTCACAAATGGTTATGATTATGACACTGGAAGCCATAGGTGAGGAAAATCCACAGCTTGTAAAGGCTCTGGGAGGTCTTGGCGGTGGGATCGGTTACTGTGGAGATACCTGTGGCTGCCTAACAGGAGGAGCCTGTGCGATAGGTTTGTTCCTTGGCAATCTGGCTCCGCAGGAGAAAGAAGATATACAGATGAAACCGGCTGTGCAGGAATTATATCAGTGGTTCCATAAGAAGACCGAAGAAGAATTTGGTGCTTTTTATTGTAAGGATATCACTTCTAATTTGGATTGGGGAGTGATTATGGAGCAATGTCCTGCGCTGATTGCAGATACTTATACGAAAGTGATAGAAATACTGACAGAACGGGGAATATTGGAACTATGATTACGCTGGGTAAAACAAAAAGTGTATGCCCGATATGTATGAAAGTACTTACGGCTAAAAAATGTATCGGTGAAGATGGCATTTATCTGGTGAAAGAATGTGATATCCACGGAAAGTTTCAGACACTGATCTGGGAAGGAACGGCAGCAGAGTATCTTTCCTGGGGAAGAGAAAACCTGTCTGCGGAGACTCCGGTAAATCCCAAAATCAAAGAGAAATCCTGCCCGGATAATTGTGGACTCTGTGAGGAGCACGAACGAAAAGGCTGTTGTATGATACTGGAAGTGACAAAGCGCTGCAATATGCACTGCCCGGTCTGCTTTGCTTCGGCAGGAGAATGTCTGGAAAACGGTGATCTTTCAATTGATGAAATAGAAAAGCAATATGATTTTCTGATGGATCATGGAGGACCATTCAATATTCAGCTCTCAGGTGGAGAACCAACCATGCGGGAGGATCTTCCGGAGATCATACATATGGGTAGAGAAAAAGGGTTTACATTTTTTCAATTGAATACCAATGGAATCCGTCTTGCGCAGGAAGCAGGATATGCCAGAAAACTAAAAAAAGCAGGACTGAATACAGTATTTCTTCAGTTTGACGGTGTCACAGATGATGTGTATCAGACATTGCGCGGACGCTCTATGATAGAACTGAAAGAAAAGGCTGTGTTAAACTGTTCGGAAGCGGAACTGGGAATTGCCCTGGTACCTGTCATTGCGCCAGGAGTAAATGACATGCAGGTTGGAGATATTCTGAAGTTTGCGATGGATCATATGCCATTTGTAAGAGGAGTACATTTCCAGCCGATCAGCTATTTTGGCAGATGTTCTCAGCAGCGTCCACAAGCTCCGATTACCATACCAAAGATGTTGAAGCTGATCGAGGAACAGACTGACGGGCTTATGAAAAGCAAGGATTTCGCCGGTGGTGGAGCAGAGAATCCATACTGTTCTTTTCATGCAAGTTATCTGAAAAAAGGTGAGAGGGAACTGAAACTTTTGGAAAAGAAATCAGGCAGAGGATGTTGTTGTACTACCAGCGATAATTCCAGACAGTATGTGGAAAATCAGTGGAGCTATAGCACAAAAAAATTTGATGATGGAGAAATGACACAGACAGATGCGCTGGATGAATTCCTGATCCGGGTTCATAATGAAACTTTTGCAGTATCAGGGATGATTTTTCAGGATGCATGGAATCTGGATCTTGAACGTCTGAAAAGATGTTATATCTGCGAGGTGGATTCTGATTATGGAATGGTGCCGTTTTGTGCATATAATCTGACGAATTCGAAAGGAATATATTTATACAGAAAGTGAAACGATCGAATATAGATGCAATGATCTGTAAGCAGGAAGGTATTACAGAGATTACAAGAGATGAAATACACAGAATACAGCTGGAGAAATTAAATATTGTACTGAAGAGAGAGAAAGAACGAGAGGGTTTTTACCGAGATTTGCCGGAAAGACTGGAAAGCCTGATAGATTTGAGAAGCCTTCCTTTTACGACAGAAACAGATCTGGCACGAGATGGAGGCAGGATGCTGCTTTGCTCCCAGGGGGAAGTACAGAAAGTGATATCAGAACAGACAAGCGGAACTACCGGTGCCGGTAAACGTGTATTCTATACAGAGGGAGACTGTGAACACACCATAGAACTTTTTATGGCAGGTCTGGGTGAATTTATTTATCCTGGAAGTATAACGATGGTGGCTATGCCATTTTCAGGTCCTTTTGGATTAGGAGAACTGATCGCGGAGGCAATCAGACGTCTGGGAGCAAAACCTCTTTCAACCGGGACAGGAAGAACTTATGGCGAACTGAACAGGATTCTGGAAGAGGAGCAGCCGGATACGTATGTGGGAATGCCGACGGCATTGCTGTCCATGCTTCGAATGTGCGGAAAAGGCAGTATAAAAAGAGCACTGGTATCCGGAGATGCCTGTCCGAAAACTGTCATGAAAGCAATCGAAGAAATTCTGCAAACACGACTTTGGCCGCACTATGGTTCCAGAGAGATGGGGCTTGGAGGTGCCATTTGCTGCACGGCGCATGAGGGCATGCATATGCGGGAAAACCATTGTATTACAGAGATTATAGATGAGAACGGAAATGTGCTGCCGGACGGTAAATGGGGAGAACTGGTGATTACAACCATTGGAATGGAAGCACAGCCGTTGATTCGATATCGAACCGGTGACTGGTCAAGGATCATTCCAGGAAGATGCCTCTGTGGAAGTGAAATAAAACGCCTGGACTTTGTAAAGCGGATGGATCCATTGGGAAGTATCAGAGAGATGGATGAATTACTGTTTGAGATTCCGGACTGGTAGATTATTGTGTGAAAATTGTAGATGGAAAAAAGGAAATTACAGCGCTTTTTACATCGGACAATGGAGAAGAACGAATCAGGAGTGTTTTGGAAGAGAAGGATATTCGTTCATGGAACTGCAAAAAAGCAAAGTGGAAGATGGGGCGCTGTATCCTGGCAAACGAGTTACAAGGCAGTGATTTCGTGGTATCATGGAATCACTGCCTTGCCTGTTATTCAGGATAGTATGGACAATCTTCCTGGATACATTCGCGATTATCTTCGCAGTATTTACACGTTATAGAAGACAACGGAATGTTTACAGAACAAAACTGACTGTAAAAATGAACGGCTTCTTCAATGGCAATTCTGCTGGTACGTTTGCAGCAGCGAGGTCCACCAACATCTGCCAGTCTGGATAAAATAATGGAAACAAGTTTTTGAGGAAACGGCCATGCATCTTTGTGAAGTGGACTGGATCCAGTCATAACGGACATGAAAATACCGGCTCCGGCAGCAGCTCCACAGACACCCCAGTAACCACAGGTACCGCCCGGAACCTGCTTCGCTCTTTTACAGATTTCAGATAGTGCAGCATCGTAATCCATATGTTCTCCATTATTGCGAAACGCTGTCAGAAGAACACATGGGACAATTGCATGATGCTCCGGTCCATGCATATGTACAGATGGAAGATCCATAATTTTTTCCAGAAGAAGCAAAGCATCTTTTTCTGTACTGTCTCTGAGTGTTGTGATTACCGGAGCATATGTGCCATAGCTGTGACAGGCATCACAGATAAAGTGACCATTTTCACAGACCGCATTGGTTAATTGCTCTTTATGGCAGATGCTGCACGTCTGAATAGAGCTTTCAGCACGATACGTAATAGAAGCACCACAAATCAGACATCCGGAAAAATGTTCCGCTTCACCGCAACAACAGGAATTATTCGTATGATCCATTTGATTCACCTCCGGAGAATTTATTTTAATAGTGTTAACGATGTAAAAAGTATAACATAAAATGAAAAAGTAATGATAAAGTATCTTGACAATCATGTTACTTTGGGTATATGATTTGATCCAATAAAGGGGAGTAACCTGCGCTTAACAAATTGCGTTTGTGATGTTGTCAGTACGGTGGAAGCATCCGGTATCATAAGGAAATGGTGAGACTTTTATTGCATTTTTTATTATGCAATGAAGGTCTTTTTTTTATATTTTTTTCAAAGAGGTCTTTCATTGCATAAGAAATTCAGGTAGTAAATACTTAGAAACGATGAGGCGGAAGTGATGAAGGAAATTTATCAGCAGACGGTAGAAGAGGTTCTTGAAAGGGTGAATGGCAAGAAATCTGGGCTTACAAGTGAACAGGTGAAAAGATCCAGAGAAAAGTGTGGGTGGAATGAACTTACAGAAGGAAAGAAGAAAGGTATCCTGCAAATTTTCTTTGAAGGAGCTGTCTATTTCCCGACAGCTCCTTTTCTTGTATTCATTCGGCTGATACAAAGCGACAAAGCCGGCACAATATCATAAGTAATATATAAACTCTGATGTACATGTGATTAAAAAGAATCAATCATATGCAGAGACTATGAAAAAATCTCTGTAAATAGGATTCTTCTATGATAAGAAAGGGTGAGTAGCTTAAAAACTAGGCTTTTCACCCTTGCTTTATATATAAC
>ENA-OQDW01000145-OQDW01000145.1-human-gut-metagenome-genome-assembly--contig:-NODE-145-length-28329-cov-2.588859_pt1 | contig 28329 bp, 28 predicted proteins | sample MGYA00242784_ERZ504613 | MGnify/ENA primary metagenome ERZ504613 (study PRJEB26092, sample SAMD00036330) | human gut metagenome | host: Homo sapiens | study: EMG produced TPA metagenomics assembly of...
AAGTTAGAATATTTGTCCGAACGTCATTTAAAACGATGTACTAGAGCGTGTACTGAAAAAGGCTTTCTGCAAGATGTACGTCACAATTTGTGGGATATTTGCCCGGATGAGGCGCCGTAGCGGGCTACGCAACTGAATTCGGGTGAAATATCCCGCAAAGTGGGGCGTGCAGATTGCGGGAATGATTTTTCAGACACGCTCTAGGATATGGAAAGCAACTACTATGTATATTTAATGAAGGGTAATTTCAAATGTTTAAAACAAAATTTCATAAATTAATGAAACGTTTCCTCACCGGAATGCTTTGTGCAGGGATTCTGACCTCCCAGCCTGCAGTCACTTACGCTGCCGAGACCTCTGCCACTCCTGAAGCCGGTCATTCAGAAACCTATTCACAGGCCTCAGATATCGATTCTGTCAAAGGATGGCCCACAGGTCCTAATATCGAGGGACAGTCCGCAGTGCTGATGGATGCAGTCACTGATACTATTCTTTATTCCAAGAATGCCAAGGATAAGCTATATCCCGCCAGTATCACTAAGATCATGACCGCTCTTCTGGCCTGTGAACATCTGAATATGGACGATACGATCACCATGTCGCAGGAAGCGGCTTATGGGATTGAGGCCGGAAGCTCCAGCATTTACGCAGAAACAGGAGAGGTTTTCACAGTAGAGCAGGCCCTGATGGCTCTGATGCTGGAATCTGCCAATGAGATGGCTCTTGCTCTGGCAGAAAAAACAAGCGGTTCTGTAAAGAAGTTTGTTGAACTGATGAACCAGAGGCAGCTCAGCTGGGCTGTAAAAACACCCATTTTAATAATCCAAATGGTCTTCCGGATGAGACGCATTATACCACCGCAGGTGATATGATGAAGATTGCTAAGGCAGCCTGGTATAATCCCAGATTCCGTAAATTTGTGACCACACAGGTTTATGAGATTCCTCCGACTAATAAGCAGTCTGAAACCCGTTATCTTCTCAATCACCATAAGATGATGCCCGGACAGTCTTATGCATACGATGGGGTTCTGGGAGGAAAGACCGGATACACCGATGCAGCGGGAAGTACGCTTGTCACCTATGCCAAAAGAGGAAATTCCATTCTCATTGCAGTTGTGCTGAATTCTACAAACGGTGCTTTTCCTGACACAACTTCTCTGCTGGATTACGGCTTCGACAATTTTGAAAAAGTAGACTTGAATATAGATACCGATCCGGTACCGGCAGCATTTCTTCCATGCGAAAAACACCTGTTAAAGGACTGGAGTAATCTGTGTTCCTTCTATTATATGAGGCATGTGTACGTAACTGTCCCTGCAGGAACTGATGTGAGCCAGCTTGTAAAGAAGCAGAAACTTCTGAACAATTCTGTCGGTCCAAAGCGGATTAAAAGTAAATATTATTTAGACGGCCATATGGTCGGATATGGAATGCAATATGAAAAGGAGATCCTTTCAGATCTCCTTCTCAACACTTCTTTTTAGTTTTCGCCTGAGGCGGAGGACTTCTTTTCTTTCACGAAGTTCCTCCGCTTCTTCTGTATCTGTGAAACGCAATGTCTTCACAGCGAAATATTTCTCATCTTCTGTTTTTCGGATACGGATCTTGCCTTTTATCAGTCCATGCTCTTCACAATTGGATATGCTGTAATAAACCTTTGGATTATTCATAAACCATCGGAGTTTGCGCTTTGCAGGCAGATGACAGACCGGACATCTGGTGCTGGTCACCTCGCGGTCTTTCATGATTCGCTCTCTTGTGGCAAATTCTCTGGATACATATTTGTCATGATCCGGATAGGAAATATGTATCTCGTCTTTTTTCTTCTTTGGATTCTGGTAAACATCCAGTGACGGATGATTGATGATGATTATGTTATTTATTTTCTCCAGGACTTTCGCTGTATACCAGGCATCTGCAAGCGCCCGGTGAAATCCCCTGGTTTTCTCTATTTTCAGTTCATCGATCGCATGCTCCAATGCACACCTGTGTGTACCGTCATCGTAACTGATACTGTATAATTTCTGCACATCATAATAGGTCACAGGTCCGGGAAGCAGATCCAGCAGGCCATAGAACTTCATATTCCTCTGAAGTTCCATCACGTCCTGATTTCCCCAGGTAAAAAAATACCAGTCTTCTCCGCACCAGTCAAGAAATTCCCTGACTGCCTGCTCAAATGGCACTCCTTTCATAAGATCTTTATAATCTACATGAATTACCTCATGGATGCTGTCATGAATCCATTTATAGACCTGTGGTTTGATCAGTCGGTGAAAATGATCCGTTATTTCTTTTTTGCTGTTTACTTTTACAGCCCCAATCTCGATAATCTCAAATGGAAGCCTGTCGTTACGTGTTTTCTTTCCCGAAGGATTCTGATTCCATTCCAGGTCAAAGACAATATAGTTCATTCATCCGGTCCTTTTTGTTTATTACTTTTTCGCATTTATTTTCCATTGCTGATAAATATATTATTTCACGATCTTCAGTTCATACTGTCTGGTTCCCAGACCAATCTTCTCTGCCTGATCCAGTGTTGCCTGCCATTCAATGTTCGGGTTGGAATCTTTGAAATGGTCGTGGTGGCAATGCCAGTCAGGTTTTGCCAGGTGTTCTCCAAGCTGGCTGTTCTCGATCGGAGTTGCTTTCAGACAGGCATCTGCGCAGGCCTGGTCCAGAGCAACCGGGTCAAAGCTTGCAAACATTCCGATATCAGGAAGGATTGGTGCATCATTTTCGCCATGGCAGTCACAGTTCGGGCTGATATCCTGAACAAGCGCTACATGGAAATGCGGACGGCCATGACAGACTGCCTGTGCATATTCTGCCATCTTACGGTCAAGAAGTTCATTCGCACTGCTGTTTGGATTGTATACTGCATCAAAACCGCAGGCTCCGATACAACGGCCGCAGCCTTTACATTTATCATAATCAATGACTGCTTTTTTATTCGGATATGTAATCGCATCACTTCCGCACTCTTTCGCGCAGCGACGGCATCCGCGGCAGAGTTCTTCATTTACTGCAGGTTTTCCGCTGGCATGCTGTTTCATCTTACCTGCGCGGCTTCCGCATCCCATTCCGATATTCTTCAGTGCACCGCCGAAGCCGGTTGCTTCATGTCCTTTGAAGTGGCTTAAGCTGATAAAAATATCTGCATCCATGATCGCATGTCCGATCAGTGCAGTCTGACAATATTCACCGTTAACTACCGGTACTTCTACTTCGTCTGTACCGCGTAAGCCATCACCGATGATGATCTGGCATCCTGTTGAAATGCTGTTAAATCCGTTGAGATTTGCGCACTCCAGATGCTCCAGTGCATTCTTACGGCTTCCCGGATAAAGAGTGTTGCAGTCTGTGAGGAACGGAAGTCCTCCCTGCTCTTTACAGAGATCAGCTACTGTTTTTGCGTAATTCGGGCGCAGGAAAGCCAGATTGCCAAGTTCTCCGAAATGCATTTTAATAGCCACGAATTTTCCATCCATATCAATGTCTTTGATTCCGGCTGTAACGCAGAGTTTCTTCAATTTATCAAGCTGGCTGGTGCCAACCGGACATCTGAAATCAGTAAAATAAACGGTTGATTTTTCCATCGTTTTTCCTCCTGTTTTTATTAATCAAAATTTGATTTTCTTTTTTATTTTATCACAAGATGCAGGTTCTTTTCGAGATATTTTTTTGCTTACATCTGTTCGTAAAATTTTGTCACCTTTTTGTATTCTGCAGGCAAAGTGATCTGCTCTACCACAACATCTCCATCTTCTGCATTGTGGTAACGGTAAATGTAAACGCCCTCCTGGATCTCATCTCCTTCGATCAGAGAAACTGCCAGATATCCCTGTCCTTCAAATTCAAAGGTATCCATGATCGCAAAATCCCGTTCTGTTCCGTCAGATACCGGGATGCTGATTACTTCATATTCTTCCATAGTATGTTTTCCTTTCATTCATAAGCAGTCTTATTCTTATTTTCGCTGTTTTTTATTGTAGCAAAGAGTGTTAATTATATCAATCCTATTTAACCGAATCAAGTAAGTCTTACTGTTCACTCCGTTCACAGTAACAGTAAGGCCTGCGGGTTACAAAAAGAAAGACTGCACCTCCAATGAGCACAGCCTTTCCGGTTTGGTATATTTTATTCAGTTCTGCTTACAATTGCTTATGCCATAATCGGTTTTAATGCTTCTGCAAGCTTCTCTTTCTCAGCTTCTGCCTCTTCCAGGTTCTTTCCGAGAGTTGTGTAATAAATCTTGATCTTTGGTTCTGTTCCGGATGGGCGGACAACTACTGTCTCGCCGTTATCCAGCTTGTAGATCAGTACGTTTGCTGCAGGAAGTCCTGTTTCTTCCGGTTTCTGGTATCTGTTACTTTTACGATAGTATGACCTGCAATCTCTGTGAGAGGTTTGTCACGAAGTCCCTGCATCAGAGCTGACATCTTATCCATTCCGCTTAATCCCGGGAATTCGAAGCTGTCTACCTTATTCAGGTAACGTCCGTACTGTGCATAGATCTCTTCCATTCTCTGTTTCAGGGAACTTCCGATGCTTCTGTAATATGCAGCCATTTCACAGATCAGCATAGATCCGATAACAGCATCCTTGTCACGTACATATGGTCCTGCAAGGTATCCGTAGCTCTCTTCAAATCCGAAGATAAATCTGTCTACTTCATCTGCTGCTTCAAGCTGTGCGATCTGATCGCCGATCCACTTGAATCCTGTAAGTACGCTTCTGAGTTCTACTCCATAGTGCTCTGCCACTGCATCTGCAAGTGGTGTGGAAACAATGGATTTCACTGCTACCGGGTTCTTTGGCATTGTACCTTTTTCGATACGGCCTGCACAGATATAGTCAAGAAGGAGTACACCTACCTCATTACCTGTTACCAGCTCATAGGAACCATCCGGGCATTTCATTGCGATACCAACACGGTCTGCATCCGGGTCAGTTGCAAGCATTAAGTCTGCACCTGTTTCTTTTGCGAGGTTTAATCCAAGCTCCAGAGCTGCAAAGATTTCCGGGTTCGGATAGCTGCAGGTTGTGAAGTATCCGTTCGGATATTCCTGTTCCGGAACGATTGTGATATCTGTAATTCCGATATCTTTTAATACCTGAGTTACAGGTACAAGTCCTGATCCGTTTAACGGGCTGTAAACCAGTTTCAGTCCTGCTGTCTTGCAGAGACCCGGACGAACCTGACGGGATTCGATAGCTTCATAGAGAGCCTGCTTGCAGTCATCTCCTACAAAACGGATTTTTCCCTGTTCTACGCCTTCTGCGAAGGACATATATTTCGCACCTGTAAGTACGTCTGTTTTCTGGATCTCTTCATATACAATGGCAGCTGCATCGTCTGTCATCTGGCATCCGTCAGGACCATATGCTTTGTATCCGTTGTACTTAGCCGGGTTGTGGGATGCTGTTACCATAATACCTGCATTGCATTCATAGTAACGCGTTGCAAAGGAAAGTGCCGGTACAGGCATCAGTGCGTCATAAATTCTGACATTGATATCATTTGCTGCCAGTACGCCTGCTGCTGTTTTGCAAATACATCACTCTTAAGACGGCTGTCATAGCTGATGGCTACTGTCTGATTACCGCCCTGTGTTTTTACCCAGTTCGCAAGTCCCTGTGTTGCCTGGCGAACTACATAAATATTCATACGGTTGGTTCCGGCTCCAAGTACTCCGCGAAGTCCGGCTGTTCCGAATTTCAGCGCTACTGCGAAACGATCTTTGATTTCTTCATCATTTCCTTCGATTTTGGATAATTCCGGATTAAGATCCGCATCCTGCAGATCTGCTGCCAACCAGCGTTTGTATTCTTCCTGATACATTTTGACCACTCCTGCCTTGTTTTTTAGATTTTTTAAGATGTTTTCATAATATCATAAATCAGACAAATCAGCAACAAAACAGCGAGATTTCGGTCAAATTTTAAAAATTACTTTCTTTTCTGTTTGTCTGTGCTCTGCAGGCATTTCCTATATTGGTCAGGCAGAGCACTGTGGCGATCAGGAAAAGTCCGGGAATCAGAATGATCCACCAGGAACCTGTCATTAATGCTTTATCTGACAGAGACAGCATACTTCCCCATGTGATAACCTCTATCGGAAGTCCAATACCCATAAAACTTAAAGTAGCTTCAGATATCATTGCAGTTCTTACATTCATGACTACCATAAACATAATGGATGAGAAAAAATTCGGCACCAGATGCTTCCACAAAACACGGAAGAATCCGGCTCCCATACATCTTGCTGCGATGATATACTCACTGTTTCGTATCTGTCTTACCTCTGTACGTACCACTTTCGCAATACTGGTCCAACTGGTCACACCGATCACAAAGGACAGACTCAGGATATTGGCATTTCCCATAATAGCCTGCAGCAAAATGATCAGAAGCAGAGCTGGTATACTTAAGAATATCTCTGTAAATCTCATGATCAGTTCATCAAGCCAGGCAGGTGCCACTCCACTGAAGGCACCGACTACCACTGCAATAAAAGTAGAAATAACTGTGGCTAATCCACCGATCAAGATCGAGATTCTTCCTCCATACCAAATCATGGAAAAAATATCCCTTCCCATAGTATCTGTTCCAAAAAGGAACTACCCTGTCAGGAGCTTTATTATAGTTTAACAGATCCATATAAGCAGGATCCTTTGTCATGATCAGTTCCGCACACAGGCAGCCCAGTACGATAAGAATCAGGATTGCTGCTGAAACAACGGGTTTTCCCTGATACCACTTTTTCTTTGATTTGGGAATTACTGTTTCTGTTTTTCTGTTTCCTGCCAGTTCAAATAAATGATTGGTCATCCTTCTACTACCTCCGATTTCTCGGTTATTACTTCATCCTTCATGCGGGGATCAATCTGTTCATTGATCGTCTGACTGACGATATTACAGAAAATAACCAGGATTCCTGACATCATGCAAAGCAGCATCAGCAGATTGTAATCATGGTATCTGCACTCTCATAGGACAGAGCTCCGATCCCTGGATAGGAAAATACGCTTTCTACCACATAGGTTCCTCCAAGTACATGGGGAACCGCAATGGCCATAATACTTAAATAAGCAGGCATTACATTTCGGACACAATGTCTGAACATAAGCTTTTTCTTATCCAGGCCTTTTGCCTTTGCCAGAAGTACATAATCTGCGCGAACCTCTTCCAGGATTTTATTTCGGATCATGTAAGCGTAATACCATAAATGCTCCATGACCACGATGGTCAGCGGCATGATCAGATGCATCACTCTGTCACCGATATCTCCTGCATTTCCTGTACTGTAAGCTCCACTGCTTGGCAGGATCTTAAGATTTACAGAAAAAACAAGGATCAGGACCAGAGCCATCCAGAACTCAGGAATACAGCTGGATATGGTTCCCAGCTTACACAGAATCCGGTCTGCCAGCCGGTTTTCGTACCAGGCACACAGGATTCCCAGGAGCAAGGCTCCGGCAAACATAATGATAAATCCGATTCCTCCAAGTACAAGTGTATTGCCAATACGGCCGCCGATCACTTCTACCACATCCTGTTTATATTTAAATGAAATTCCAAATTCTCCATGAAAAGCATTTTTTACCCACTTCACATACTGTACAGAAATTGGTTCGTTCAGCCCCAGTTTCTCCATAGCCCATTCACGTTCTTCCGGACTCATCTTCTCTGTGCGGTCGCCATAATAGGAGATCAGCGGATCTCCCGGTGCAAGACGGGCTACATAAAATACAGCTACAGACAATATAAATACTGAGATCAGAAATATCAGGCATTTTTTACCATAGTAGACTAACTTTTTTTGTCTCATTATATACTGCACCCCTTTCCTTCAGCCGGAAGCATTGCAAAATGTCCGGGTGACACTTCTGTCCACACGCTGTTTTCCATTCCTTCGCCATCATAGTACTGCAGAACTCTTTTTCTCTCCCTGATCGGTCAGGAACAGGAATTGCAGACAGCAATGTTTTTGTATAAAGATGCACCGGATTGGAATACAATTCTTCTGATGGCGCCAGTTCTACCAGTTTTCCATGATACATAACTCCCACACGGTCACAGAGATACTCAACCATAGCCAGATCATGGGCGATAAACAGAAATGTAAATCCATGCTCCTCCTGCAGATGACGGAACAGATTGACGATCTGTGCCTGTATGGACACATCCAGGGAAGCTATCGGTTCATCAGCCACCAGAAATTCCGGTTCCATACACAGAGATCTGGCTATGGCCACTCGCTGCCTCTGTCCCCCTGATAATTCAGATGGATAACGATCCAGGAAACTGTTCTCAAGTCCTACATATTCCATCTGAAAAGCAGCTTCCTTCACAAAGCTTCCTCTCGGAGGTGTGATATGCTGGATTCTCATTGGTTCCGTAATAATATCTGACACCCTCATTTTCTGGTTCAGACTGGATGCGGAATCCTGAAATATCATCTGGCGTCGGGTCTGCAGCATTTTTTTATGCTTTTTGAATTCCTTTTTGTCGCAGATATTTACATCTTTATACCAGATTTCTCCCTGAGCCGGCTGATATATATTCATCAGACATCTGGCAACTGTGGACTTTCCTGAACCGGATTCCCCTACCAGACCAAAGATCTCACCTTTATGGATCTGAAATGAGACATCATCTACAGCCTTTACCTTGATCTTTTTTGTCAGATGAAACTGCTGAGTCAGATGCCTGACATCCAATAAAACTTCTTTACTCATGCGCTGTTCCTCCCACAGGTGATTTGATCTGCGGTGCTCTTGGATCCAGCAGCCAGGTTGCCGCATAATGAGTATCTGTTATCTTAAACATAGGCGGCATTTCTTCATAATCAATATTCAGAGCATATTCATTTCGACATGCAAAAGCATCACCTTTCGGCGGATCTATCAAAGTAGGAGCATGCCGGGGATGGTGTACAGGCTTTCTTTTCCATTTGCAAATGCAGGCAGTGATCTCATCAGTCCCCATGTGTATGGATGTCTGGGATCATAATACACTTCCTCTGCTGTACCGATCTCTACGATTTTGCCTGCATACATGACTGCACTCTGTCTGCACACGTGCAACCACTCCCAGATCATGGGATACCAGTATGGTAGCTGTTCCAAGCTTCATCTGTATTTCCCGCAGAAGATCCAGGATCTGTGCCTGTATGGTCACATCCAGTGCAGTAGTTGGTTCATCTGCAAATAAAACATCCGGATCTGCTGCCAGAGCAATGGCCATAACACATCTCTGACGCATTCCTCCGGAGAACTGCCAGGGATACTGATGATATCGTTCCTTTGGATGGGAGATACCTACCAGTTCCATAAGCTCCAGAACCTTCTTATTTACCTGTTCCTTCGTGTAGTTCTTATTGTGGATCACCACTGCTTCCCCAATCTGTTTTCCAATTTTAATAGTTGGATTCAGGGATGTCATAGGATCCTGAAAAATCATAGAAAAAACTCTTCCACGCAGTTTCTGCATCTCCTTTTCCCTGTAACAGGTGATATCCTGTCCGTTCACACAGATGCTGCCCTCTTTAATCTTTGCACTTGGCGGCAAAAGCTTCATGATACTTTTGCAAAGCACACTCTTCCCGCATCCGGATTCTCCAACTATAGCCAGCACCTCTCCCTTTTTTAATGAAAAAGACACATCTCTTACTGCCTGGACTTCTCCGGCAGGACCGTCAATGCTGACTGAAAGATTTTTAACCTCTAATAAATGTTCCATTTTTAATCCTTTTTCCGCTCGTGTAAAAAGGGGGCACCTTTAGTGCCCCCGTCACAACCTTTATCTTTTTATTCAATAGTCCAGTCTGCTACATTCCAGAAGATTCCAACTCCATGATGTCCCATAATTGTATCAGGATCAATTCCTTTAATATTGCTGTCAGCAACATAGTTGGCATCAATATAGCAGATCATTGCATAAGCCGGATCCTCTGCCAGAGCTTTCTGGAAATTAGCATAGGCTTCTGCACGAACTTCCGGATCAGCTGACTGTCTTGCTTCTGTCAGATACTTGTCAACGTCTGCATTAGAATAGCCGGAGTAGTTTGCTCCCTTATCTGTTCCGAATACTTTGTATGTATGGTCGTCAGCGTCAAATGGGCTTCCCCATCCGATCAGGAATGCCATCTGTCCTGCCCAGTCTGTCTGTGCAGGGATCTCTACTGATACATCCATGCCGATCTCTTTCAGTTCCTGTGCTGCGATCTGAGCCATATCAATACGTACCTGATCTCCTGCACTTACGCTGATCACAAATCCCACTTTTTCGCCGTCACGATAATAGAATCCGTCATCACCCATCTCGCATCCTGCAGCTTCCAGAATTTCTTTTGCTTTTTCAGGATTGTAATCATAATGCTCTACATCTTCATAATTGTAGATATTTCTCTGAAGAGGTCCATAAGCCGGCATTCCCTGTCCAAGGATAACTGCGTCGATGATCGCCTGACGGTCAAGCCCATAGCATACTGCCGGGATCAGATCACGGTTTTTCTGCCAGTATTCATTTCTAAAGTTAAACATGATTCCACGATAGTCAGAAGTCTTCATATCGTAGCATGTATATGCCTCATCATCTGCAAAAGCAGCTGCATCCTTTGGTGTTAATAATGCCAGATCAAGTTCTCCGGATTTTAACTGAAGTGCTTTCGCATTGTCATCCGGTACGATCTTGAATACAATTTTATCGATGGAAGCTCACCCTTGAAATAATCTTCATTCTTAACCAGTGTGATCGCCTGTCCCTCATCCCAGGATTCGATCTTGTATGGACCTGTTCCTACCGGATTACGGAAGAAGTCAGAAGTCTGCATATCTTCTCCCTCAAGCAGATGCTTAGGAAGAACTGCCATTGTCATATAGTCAAGGAATGCAACGTTTTTGTCCTCAAGTTTGAACGCAACAGTATGATCATCAATCACATTGATCTCCTCTACATCCTCGTAGTTCGGTGCATTCTCAGAACCGTTTTCCGGATCCATGATCGCTTCAATAGTAAATTTAACATCCTCTGCTGTCACAGGTTCGCCGTCCTGCCACTTGGCATCTTCTGCCATATGGAATGTATAAGTATTGGTTTCATCATCAAAATCCCAGCTCTCTGCCAGTCCCGGAACTACCTGATTATCTCCGTCATGTGCAGTTAAACCGTTGAAGATCAGAATATTGATCTCTCCATGTTCATCCATAGCAGGATTGATCCTGGTATAATCTCCGCTTCCGTATACCAGTGTTGTTTCTTCCTCTGCCAGTACAGGCACTGTTGTTCCGGCACTGACCAGTGATACAGTCAGAAGCACTCCGGCCATTGTCAATAAACCCTTTTTCATTTCATGTTCCCTCGCTTTTTCTTTATTGGTAACTGGCTTTTATGATATCAGACAATTCTGACATCAGTAAGCCCTGCGGGGGGATATTGACATATTCCTTTTTGTGCCTTATATATGCCATATATGGCATACCTGCAGCAGTATCATTACTCTCCATCGCAGTGCGATCCTGCCCGGAGTGTTATTTATGTTATAGGAACATTACAGAGTAATTTCCTATAATATAAATAACACTCCGCCTTTAGTATTTCACTAAAAGCGAAGTGTCCTGATATTAATATAATTTTGCACCAGCCGGAATATGGTCATCTACCATCAGAAGATGAAGTTTTTCTTCGCCCTCTTCTTCATGGATTGCACTAAGTAACATTCCACAAGATTCAATTCCCATCATTGCTCTAGGTGGCAGATTTGTGATAGCTATAAGTGTCTTACCTACCAGTTCTTCTGGTTCGTAGAATGCGTGAATACCGCTTAAAATGGTACGTTCTACGCCTGTTCCATCATCCAGAGTAAACTGTAAAAGTTTCTTTGACTTCGGCACTGCGACACACTCTTTTACCTTTACTGCACGGAAATCGGACTTGCTGAAAGTCTCAAAATCTACCTCATCTTTGAACAATGGTTCGATTTCTACCTTTGAAAAATCAATCTTCTCAACTGGCTTTTCTGAAACCGTTTTAGCCTGCGCAACGTTGTTTGCTTCGTTCTTAGCAGCACCCTGGGACTTCATTGTCGGGAACAGCAGTACGTCACGGATTGCCTGGCTGTCTGTAAGCAGCATAACCAGACGGTCGATTCCGTATCCGATACCACCTGTAGGCGGCATACCGATCTCCAGTGCATTCAGGAAGTCTTCATCTGTGTGGTTTGCTTCCTCATCTCCTGCGTCAGCAAGAGCATCCTGTGCTTTGAAACGCTCTCTCTGGTCAATCGGGTCATTGAGCTCGGAATATGCGTTACACATTTCCCATGTATTAATGAACAGCTCGAAACGCTCTACCTTATTCGGATCAGAAGGTTTCTTCTTTGTCAGCGGAGAAATCTCGATCGGATGATCCATGATAAATGTTGGCTGGATCAGTTCTTTTTCACAGTATTCCTCGAAGAACAGGTTGATGATATCACCCTTCTTATGACGTTCTTCATATTCAATATGATGCTCATCTGCAAGCTTCTTAGCTGCTTCATCATCTGCAACTTCATCAAAGTCAATTCCTGCATATTTCTTGATCGCATCATTCATGGTCAGACGTTCAAAAGGTTTGCTGAGGTCGATCTCGATACCATTGTAGGAAATCTTCGCAGAACCACAAACCTTCTCTGCCAGATAACGGAACATAGACTCAGTCAGTTCATCATGCCTTCATAATCTGTATATGCCTGATAAAGCTCCATCAGAGTAAACTCCGGATTATGACGGGTATCTACACCTTCATTACGGAATACACGTCCGATCTCATAAACTCTCTCAAGACCACCAACGATCAGTCTCTTCAGATAAAGCTCAAGAGAAATACGAAGCTTAACATCTTCGTTCAGTGCATTATAATGAGTTTCAAACGGTCTTGCTGCAGCACCGCCTGCATTTGCAACCAGCATCGGAGTTTCCACTTCCATGAAGTCACGGTCTGCAAGGAAGTTACGGATTTCTTTCAGAATCTGGGAACGTTTGATAAATACGTTCTTGCTGTCCTGATTCATGATAAGGTCTACATATCTCTGACGATAACGCATATCTGTATCTGTCAGTCCATGGAATTTCTCAGGAAGAATCTGTAAGCTCTTGGAAAGAAGAGTCATGCTTTCTGCATGGATAGAAATCTCACCTGTTCTTGTTCTGAATGCAAAACCTTCCAGTCCGAAGATATCACCGATATCGGATTTCTTAAAATCTGCATAAGAATCTGCTCCGATCGCGTCTCTTGCTACATATACCTGAATATTTCCCTGTAAATCCTGGATATTGCAGAAAGAAGCCTTACCCATAACTCTCTTGAACATCATACGGCCTGCAATCGCTACGTGGATCGGGCTTGCGTCCATGATTTCTCTTCTCTCTTCGTAATCTTTCTTAACAGCTTCCTTTGCCTGTTCTTCATCAAGACCTGTTACATCTACTTCTGCACGATCTTTGAGAAGTTCTGCCTCATGTGCTTCATAAAGACTCTTCACTTCCATTGAGTGATGAGTCTGGTTAAACTTTGTGATCTGAAATGGGTCTTTTCCATTAGCCTGAAGATCTGCCAGTTTATCGCGACGTACCTTCAGTAACTGGTTTAAATCCTGTTCCTGCTTCTGCTGTGCCACCTTGGTTCCTCCTTATATACTTGTATAATTATTATTTGTTCGTAACTGTTCAGTACCTTCACAGTTACGAGCCAAAATGCATTAAAAATCACCTGCGGTGATGGCATTTTGGCTTGTATATCTCGGGATTTTGGTACTTACGTGCCAAAACACCTCGCGGGATAGTAGACTACTGAATAGTTACATTTATTCTACATTTCCATGTGATATCAGATGTAACAGAAGATTCCATTCAACAGAATCCTGTATTTTCAAATATCAATTTATCAGATATACAGACAAAAATAAGAAATAACAAACTTCTTATTGTCTTCTTATTATCTGCTTATATAGTCAGAGAAAGGTGCGCGTTATGCCTTTGCATGATAAATCTCTACGCGCACCTCAGTCATCTGTCTCTTATACGTTTCTCTGGATCTCCAGAACTTTGTATTTCATGATTCCTGCCGGCATCTCTACTTCTACTACATCACCTGTATGCGCACCGATAAGTGCTTTTCCTACGGGAGATTCGTTGGAGATTTTGCCTTCAAGCTGTTAGCCTCTGTGGAACCTACGATCTTCAGCTCGATGTCTTCTTCGAATTCAAAATCGTGTACTTTAACCTTACATCCAACGCTGATCTTGTCCAGATCTACTTCGTCCTCTACAACAACTTCAGCATTCTTTAAGATCTTCTCGATTTCTTCGATACGTGCTTCAATGTCTCTCTGTTCGTCTTTCGCTGCATCGTATTCCGCATTCTCAGATAAGTCGCCCTGTTCTCTGGCTTCCTTAATTTTCTCTGCTACTTCTTTTCTCTTTACTACCTTTAAATCATGCAGCTCTTCTTCTAATTTTTTAAGTCCTGCATAAGTTAGTAAGTTTTTCTTTTCTTCCATAATAACCTTACTCCCTTTCAACATCCGGTATAGTCTTCTGCGTTTCTTTTCGCCCCGGATCACTACATGGATTTATGTGCTTCCTGATACATCATACCTGAAAAAGGGCAGACTTATTCTAGGATATTCACAATTTCTGTATTATACAAAAAAGCACCCGGATTGTCAAGCATTCCGAGCGCCTTTGCTATTGTTTATATTTCTCATTTCACATGGTTTTAACTTTTATGCTAATCTTGATAAAAGCGCCTCCAGAGCTTCATAACTTTCTATGGTGTTTGACTCTCTTCTGAGCCCTGCGCTGTGACGCATGCCTGCAGTATACCAGGCAACGTGTTTACGCATCTCACGGATTCCTACGAATTCCCCTTTTAATTCAATCTGTTTTCTGGCATGACGCAGGATCATTTCACGTATTTCCTCTACAGACGGGCGTTCCAACAGTTCTCCTGTCCGGAAATAATGGTTCAGTTCGCGGAACAACCAGGGATTTCCCCTTACTGCACGTCCCACCATAACAGCATCACATCCGGTCTGTTTTACCAGTGCTTCTGCTTTCAGCGGAGAATCTACATCTCCGTTTCCAATTACAGGAATGGTAATCGCTTCTTTTACCCTGCGGATCGTATCCCAGTCTGCAGTGCCGGAATAGTACTGCTGTCTGGTGCGCCCATGCACTGCAAGTGCTGCTGCTCCCGCATCCTCAATACGTTTCGCGATTTCAACAATATCTACCGGTTCATTCTCAAATCCGATTCGCACCTTGACAGTCAACGGTTTACTGATTGCAGATGATACTTTTCGAACGATCTCTTCAATCAGATTCGGGTTCTTCAATAATGCAGATCCCTCACCGTTATTGACAACCTTCGGCACAGGGCATCCCATATTGATGTCCAGGATATCGAAATCTCTGTCCTCAATGGATTTCGCAACCTCTGCCATAAGATCCGGTTCACTGCCAAAAAGCTGCATGGAAACCGGGTGTTCACATGGATCAATCTCCATCAGGGCAATGGTGTTCTTATTGTGAAAAGAAATCGCTTTTGCACTGATCATTTCCATACAGATCAGTCCGGCCCCCTGCTCTTTACAGAGCGTTCGAAATGGCAGGTCTGTGACACCTGCCATTGGTGCAAGAACAAACGGATTATCAATCTGTACGTTTCCTATTTTCCACTGCATCTCCATGAATGGTTCTCTTGCCCGTACCGGCTCATTCCTTGTCTGCATGGATTCAGTCCTCACTGCCCGATGTTTTCTTCAATTCTTCTTCCGGGATGTCTCCGAGAAAGAATACTTTATAATACATTTCCAGAGATTCCAGAAGTTCTTTCTTGTCCTGCTGAAGCTGTTTGATCTTCAGTCCGCTTCCGATCTCATCGTAGCGGGCATCTGCTTCCAGAGCTTCTGTTTTAAACTGAAGTCTGCCGTTTTCGTCAAATTCCAGAGTCAGGATTCCTCCTACATCCTCTGTGTAAAGAACACACATGATCTGAAGTTCTTTCTTCACATGATCCGGAAGTGCATTGAAATCCTGATTAAAATAAAATTTCTTCTCATAGGCGCTTGCGCCGCAGAGAGTAATGTTGTCCTGATACATAAATTACTGTTTCCCTCTTTCGAAATTATTCAGAATCTTTATACATAGCTGTAAAGCCCACGCACTGAAACCTCTCCTGCGCTGACTTTCACAACTTCTTTATTCTGCCTTTCCACAAGCAGTTCACCTTTTTCATCAATCCCCCTGCAGATTCCTTCGAAACTTCTGTCACCATCGATCACTCTGACCGGCTGGTTCAGATTTGCAAGGATTCTGTGGTAATCATCCAGCAGATGAGTAAAATCACAGGTCTGGATAAATTTCTCATAGTTGATCTCGAAATATTTCATCACCAGTGCAATCACCTGATTTCTGTCATATTCATGACCGCCCTCCAGAATCAGTGAAGTCGCTTTGTCCTGCATCTCTTCCGGAAATTCTTTCAGGTTTACATTGATTCCTACTCCGATGAGAACATAATTGATCTTCACACCATTTGTTCCCATCTCGGTCAGGATACCACAGATTTTCTTCTTAGAGATCACAATATCATTGGGCCATTTAATACTTACGTTAAACCCCAGTTCCTCTGCTGCCTGTGCCACTGCCATTCCCATAACCAGTGTCAGCATAGACGCATACTGCGGTGAAAATTCCGGACGTAAGAGCAGTGTCATCATAATAGAGCTGCCCTCCGGCGCTTCCCATCTTCTGTCAAAACGCCCTCTTCCCGCAGACTGAAATTCCGCAACTGCCAGAGTTCCATGCTCTGCACCATCTTTTGCCAGACGCTTGATCCATGAATTGGTAGAATCTGTTTCTTTTGCAAAATGGACGGTTTTGCCCGCCCATTTTGTGTTTATCGCCTGTGAAATTGTTTCTTCATTATACAGATGTGCCATTATTTGTTCTCCGGCTCTCCTAATGTTGCTACCATAACAGCTTTGATGGTATGCATACGGTTCTCTGCCTCATCAAATACTTTGGACTGCTCAGATTCAAATACTTCGTCTGTTACTTCCATGTCTGTCAGATTGAATCTCTCACCCATTTCCTTGCCGATCTTTGTCTTAAGGTCATGGAATGCAGGCAGACAGTGAAGGAAGATTGCTTTCTCTCCTGCGTTCTTCATAACGTCCTTTGTTACTTTATAAGGTGTCAGATCATGGATTCTCTCTGTCCATACCTCATCCGGCTCACCCATGGATACCCATACGTCTGTATAGATAACGTCTGCATCCTTTGTTCCTTCCTGAACATCCTCTGTCAGAGTGATGCTTCCGCCGGATGCTTTTGCATATTCCTCGCACTGAGCAACTAACTCTGCATTCGGGAAATATTTCTTAGTTGTGCAGGCTACGAAATGCATGCCAAGTTTTGTGCAGGCAATCATCAGGGAATTACCCATATTGTAACGGGCATCACCCATGTATACAAGCTTACGTCCTTTTAAATCTCCGAAATGCTCACGGATTGTCAGCATATCAGCGATCATCTGTGTCGGATGATATTCGTTCGTAAGGCCATTCCATACCGGAACACCTGCATGTTTTGCAAGCTCTTCTACGACTTCCTGACCAAATCCACGATATTCGATACCATCGTACATTCTTCCCAGAACTCTTGCTGTATCTGCAATGCTTTCTTTCTTACCGATCTGAGAACCTGTCGGATCCAGGTATGTGCTTCCCATTCCAAGATCATGGGCAGCTACCTCAAAAGAGCAACGGGTTCTTGTACTTGTTTTTTCAAAAATAAGTGCAATATTTTTGCCTCTGTAATATTCGTGAAGCTCGCCGGCTTTCTTCTTTGCTTTAAGTTCTGCGGATAAATCAATAAGATATGTGATCTCCTCCGGTGTAAAGTCTTTCAGTGTCAGAAAGTTTCTTCCTTTTAAGTTCATAATAATTCTCTCCCCGATGTCATTTATTCTCTTTTGTTATTTGTCTGTCTCCGCTTTCGGATCAGTGACGATCTCTTTCAGCGAACTTGCCAGACCTGCGATTCCCTGAATATCCGACGGAATAATGATCTTGGTTGCCTTACCGTCTGCTGCCCTGGCAAATGCTTCCAGACTCTTCAGTGTCAGAACTGCCTCATCTGCTCCTGCCTCTCTGATCATGCGGATACCCTCTGCATTGGCATTCTGAACTTTCAGAACTGCCTCAGCCTGTCCTTCTGCCTCCTTGATCATACGCTCTTTCTGAGCCTCTGCGCGGAGGATTGCTGCCTGTTTCTCAGCTTCTGCATCCAGAATTGCGGATTGCTTCTTACCTTCTGCAACAAGGATCGTAGATTTCTTCTGACCTTCTGCGATCAGGATTGCTTCACGACGTTCACGCTCAGCTTTCATCTGTTTCTCCATTGCATCCTGGATAGCTGCCGGAGGAATAATGTTCTTCAGTTCCACACGATTGACCTTGATTCCCCATGGATCAGTAGCTTCATCAAGAGAAGCTCTCATCTTAGTATTGATCGTCTCACGTGATGTAAGTGTCTCATCCAGTTCCATGTCACCGATAATATTTCTTAAGGTTGTTGCGGACAGATTCTCGATTGCCATGATCGGATTCTCCACACCGTAAGTATAAAGCTTCGGATCTGTGATCTGAAAGAATACGACAGTATCAATCTGCATGGTTACGTTATCCTTTGTGATAACCGGCTGCGGTGGAAAATCCACTACCTGTTCCTTCAGATTTACCTTTCTGGCTACTCGTTCAATAAACGGAACCTTGAAATGAATTCCTGTACTCCAGGTCGCCTGATAAGCTCCCAGACGCTCCAGGATTACTGCATATGCCTGTGGTACAATGCGGACGCAGGATGCAAGGACCCATACCGCAATAACGATAATAACTATCAGAAAAACCACGCCCATAACTAATCCTCCTTATTCTGTTTTACGATAAGTTTCACACCTCGGATCTCTTCGATCGTTACAACGGTGCCTTCGCCGATTTTTTCGTCATCAGCAGAACGTGCAGTCCATTCAATGTCATTGATACGAACCTGGCCTGTCTGCGCCAGATTGTCAATCTCCTGAATCACAACTGCTTTCTTTCCAATCAGACTGTTTGCATTGGTCTGTATGGTTTCTTTGTTGAAGTACTTCATTGCCAGTGGTCTGGTAAAGATGAGAAGTACCAATGAAACACACAGAAACAGCAATATCTGTACAGTGAGGTTCGCTCCTGCATAACATGCAATAGCAGCGACCAGTGCGCCGCCGGCAAACCAGATGGTGGTCAGTCCTGCCGTAATTGCCTCTACAACAAGCAATAACGCAAGAATCCCAAGCCAGATCAAAGGCTGCATGAAACTCCTCCTTTCGTCTGCTATCGTCTCTGACGAGCAGCTTCATACATGAGAATTCCGGATGCCATGGCAGCATTCAGAGATTCTACTTTTCCACACATAGGAATCCGTATCAGACAATCAGCACTGTCTGCCGCTTCATCTGTCAGTCCTTTTCCCTCATTGCCGATCAGGAAAGCAGTTCCTCCTGTGTAGGATTCCTGATCATAAGAGTTCTTACCATGCAGATGCGCCGCAAATGTGCGGATATTTCTGTCTTTCAGTTCCTGTGCTAATGATACCACACTTTCCACATATAGGAAAGGCATTCTGTAGACAGAACCCATGGTTGATCGTATAACCTTCGGGTTTGTGATATCCACGCAGGTCTTTGTCAGAAGAACTCCGCTTACTCCGGCACCCTCTCCTGTACGGAGAATAGTTCCCGCATTTCCCGGATCCTGCAGATCTTCCAGAATCATAACCAGCGGATTTTCCCCGCCGAGAATATCTTCCATTATATAGGAAGGTTTCTTAAGCACTGTCATAATTCCCTGCGGCGTCTGCGTATCGCTCATCTGTCGAAAAACAGAATCTGTTACTATTTCATATGGAAGTTTCTCCACCTGAGCCATCAGTTCTGCATCACCGCTGAGAGCTTCTGATACATACACCTTCGAAATCCAATCCCTAGGTGCTTCGCCGAACATTTTTCTTCCTTCTGCAACAAAAAGCCCTTGTTCTCTGCGGGCTTTTGTTTTCTGGTTCAGCTGTATGATATTTTTTACCTGTCCGTTATTTACACTGGTGATCATATCTTATCCTCAATTTTCCGAAACCTTATTCAGGTCACTGTTTGCTCCTGCTGCAACAACTGTGCAGTCTGCCGGAAACACTTCATCCGGCGCCACATTCATATTCATCTTATCGCCATGCTTCAGACCGATCAGATTGATGTTATACTTTTCCCTGACCTTCAGCTCCCGAAGTGTTTTTCCTATCCATTCCCGCGGAATCTTAAATTCTGCCATACTGAAATCAGAAGAAAGCTCAAACATATCGACAAATCCACTGGAGAGAAGATTTCTTGCAACTCTGATACCCATGGAATGTTCAGGATAAATCACCTTATCTGCCCCTATTTTCTCCAGTATCCTGCCATGAAGAGAATTCATTGCCTTCGCCATGACAAAAGGAACTCCAAGTTCTTTCACCTGCATCGTTGCTGTAATACTGGCCTCCATATTCTCGGCTACTGCGATGACCGCAACATCTACGTTCTGAACTCCAAACGATTCCAGAATTCCCGGATCACGCACATCTGCCTTGACAGCATAGGAAACTTTCTCTGCGATATCCTGCACATTATCATCTTTATCGTCAATGGCAAGTACATCGCAGTTCGCCTCTGCCAGAGTAAGGGCTACCGTCATCCCGAACTGCCCAAGACCGATCACTGCATAAGATTTGTTCTTCATTTTCTTCCTCATTTCTCTTTCTGAACATGTATTCGTTATCCTCTGCGAATATCCGCCTGACTGCCGAACCGTTACTATCCAATCATAATATCTTCTTCTGCCAGATGTGAATCTGCCGGCATTTTCTGTACACGTACAGTCACTGCAGTTCCCAGAGTCAGCGGACCGATTCTTCCCAGATACATAGTCAGGATCACGATCCATTTGCCTGCTGTATTCAGGCAGGGTGTCAGCCCTCTGCTAAGTCCTACCGTTGCAACCGCAGATGTAATTTCATAAACAACATCTTCTATAGGTGCTTCCGGCATGGCTGCACACAACAGCATACTCATGAGAATAAGTACTGTAAGTACCATACCTGTCACTACGATTGCAGAACGTATATAGCTGTCTCTGATTCTCCTGTGGTGTACTTCCACATCCCGTTTTCCCTGAAGATTGGATTTCAGACTCAGCAGAAGGACCGCAACTGTTGTTGTCTTAATTCCACCTGCTGTTCCCATAGGGGAACCGCCGATCAACATCAATACCAGGCACAGCATATAAGTTGCATTGGAAAATCTCTCCTGGCTTACAGTGAAAAATCCAGCTGTTCTTGTGGTAACTGACTGGAACAAAGATGCCATCCACTTCGTTCCCGGCGAATATGTCCCAATACTTTCCGGATTTCCATGATCAAACAGAAAGATCAGTACTGTACCGCCCACAACAAGTATCAGCGTCATCATCAACACGATCTTACTGTGAAGACGGAGATTTTTAAATATACGTCCCACAGGAAGTTTCCCTCTGATGACTCGTTTGATCTTATCCCAGATATCCCACCAGACCACAAATCCAAGTCCTGACATAATGATCAGTCCTACACTTGTAAAGTTTACGATCGGATCAGCAACATACTGAGCCAGGCTGTCCTCTCCCAGCAGATCAATACCAGCATTACAGAATGCAGATACTGCCGTAAAAACAGAGTATCCCAGACCTTTTGCCAGACCGAACTGCGGAATAAATCGAACTGCATAACACACTGCACCGATTCCTTCTGCTCCAAACACACAGATCAGAACTTTCTTCACCAGCCTGACCATCCCACCCATTCTATCCATATTATAGGACTCCTGGATAACACGCCGGTTCCTCAGCGATATTTTCTTTCTCAGACTTATAAAAATAATACTGCCCAGGGAAATCAGTCCCACACCTCCGATCTGGATCAGGACAAGAATAATAATCTTGCCTGCCAGAGTCCAGTGAGTTGCCGTAACAACTGTCACAAGCCCTGTTACACATATACTTGTGGTTGCGGTAAACATGGCATCTGTAAAAGATGTGTGGTATCCGGGTGCCGTACAAAACGGCAGCCACAGAAGTAATCCCCCTAAGATAATCACTCCCGCAAAACCGAGGGTAATTATCTGAGCAGTATTTAATTTATGCAGTCTGTTATATAACTGCATCTTTTTATTCATTTGTTATTTGTTGTTTTTATCATAGTTATGAGAAAGTGACTGGCATACTTCCCACTGATAGTCAGAGATACCCTTCTGCATAGCAAGTGCTTCATTGATATCGAAGTCTACGAATTCACCGTGACGATATCCGACAACGCGGCATGTCTTGCCTGCAATAAGAAGGTCTACAGCCAGAGCACCCATCATAGATGCATATACACGGTCTTTACATGTCGGGCTTCCACCACGCTGCATGTGTCCAAGGATTGTAGCACGTGTTTCGATACCTGTGGCAGCTTCGATACGTTTTGCCATTGCTTCAGAATGACCGATACCTTCTGCATTGATGATGATGTGATGCTTTTTGCCTTTCTTACGACTCTCGATAATGTTATTGATCAGCTTCTGCTCATCATAGTCATATTTTTCAGGAACCAGAACGTCCTCAGCACCGTTGGCAATACCGCACCACAGAGCAATATATCCTGCACCACGTCCCATAACCTCGATGATACTGCATCTCTCATGAGAAGTGGAAGTATCACGTACTTTATCAATTGCTTCCATTGCTGTGTTTACAGCTGTATCAAATCCGATGGTATATTCTGTACATGCAATGTCAAGGTCGATTGTTCCGGGAAGACCGATTGTATTGATTCCGAGATTCGCAAGCTTCTGAGCACCTGCGAAGGATCCGTCACCACCGATGACAACAAGTCCGTCAATTCCATGTTTTCTGCAGATCTCTGCTCCACGTTTCTGGCCTTCTTCTGTACGGAATTCTGCACAACGTGCTGTATAAAGGATTGTACCTCCACGTTCGATTGTATCAGATACATCTTTTGCGCTCATGTCAATAATCTCTTCGTTTAACAGACCATTATATCCTTTCAGAATACCTTTTACATTTAATCCATTGCTTAAACCTCTTCTGACAACTGCACGAATTGCAGCATTCATTCCAGGTGCGTCACCACCGCTGGTAAGGACACCAATGGTTTTTATCTTGTTTTCTGCCATCTTTTCTTCCTCCATCTTCTGAATCTATCTCATTTTTACTATACACATATTCGGGTATAGTTTAGCGCATTTCTATAAGTTTTTCAATCCTCTTTCTACAACTTTAACATTGGTTTTACCATATTTTTCGTACATATAGTTCAGCCATGAGTCCTGAATTTGTGCATGATATCCAACCGGAAGCTTCTTTATGGCCTTTACGTCTTTCAGGTAGATCACAACAGCACTGTCACCCGGTGAACGTCTGAGGTCTGCAAGCAGTTCCTGAGATTGCTGTGTGTAGCTTTCTTTATTGTCAAACTGTATCCAGATTTCCCTTGGCATATTGTCAAAGGGACGGATTTTTTCAAGGATCAGTTTACTAGCGCGATCGTCCTCTGCAGATACTCTGCCCTGAATAAATACTCTGCCTTCTTCATTCAGGAACTGCTGACTTTTCTCATAATCTCTGGGGAACACAACTACCTCCACTGTTCCTACCAGATCCTCCACTGTGAGGAATGCCATAACCTTATTATTCTTTGTATATTTGATGGTTTTATCCGTAATCATTCCACCGATAATTACTTTCTGACCATCCATGACTTTCGGAAGATTTGTTTCTTCATCCTGCTGAAAATCAGAGGTTTTCGCAGAAATGGTTTTCTCCATCATTCCCCGGTAATTTTCCAGAGGATGACCACTGAGGTAGATTCCCAGAACTTCCTTCTCATATCCCAGAAGTTCCTCTTTTCCGAATTCCTCCACATCGGGCATACGGATTTCAAATTCTTTCTTGTCCTCCTCGCTTACCAGATCAAAAAGGCTCATCTGGCCTGCCAGTGAATTCTTCTTATCCTGACTGATACTGTCTGAAATCTTCTGATAAACCAGCATTTTCTGGCGGCGGTTACCATCCAGGCAATCCAGTGCACCTGCTTTGATAAAGTTTTCTACTGCTCGCTTATTCATCTGCGGAGAGTTTCGTTCCATAAAATCCTTCAGGGAACGATATTGTCCGTTCTCTTCCCTCTCTCTTACCAGGCTTTCAATAACCGGACGTCCCACACTCTTTATAGCGGACAGACCATATCGGATCGCACCATTATCTACAGAGAATCCGTACATTCCACAGTTCACATCCGGCGGCAGGATCTTAATCCCCATCTGTCTGCAGACAAAATATATTCTGCAACCTTATTGGGAAAATCAATAACCGATGTCATTAATGCGGCCATAAATTCCACAGGATAGTAATATTTCAGATATGCAGTCTGATAGGAAACAACTGCATAGGCTGCTGCATGGGACTTATTAAAGGCATATTTGGCAAAATCAATCATTTCATCATAGATTTTATTTGCCGTTGCCTCATCAATTCCATTTGCAATACAGCCTGGAACTCCCTCTGCTTCATTTCCGTAAACAAAGTTCTGGCGCTCCTTTTCCATGACAGAGGCCTTCTTTTTGGACATTGCACGGCGCACCAGGTCGCTTCGGCCCAGAGTATAACCTGCCAGGTTACGAACGATCTGCATAACCTGTTCCTGATAGACAATACACCCATAAGTAGGCTTCAGGATTGGCTCCAGCTGAGGGCAGTCGTAACGGATGGTATCCGGACGGTTTTTGCCCCGGATATACTGAGGGATAAAATCCATGGGGCCCGGGCGGTAAAGAGAAATTCCTGCGATCACATCTTCCAGACTCTGAGGCTTCAGTTCCTTCATGAAATTTTTCATTCCCGCACTTTCAAGCTGAAATACACCATCAGAACGACCGGTGCCGAGGGAATCCAAAACCTTTTTATCATCATAATTAATCTTCTGCATGTCCAGAGTCACTCCTGCATCCTTCTGGATCAGCTTTACTGCATTCTGGATCACAGTCAGAGTACGAAGTCCCAGGAAGTCCATTTTTAAAAGTCCCAATTCTTCCAGTGTTGTCATGGTAAACTGAGTGACAATAGACCCGTCTGATGCTCTGGAAAGCGGTACATATTCTGATACGTCCTTCTGGCTGATAACAACACCTGCCGCATGCATGGAGGTATGTCTGGGAAGTCCCTCCAGACGTCTTGCCATATCGATCAGATAATGAATTTCATCCTGCTCTTCATATGCTTTTTTCAGCTCAGGGTTCATAGTAAGGGCTTTATCTATAGTAATATTTAATTCCTGCGGGATCATTTTCGCAATGGAATCCACCTGTGCATAAGGCATATCCAGTACACGGCCCACATCCCGGATCACACCACGGGCTGCCAGCGTACCAAAAGTAACGATCTGAACCACACAATCATCCCCATATTTACGGCGGACATATTCAATAACCTCCTGCCTTCTTTCGAAGCAGAAGTCAACGTCAATATCAGGCATAGATACTCGTTCCGGATTCAGAAATCGCTCAAAGAGCAGATCATAGCGAATAGGATCAAGCTGTGTGATGCCCAAGGTATAAGCAACCAGACTTCCCGCTGCAGAGCCACGTCCCGGTCCTACCATAATGTCATGATCGCGGGCATATTTAATAAAATCCCATACTATAAGGAAGTAATCCACGTAGCCCATATTTTTTATAGTAGATAATTCGTAATTCAGACGAGCTTTTAATTCCTCTGTAACCGGCTGATAACGTTCCTCCAGTCCCTCGAAGCATAGCTTGTTCAGATATTCCCAGGATGTAAGACCATCCGGCACATCGAATCTTGGAAGCTTGGTCACGCCAAATTCAATCTCAACATGACATCTCTGTGCAATCTTATGAGTATTCTCCAGGGCCTCCAAAGCATATGGGAAAAGTTCTGCCATTTCTTCCGGGGATTTCACATAATACTGGCCGCCCTCATAACGCATTCTGTCCTCGTCTGCCAGTTTCTTGTTTGTCTGCAGACAGAGAAGAATATCATGAGGATCAGCATCCTCCGCCCTTGTATAATGCACATCATTGGTTGCCACAAGGTCAATCCCTGTTTCTTCGTGCATACGGAGAAGCTCCTGATTTACCAGTCTCTGCGCAGGGATTCCATGATCCTGTAATTCCAGGAAGAAATTCCCTTTGCCAAAAATATCCTGATAACGAAGAGCTGCTGCCTTTGCATCTTCGTACATTCCTCTCTGAAGATACCTGGCCACTTCACCTGCAAGGCAGGCACTTAAGGCAATAATCCCTTCATGGTACTCTTTTAATACCGCAAGATCTACTCGCGGTTTATAATAGAATCCTTCTGTAAAACCCTTGGACACAATTTTCATCAGATTTGCATAACCCTGATTATTCTCTGCCAGAAGAACCAGGTGGTAATATCTGTCTTCGCCGCTTCCTGCTTCACGGTCAAATCGGGAGCCGGGGGCTACATAAACCTCACATCCCAGAATCGGATTGATTCCCTCGGCTCTTGCTGCACGATAAAAATCAATCACACCATACATAACTCCATGATCTGTGATCGCCGCACTGTCCATGCCAAGTTCTTTGACACGGGCTACATATTCTTTTATCTTATTGGAACCATCCAGCAGACTGTATTCTGTATGGACGTGAAGATGTGTAAACTCCAACTCTATTTCTCTCCTGTTCTAATATCTGCAATTTTATCGCAGCATATTTTTATAAATTTAACTGAATCAGGTAAGTCCCGTGCTTCAATTGCGAAAAGCAATAATCATTGGGTGGGGACTTGCTTGTCTGTTACTATTTCGCGTAGATTCTCTTGTCCTTAATCTCTACTTTGCCTTCCTTCATCAGATGACCAATAGCACGTTTAAACGCTCCCTTACTCAGGCCGAATTCTCTCTGGATTACTTCCGGTGATGCCTTGTCATCAAATGGAAGAACACCTGCAAACTCATTGATCACTTCAAGGACATTCTCCGCATCCTCATTGATCTGCAGGTATGCCTTCTGGCGGTCTGTGACATTCATTTTTCCGTCTTCTTTTACTTCGCTGACACGCAGCTCCAGAATCTTGCCCGGACGGTATTTTCCCTTGGCTTCTCTTGCAGGGATCAGTGCAGAATATTTATCATCAACTGCCACAAATACACCGAATCTGTCGCTGATCTCATAAACACGACCTTTCACCATATCTCCCACTACATAAGGAGTTCTGGTGGAAAGATAATGATAAACCTTCATAGTTGCGCAGAGACGACTGCTCTTGTCAATATAGAGTGCTACCAGCACATCTTCTCCCTCTCTTACTTTCAGAGTCTGCTCATGATATGGAAGCAGAAGGTCTTTCTCCAGTCCCCAGTCAAGGAATGCACCAATCCTTGTTACCTGAGAGACTTTCAGAACTGCTGTCTGACCTACCTGAAGCTTCGGTTCTTTTGTTGTTGCAATAAGACGATCCTGAGAATCCTTGTAGATAAATGCTTCAATGCTGTCGCCTTCCTTTGTTCCTTCCGGAACCTGTCTGGACGGAAGAAGAACACGGTTCTTTGCATCTGCCTGCATATCCTCACCCAGATATACACCAAAATCTACGGACTTCACTACTGTTAATTTCTGTTTTTTTCCTAACTCTATCATATATCTCCTACTTCTGATTTGTGATTGAGTATACTTTTAAAAAATTCAAAATTTTAAAAATTTAAAAACCCAACACACCAATAAAACACTTAATAAAACGGAATTCATAAATAAAAAACAGCAAATATCGAACAGTATCGCACCCCGGACAGCCAATTAAGGGAAAGCGAAGGAGGGTTTATTTAAAAAAAACAGCAAAACAGCCCGGGGTTCAACGGTCGGTTAAAACAGAAACCAGAACAAACAAACCTTATATTCAGTCCGATACAAGTAAACACATCCGGCCGACGCCATCGAAAAGGCACATTTAAAGCCCTGACGGCTTACAGTTTGGCTACAAAAAGCCTATTTGCGCGCACAATTAAATTTCATACCTTTGCAACGGTAAGAAAGTCTTTTCCTTATGCAAAAAACAATTCTACTCACTATTCTCGCGCTATGCTTCAGCGCGCTGTCTTTTGCAACCCCGTCAAGGGGGG
>ENA-OQDW01000146-OQDW01000146.1-human-gut-metagenome-genome-assembly--contig:-NODE-146-length-28125-cov-4.781163_pt1 | contig 28125 bp, 26 predicted proteins | sample MGYA00242784_ERZ504613 | MGnify/ENA primary metagenome ERZ504613 (study PRJEB26092, sample SAMD00036330) | human gut metagenome | host: Homo sapiens | study: EMG produced TPA metagenomics assembly of...
GGTTTCCATTTATACCGAAAACGTCATAAAAAGATTTTACGAAAAACCCCTCCACCGCCTAACGGCGGTCCCCCTCCCCTTTCAGGGGAGGCTATCATGAAAATTGATTTCCGTGCTGCGTGCAGATTTCCCCTTGACAAAACCATGAAAATTGTTTATAATACTAATATCGAAAGCCCGCGAAAAATATGAATTTCTGCAAAGACAAACAAAGGAGCATTATGCATCATGCGAGTAAAAGATGCCGTTGCCGCCTGCCTGACCGAAGCAAGCGGACAATATCTCTCCGGTGAAACGCTGGCACAAAAGCTGGGCGTGAGCCGAAACGCTGTCTGGAAAGCCGTCCGCCTGTTGCAGGACGAGGGCTTTCCCATTGAAGCCAAGAAAAAGACCGGCTACCGGCTGGCACAGGGCGTGGATCTGCTGACAGAAGAATCCGTCCGCCCGTATCTGCACAGCCGGATTCTGGGACACCCTTTATACGTCTATTCGGAACTGGGCTCCACCAACAACACCTGCAAAACGCTGGTGCGGGATCATGCCAGACACGGCACAGTGGTGGCGGCAAACTGCCAGACTGCCGGAAAAGGCAGACAAGGACGCACTTTTGTATCCCCTGCCGGTTCGGGGCTGTATTTTTCCATGATCCTGTCCGAGGCGGTTTCCCTACAGGACGCACCGCTGCTGACTGCCTGTGCTGCTGTCGCCGCCGCCAGAGCCATTGACGCTTTATACGGCACGCAAATGCAGATCAAGTGGGTGAACGATCTCTATCTGGACGGAAAGAAATGCTGCGGCATTCTCACCGAGGGCGGTGTCAGTCTGGAATCCGGCAAGCTGGAACATGCCATCATCGGCATCGGCATCAACGTCCGGAACACCAGCATTGCCATGCCGGAGGAACTGCGGCACACGGTCACTTCGCTGGAAGAAGCCCGTCCGGACATTCACGTCTGCCGTGCACAGCTGCTGGCAACTGTGCTCTATGAAATGGAGCAGGTGCTGCGGGAACTGCCCCAGCGGCGGTTTCTGGCGGAATACCGCAGCCGTTCCTGCCTCATCGGAAAGACCGTGGAACTGACAAAAGATGACGGTACTGTCAAAAAAGTGGCTGTACTGGAGATTGCCGACGACTGCGGTCTGGTCGTGCGGGACAGCTTCGGCAACGTGGAAACCCTCCACGCCGGAGAAGTGCACATCGGTGCAAAGGGATTACAGGGATAATCGGAGCATAATTTGCTCTAAGAGCTTGTGTGCATAGGCATCTGCCTGCTTCTTTTCGGCAATTGCTGCATACTGCGTTAAAAATTCTTGCCAGACACCAAGTATGCCTGCGAATTTTTGCCTTGTCTGCAACAAAATTTGCTCGAAAATCCGCACGCATTTCCTATGAACACAAGCTCTAAAAAATATACAGGAGGATTTACAACATGCAGTATCAAATTCAGGGACAGCCCTATCCGGTGGTCGTTCTGACCGTAGAACCGGAAGAAACCGTTTTATGCCAGAAAGGGGCTATGGCATGGATGACCCCCAACATGGAGATGCAGACCAAGGGCGGCGGACTGGGCAAGATGTTCAGCCGTGCGTTCACCGGTGAATCCATGTTCCAGAACCACTATACCGCCAAGGGCGGACAGGGCATGATCGCCTTTGCTTCCGCAGTGCCGGGCGAGATCATGCCGGTGCAGATCTCGCCGGAACGTTCCATTGTGGCACAAAAGTCTGCCTTTCTGGCTTCGGAAGCTGGTGTCAACTTCGAACTGTTCTTCCAGAAAAAGCTGGCAGGCGGCTTCTTCGGCGGCGAGGGCTTCATCATGCAGAAATTCTCCGGAAACGGCATGCTGTTTCTGGAAGTAGACGGCAGCATGGTCGCATATGACCTGGCTCCGGGGCAGTCCATGATGGTGGACACCGGCAATCTGGCTGCCATGGAAGCAACCTGCACGATCGACGTGGAAATGGTCAAAGGTGTAGGCAACATGTTGCTCGGCGGCGAGGGACTGTTCAACACCAAGGTCACCGGTCCGGGACGCATCTGGCTCCAGACCTTGCCGCTGTCCGGTATGGCAGGGGCATTGGCAAAGGTGATGCCGTCCAGTAAATAAGAACCTGTTTCGGATTTTCAAAAACAAAACACCGCACAAAGCGTTTTCAACATGCTCTGTGCGGTGTTTTTCTTATGCGGTATTGCCCAAGATCTGCCGCAGCCGGCAGAGATCCAGACCGTTTACAGTGCCGTCTGCATAAAGGTCAGCCTGTACTGCCTGTTCCTTTGACAGCGGCTCTGCATGGAGCAGATACCGCAGCAGCAATACCATGTCCTGCATATTCACACTGCCGTCCAGATTCACATCACCCCACAGCGTATCTGCACCAGTATCCGGCACCTGCCACTGGTCGGCGTACACGATCAGACACAACATCTTAATCGTATCCCCGAAGTAGGTATCGTCCCCGTAGTTCACCACGCAGTCCCGCAGTTCCTCTGTCCATGTGCTGTCATCGCTGTACTTTGCAGCAACCAGAAACGGTGCTGTGAAACATAAGTCATCGTAATCTGCGGTGGGCTTGCCGTCCAGCGTGTAGCCTGCCCTGATCTCCCAAGGGTCACCGCCGGTCTGCTTCCGGATAAACTGATTCAGGGCATCGATGCACTTTCGTGCGGCAGGGTTGTTCTCCGCGTCCATGCCCACACGCCACGGCACACGACAGCTGTTATAGCCATACTGCCCGTCTGTCACATCCTCCAGATAATTTTCCGGTGCCGGCTGGTAGCCGCCGCTGCCGTCGGGGATCAGAAAATCCGGCAGCAGTCCAGTGCCATAGGTATCCACCATGTCTGTGACAATGGCATTGGTGCGGTCATAGACTTTTGTCCAGCGTTCATCGCCGGTGACTTTCGCAAACACCGGCAGATACTGCAAGATAAAATCAGAAGCCCGTGTGGCTCCGTCGTATTTGCTGCCGGAACTGCCATAAGTCCAGTCCCCCAGACTGAGCGTCCATGCGGTCTGGTCAACTTCATAGGTCATGATGTCCTCCAGAACCGCTTTCCCCATTGCCCCATAGTCGAAGCTGCCGGAGCTGCCCCAGACTTTGTCCGCCAGAAGCAGGGCATAGGCAATGTCCATGTCCCCGTCTGTGGCAGAGTCTGCCCCGTCAGTTTCCGTCAAGGCACTGCCAGTATCGCTCTGCTGCCACGCCATCAGATGTGAACCGATCTGGCTGGGGTGTGCCAGATAGTAACGCACCATGCCGTCAAACAAGTCCTTGGCTTCGCTGTCGTAGTCCGCCATAGAAACGGCGATCAGCATGCCATAGCCGTGTGCTTCGGAAACTGTGACCGGCACAGGGTCGCCGCCGGTATAAGTGTCCTCGCTGTAGTACACATAATAGCGGATCTCGTCAGCCGTATAGAGATCTTGCCGGACATAGCGAGTTTTCCAGTTCTGGTAAAATGCAGTCATATCTGTCACAGGGCTGTCAGATGCGGCAGCGGCAAAGAACGGCGGCGTGCCTGTCAGTGCCAGCACCGCGGAAAGCAGCACGGCACTGTATTTTTTTATCTTTTTCATAGCAATATTCTCCTGTTTTCGACAAAATGCCACGGCTCTCATGCCCCATTTCAAGTGTAAAAAGGGCAATGCTCCAGCGGCAAACAGTAGCCTGTTTCTCCTCTGGGAATGCCTTGTTTGGGAAGAAGCATGGCGTGGAACGGCAGATATACATTCGCAGGGACACAGCATGCCATGCCCCAGCGAATCAATGATGTGTTTTCTTTTTTGTTATGGTAAATACTTTAGGCAATACCGCACAAAGAGCGTCTGGCGACTTTGCACGCCATCTGCTTACAAAGTCTAAAAAGCAAGGAAACTGCGACACTTTTCAGAAAGCCAGCTTCTCACAATTGCAGTGGGATTCCGCTCAGTGGCGTTTCTGCACACGCCTGTTCTGCGGCTTCCAGTGATGCATATCCGTATGCTCTGACGGTTTCCGCCATGGTCATGCACGCCAGATTTTTTCCCGCCTGATACAGCGACACCACCCAGCGGCCATAGCCATAGAGCACTTCAAAAGGATACACCGAAAGTTCCCCGCGAAGATAGGTTTCGTAGGAAGTCTGTGCCGTGGAATCCTCCGCTGTATGAATCGCACGGGCACGGCTGCCCAGATGCGGATACTTTGCCGTGAATTCCTCCATCCACGGAATCTGAATGGCAATGACTGCCTCCCGCAGCTGCACAAATTCCGGCGACAGTTCCGGCAGCTGGTCGGCAAAGCCGGCGTACAGCTGAGGGTCTGTGCTCTCCATCATGCGGGCGTACTTTTCCATAATGGGATTCCGCCCCGCCTGTACTGCCGCGGTAAACGCCGCCAGCCACTGTTCCAGCAGCTCCTCCTCCCACGGCAGATACTGGCTCCGCCGCATGATCGAAAAGGTTTCCCAGTCGTCCTGACAGGCTGCCCTGCCGCCGATGCCCTGCACTTTATCGAACGTGCGGAATTCCAGTTCCGCCAGCTGTTCCACCGTGGCACGGTGCTTTTCCAGAGCCGCCGCCTGTGCCGCCAGCGTCTTGGCAGTATCCGCCAAAAACGGAGCCTGTGCCGTGGTTTTTTCGGTTTTGTCCATTGCTGTGCACTCCTTTCCGATTGCCGCACAAATGCTCTCGATCTGTCCGCTGCCGTCCTGCTCCGGCGGCAAAAGCAGCAGGTTTCGCAGGGATTCCGCCAGTGCTCCGAAGCCCTCCAGTTCCGCGGTGCTCCGCAGAAGCCACTTCTCATAGGGAGCGTACTGGTTCCGGAGCAGATGACACGCTTCCATGGCATTTTTGCAGAATTCTGTCAAATACAGCTGTGCCGTGGCGTAGTCGCCCCGCTGCCGCATGCGGGGATAGTTGTACTGTCCGCACTGTGCCATGCGTCCCAGTGCCTGTGCCAGCCGCCGCAGCCGCACTTCCTCCGGATAGCCCAGCGACAGCTTTCGCCGCACCGCCGTGAAGCTGCCGGAGTCGTCCCGAAAAACTGCCCCACTGCACGCCGCCGCCAGCATGCCGGATTCGATTTCCAGCCACTGGGCTTCTGTTTCCGGCACGCCGTCTGTTCCCAGCAGCCGCCGGAAAAAGGCACTCTGCCGGCACACGCCCACTCTGCCGTCTGCCTCCGGCATGGCAACACGGGACACGCCGCAGTAGCTTTTCGGCAAAACGGCATAAGCGTTCCGCAGCTGCTGCACTGTTTCTTCCGGCAGATCGTCCGGCACCCAGATGCAGAAACCGGCTCCGAAATCGTGGTCGCGGGACAGGGCATCATCATAGCCCAGACACTCCGAACCCTCCCCCGCAAGACCGATCGCCAGCCGCGGCAAGACCGCCCCGAAGTTCCGTTCCAGCATCAGTTTTCCGAAAGCAATATAGTACCGTTCACAGAGCCTCAATCCTCGCTCTTCCGGACGGCCGCCGCCCAATCGGGCATAAGTCTGCTTCAGATTTTCCGACACGATCTCGTAGAAATTGTTCCGCCCCATGTGCAGCTCGATCTCCGGCAGGGCTTTTTCGTAGGCATCGGCAGCCCTGGCGTATTCCCCCAGCTGATAGTACGCGTCCCCGAAACCGGCATACACGGCACTGGCGTGAAAATCCGAGGGCGTTTTGCCGATCAGAATCTTTTCCGCCTGCTGCAAATAGCAAAGTGCTTCTGCCGTCCGGTGAAGCCGGAGCAGAGAAACCGCCAGATTTGCGGCAGAAATGCCGGTACGGGTGGGATCAGAGTCATGCTGTACCAGTTCCAGAGCCTGTTTCAGGCAGGTGCAAGCCTGCTCCCACTGCTCTGTTTCCTGATAGAGGAGAGCCAGATTATTCCAAAGGCTTGCCACACGCCCGTCGTCCGGCGGCAGCAGGCGGGCATAGAGGGACTGCACAGTTTCGTAGGCGGCAAAAGCGTCCTCATAGTTTCCGGCAGCCCGATAGGCATTGGCACAGTTGAGCAAGGTCGTGGCGTAGGAAATGGTATCGGTTTCACCGGTCTGTTCGAACAGTGCCCGTGCCGCGGCAGCAGTTTCCAGAGCCGCGGGAAACTTCCCGCAGTCCCGATAGAAGCCGATCTGTTCGTTCCGCAGCAGCTTTTCGCTGTCGGTGTCTGCCTCCGCCTGTGCCTGTGCAACGGCTTGGGTGAGCAGGGTTTCTGCTTCGTCCAGCCGGCACTGGTGCAGCAGGTCGTCCAGACGGGAGAGAGTTTGCTGTATCTGCATAGAGTTACGCTTCTTCCGGCAGCGTGGTGAAGAAATGCTGTGCCAGATAGAATGTAGCACCGGTGGACAGTTCGGTGAAGCCGGTCTTTTCTGCCGGCATATCCAGATTCGGTGCATCGATCATTGCGGTCATCGGCTCCGGACAGAAGTAGTGCTTCTCGCCGCGGTCGTTCCACAAGATCCAGAAGTGATAGCCGTCGGAAACCTCATAGCCGATACCCTTGCCGCTGGCGGTGTCGGTCATCAGCACTCCGCGGAACGGCTTGCCCCGATAGGTCAGCTTGCCGGCGGTGTACATGTCGTTGTCCACGATCCGCTTTACCGGACAGGTGGTGCCGTTCAGGTATGCCTTATCGTAGTCGTTCAGCGGCAGGATCTCTCCGGTAGGCAGGCAGCGTTCGTTCAGTGTCCACTTTTCCACTACCGGCACTTGCAGGCGAATGTCTTCTTCTCTGGCTCCGTCTACAAAGGGGGCAGAAATGGTGGTGTGGGTTGCTACAGAAACCGGCAGCTTCTTCGGGGACTGGTTGGTAATGGAGAACTTGTACTCCAGACCGTATTCGCTCAACACGAAGAAAAAGTCCGCTGTGAACCGCAGGGGCATGTACTGGAAGAACGGATCCTCCTCGTTGTATACATAAGAAGTCCGCAGCCATGCACCTTCCTCATTGGCGGAATATGCCACAATGTTGTGCTCCCGCTTATGAAGGAAACCGTGGATATGGTTGTGGAACGGAGCCGCTTCGTTTACCGGCAGCTGATAGGTCGCATCAGAGGTTTTCAGCACGCCGTCTGCAAAACGATTCGGCAGGTATAAGGTCGGCAGACCCCAGACTTCCGCAGACTGCTTGATGTCCTCCGGTGTATTGTTCTCGTCCCAGCGGAAAAATTCCACGCCGTTGGCATCGTCGTGAAGCCGCAGCACGTTCGAACCGATTCCCGGTGCGATCAGTGCGGTATAGCCGCCGGCACAAAGCTGAATGCATTCCATACCCTTCCAGTTGATTTTTGTTGCTGTGTTCTTCATAATATGTTCCTTTCCGGAATTCCCGTTCACCGGAGAATCCCAGCGATATTTTGGGCATTCTGACGAACTGTGCAGTCCGTAACGCCTATATGTTTGTTATTATAGCATATTTTTCTCGTTTTGTCTATAGAAGCAGGGAAAAATATTGGGATTTTCCAAGCACGGAAATCAATTTTCATAATAGCCTCCCTGAAAGGGGAGGGGGACCGCCGTTAGGCGGTGGAGAGGTTTTTTGTAAAATCTTTTTATAACGTTTTCGATATAAGTGGAAACCCCTCAGTCAGTGCTACGCACTGCCAGCTCCCCTTTCAGGGGAGCCTTACTTATCAAGCTTCACAATTTTGCACAATTTAAATCAACATATTTTTGAAAATTGATTTCCGTGTTTTCCAAGCACTCGCTCTTGACAAATCTGCCGCAGTGTATCAAACAGCAATGCAAAACAAAAAGCACATTGCCCTCGGAACCGCTCCGTTGGCAATGTGCTTTTTCTGTTTCTATCTATAAGGCAATACTGCACAAAGATTGTGCGGTATTGCCCTAAGCTTATTTGTCCCCGTCAATATACTTCCAGCAGCCCTTGAGATAGACCAGACCGGAGATAATGGTGAGGGCGGTGGAGATCCAGATCAGTGCTCCCAGAATCCACGTTTTCACGAAGTCCGGCACTGCCAGACCGAAGTCATACGCCAGCGACAGGTACGCCATAACGCCTACAATGGTCACCATGGTGAATGCGGTCTTCAGCTTGCCCCAGATGCCTGCGGCAATGACAACGCCTTCTTCCGCAGCCAGCAGCCGCAGACCGGAAACCATGAATTCCCGTGCAATGATGATGACCAGCGGAATTGCCGACATGCGGAATTCTTTCAGTTCCACAAACACCGTCAGGGCAGTGATGACCAGCACCTTATCCGCCAGCGGGTCGAGGAACTTTCCGAAGTTGGTCACCAGCTCTGGCACGGGCAATCTTACCGTCCAGCATATCCGTCAGCGAAGCCGCCGCGAAAATGACCAGTGCCCACAGAAAATGCAGCGGGATCGCGTCCACATACATCATCACCAGAAAAAATGGGATCAGGATCACACGCAGCAGCGTCAGTTTATTCGGCAGGTTCATCGGTTACCTCCTCCGCCAACAGGTCGTAGTCCATAGTGTCGAAAACTTCTACCGTGATGTACTGTCCCAGACGCAGACGGCTGCTGCTCTTGATGAACACCTTGCCGTCAATATCCGGTGCATCGGCAGCAGTTCTGCCGAAGTAACAGCCGGCGTACTTGTCATAGCCCTCAACCACCGCAGTCATTCGCTTGCCCAGCTTTGCCGCATTCTTGGCAGCACTGACTTCCGCCTGCTGCTCCATGAGAATATCGGCACGGTGGGCACGGACATCTTCGTCCACCTGATCTTCAAATTCGGCAGCCTTGGTGCCCTCCTCCTCGGAGTAGGCGAAGCAGCCCAGATGATCGAACTGCATATCCTGCACGAAGTCGCCCAGCCGGTTGAACTGCTCCTTGGTTTCTCCGGGGAAGCCGGTGATAAGCGTGGTACGCAGGGTGATCTCCGGCACTCGTTCCCGAATGTGGGTGATAAGGTTCCGCAGAGTTTCCTCGTTGCCGGGGCGGTGCATTCTCCGCAGGATCTCCTCATCGCAGTGCTGGATCGGCAGATCCAGATAGGGCACCATATGGGGCTCCTCTGCCATCACGTCCAGCAGTTCCTCGGTGATGCGTTCCGGATAGCAGTACAGCACCCGCACCCAGCGGATCCCGTCAATGTGGCACAGTTCCCGCAGCAGTTCCGGCAGTCTGGACTTGCCGTACAGATCGGCACCGTATCGGGTGGTGTCCTGTGCAATGACGATCAGTTCCGTCACATGGTGTTCTGCCAGCCAGCGTGCCTCGTCCAGCACGTCCTCCATGGGTACGCTGCGGTACGGTCCGCGAATGGCAGGAATGGCACAATAGGTACAGTTGTTGGAACAGCCCTCGGCAATTTTCAGGTATGCGAAAAAGGGCAGGGTGGTAATGATCCGGTCGCCCTTCAGTTCGGCATCGCTCTTTTTGCCGAACTGCACGACACGCTCTCCGGCCAGCACGTGGTCGAGAATGTCCACGATGTCCCGATTGTTGCCGATACCAATAACGGCATCTGCCTCGGTGAACAGTTCCGCCGCTTCTTCCTGATAGCGTTCTGTCAGGCAGCCGGTCAGAATGATCTTTTTCAGGGTGCCGTCCTTTTTCAGGGCACCCAGTTCCAGAATGGTTTCGATCGCTTCTTCTTTGGCGGACTGGATAAATCCGCAGGTGTTTACGATTGCAACGTCAGCTTCACCGGGTTCTGTCACAAGCTGATAGCCGTGGGCACGCAGCTTTGCCAGCATACGCTCCGAATCGACCAGATTCTTGGAACATCCCAGAGAAACCATGCCTACACGAATTGGCATATTTTTTCCTCCATATGATCGTTGTGATATGATATTACAGCGGACAAGCCGCCTGTTCCCTCTCCGAGGAATTTTTCCTTTCAAACAGCCTCCCTGAAAGGGGAAGCAAATTATCACTGCCCCGCAGCAGCCACAGTTTCCGTGGTGGTTTCCGTTTCCGGAGCCGGTGTGGTCTGCGGTTCTGGTACGTCCGGATCCGGCGGCAGCTTATAGTTGGGGTTGGCGGGGTGCATGTTGAAAACGATCATGCCGTTCTCCATTTCCACGCCCCGATAATACGTCAGCTCACTAAGGGTCACCAGCTGATAGCCCTGCTGCACCAGCGACGGCACGATCTGTGCCACTGCCGCAGCCGTTTCCCCGTAGATGTCGTGCATCAGCACCACATCACCGTCCTCGATGTTGTTCAGGGTTGCACTGACAGTGCTGGCAGTGTTCCTCGTTTTCCAGTCTTTGGTGTCCACCGACCAGAACGCCAGTGGTTTCCCCACGTGGCGGCGAACGTCATCGTTGAAGTCCCCGTAGGGCGGACGGAGAAAATAGGGATACCGTCCGATCGCCTGCAAGATGTGGTCATCTGCCTGCTGGATCTCCTGCTGGAACGTGTTCGCATCTGCCTTGACCAGATCGGCATGGTTTTCCGTATGGCTGCCGATCTCACAGCCCAGCCCCACGGCACGCTGCATCACAGCACTGGTTTCATCGTTGATGTTCTGTCCCACCACAAAAAAGCTGGCGTGTGCCTGATAGGCTTCCAGCGTGTCCAGAATGCTGTTGGTATACTGCCCCGGACCGTCGTCAAAGGTCAGTGCCACCATAGGCTTTGAGGGGTCGATATTGGCGTTCTCATCGATAAACGGCTGGCAGAGCCCTGCCGCAGTAGTCGTCGTCACTGTAGTAGTCACGGTAGTCGTTGTGGTTTCGGTTGTCGCTGCCGTTGTGGCTTCGGCTGTGGTGGAAACTTCCGCCGCCGAAGCTGCCGCCATAACAGCTTCCTGTGTCTGTTTGCCGTCGGAACGCACTGCATCGATTTTGGTGCAGGCTCCACCCAGCAGCAGCAACGCTGCCAGCACGGCACATTTCGCGATCCTTCTTTCTGTCTGCATAATGCCCCTCCAAATCTCCTGCTTGAGATCCTTTTCTATGAAAGCACTGCACACAAGCCCTGTGCAGTGTTTCCCTTATTCCACATTTTCCATTTCTTCCAAAAATGCCTGCACCGCGGCGTTGATCTCGCCGAAGCGATACCCCTGCCGTACCAGTGCAGCTTTCCCCTTTTCGATCGTCCGGCGGTCGTCGGGATCCAGAAAATACTTCCGGTACTTCCCCGCCACCAGTTCCTCCAATATTCCCCCTGTCACCTCGTCCTCATAGGGCTCCAGTGCCTCGGTGATGTGTTCGTCCAGCAGTCCCCGCCGGTACATCTCCTGCCGTGCCCGCCGCAGCCCGAAGTGTTTCACTTCCACATAGTGATGTGCCAGCTGTTCCGCATAGGCTCGGTCATTGATCTGCCCGAACTTCGCCAGCCGGTCTACTGTGGCATAGCAGACGGACTGGGGATATTTCGGCTCCAGCTTCCGGAACATTTCCTGATAGCTGTAGCCCCGCCGGTCCAGCAGAAAGCAGGCGTACTGGTACGCCTTGCGGGCGAGTTCCGTAGTCTGCACCTGCTCCCACTGCTGCGGTGTCAGCGTCATGCCCTTTTGCAGACCGCACCGCTGTACCACAGAAACGTGGAGAAAATACAGTTCGCCGGAGTCGTCCAGCTCGAGTTTCCAGGTGTTGCCCTTATGGGCAGCCAGTGTGGTAATGGTCATGCTGTGCCGTCACCTTACGCCGGATCGAATTCTTCGAAGTCGTCCTCTGCACTGATCTCCAGACTTTCGCCGTCCTCCAGCGAGTTGAACTCGCCCTCGGCTTCCAGCACTTCGCCGCCGTCCTCCGGTGCCTCGGTGCCCTCTCCGGCAGCCTTTGCCGCAGCTTCTTCCAGCTTGGACTTCTTCTTTTTCTTCTTGGTCGATGCCATGAGTTCGTCCTTGTGTTCCAGGATCTGGGCTTCAATCTCCTTCATCAGTTCGGGGTTGTCCTCCAGTGTTTTCTTGGCGTTTTCCCGTCCCTGTCCCAGCTTCTGATCCTGATAGCTGAACCACGCACCGCCCTTTTTGACGATGCCCAGTTCCACAGCCACGTCGATGACCTCGCCGGTACGGGAGATGCCCTGTCCGTAGAGAATATCGAACTCGGCTTCGCGGAACGGCGGAGCAACCTTATTCTTGTTGATCTTCACCTTGGTGCGGTTGCCGATCTGGCTGCTGCCGTCTTTAATGGGTTCGCCGCGGCGGACTTCCATGCGGACAGAAGCGTAGAATTTCAGGGCACGGCCACCGGGAGTGGTTTCCGGATTGCCGTACATCACGCCGATCTTTTCCCGCACCTGATTGATGAAGATCGCCACGCACTTGGACTTGGAGATCACGGCGGTCAGCTTCCGCATTGCCTGGGACATCAGACGTGCCAGCTGTCCCACGTGGCTGTCACCCATTTCGCCGTCGATCTCCGCCTTGGTGGTGAGGGCTGCCACAGAGTCCACGACCAGCACGTCGATGGCTCCGGAGCGTACCAGTGCTTCGGCAATTTCCAGAGCCTGTTCACCGCTGTCCGGCTGGGAAACCAGCAGGTTGTCGATGTTCACGCCCAGTGCTTCGGCATAGGTGGGATCAAGGGCGTGTTCCACGTCGATAAACGCCACTTCGCCGCCCATTTTCTGTGCCTCTGCGATAATGTGCAGGGCAACAGTGGTCTTACCGGAGCTTTCCGGTCCGTACAGTTCCACGATACGGCCGCGGGGTACGCCGCCGATGCCCAGAGCCATGTCCAGCATCATAGAGCCGGTGGGAATGGCTTCCACATTCAGGTTCGCCTTGTTCTCCCCCAGCCGCATGATCGCACCGGTACCGTATACTTTTGTGATATGTGCAATGGCACTCTGGAGTGCCTTTTTCTTTTCTTCCTCGGTGGTAGGAATATCCAGTACCACCTTTTTCTTCAGATCTGCTTTTGCCATAAATTATCGTCCTTTATCTGGTATAGCGAATGAATTCGCTCCTTACGGTCAATCGTGTTACCAATTGCCCCGCTGCATATCCCGAAATTCCTACCGCTGTCCCAGCACAACGCGTCCGATGCCTGTGAGGTCGGGGACGGTGTGTACCTGGCATAGCCGTTTTCCTGTAGGATCGCTTCCACGTCCGGTGCCTGTCCTGCTCCCACCTCATACACCAGCCAGCCAGCCGGCTGAAGTGCCGGTTTCCACAGGGGAGTCAGCTTTCGGTAGAAGTCCAGCCCGTCGGTGCCGCCGAACAGGGCGGTTTCCGGTTCACGGGCGACTTCCGGCTGAAGCTGCTCCATATCTGCTGCGGTGAGATAGGGCGGGTTGCAGGTGATGATGTGGAACTGCCGGTGCAGCAGTTCCGCCGGCGGGTGCAGCACGTCCCCGGCGATACATTCCAGCTGGGGAGCGTGGCGTTTCAGGTTCTGCCGGAGATAGCCATTGCTTCCGGCGAAGTTCCAGCACGGCACCGGTGACACCGGACAGGTGCACCGACAGTGCCGACGGGATACAGCCGGAGCCGCTGCAAAGATCCAGCAAACAGGTGGACGGCTCATTCTTTCGCAGTTCCAGCACCGCTTCCACCAATGTTTCGGTATCCTGCCGCGGGATCAGCACACCCTCTCCCACCTGAAACTCCAGCCCGAAGAATTCCCATGTGCCGCAGAGATACTGTAACGGTTCATGGGCACAGCGGCGTGCGGTCAGTTCCGCCAGACGCTGCTGCTGGGCTTCGGTCAGGGGCTGCTGCGGGAGAGGTGCCCCATAGGGCAGTTCCAGCACGGTTTCCAGCAGAATGCGGCTCTCGAACTGCACCGAATCCAGTCCCGCTTCTGCCAGTTTCTGCTGCACCGCCTGCATGGCGGCACGGGGCGTATTTACCACTTGTCGTCCTCCATATCCTCCGGAATGCAGGGCTTCAGTGCAGCAATGGCACACTCGATCTGTGATGCGTCCGGTTCCCGCGTGGTGATCCGCTGGATCTGCAGACCGGGCCACGACAGGGCACGGGTCAGCCAGTTGTTGCTTCTGCCGGCGATACGGATAAACTCATAGGAGATCCCGACCACCACCGGCAGCAGCAGAATGCTGATGATCACACGGGGCAGCACCTGATAAACGGGCACGATGCACATCACCAGAATGCTGATGATCAGGGTGATGAAAATAAAACTGGTTCCGCAGCGAGGGTGGAAACGAGTGTGCTTTTTGACGTTCTCCACGGTCAGTTCCTCGCCCGCTTCATAGCAGGCAATGGTCTTGTGTTCTGCCCCGTGGTATTCATAGGTACGGCGAATATCTTTCATCAGACCGGTACACGCCATGTACCCCAAAAAGATCGCGATCTTGATAATGCCCTCCAGCAGCGACCGCACAAAGCGGCTGTTGTCGGGAATAGCGGTGTGGGAGATCAGCTGTCCGATGAGGAATTTCGGCAGGAACACAAACAGACCAATGGCAACGGCAATGCCGACGATCATGCCAATGGTCATAATGATGCCGAACAGCTTATCCCCCAGCTTTTCGTCCAGCCATTTTTCAAAGCGGTTCATTTCTTCGGTGTCGTCTTCTTCGTCCTCCGGTACCTGTTTTTCTGCCGACTTAGTCAGGCAGCGATAGCCGTCTTTCATGGACAGAACGAAGTTGAAGCTGCCCCGCACAAAGGGACACTTCCGGTACCACGGCATATTTTTGCCGTTGTTCTCCGCCCACGTTTCTACGTCGATCTCGCCGTTGGGCAGACGGCACGCCATTGCACCGGTGTCTGCCCCTTTCATCATCACACCCTCGATCAATGCCTGTCCACCGATCTTGGTCATGTGCTTGGGGTTCTCTCTGGGTTGTTTTGCCATAGTTCGTCCTTTCTGTATGTATCACGTTGCCGCACTGCTCCGACGCTGAGATTCCACCGGCAGCGTAATGGTCACATTGGTTCCCACGTTCAGTTCGCTGGTGATGTCCAGTCTGCCGCCATGCATGGTGATGATCTCATCTGCCACAGCAAGCCCGATACCGGAGCCGCGGCGGGTGTGGTTTGCCTTGAAAAACTTGGTCTTGACACGGGGCAGGTCGGCTTCGCTGATGCCCACGCCGTTGTCGGTGATCGTCACCTGTATCATGTTCCCCACTTCTTCCGCACTAATGGTAATGGTGCTGCCGGAATTGGAGTACTTAATGGCGTTGTCAATGACGTTGATGAACACCTGCCGGATACGGTTCTTGTCCCCGTAGACAAAGGGCAGCATTTCCGGTTCCTGATAGATGATGCGGATATTCTCCCGCTTTGCCTTTTCGGTATAGATGAGCACCGCGTCCCCCAGTTCCGCCAGCACGTCCATGGTGGCACACTGAAGCGAGAACCGTCCGCTTTGCATGCGGGAAAAATCCAGCAGTTCCTCAACCATTTCGGACAGCCGTTCGGTTTCGTTCACGATGACATGCACGCCACGCTGTACGGTGTCGGGGTCGGCTTCCATACACATGGTTTCCGCCCAGCCCTTGATCGCCGTCAGCGGTGTCCGCAGTTCATGGGACACCGAGGAGATGAACTCGTTCTTCATGTTCTCCGTGTTGGAGAGTTCGTCTGCCATCTGGTTGATGGACACACAGAGGTCGCCGATCTCGTCGCTGCTGTTCTCCTGAATGCGGACAGAAAAATCTCCCTTGGCGTATTTCTTGGTCGTGGCGTTGATCTGTTTAATGGGACGGACAATAGAGCGTATGAAATACAGTCCGGTCACCACCAGCAGCAGCAGCACGCCGGCACACAAGGCACTGACACCCCACACATAGGAATTCACTGTGCTCTGGATCTGTTCCAGAGAAGCCACCACCCGAATGGCGTTGTATTCCGTGTTCATATCGGAAATATCCACGGAAACCGCCATAATGGTTTCGCCGCCCTGCTTGCCGACCCAGTAGCCGTCGCCGCCGTCCATGACGGCTTCATAATCCGGCATGGCGGCACCCTCCGCCGGTGTGAAGCCGGAGGAGGTCAGTGCCACCCGTCCACGGGAATTGATCGCCATGAGTTCCATTTTGTCCTTGTCGGAAAAGTTTTCGATGGTGCTCCGCATTTCCGAGGAAAAGTTGATGTCCGCGTCCTGTGCATAGCGGCTCAGGACACCGGTCACGGAACTGATCTTCGTGTTCAGATACTGCTGAGAAGCACTATAATAATAGTTCTGCATGATGTAGATAAACGCGAAATCCAGCACTGTCAGCACCAGTGCAATGATCCCCAGATTGTTGATGACCCAGCGGCGGGTGATCGAACTTCCGGCACGTTTTTTCGGGCTGTGTCTGCGTTTATTTGTCATTCCACTTATATCCATAGCCCCAGATCGTCGTGATATACTGCGGCTTGCTGGGTTCTTCTTCGATCTTCATGCGAATGCGGCGAATATTGACATCGACAATTTTATCATCGCCGAAATAGCCGTCGCCCCAGATATGGTTCAGAATGCTGGCACGATCCAGTGCCGTATTCTGGTTATTAAGGAAATACTCCATGATCTGGTATTCCACCTGTGTCAGGTCGATCAGCTTGCCGTTTTTGGTGACGGTGCGGCTTTTCAGATTCAGGGTAAATGGGCCGCTTTCGATCACCGGCGACTGTTCGTCCTTGATAAAGCTCATGCAGACACGGCGATAGATCGCGTCCACTCTGGCAGTCAGTTCCGAGGGGGAAAACGGCTTTGTGATATAGTCGTCCGCCCCGAACATCAGCCCGCTGACCTTATCCATTTCCTGTGTTCTGGCAGTCAGCATAATGATGCCGATGGTAGAGCTCTTTTCCCGCAGCTTTTTGCAGACGGTAAAGCCGTCAATGCCGGGCATCATAATATCCAGCAGGACAATGTCAAAATTGCCGTGTTCTTCTTCGAACACACGCAGTGCGTCCTCGCCGCAGCCGACATCACAAACGTCATAGCCGGCACGCTTGAGGTTAATGACGACAAAGTCCCGAATCACATCTTCATCTTCACACACTAAAATTCGTTTCATCTCTACACCTCTGTTTGGGTTTGATCTGGGGAATGTATGGGATTCTTCTTTTGAGCGGAGGTACTGCACGTCGTGCTCCTGCTATATTTAAGGGGAATTCTGTAGGGGGCGATGCCCCATCGCCCCGATTATACAGAGTGACTAAGGAACTTTTTTGTGAAATCTGCAACTTGCAACATTAGAAAAAATTTCACCAAAATCCCTCCACCAGCTTCGCTGGTCCCCCTCCCTTTTCAAGGGAGGCTGATTCCCCCCTCTGAAAGGGCTAACCAAAAGAATTCCAAAAATGCCCCGCCGTCACGCTCCCGCCATTCACTGCACGAACCGGAACCGCACCATGAGGTTCTGCCACGGCTGTGCCAGCGGGTCGTCGGTTTCGGCGGCTTTCATATAATAGGAAGCTTTGCCGCGGGTATGGAGCAGCTGATAGCCTCCGTGTCCCGTTCTTCCTGTGATTCCGTATCCTGTGCCACGCTGTACCGCAGCAGTTCTGTCATATGGTCGTTCATCTCGCCGTCATAGCGGCAAAAGACAATATCTCCCGTGAGGTATCCGTCACTGCCGTCACTTTATCGTACCACGACTGCGGCAGCAGGAACATACAGCCGTCATTCAGGCTGAAATACCCCCGCATCTTCTCTTGCAGCTGGCTGCCGGAAACGCCCAGCCAGCGTGTCAGCCGCACCTGATCGGAAGAATCTGCACCATAGCCGGGAAACGGCTCCTGCACCGGAATCTCCACGCTGCCGTCCCCGTCCAAGTCCATGGACAGATAGCCTACAGAGCGATTGGTCTTTGCCACCACATCGCTGTCGGCGAGCACATACGCCAGCGTTTCCCCCTGTACGTGGAGGACTTCCGTTTGCAGCGAGGAGGGACCTGTGGCACCGTCGATATAGATGCCGGTGGTGCCGTCCTCCAGTCTGCCGTACTGCACCTGACTGAAATCCGTAAAGCCAGTCCGCAGATCCAGCTTGCCGTTGTCCTTTACCGTCCCGTTTTGCAGGCGGTACATTGCCGCAGAGGAGGAGGCGTTTTCGGTGAGTTTCCCCAGCACCAGCAGTTCCTGTGCCTGATCGCCGTCCAGATCTGCCACGTCAAACATGGTATACGCGGCAGTGAACAGCTGCTGCACTTCGCTGTCGCTGTAGCGGTAGACAGTCAGGGATTTGTCCGACTGGTCTACGCCGCTGTAGCCCACGAAGATCTGATTCTGGGAATCTTCGCTGCCCATGGGAGAGATAACGATGCGTTCCACTTCCGTGCCGTCTGCCGGACGGTCACAGACCGACATCCACTCCCCTTTCACCTGATCCAATACACTGAGCCGCAAGCCATTTTCCACGGCGGTAAGGCTGGTTTTCTTATAGAACACCAACGCTTCGTCCTCGCCGTCGTTGTCCAGATCGACTACCGTAAAGGCAGACAGATTGGCTCCGGCTCTGGGGTATTGCAGGGTGATGCCGCTGCCCACTGCGTCCTGTAGTGCCAGATAGATCTGCTGCTGTTCCTTGCTCAGGCTGGGCGGTTTCAGCAGGGAATCCACCGTCGCCCCCGGCGTACAGCCGGAAAACAGCAGGCAGCAAAGTAGGCAAAATGCGGCTGGCAGCCACCGCCGCCGCCGCATCATAGAATGCTTTACCGATCGCATAGCGGAACGTACTCCTTCGACTTTGCGATCGCCTTATATGCCGGTCGGATAATTCGTTTTCCGGTGAGGAGCTCCTCCATACGGTGTGCCGCCCAGCCCACCATTCTGGCAGTGGCAAACAGCGGCGTGAACAACTCGTCCGGAATGCCCAGCATGCGATACACCAGACCGGAGTACATGTCCACATTGGCACAGACCACCTTGTCATTGCCGCGGACTGTTTTCATCAGTTCCGGTGTCAGCTTTTCAACCGTATCCAGCAGTCTGAACTCCCGTTCGATCTCCTTGCCCGCAGCCAGAGCCATTGCTTTCCGCTTCAGGATCACTGCACGGGGGTCGGACAGCGTATATACCGCATGTCCCATACCGTAGATCAGACCGGAGCCGTCGTTGGCTTCCTTCCGGAGGATCTTGGTGAGATAGTCTGCCACTTCGCCCTCGTTCTCCCAGTGTGCACGTGTGCCTTGATGTCGTCCAGCATCTGAATGACCTTGATGTTCGCACCGCCGTGACGGGGTCCCTTGAGGGAGTTGATCGCAGAGGTATATGCCGCAAAAGGATCTGTACCGGAAGACGTTGCCACGCGGCAGGCAAAGGTGGAGTTGTTTCCGCCGCCGTGGTCTGCGTGGAGTGCCAGCAGGGTATCCAGCAGCTGTGCCTCTGCCTTGGTATAGGAACGGTCGTTCCGGATCAGGGACAGAATGGATTCTGCGGTGTTTTCCTCCGGACGCAGCGGGTGCATGATCAGGCTGGCGTTGTCATACTTGTGCCGCTTTGCCTGATAGGCACCGTCCATGAGAATGGGCATCTTGGCGATCAGATCCAGAGCGATGGACATTTCATCTTCAATGGTGGTGTTTTCTGTCACGTCCGAATAGGAATACAGGGACAGAACACTTCTCGCCAGCTTGTTCATGATGTTGTTGGACGGGGACTGCATAATGGAGTCCACCAGAAATCCCGGCGGCAGTTCCCGCCGCACACCCAGCGAACGGGTCATGCGTTCCAGATCTGCCCCGTTGGGGAGCCTGCCGAACAGCAGCAGGTATGCGACTTCCTCAAACACATAGCGGTCTTCCCGTTCTGCATTTTCAATGAGGTCGTTAATATCATAACCGCGGTAGATGAGCTGGCCGGGGATCGGCTGGCGTTCGCCCTCGCTCATCACGTAGCCGTGTACCATACAGATACGGGTAATCCCAGCAATGACGCCGGAACCGTCTGCATTTCTCAAGCCGCGTTTCACATCGAAGCGTTCATAATATTTCGGAGCAATATCGGAATATTGCACCAGGTCTTCACATAAATTATGAATATCAGAATCCTCGATGCTGTGGTTGTAAATCAGTTGCGGTGTCATAGAGATTGCCTCCTTTTTAATCGTTACCTTATATTATACACAAAAAACCGCCTCCTGTCAATCGTTTTGCGGTTTTTGTGCGGCAGAAAAATTGGAATAAAATCCCAATTCACCAGAAAACAAAAGAAAGGAAAGCGGATCGCACCAATGAAAAAATATTTGATGATTTTAGGCGGCTTTACCGGTATATTATTTCTTTTTACCGTGATCCCGTCCCGCTTCGCCGCCCCTGCCTCCGACACAGCAGAGCTGCCGGTCGCCACGGAAACTGCCACGCTCCCCGCAGAAACCGCCACTTCCACCACGGCAAAACCCGCCGGACGGGCTGACCTGTGCGAAAGCTATCAGATGCTGGACATCACCAGCGGCAAGGTGGAGGAGCTCTCCGTGCGGGATTATGTGATCGGGGCGGTGTGTGCAGAGATGCCTGCCACCTTTGAACCGGAAGCACTGAAAGCACAGGCTGTGGCGGCACATACATACGCAGAACGGCAGCATTTGCTGGAACAGTCCCACCCCACCGCGGAACTGTGCGGGGCAGATTTTTCCAACGACAGCAGCCAGTATCAGGCTTGCTTCACGGAAAATCAGGCACGGCAGTACTACGGGGACAACTTCGAAGCTTCCTACGCCAAGATCACCGCCGCCGTGGACGAAGTGCTGCCCTATGTGCTGGAATACGACGGCACGCCGATCATTGCGGCGTTCTGCTCCATGTCTGCCGGCACCACGGAAAGTGCGGAAACCGTCTGGGGCAGCAAGGTGGAATACCTTGTTCCAGTGGAGAGCGAAGCAGACACCTCTGCCCCGCGGTATCTGGAAACCGCATCGTTCACCGGCGAGGAATTTCAGGCGGCTGTGCAGGACGCACTGCCCGATGCAGTCTGGGACACGGATATGGCGAAATGGGTGCAGGTAGGAGCGTGTTCCCAGTCAGGGACGGTTCTGGAAGTCACTGTGGGCGGAAAAACCTGCTCCGGTCAGGAACTGCGGCAGATGCTGGGGCTGCGGTCGGCGGTGTTCTCCGTGGACGTGCAGGACGGCAAGCTGGTATTTACCACCAAGGGCTACGGGCACGGCGTGGGCATGAGCCAGTACGGAGCCAATGCTATGGCAAAAGACGGAGCAGACTGGCAGGAAATTCTATGTCACTACTACCCTGCCGCACAGCTGGTGCAGGGAGAACTGCCGGCGTAATTTCTACAGATGATACAATGTTTTCAACATAGTTTTCAACATTTTAACATACATCAACAAACATCATTTGAGCTGGTTCGCCGGCAGTCGTGGTTTTTCTTGGGCAATACCGCACAAAGATTGTGCGGTATTGCTTTGTACGATTGCGGAAACACTGCATAAAGGAAACACTGAATAAAGCTTGTGCGTAAGATGCGTAGTCAGATTTTTCGGCAGATTGCACAGAAATTCCGCAGGCATACTTCATGTATGGCAAGGATTTCTGGGCAATATGACGGAAAATCTGCAAGCAGATTGCGTGCAAAGCCGTCAGGCGGGCTTTATTCAGTGTTTCCTAAATTCTGCCTGACGGCTTTATGCAGTGTTTCCGCAATTTTTGCCGGCAAATCCGCCGCCGGAACACTGCCCTTTTCACACCTGAAATGGGGGTGCAGCTTGCCGCAACATGAAAATGTTGTGAAAATTGCAGAGAAATGCTTGCATGATACTGAAAAATATAGTATAATGTATCATAGGTTGTTCTATGTTATTGTAGAATCGCCGGAAGCACTGTTGCCTATAACATTAAAAGAACCTGTAACATTAAAAGAAAGAGAGGAATCCATATGTCTTTTTTCGATAAACTTGGAAAAACTGTCACCAATACGGCACATTCCGTTGTAGAAAAAACCAAGTCTTCTACCGAAACCATTCGTCTGAATGGTCTGATCAACGATGAAGAAAGGAACATCAACGCCGCCTATCTCAATATGGGCAGGAAGTACGCTGAACTGCATACCGCAGATGCGGAACCGGAATTTCAGGAATTTCTGTCTGCCATTGCGGCAAGTCAGGAAAAGATTGCAGAATATCGGGAACAGATCCGTAAGACCAAGCACCTGCTGATCTGTCAGGGCTGCGGGGCAGAGATCCCCGAAACCGTGCTGTACTGCACCAAGTGCGGGGCAGAAAATCCGGTGGGCAAACAGCTTGCAGAAGAACGTGCCGCAAGAGAAGCCGCCGAAAGAGCACAGCGGGAAGCGGAAGCTGCTGCCCGTCAGGCGGCTGCTCAGGCACCACAGGCTCCGGCTGGTGCAGAGTGCTGTCCGAACTGCGGCAAGCCCCGCATGGCTGGTGCGATGTTCTGCACCTTCTGCGGAAATCCCTTTGTGGCTGCGGCACCTACGCCTGCACCGGCTCCGGCTCCCGCACCGGCAGAACAGCCGATTCCCCAACCGGTTCCGACTGAAACGGCTCCCGTATCTCCCGCACCGGCAGCTGCTCCCGCAGAAGCACCGGCGGCACAGCCCGCAGAACCGGAAGTGGTTACGGCTCCGGAAACAGCGGCTCCTGCTCCGGAGGCTGCACCGGCAGAAGTGCAGGGACGGCTTTGCCCCAACTGCGGCAATCCGGTTCCGGAGGAAAATCATTTCTGTACCCGCTGCGGTCACGAAATGACAGACCAGCCGGCAGCCGCAGAGCCTGTACCGGAAACGCCCCAGCCGGCTGCACCGGAACGCACCTGCCCCAACTGCGGAAAGCCTGTCCCCGACGGCAACCGCTTCTGCACTTCCTGCGGCATGAAAATCGGCGAATAAGAGCAGAGAAACCAGTGAAACTGGCGGAGGAGTTCGCCCGTGTAATCTTTTCCGGTTGCACAAGTAAACCTCTCAAACAGCCCGTTATTTCCCAAACCCGATTTCCCGAACCCGACCTAAGTATAAACTATGATATAAGGAGAAAAAACATGACTTGTAAAAAATGTGGAACTGCCGTAGAAGACGGCAAAAAATTCTGTCCGACCTGCGGGAATCCCATGACTGCACCGGAAGCAACTGCTCCGGCACCGGAGCCGACCGCAGCTCCCGCCGACAGCGGAATCCCCAATGCAGCGGCAAATCCGTTTGAGATGCCGCAGGGACAGGGTGCCAATGTGCCGCCCTATGATCCACTGTGAATCCGGTGCCGCCGGTAGGTCAGCCGCCCAAAAGAAGAAGAAAACCGGTCTGATCGTTGCCCTGATCCTGATCCCGATCCTGCTGATCCTGATCGTTGTGGGCGTGATCGTCGGAATCGGTATCAATCTGGGCACTAAGGCAGCCAAGAACAATGATGCCTATTGGAATGCCCACATCAACTGTGACGGCGAGGCACTGGCAGAACTCTGTCCGGACAGCTTCTGGGATTATATTTCCGATACCTACGACCTGTCCGAGGAAGATGCTGTGGCAGCGATGAACCAGTACATGCAGGATTATTCCGACACCCTCGGCGGCGACCTGTCCTACAAAATGGAACAGAATGGCGTAACTGCCGGCATGGGCAATTCTGCACAGCTGGATCCGGTGCGGGAAGATACTGACAAGTTCGGTCTGAAAGTTTCCACCGGCGTGTGCATTGATGCAACCTGTACCGTCACCGGTGCAGACGATTCCGACAGCGATGACTATTCTCTGTGGACGGTAAAGATCGACGGCAAGTGGTGCAGCCTGTCTGCAATGGACGATTTCGATCAGCTGTGCGGTTCTGACTATGCCGCTTCTGCCAAGTATATCGCAGAATTCGGCGATATGGTACAGACCTACTGGAACGCCGTTGTAAATGCAGATGCAGCTACCATGTCCACACTGGTGCCGGAAAGCTGGTGGGAACTGATCGATGCCGAATACGGTGTCAGCCAGAGCGATGCAGAAAGCTATCTGACCAGCATGCTGGAGGAAATGGTTTCCGGCAGCTTCGGCGAGGACGGCACACCGGAACTCTCTGTAGATGTGACCGGCGGCACAGACGTTGCCGATGAAGAACTGACAGAACTGAATGATGGTCTGGAAACCTATGGCATGGCCGGCGATGCTGCCGTAGATGTCAGCATGACCGTGAAGATGAACGAAGAAAGCAACGACACCTACCTTACCATGACCCAGATCGACGGACAGTGGTATGTGTACGATGCAATGTATAGTTATGCAACTGCCTGCTATAATGCAAGCCAGAGTGTAGGTTAAGGGCAATGGCAGTTTGCTGCAAGGAGTAAAGAACAGCAATGAAATGTGAACACTGTGGATATGAAGCCCCCGAACGTGCCGTGATCTGTCCGGAATGCGGCGAGATTCTGCCCCGTCCCAAGAAACCGGCGGCAGAGGAGCAGGCGAAAAAAGAGCCGTCCCCCGCGGCAGAGAAATTTTCCATGCCCTTTCTCTCTGCACCGGCAGATCTGGAAAAAGCTGACGGCATCGCTGCCGAAGATCCGGAGGAACTCCGACGGGCAGCACAGGAAAAGAAGTTCCGCCGCACCCGAAGGATCGTCGCCGCCGCTGTGGCGTTTGTGCTGATCCTGCTGGCGGTGGTGTACTACGTCTTTTTCTGGGGCTATAAGCTGGCGGTATTCCGCTATGTCAAAGGGGTGGATTATTCCAGCGGCAGCATGTATACCGCACTGGTGCCGGACGCGTATATGGACTATCTGGAAAGCACCTATTCCACCACACGGCGGGAAGTCAAGTCCATGATGAGCGACTACTTCGACTACTGGAATGAAAACTACGGCACAGAGGGCAGAATGTCCTATGACATCGGGCATGTGCAGCACATCAGTGATGCCGATGAACTCGCCGCACTGGAGGACGAACTCCACACCAGCTATGACATTACCGTGGAGATCAGCAAAGCCGTAGAAGTCAGCCTGACCATTGATGACGGCGGCACCAAGGCTTCGGAGAAGGCAACGTTCGTCAAGATCGGCAGCCGCTGGTGCTGTATGAAAGCAATGGAAGACATGGACTATGTGTGCCAGAATGACGGCTATAACGTCTGGTAACGGAGGAATCGATCAGCAATGGCAAAGAAAACCACTCGAAATCAAAAACAAGCAGAGCAGGCGGCAAGAAAACGCCGGCATATCCGCATCATTGCCGGTATCATCATGGTAGCGGCAGCAGCAGGGCTGGCGTTCGGCGGACTGTTCTGGTATCAGAAAGAACAAAAGGCACAGAAAGCCGCACCGGATTCGTCAGACTATGCCGACGTACTCAGCAGTTATTATACTGCGGTGCTCTCCGCAGACGGACAGACCCTGACCCAGCTGATGGCACCGCCGGAGTACTGGACGTATTACATGAAAACCTACAGCAAGTCCGAGGACGACGTTGTGGAGAGTTTCACAGAGGGCTGCAACAACACGGTGCAGGAATGGAAGGAAACCTACGGCGACGATGTCAAAGTGACCTATCAGATCCAGGGCATGTCCTCACAGGGCGATGCCGGCGTATCCGAGTGGAATACCGACATGGAGAAAATGCTGGGCAATGAGGGTGCCGATATTTCCGACGCGGTAACGCTGGAAGTCAAGCGGAACTTCTCCGGCAGCAATGACTCCGGCACAGATGTGGTCTATCCCACACTGGGCAAGATCGGGGAGAAGTGGTACATCATTTCTGAAGATGATGCAACGCTCCGCGGCGAAGACAGCAATTCTTAGCGGCGGCGAGTCGCCGCTGACCTTACCCCCCAATTTCAAGTGTGAAAAGGGTAGTGTTACGGCGGCAGCCGCCGCCTGTATGCCCCTCCGGGGGAGTTTTGTTGGTGAGAATCTCTTGTGTAATCTTCGGGTGATACTTGAATCTTACAGTACAAGTGGAATGCGAACTCTTTTCTTTTTTTGCTTCTTTTTCTTTTCAGTAAAGAAAAAAAGAAGCGTAACTCCTTGTGAAATCGGCTGGCTGCTGTAGCAGGTAACCCCTCAGTCACCTGCGGTGACAGCTCAGCACAAGGCACGCCCTTCGGGTGCCCTAAAGGGGAGCCTAGAAATGCAAACTTGCAAACGCCGTACAAAATAAGGTTGACCGCTTACATAAGAAAAACACTTGAATACCAACATTACCGATACAGGCAAGGGCAACAACCGGCGTTGGCAAGCCCTAGGCGGACAGCGAGTGCAACGAGCGAACTTCGCCGGACGGTTTCGACATGGCAGCCCCAGAAGCTGCACTTCGCGGGTGACGCGGGCGGTGCGGGCATTTCCCCTACACAAAACAATCCAAAAAAGCCACTCCTGTGCAAGGAGTGGCTTTTTACGTGTGTTCACTGGCTGGACTTCGCACCATTACTTCCGGTGGAACAGTCCCTTTTTCTCGTAGGGCTCGCTCTCGTGGGACAGCAGAGTGTACCCAATGCCCCTGATCTCCTTATCCAGCATAGAAATATCCAACGGTTCTTCACTGATGACAACGGTTTCTCCGTTTTTCGCAGAAGATGTCACCTTTTTCACGCTGCAGTTCTGGCGAACCAGATCGTTCATGTGTGCCTCACACATACTGCACATCATACCGTCAATTTTCAATGTTGTCTTTACCATGATCGATACCGCCTTTCTTCTTTTCTCAGGGCAGCTCCTGAACGGTCTGCCTTTGTCTATTATATACCCTGTAGGGGTATTTGTCAATAGCTTGTACCGGAAAAATTTTCGGCGGCAAAACATTGTCCGGATATGCCGCAAAAACTGCACAATCCTGCTTTTTGAAAAAACATGTTGATTTTTGTACGATTTTGATAGTGCGGATATTGCCCTGCACAAAATGATATGTGCAATATTCTCCCGCTTTGCACAATATGTTATAAAAATAAGCAGAATTTGTGGTTGCATCTTCTGAGAAATCGTGCTATAATAAATGCAATGCAATTGTACATGATTCGAATTTTCCTTGTTTTTTCCCATGTTCTCCGGAAAAGATCCGGAAAATTCGCTGAACGCAAAGGAGAACACTATGAAAATTGGAGTAATCGGACACAATTATACCCACGGTGCAGATTTTGTGATGAATTATCCGAAGGGCCCGGGCTGTTATCTGTTTCTTTTGGTAAAATCCCCTGCACGATTTTTGTTGAACGGGAAAAAGTTGCGTTTGGAAAAGAATACGATTCTCTTTTTCACCCCGCACACCGCCTGCCGCTATGCTGCGGAAAACGGCACCTATACAGACGACTGGTTCTACTGCAACATGACACCGGAGGAAGAACTCACCCTGCGAAACGAGGGCATGCCCTTTGACACGCCGATGCAGACGCAGAACGCGGCAGAGCTGTCAGAACTGATCCGGAAAATGGCATACGAACACTATTCCGTGGAACTGATGCACAGCGAGATCGAACAACAGTATGCCAACATTCTGTTCATGAAGATCCGGCGGGAATACAACGCCGGCGATCATCACAGCACGCTCCAGCTGCGGGACAACAACCAGCAGCTGACATATCTGCGAATGCGGATCTACCAGACACCGGAGCAGTTCGGCACGGTGGACTCCATGCTGAATTTTGTCAGCATGAGCCGTTCCGGCTTGCAGCACCTTTATAAAAAGACCTTCGGGGTCACAGTGATGACTGATGTCACCTGTGCAAAGATGCAGCGTGCCAAGGAACTGCTGTCCTCCACGGGGCTGACGGTGGGCGAGATCGCGGAGCAGTGCGGCTATGGGTGCACCTACAGCTTTTTACGCCAGTTCAAGAAGAACTGCGGCAGCACACCCTCGGACTTCCGCAAGCAGGGGCGTGTACAGGTGCGTATGGCGACTTCTGCATAAGATTTTTTTATGTTACTACGACATTTTCAGCGTGCATCTTTCTTCGCCAGAGAGATATGCGTTTCTCAAAATGTATTTCACAGTTTGAATCCCTGTGAGGTACACACATTCTGCAAAAAGCGGACGTTCTTCCAACTGGAAAAATGTCCGCTTTTTGTATTTGCAGAACAGCCCCGCCTTGTGGAAAAGCAGCTTCACCAGCATGATTTCCACTGCCCGTTTTTCCACAGAAGCTGTTTCCACGTTTTCCACATGTTTCAACAATTGCACTTTTCCACAAAAGAGAAAACCGGTTGAAAACATCGCAGTTTCAACCGGTTTTCCGATTTTCAATTCTATTTTTGTTTTCCACACACGCAATTTTTGCTGTGGAAAACTAGGGAAACACTGAATAAAGCACGCCTGACGGCTTTGCACGCAATCTGCGTGCAGATTTCCGTCATATTGCCCAGAAATCCTTGCCAGACATACAGTCTGCCTGCGGAATTTCTGTGTAATCTGCCGAAAAATCTGACTACG
>ENA-OQDW01000147-OQDW01000147.1-human-gut-metagenome-genome-assembly--contig:-NODE-147-length-28116-cov-7.257137_pt1 | contig 28116 bp, 40 predicted proteins | sample MGYA00242784_ERZ504613 | MGnify/ENA primary metagenome ERZ504613 (study PRJEB26092, sample SAMD00036330) | human gut metagenome | host: Homo sapiens | study: EMG produced TPA metagenomics assembly of...
CGAGGCCGCCGACGAGCTGGACGGCTGGCTCGCGTGGGCATGCCGCAGCCGGATACCCCGCTTCGTGGAGCTGTCCCGCAAGGTCCGCAGGAAGCGCCGGGGCATACTCAGGTCGATAGAGCTCGGCGTCTCCAACGCGAGGGTCGAGGCGGTGAACAACAAGATCAAGGTGGCCATCAGGCAGGGCTACGGCTTCCGCAACATCGACAACCTGATCGCCCTCGTGATGCTCAGGTGCTCGGACCTGAAGCCGGCCCTGCCGGGGCGCGAGGCGTAGGGGCTACCCACACGAACTCACGAAGGCTCAAAATAAACCTGTCCCTTTTTGGTAGGTTAGTGGCGGTACTCGGCGATGATGAAGTCGATGTCGGTTTGAAGGTTGTCCAGGTTTGCCAGGCGCTCTTTGTCGGCGGGGCGCGTGCGGTAGTAGTACGGTGTCATCTGGAACACCGCCTCGATGTCGGCCTGGGTCTGGAGCGTAATATTCGCAGATACCCGCTGCGTTCCGACCAACTCGAGCTCGGTAGTCTTCGGCAGCTTCTCGTCATTGAGATATGGCGTGTCGTAGAGCACCTCTTTGAGCCCAAACAGATGACGGGCACCCGGCACCACGGTGTAGAGCGAGCCTCGGGCGCCAGCACGCGGGCAAACTCGCGCTCGTTAAAGGGGGCAAAAAGCTCGGTCACCATATCGAAGGCACCATCGGCCACGGGATATCCTTCATATTGGCCACGAAATAGGTCGCATCGCCGCACTTGGCGGCCAGACGCACCATCTCTTTGCCCAAGTCGAACCCGTAAGCATCCACGCCCGGCACCGCACCCATGGCGCTCGTGTAGTAGCCTCGCCACAGCAAATATCGAGCAAGGTCATGGGGATGTCCGTAGACGCCGCACGCTCAGACGCCTGCTCGCGCACCAGCTCGACCATCGCATCGCGCAACGGCGCATAGTAACCGCGGTTAAGAAAGTCGCGACGGCTGCGCGCCTGCGACTTGGGATCGCCCATGGAGTCGCCGCTCTTGGACGAGCGCAGCAGATACAGATAGCCCTCGCGCGCACGGTCAAACCGGTGTCCGCCCGCGCATGCAGCACCGCGCTCGTCGTCTACCAACGGCTCATGGCAAACGGGACACAACAACATGGCAACTCCTTAGCGCGAACAACACAACGCCCACCATTGTCGCACGCCTTCCCCGCCTAGTCATTGGGGACGTTCTTGAATGACTAGTCGTTTAAGAACGCCCCCAATGACTAGTCGATTAGGAGTATCATCGTCTGCGCAAATAAGCACGATATAGCATGTTAGAGATTGAGAGCGTATGGCTGATACCGTATCTAAGCACATTGACATGACCACCGGATCGCTGTGGCGCAATATTCCCCTGTTCGCCTTCCCCGTGGCCGCCACGAGCATCTTGGAGCAGCTATCGAACCTCATCGCCACGGTCATCATCGGTAACTTCTCAGGCGACCAGGGAACCCTCGCCATGGCGGCGGTTGGCTCCAATGTTCCGCTTACCAGCCTTATGATCAACCTATTTATTGGCCTGTCGCTTGGCTCCAACGTGGTCATCGCCAACGCTATCGGCCGCAACGATCAGAACATGGTCAGCCGCGCCGTCCACACCTCGATTCTCATGGCGCTTGTGGCTTTGTCGTCATCGCGCTGGGCGAGATCTTTGCCGAGCCCATGCTCGCCGCGCTCAACGTTCCCGCCGAAACCATGCCGCTCGCCTCGCTCTACCTGCGCGTCTTTTTGCTCAGCATGCCCTCGATCTTGCTCTACAACTTTGAGGCCGCGATCTTCCGCTCCGTCGGCATCACCCGCATGCCGCTGCAGGCGCTTGCCGTGTCCACCGTCCTCAACATTGGCCTGGACTCATCTTTGTCCCCGTACTCCACTGGGGCGTCGCGGGCGTCGCCATCGCCACCGCCATCGCCTACACCGTCAGCGCCGCTACGCTCTTTATCCGTCTGCTCAAGACTGACTCCGTCGTCCGCGTCACTCCACGCGACTTAGGCTTAGACCCCGTCGCCCTCAGGCGCATCGTCAAAATCGGCCTGCCCGCCGGCATCCAGAGCGCCGTCTTTGCCGTCGCCAACATCATCATCCAGTCCGCCATCAACAGCTTGGGCACCGAGGTCATGGCGGCATCGAGCGCCGCCATGAGCCTGGAGTACGTGTGCTACAACCTGCTCAACAGCTTTAGCCAGGCTTGCACCACCTTTGTGGGGCAAAACCACGGTGCCCGCCAGATCGACCGTTGCACCAAGACCCTTAAGGTCTGCCTGGTCGAAGGCGGCATCGTCGCGCTCACTACCATCGTTATCATCGTCGGTCTGGGGCGCGAGATCCTAGCGCTGTTTAATAGCGACCCCAACATCGTCTCGATCGGCTATATCCGTGTGTGCTCGATCTTCCCGGCATACGCCTTTAGCATGTTCTACGAGAATATGTCCGGCTACCTGCGCGGCTTTGGCATCTCGCTCATGCCCGCCTCATCACCATGATCTGTGTCTGCGGCATCCGCTTCTACTGGGTATTCTGCGTGTTCCCGCACTTCCGCACCTTTGCGAACATCATGATGGTCTACCCCATCAGCCTGGGCACCACGGCATTCTTTATGGTCGTGGCGGTATTGCTCTGCCACCCAGCACGCACCTATCGCGCCGCCCAAGTCAAAGCGACTGCCCGCTAAACACCGCACTCAACGTCACGCCAGTCATTAATTGACAATATGAGAGCTCATATAGTCGATAAAGCGCCTCGTGGCGATGGGCATGGTGTCCCAGCTGCGCCAGGCGGCCACCACGTCGCGCGAGGGGGCATGCACGATGGGCCGCACACAAATATCGGCTCGCATGCCCTCCACAGTACGACGGTAGAGCATGCTCACTCCTAGGCCCTCCTCCACCATCGCCATAATGGTGTAGTCGTCGGTCACCTCACTCGTCACGTGCGGCGACAGCCCGTGCGCCGCGAATGCATCGAGCACCAGGCTCTGTTCGCCCTCATCCAGCAGCACAAACGGTTCGGACGCCAGGTCGGCAAGCGTCACCTTTTCCTTTGCCGTCAGCGGATGGGCGGACGGCAACAGTGCCACCAACTCGTCGTGATAGACCACGCGCTTCTCGAGCCCAGCGGTAAATCCGCGCGCCGTAAAACAAAAATCAACCACGCCATCGTGTACCCATTGAGCGTTGCACGTGTAATCGCCCTGCTTGAGAGTAAAGCGTACGCCAGGGTGTAGAGCCCCAAAGTCGCGAATCACGCGCGGCAGTACGGTGCGGCTCACGTTAGTAAACGTCGCGATACGAATATCAGTCGAGGAGAGCCCCAGCAACTCCTGGCGTTTGCCCTCAAGCTCGGCCTCGGCAGTTACGATCTGTCGCAGATACGGCAGGTACTGTTTGCCGTCGCGCGTAAGCGAAACGCCCTGCTTGCCGCGCTCGATAAGCGTGGTACCCAGCTCGCGCTCGAGCGCCTTGACGGCCTGGCTCACCGCACTTTGCGTATAGCCCAGCTCGTCCGCCGCGCGTTTCAGGCTACCGCAATCGACCACCATACACACAATCTGATACCGCGATGCCATCGTGCCTCCACATCGATATAGCCTTAAAACGTTTTGCCAGGGCTTTTTCTTCTAACATTAGTATTTCTTAATCATACTGAAGATACATTCGCTTTACTACATCCATATCTGGGAGCAGAATCCTTTTTACGAAACCGTTCTGTAACAAAGGAGTCCCATGGATCGCAAAAAAGCAATCGCACTCTCATTTTCCGTTCCCTTCGCATGGGGCTTTTCGTACCCCCTCATGAAGATCGGCATGGACAGCATGAACGCCACGAGTATCGTTGCGCTGCGCTGCATCATCGCCTTTGCGGCCTGCCTGGTGCTCTTCCACAAGCGCGCTTTCCGCATCAACCGCGACCTTATGGTCCGTGCCGCCATCATCGGCGCCATCATGGCAACCGAGCTCACCTGCATGTGCCTGGGCTCCAGCCTCACCTCGCTTCCACCGCCGGCTTTTTGCAGAGCCTGACGGTCGTGATCGTACCGTTTGCCAACGCGGCCCTGCTGCGTCGCGCCCCCGAGCGCAAGGTGCTCATCGGCACCGCCATCGTCACCTGCGGCATGCTTTTACTCTCGGGCGCCGACTTTACCAGCCTGAATCCAGGCGCGATCATCATGCTGCTCTCGGCCTTTATCTATGCCGGCCACATTATCGTAGCCAAGCGCTTTGTCGAAGAAGTCGATCCGCTGGCTCTGGGCGTTTGGCAGCTGGGCTTCGGTGGCTTGTTCTCGGGCATCGCCGCATGCGCCTTTGGCGGCTTTACGCTTCCCAGCACGCCGAACGAGATCGTCGTTGTCGTTGCGCTCGCACTCATCTGCTCTGCCTACGGCTTTATCACCCAGACGCTCGTGCAGCCCCACGTACCTGCCGAGACCACCGGCTTCGCCTTCTCGCTCGAGCCGGTCTGCTCCGCCGTCTTCTCGTTCTTCCTGGTCGGCGAGGTCCTGAGCGCCATCGCCTTCTTTGGCGCCGCCTCATCCTCACCGGCGTCATGGTGGCAACCGTCGAGCTTCCGCGCCTCCGCGCACATGGACAGGCTCGCATGGCAGGAGCGCCCGAGCACGTCTCGTAGACCCCGCTCTTCATACAGCCGCGGCATAAAGGCAACCGGTGCGCCTTTACAATAGATGCCAACAGAGCATCTGACGTAAAGGAGCCCCATGGACGCCGCGACCCGCGACCGCAACATAGCAACTTGGTTGGGCGATGCACCGCAGCCGGTACGTGACACTACGAACCAGCTGCTCGAGCGCATCGCCCTTTTGCGTGCCGAGCAGACTATCTACCCGGCACAAGACGACATCCTCAATGCCCTCGCCTACACGCCGGCCGACCAGGTCAAGGTTGTCATCTTGGGTCAAGACCCCTATCACGGACCCAACCAGGCCATGGGGCTGTCGTTCTCGGTCCCCGCGACGCAAACCAAGTTGCCGCCGAGCCTGCGCAACATCTACAAGGAACTCAATGCCGATCTGGGTTGTCCCATTCCCGCCACAGGAGATTTAACGCCATGGGCACAACAGGGCGTCCTGCTTCTCAACACTACGCTCACCGTGCGCGAGCATGCCGCGAACTCGCACGCCAAGCTGGGCTGGAGCACGCTCACCGACTACGTTATCGAACGCTGCTGCCAGCTGCCTCAACCGGTTGTCTTTTTGGCATGGGGCCGCTTTGCCCAGCAGATGGTCGAGGGCAAGCTCGTCGCAACTGACGCGGGCAAGGCAACCGACAAGTTCTGTCTGGCCTCCACGCACCCCTCGCCGCTTTCGGCCAATCGTGCCACGGCAGAACTCCCCGCCTTTATGGGGTCGCGTCCCTTCTCGGCAGCCAATCGGCTACTCGAACAGCACGGCTCGACCCCCGTCAACTGGACTTGCCTCGGCTAAAAATCGATACATCAAAAACGCGCCCGACGGCTTTCCATCGGGCGCGTTTCCTATTCGGGCCAAATAAATTGCGTGCGGCCGGCCTCGCCGCCATCGATCAACAGACTCTGTCCGGTCATAAACCGGTTGGTCACGCCCACAAAGTAGATCCACTCGGCGATCTCTTGGGCGGTGGCCCAGCGTTTAAGCGGCGTGAGCTCCATAATCTGATTCCACAGGCGCTCGTCTTCCATCACGCAACGGTTGAGCGGCGTGATAACGCCGCCTGGGTCCACACTGTTGGCGATGGCCTGCGGCGCCAGGCGGTTTGCAAGGTTCTTGGTGTACGCGATAACGCCGCCCTTGCTGGCAGCATAGGCAGGAAACTCCGATCCCGTATGCCCGCTCGCCGACCCCACATTGACCACGGATTGGATAGCCGGCACCGGCTTGGCGGCAAGCCCCTCCCCCGCAAAGGCGTAGCGCTCGGTCACGTTGATGGTGCCATACAGGTTGGCGGCGATGTCATCGGCCGAATCCTGCGTACCGGCAACGTTCACGATCACCTGGGGTTCAAGGTCGCCTGGAAACGAGCCCGGCTCGCGGACATCAACGATCAGATGGCGGTAGCGCTCGTGTTCGACCGCCGCCGGCAGCAGATCAAAGCCCACGACCTCGTGGCCCTCGTCCAAAAATCGTTGCACGCATGCGGCTCCGATACCGCCCGAAGCACCCGTGATCAAAACCCGCATACTTGCTCCTTAGGCGGTTGCGTGGCGCTCGAGGTACTCGGAGCCACATTCTCGCGCTCCCAGCCGCGCACGACCTTGTAGCCCACGGGGCTCAGGAAAACCTCGCACAGCAGCTCGGCAACAGCGCCCGTCAGGGAGCACATGAGGACCTGCACCCAGGTCCAGCCGAAGAACGTGTGGCTCACCACAATGGCAAAGACCAGATTGTCGATAAACTGGCCAACACCCGTGGACACATAGGAGCGGAAGGCGAAGCTTGCAAAGTTATTCTTTTTGAGCATGCGGCCGAGCGACTGGTTGAGCGTGGAGTTAACCACGGCAGAAACGAGCATTGCCAGCGAAGAGCCCAGCACCACGTACCAGGTGCCGCCGATGGTGGCGTTAAGAGCGGTGTTGACCTCGATCATGCCCGTGTCGTAGTAAGCGCCCCACATGCCGGGCGTGAGCGAGCATGCCCAAAAGCACAGGCTCACGGCAAGGTTGACCAGCAGCGCGAGGATAGAGATTTTAATGGATGCCTTGGCACCAAAGCGCTTGCAGATCATGTCCTGGCACAAAAACGAAACCCAGCTCACCACAAAGCCGCAATCGAGTGCCAGATACGGCAGGCTGATGAGCTCTTTGTTGGCCAGCAGGTTCATCATGATGACGCTCACGAAAAACAGCGAAACCGTTGCCGCGGGAATGCTCCGCAACAGGACCTTGTAGTCTCCATGACCTTCTTGATCATTATGTACTCCTTTGGTTTTAGGTTTAACGAGCAGGATATCGGACCCGAACTGCTCGGACGCCCCGGTCTTGAGACGACGGTGGGTATAATAGCCGCTCACACGGCATAAGGCAAGCAAACGGCGCGGCAGCCCCGCAGGACCACCGCGCCGATACGTTAAAAGGCTACGTTGCCAAACTCCGACAGGATCAGGTCGGGGTTGTGGTCGGTTGCCCAATCCACGTTCCACGGCTCGTAAACAGCAGCAGCTTACCGCCGCGCATGTCCTCGACGCGCAGCGTGTCGCGCGTGAGCGAAAGGCCCGGGATATCAATAGTGTCGGGGTCGTTCTGGATCCAGCGGATGTCCGTATAGGGCAGCGGCTGGCGGCGAACCTCAACACGGTACTCGGCCTTGAGACGGCGCTCGAGCACCTCAAACTGCAGCACGCCGACCACGCCCACAATGACGCTTTCCATGCCGGCACCCAGCTCGCGGAAGATCTGGATAGCACCCTCCTGGGCAAGCTCCTCCATACCCTTGACGAACTGCTTGCGCTTGAGCGTATCGACCTGCGTAATGCGAGCGAACATCTCGGGGGCAAACGTCGGGATCTGCGGATACTGCACGTGGCGCTTGCCAGAGCACACGGTGTCGCCGATGCTAAAGATACCCGGATCGAACAGGCCCACGATATCGCCCGCGTACGCCTCGTCAACAATCGAGCGGTCATCGGCCATCATCGAGGTGCCCGTGGCCAGCTTGAGTTTACGGTTGCCCTGCATGTGAAAGGCATCCATGCCACGCTCGAACTTGCCCGAGCAAATGCGCACAAAGGCGATGCGGTCGCGGTGGTTCTTGTCCATGTTGGCCTGGATCTTAAACACAAAGCCGCTAAAGTCGTCGCGGCAGGGATCGACCGGCTCACTGGTGAGCGTATCGGTATAGGCGCGCGGCGTCGGGGCAAGACGCAGGAACTCCTTGAGGAAGGCTCCACGCCAAAGTTGGTGAGCGCCGAGCCAAAGAACGCCGGGCTCAGCCTGCCGCAGGCCACAGCATCCAAGTCGAGCTCGTCGCCGGCGCCATCGAGCAGCTCGATGTCGTCCATCAGGTTCTTATGGTTCTCCTCGCCGATGAGCTCATCCATGGAAGGATCGCCCAGCTCGGCCTCGACCTCGGCGACCTTCTTGGTGGCGTTGGCGTGACCGTCGCCCTCAAAGGCAATGACGCGACGGGTCTGACGGTCGAACACGCCGCGGAAGTTGCGGCCGCTGCCGATCGGCCAGTTCATGGGATACGTATTGATGCCCAGGACGTTCTCGATCTCTTCCATGAGCTCAAACGGATCGCGAGCCTCGTGGTCGAGCTTGTTCACAAAGGTGAAGATGGGAATGTGGCGCAGCGTACAGACCTTAAAGAGCTTTTTGGTCTGGGCCTCGACGCCCTTGGCGCCGTCGATGACCATGACTGCGGCGTCGGCGGCCATAAGGGTACGGTAGGTATCCTCCGAGAAGTCCTGGTGGCCGGGGGTATCGAGGATATTGACGCAGGCGCCGTTATAGGTGAACTGCAGTACCGAGGAGGTAACGGAAATGCCGCGCTCCTTCTCGATGTCCATCCAGTCCGAGACGGCATGCTTGGCCGAGCTCTTGCCCTTGACCGAGCCGGCAGTCTGAATGCTACCGGTATAGAGCAGCAGCTTCTCGGTCAGTGTGGTCTTACCGGCGTCCGGGTGGCTGATGATCGCGAATGTGCGGCGCGACGAGATTTCATCCGACAGGCTTGCCATGCGGATCCTTTCTTGCATTGAGTGCATTACGTCGATGTAACCGCACTATTGTAGCCGCGAAACCTCGCCATAGGGCGCCTATCAGGACAAATTCATCAGTTGGGGCTCGGACGGTGGAATGTCAGCGGTGTTCCGCGACGGTTTGTCTCAATCTGTAACACCTAGAAGGGTTTTTGACCTCCAGGTGTTACAGATTGAGATGAACGCACAGGGCGGGCAGCCAGTATCTTGATCTGTAACAGTTAGCCAGCAAAAACGGGTCTAGATGTTACAGATCAAGACAAATGAATGGACCTGTCGACAAAATCTCAATCTGTAACAGATAAACGGGTTTTTGACCTCCAGATGTTACAAATCGAGACAAACGGTCGGACGTCTCAGAAAGATCTCAATCTGTAACAGTTAGTCATCCAAAACGGGTCTAGATGTTACAGATTGAGATGAATGAGTAGAGGGACGGACAGCCCCGTAATTTCCTCTTGCACAACTGTACATAGTGTGTATATACTGTGCTTACCGGTTATATACACGTGTAGCCCATCAGCTAAGGAGCCGCTGTGGACATCATCCTATCCAATTCGAGCGACAAGCCCATCTACGAGCAGATAACCTCGCAGGTCAAAGCTCAGATCCTTTCGGGCACGCTTGCTGCGGGAGCCAAACTCCCCAGCATCCGTGCACTCGCGAGCGATCTTGGCGTGAGTGTCATCACCACCAAGCGCGCCTACGCCGACCTGGAGCAACTCGGCTTTATCTGCACTGTGCAGGGCAAGGGCTGTTTTGTCGCCGAGGGCAACCAAGAACTCTTGCGCGAAAATCAGTTCTGCCATATCGAAGAGCTGCTCGCACAGGCAGCAACGCAAGCCGAAGCCGTGGGCGTCACGCGCGATAAACTGCACGAGATGCTCGACCTGGTAGCCCCCGAAACCATGCAGTAACCATCTGCAAGAAAGGCTATGCCATGCAAAACTTGCTAGAACTCAAAAGCATCTCACGCCGCGTGAGCGACCGCTTTTCGCTACGTGACGTCACGTTGGCCGTGGAGCCCGGCCAAATTGTTGGCTTTGTGGGCGCAAACGGCGCCGGCAAGACGACGACCATTCGCGCCACGCTTGGGCTTATAAAGCTCGATGCCGGCGAGGTGCACCTGTTTGGGCAGCGCTGTGGCACCGACGCGCCCGATGAGTCGCAACGCCACCTGCGCTCTCGCATCGGCCTCGTGCTGGACACATGTCCCTTCCCCTCCACGCTCAAGGTCGGCCAGATCGAGGCGCTCGTAGGCCCGGCGTACCCCACGTGGGACCGCGAAACGTTCGCCGGATTCATCAACCGATTTGGCTCGATCCCAAGACAAAGGTCAAGGACCTCTCCCGCGGCATGGGTATGAAGCTGCAGCTCGCCTGCGCGCTCAGCCACCATGCCAAGCTGCTCGTTTTGGACGAAGGCACCGCGGGCCTCGATCCCATGGCACGCGAGGAACTGCTCGATGAGCTGCTCGCCTTTGTCGCCGACGGCCAGCGCAGCGTGCTGCTCTCGAGCCACATTACGTCTGATCTCGATCGTGCTGCCGACCGCGTCATCTGCATCGATAACGGCTCGATTGTGTTTGACCTGCCACGCGAGGACATTACCGACCGCGCCGGCATCGCCCACTGCACCCAGGCACAGGCCGCCGAGCTCATGGCTTGCGTCGAAGGCACCCGCGCCGCCCGCCACGCCTACAGCGTGGACGTGCTCGTGCCCAACCACCGCGAAGTGCTCGAGGCCTTCCCCGAGATTCCCTGCGATCGGGCAACCATTGATGACTATCTTCGCTTCATGCTGAAAGGGGCTTTGAAATGAAACGCGCCATTATGTCCGAGCTTCCCATCGTTCGCACGCTCGTCCCGAGCATCGCAGGTGTCGGCCTGTTCATCTTCGTCGTGCTGACCGCCGTCAGGGCATCGAATGGTGATTCCGACATGAGCGCCGCCGGCGCCTTCGCGATCAGTGCCATGTCGCCTATCATGCCATGACGTCGCTGGCCGGGCTCGACAACCAAAACGGATGGGAGCGCTATCGGGCAACGCTGCCCATCTCACGCAAAGACATCGTCAGCGCACGCTACCTGTGCATCACTATTTTCTCGGTCATCATGGCGTGCGCGGCCGTGCTGTTGAGTATCGTCGCCATCCCGATCTTAAACAGCGTGGGTATCCCCTCCACGGGAGAGACCGTCTTTGAGACCGCAATCGCCTCGGCAATATCGATGCTTTTCTCCCTCATGGCGGTGTTTTTGGTACTGCCTCTGTTCTTTCGATTTGAACACATGAAGCGCAACGCCTATCCGTTGGTCTGTACGCCCTATTCATGTGCCTTATCATGGTCACGCTAAACTCATTCAACCCCATCAGCAACCAGCTCATGTCGATTGCAGGGACGAATCCCGATTCTGCCGTCCTCGGTTGCTGTGTGGTGCCGTCGCGCTAGCAACGGTCATCCTTGGCGTTGTCAGCTGCGCCATCAGCACCAAGGTCTACCGGGCACGCGACCTATAGGCAAGCGCGGTATCATCGGACATGCGCCATAGATCTGGCGTGGTCTTTTTTTTGAGGAGGCGCACAACCCGTGTCGTGGGTCGTCGCAGCATTTGCGTCAGCATTCTTTGCCGGCATCACATCCATCTTGGCCAAATGCGGCATCAAGCAGACCGACTCCGATGTCGCGACGGCCATTCGCACCTGCGTGGTGCTCGTTTTCGTCTGGGCAATGGCGGGTATTTCTGGATCCATTGGAACCATTGGCAGCATCGAACCCAGATCCTGGCTCTTTCTCGTCCTCTCGGGACTCGCTACCGGAGCTTCGTGGATCTGTTACTTTAAGGCGCTGAGCATCGGAGACGTAAATAAGGTCGTACCGGTTGACAAGATGAGCACCGTGCTCGCCGCGCTGATCGCCATCGCGCTTTTTGTGGAGACGAGCAACCTTGCGGTTAAGCTCGTGGGAACCGCCGTCATCACCCTCGGCACGTTTTTAATGATCGAGAAGCAGCAGTCTGCCGGACCCGAGCAGCAGCAAGACCGGACCTGGCTCGCTTACGCCCTCGGCGCCGCCGTGTTCGCAGCACTCACCTCCGTCCTCGCCAAGGTTGGCATCGAAGGCGTCGAGTCCAACCTGGCACGGCAATCCGTACCTGTGTGGTACTGGTTATGGCATGGGCAATCGTGGCAGCTAAAGGCAAGATGGGCCAAGCCGTGCACATAGACCGCTACGAACTCGTATTACTCGCGGCATCGGGCATCGCGACTGGAGCATCGTGGCTGCTCTATTACTATGCCATCGCCGCAGGCCAGGTGAGCGTCGTGGTGCAGATCGACAAACTATCGATTGTCGTATCGGTACTATTTGCGCGCCTGGCATTCAACGAAAAAGTCTCGCGACGCAGCGCCATCGGTCTCGCCCTCATCGTCTTGGGCACTGCGGCGCTCGCGGTTTGGAAGTAGCGCTGACACCGTGCGAGGCCCAGTCCACCCGGGAATCCGTGACATATGGCATGCCCCGGCCCGCACGCAGCGTCTTACAGTAGAGCTGTCACGGGCCTTAGACCAATCTCGATCATCCAAGGGGATGTCTTTTTGGTCATTGTTCTTTAGGGAACGGTCAATCGCATACAAACTGGAAACGTCCGTCCAACGGCCGTGGTTTGTTGCGCCGTTCCACCTCCGTCATCTGGCATATCTGCACCTGATTGGAAAGAACAATGCAATCCCAGAAATCTCAATCGGGACCACCCATCTGCTGCCCATCCTCGCCCCTTTAATCTCCCCCCATCTTGAGCAGATGCCTCACTCCGCCCGGAGTCCCGCAAGCGAACTCGGCGACCTGCGTTGCGTCATGAGGTAGGGATAGGGTTCGAGCGCCGCCAAGTACAGCCCGTCCAGATCTGCGTCGGCCAGGACGGGCATGTTCGGATCTGCCACGATTCCTTCGCTCGACATTTCCCCTCCAATCTTGGAGGGCCGCGCACCCTTAAAGGCACGCGATCCCAGTCTCATCCCCGCAGCCCCACACGGCAACGGTGCTGCTGCCGGGCTTGCACGCTTGCGGTCCGCCACACGCTTCGCCACGGCCCCGATACCGCGTGATCTCGACCCGCGCGTCTCCGCAGTAGACACAAAGGGAGTCATCGCGCTCCCGGGTCTCGGGCGTCGAGCTAGTAGCCCGCGTCGCGAAACCGCCGCGCACAGACGTCACACAAGGGGACGACGTTTCTCCGTGGGACAAGCCCCGGGCTTACCGCGATAGCCGCATCGACCCTTGCCATCTCACGCTCGCCCGCAATGCCGAGACGCGCCCCGAGACGTGCCTTGTCGATCGTTCTTACCTGCTCGAGCATCACCGTCGACGTCCGTCTCAACCCTACGACCACAGGAAGGAGAACGTGCGTCGGCATCCACCTTCCTACTCGCTTCGTGAGAGGCACGACGATAACCGGCGCGGGCGCCTGTTCTCGCAATCGTCCTGCACGATGAGGAAGGGGCGAACGCCGCCCTATTCACTGCCGACGATCGGATCTAGTCCGCGAAGCTATCTGACCGCGTCGGATTCCATCCAAGCTAGCCACCCCCACTCCTTTCTCAGCAACCCGAATATGCAAGCGGGCCGGCCTTTTGGCCGGCCCGAGCTCCGCCCGAAGACCAAAGGCCATCATCGCGTGGCGCGCTCTTGCCCCTACCGCATCGGACGGCCATGCGATTCTCAAGGTTCTCGAAGGAGTCGCTCCTCGCTATACCGGACACGCCGGCTCTAGGAGGGGAAGTCGCTCTCGAGAATTTCCCTGAGCTTTTCTCTCGCTTTGTGGAGGCCGTACTTTATCGCCCTTTCGAAGCACCCCCCTCCGCAATTTCCCTTATCGGGAGCAGGGCAGCATCGTGCATGAGAAGCCGCCTCATCTGAACTGGGGAGAGTGTTGCGACCGCGCAAGCCAGCGCCTTCGATTCGTATCGCCTCGCCAGCATCTCCTCAGGGTTCGACGAAGGGTCCGCCAACACCTGGGGGAGCATAGCGTCCAAACTGAGAGTGTGGCGTGCCTCCCGACGCTCGATACGCCACCATTCGCGCTGGAGGTCGTCTAGGGCTTCCGCCACATCGCGCCCGACCGCGACCGCGACGTGACCTCCACCCGAGATCCTCATCTCGACACATAGTCCATCATCCGACGAGAGCGCGCAATTCGTCCTGTATAGGCGCATGGTGTCCCCCTCCGTCGCAAGAGGGAAACGAAAAAGCCCCTCTTGCCACTACGGACAAAAGAGGCCCTTTAGGGGAAGGCGTTGAGACCTCTGCGACTCGCTTAATCTCGCTGTTCTGGCTCTCGCTCCAACAGCTATCGCTCTTCGATATGTTTGAGTTGCTGTATCATTTTGCAACTTCCAAGACGTTCAGGAGGCCCGAAAAACCCTGTCAAACAACGTTCTTGGTGCTTTTCCGCATCTTCACCAGCCTGATAATGACACCGAATCCAGCCATCTCGATAATCGAGATTCCAAATAGGTCTTCTTACCTGCGAAAATCGAAAACGAAGCACCCCTCTTCTCAAGCACTATCAAAAGAATTTATGAGCTGCGGCGCAGAAACTCGCCCTCCTGAATCATAGGAGCCTGCACCCGTATCGCCGCTTTACGTTATTCGCTGATGGGGATTTGGCTGACAACAACTGTGGCCATTCATTCGATTCACAATTGGCATATCTTATTTGCGCAATAGAATATGTGTGTCAATGCAGCCTCATGGACCCTTATGGCCCAACCGGAACAATCAAACTCAGCTGTATTGGCTTCCATCTGCGGGACGACCATTGGGGACTTAACCTGAGAGGATTGAGGATGAAGTTCCATAAAAACGTGACCATGTTCGATTTTGCTGGTATTCCGATAGTTGCGAATTATGACAACGGTATTATTATCGGACTGACTGCCGCCGGTGCAGAAATATGTCGAAAGTTGCTCGTGGAAGACCTAGACCGGTCCGAAATTTCACTCGTAGATCAAAGTCTGTTCGACCAGCTAAGTAATAGTTGTTTTTTTGAGGGTCCACGGCATCCACCCGCATTGCAAACGGTGTATTTTCATGTCACGAGCCGCTGCGATTTAACATGTCAGGGATGCTATTCGTACAAGGAGGGGAGAAATTCCTGCGAAGACCCCTCCCTGGAATGCATCAAGAAAGCGTTGGATGAAATAAGTAGTCGCGGAATAAGCCAACTTGTCATCTCTGGAGGGGAGCCGTTCCTTCGTGATGACTTGCCAGATATCGTCGCATATGCAAAGGAAGTTTGCGGAATCCCGTCTCTGGCCATTCTCTCGAACGGGCTGCACATCGATCAAAGCTCCCTTCATCGCCTCTCAGGTCATTCTCCCTGCATTTCTATTTCATTTGATGGATACTCCGCAGAATCGCAAGCTCACATTCGTGGTACACAAAACTTTTCTAAGCTCATTGACTCGATTAAACAAATAAAGAGCGCCGGGATTCAAGGACATATCATCGCCACAATTCACGCCCTGAACATCGAAGATGTTCTTCAGTACGTGACCCTTTCAAAAAGACTTGGAGTTACGATCAATTTCAGCCTGATATCGTTCACCTCTTCCGATCCTCATACGGCTGGCCTCATTCCCTCTCCGAGCCAACTTTACTCGCTGGGGGACGCATTGTTCCACCTTGGAAGCGATTCGATGGCCGGCCCTCATGGACAAACGCGCCTCAACATTTCTGCAAAACGTTATTGTGGCGCTGCGAAAAACACGCTCAGTATTGATTCCGACGGAACGGTCTACCCGTGCCATATGCTTCATGAGGAAAAGTACGCAATGGGCAATGTGTTTATCGATAGTCTGGCCAATGCTCTCGATTCGGATGTCGCGAGACTATTTCAGCAGCTTGATGCATCTCGATTTGAGACATGCTCCACTTGTAAATACTGCGAAATATGTGGCGGTGGATGCAGGGCGCGATCTTTATGCTCATCGCCCACTCTTGCTGCGCCCGATCCATACTGCCCACTAATGATTCGTTTCTTTGAATTGCTCGAGGACGAAACGTCACGCGCCTTCTGTGCTGTCGAATAAGTTGCTGGGGGTGCGTATCGTCTTTTGTTGTAGTCATCGCGCAAGGTAACGCAACGACAACAGTTCATGCTGCCTGAGAAGCAACGAGCTCTCTGTAATACTCGCATGTGTCCATCAGGATTTCATGCGGACCTTGCGCGACAACTTGACCTTCATTCACGACAACAATCCAATCAGAACTCAAAATCTGAGACAACCTATGCGCCGTACAGAGTACGGTAATTGATGAGAATGCCTTACGATGATGTCATTTATCTCATGCTCCGCTATCCCGTCGAGACTCGATGTCGGCTCATCCATAATTAATAGGTTTGGGAGCCCCAAAAATGATCGAGCCAGGGCCAGTCTTTGTTTTTGCCCTCCAGATAAAGCGGAGCCGTTTTCCCCCGTTTGATAATCGAGTCGCGGTTGCGGAAGCGTTAGTCCAACTAAATCCAGGACCTTTTCCATCTCGAATCCGAGATTCCCTCCCGTCCGACAGACAAATTCGATCGTATCGTCCCCCTCATGACAACTGCATCTTGGTCTACATAGCCGATTGAGGCTCTCAAACGACTTGTCTCAATTTCATTCAGGGGCATTCCATTTAACAATATCTCTCCAGAGTTTGGAAAGAAGAATTTCTCCAACAATCCCAGGCAAGTTGTTTTTCCACCGCCCGAAGCGCCAACAATGGCGGTTCTTTTCCCTGCGGGAACGATAAAACTTGCATCTTTCAAGGCGAATTCTGTTTCTCCGTCGTAGGAAAAGCTTACGTTGTTGAACTGTATTTCCGCAGCGCCAGAAATTATATTTGGAATCTGATGATTATATCGAATGCTTCTCTCAACGTTCATTGTCTCGAGTTCGGTGAGACGACGCTCCCCCGCTTCCGCTTCGCGCATCCTTGATATCGATCCTGACAGCTGAGATACGGATGAGGAAAACGCCGAAAAATACATTAAAAACATGACGAGACCGGAGAATGCAATTGCTCCGTCTGCCACGCGAAAGGCGCCGAACAGTATGGTTCCAATATTTGCTAGCTGCATCAATATCGAAGCAATTGGAAACAAGCAACTGTTGATTACTGACAGTCGCAACCCATCCTCATGTGCCCTAGAAACTTCGAGCTCCAACTCCTTACGCGAAGCATTCCACGCTCCATATGCACGGAGCACTCTGCCTGTTCTCATGCTTTCTTGCGCGCCAGCCGTTATTCCGGTATACGCATCTTGAATCCCCTCTCTCAGTTTTACGAGGGGTCTAGACGCAATAACAGCAAACACAAGAGAAAGGACTCCGAAGGAAGCACCAACAAAGAACGTGATTGGCTCGATACACAATAGAGCTATCGTCGAACCAATCAGAATAATTGTCGCTTGGAACAACGCGATACTCTGTCCTGGCAATGCTTTAGTTAAATCTACATCGCTTACTATTCTCTGGGAATACCATCCAGGAGCCTTAGATTCTTGCTCAAGAATTGGCAGACTGAAAAAACGTTCAACAAGCCCACAGCGCAACTCATATGCCGAGTCTTCACATATCTTACCCAGCACTAGTTGCTGGCACATTGTTACCAGGGCATTGGAAGCGAGTATAAACACCAATGCAGCAACAATAGACCCGGAGAGCTGCCCGCTCTGAACACCTTCGATTAGCTTGCCTCCAAGCTGGGGTTGAACTAGTACCAGCAGCTCACTGATCCCCCCGAGTAGAAGGCATAAAATATATAGGAACCGATGATGGGAGATACTTCGTCCCAGCACTTTAAGCAATGTCTTCATGATCTTCACCGATTGCAAACTATTCCGACAGCCCGTTGACGAGACCGACTCCTTCGCTACGCCTCACGCCGTACAGCGTTTGTATGAGTATTGAGAGCGCAACGAGAATGAATCCTGCCCCTAACACAACGCCCCCACCAACAAGCGGTCTCCAGAATGATGGGGTAATTCCGATTGGAATACCGATAAGATAGCCGGTCAATATTGCCGGCATTGCTCCAATCGCCGCAGCAGCCACAACGTGAACAGCTGCTTCAATGAGGCAGGCTACCAAGAGGCTGCTGCGCCGAATCCCAAGCGACAGGTATTGTGCGGCATCTTTTTTCCGACTATCAAAAGAAAGAAAGGAGGATACGGCCGCGCCGGTGCAACTTAGTATTACAGGACCACCAAATAGTATTATTGAGCTTGTCCAATCCAAAGATGTATTGAGGCCGGTTAATCCAATTCGGTTGATGTAGCCTGTCAAGACATCGGTCATCACATTAAAAGAGGATAGGATTCCATATCCAACCATAATGGACACTTCCGATGAACCCGCTATTTCAATCTGATGCAAGGCATTTCGAGCCGCGATAAAGCCTGGAATGTTGCTGACAGAAACTCCCTTATTTAATAGTTTCAACACCGCAGTTAACAGCCAAGGAGATGCAACGGCGAAGATGCTGGTCGCAAAAAGCGGCACCATCATCGCATAGTCGAAATATCCTTCTCGCAATTGATCCGGAAGATCGCACAGGTATAAAGAAAATGCCACCACAAGCAGGAACCCAATTGCGGCCCTTAAGGGAGACCTCCATTTTGTAGGCATCTCGGTCTCCCGCACGACTGTGACTGGGGGAATATTCGCCGCTCGCCTCGCAGCTCGGTAACCGCCAACAACAAACAAGATTCCCGCACCAAACCAGACAGCAGGCATGTTGAATAGACCCAGATCAAGGGTAATATTGCTCGGAGGATTATATGAGCTAAAAACCAATGGAAACAACAGGGGGTAAGATAACACTTCGAACGCCGAACCACCAGCCGCTCCGACAATAGCAATCGCGAACAGTTGCATCAACACAATCAATCGAATTGTCCGAGGGCTGGCTCCAACAATCTGCCACAGTGCATAAGTTTTCGCCTTCAACGAAACCGCCTGCTGCGCCAAAGGCACCAACAAGGAGACGCCGGCTATCGACGAGAAGAGAACCACTACAGTACCGAGGTTTTTGAGATTATCGAATTGACTTGCAGTTGACTCGATCGAAACTGCCCAGCTGCCGAGATATCCGAAAACCACCGCAATTGCAAGCAATCCACCCATACGGCCTTTGTGCTCGTTAGGTCAGCGAATACCAAGCGAATCATTTGGCCACCTCAAATGCAGCCAGTATTTCTTTAGGGCTGGGACTGTCCATCTCACGTTTGATAGTTCCATCAATAAAAACTAGCACCCGATCCGCAAGGGCCGCTGCCTCCAAGTCATGGGTAACCAAAAGGACTGAACGTCCTTCGACATCAACCAGGTTGCGAAGAATTTTCAAGACATGTTGAGTGTTTTCCGCATCTAGGCACCTGTCGGCTCATCCGCAAAAATGATATCGGCGTTCGTCGCAAGCGCACGGGCTATAGAAACGCGCTGCTGTTCACCGCCAGAAAGTTGAACAGGCTTCAGTTTTTGCTTTTCAGCTAACCCCATCTTTGCAAACAGGTGTTGCAGATCCTGCTCAGCTACCGCAGCCCCCGAAAGACGAGCCGCAACAGATACGTTCTCTATTGCTGATAAAGATGAAATGAGATTATACGATTGAAAAATAAAACCCGCGTGCGCCCTGCGAATCTTAGATAGTTGATTTGGAGATATGCCCACGATATCATGACCTGCAAGTTTTATCGTCCTTCTGTGGGAGACTCCAACCCGGAAAGGCAATGAAGCAGCGTTGACTTTCCGGAACCACTCGGTCCCACTATTGCCACCATTTCTTTAGTGCCAACATGGATGTCAACCCCTTTCAACACCTCTACGGGTTTCCCTCCTTTCTGCGCAAATGTTTTGCGAACTCCGTATGCGACAATCGGTTCACACATTCTTATCTCCCAATTGCTTCAAGCTCCCAACTCATAAGAAATGGAAGACATGAAGCCTTCCATTTCTTATGAGCAACTATCCGAAGATGCCACAGAAGAAACTTAGATTGCTCTGCTTTCCATCACAACCCCAGCTCCATCCAGAAGCGCGGAGATCGACATCTGGCTCTGCCGGAGTCATTGCCTGAAGTTGGAGCAGCGCGTTCACCCGCACCACACCTCCCCTCAAAAAAACAAGTAGGTAAGAGGCCCACAGGGTCTATTAAAACCCTGTGGCCGCGGCCTTAGTGGTGGCCTCCGCACCACAGGCTTGCAGCGCTGTTGTCGCCATCGCAGAAGAAGCTCAAGCCCGAACCGCGAGGATCGATCTCAGCGCCGGACGACTTCATCGCCTGGAGTTGAAGCAATGCATTCATTTCTAACCTCCTTTCCTTTTTTCGTAAATGCGAAACTAATGAAGAGGAACGGGGAACCATTCGCATCTACGCGACTGAAAGGACAATAGGAATCCGATCAAGCCTGCTGACCCAGTGGAATAATCCGCAGATAAACAGGCTCCTCCGTTCCCAACCATGAATATGGATTCATCCTCATCGCGCGCAAATAGGAATCCATTCGCGACATTCCTGATCATCAACCGAAGGGGCGCCTCATCTTTTGGGTTTGGCGAACAGAGCAGGGCAGCAGCTTTTCCACAAATCCCACAAAATAGTCCGCCGTTTAACGAGATGGGCTCTTCTATATTCAAACTCATCTTTTCCAGCTCATCAGTCCAGCTGTTAGGAGTGCAATACGTCAAGGCGAAGAACACTCCCGCCGTCCCCTCAGAGAGATAGCCGAAGTTGACGCCATCGTAATTAACAAAGTAACCGTTTTCCCCGAAGCTCAGAAGGTCCATCTCGAATTTAAGGCAATCTTGCATCAGTGCTAACCAGTCTGAGCTGCCGTGAAAATACTCCATCAAACGCTTGCACGCAATGGCAGCCCCTGACCAGCCATCAAATAGGCCCACAGCATTTCCGGTTTCCGAGCCTGGCTCACCAAACATTCATGAGACTGGATCGCCGTCTTCAGCTGTTCTGCCGCAGATTCAATGAGGCGAGATAGTCGTGGCTCTTCGGTGTCTTCTTCAAGCTGGCAGAGCGCAAGAATTGTCCCGGAAAGGCCGGTTCGAATCGAAAGGTCATGTCGGTTGATAGCGGGCAGTTCAGACGGCACAAGCGCAAGCGCCTCCCGCGTATACCCAGATTGTGACAATGCACTTGCGATTCCTGACACCCCACGCAAGAGGCCGTGAATCCAATAGACGTTCCTGCATCGAGCTTCCTCTTTATCCATTCCACATCTTCTTGAACGTTCATTCCTGCACGAGACATCATTAGCATTATTCCTGCTGCTCCAGTCTCGATGTCCAGTGAACCGGAGTCGTCATGCAAGAATTGCGAAGCATCGCCCGGATATCTTCTTTCATCCCCGGATTCAATCAACATCCGCGATGACATTCTGATGCCCGCGGCAAGCCGATTTATCAGCTCACCGCAATTAATATCAGTTGCCACATACGGGGAATAGTCAAATCTGTCTCGTAGCAAGCTCGAAGGTACATTGGCCCTGGCGTCTGACAGCAGATTCATCGTCTCTTCAGAGAATAGACTCTCCACGTGAACAAGGCTTGTCTCCAGCGCTCTAGGACTGAATGCCGTGGACCAAGAGGGCCAGAAGATATAAAACAGCAAATTTGTGAGAGCGAATGCGTCGCGATCAGCATTACCACACCTCTCGTAGGGAATGAATCCTGGAGTACCCAGAACGCCCGAATCATCGCCCTCAACGTGTCGGGCTCCTTCGAAATCGATTACCGAAACGCTTTCATCAGGCCCAACAATGAAGTTCTTCATATTTATGTCCATTATCGCTATGCTCCGAGAATGGACCTCGTTTACGAGCCTGATGATGGCCCTCGCGATTCGCAGAGCTCTTTTTTCAAACTTTTCAACAAGAGCCATTTCGAGGGAAAATGGATAATTAGACGCAAGCCATGTTTGGAGCGATACTCCTTCGACGAATTCTTCAATCAGAAATTCATGCCCATCGATCACCTTATATCCAAGGTACTCGGGAATACCGCCAATGCCCTGTAATTGTATCAATGCCTCCTTTTCTCTCCGCAGCCTGGCAATGGCGTCTTCCTCACCCGTGTAACCAGCAAAGGGACGAGCTTCCTTCAAAACCACGCTTTTGCCGGTTGCCTCATTCCTTCCGAGATATACCCCTCCACCATTGCTGAAATGAAGGCTATCGAGAATCGAATACGGCGCGAGTTCTCTTGCTAGAGAGTCAGCATCGGGATTCAATCTCTCGAAAACTTCTGCTTCGATTTTTTGCGGTACTTTTACGAAATCCGGGAGAACGAAAAACGGTACCCGCTTGTCCTCAATCGTGTTTCCATCTGGAGTGGCAATCACCATGACATTCTTGCCACCTTCAAGCACTTGCTTGCGATAGTAAAAGCCACCATAGCGAAAATACACTGAGCCGTTTCCATATTTTGTATCGGAAAGAATATACGGGCCCTCAACGTTCTCGGTCAATTCATTGAGGCTATCTAGCAGATAGCAAAACTGCTCATCGTCTCTAGGATACACAGTAATAAATTTACCGGATCCCGATCGATCTGCGTACTTCATATTCGATTGATAGAAAGCAGTTGTAGTCGCTCTAAATTTAAATGGGACACCCTTTTTGAGCAAGAAGTTGGATATGTTATCCAAGACGAAATCTTCCATTCCCGGACGAACGCTAATGTGTATCTTCCATCCTTGCAAAGGAAGCTCATAGCAATCGGGGAAACAGTATCTCCAAGTATCATCCTCCGTTGTTGACCAGCTTTCCGGCAAATCAACTCGATACTCTCGTCCTACCTTGAAACTCGTCTTTTCATAAAACGGAGAGCTTGGGAACACATGTTTGAATCTGTACTCAGTCAGATTTTTATACGGTAATGCTGACTTCTTATTATCCAACTCCAACCCCTCCCTCTCCGGACTTTACTGCACGGCATTCGAAGACTTCTTACTGATATAGATAATAGACCAAAAGTTAACCTATTCGTTTAACAATTTCTCGATTTCTTATGGCTTTGCTATATGAATCAAAACAGCTTCCTGCCTAGAACGTGATAGCCACCGGATTGTATGCTTGCAATAGCCTGCATCGATACTTCGAACAAGTGGTACGCCCGCTCCCCGAAAACAACATCGCCCTCGAACCGTGTCTGGTTTCATTTTCCATGAGAGACACCTCGCGTCGAAAGGGCCCATATGTCCGCAAGGAGGAACATCGTACACAAGCTCGCAAAAAAGGGGCTGAAACGGTACCGAGGCGTCGACGACAGGGCCTCAAGACCATCTCGCGAAGCGCACTTACGAGGAAAACATCGACGCTGACTGCCTTTTTCTGATACTGGGTGCCAATCTCTCGAGGCTCTTCATCAACGTCCTTTTCAGGTGTGTGAAGAGCATCTCGGGTCCGACCATTCGCGCGTTCCTGTGGCCGACTTGGAGGAATCCCGAATATACCGCTTGTTCCGCAACGAGCACACTGCCTCGAGATCCCCGGTGGGAAGCACCCCTGCAGACATTCGGCATTCTCCCGCGAGGTCGACGCCTATACCCCACCCACAACCCGTCCGTAAGGATTGAACGCGTCCGGCCTGAGCCGACGTCGCCTCGGTCCACGCCCCCGTCTCGGAGCGAGGCCACCGGCGCACTCGTCCATCGCCCCCCCCGTTCGAGATGGATATGCGCCAAGAGTCTCCCCGACATGGAGGCACATTCCCGGATCGCGGCGGGCGAACGTACCCTCGAAAAAGACATGTGCTCCCCGTGTACCATCGTCCCGGACAACTGAATCACCGTAGTCAGCGGAAACGCAAGGGGCCCGATGGACAAACAGCTGTTGCCTTGAGACTGCGGAGCACCACGGCTACACGATTCTCTCTACCCGAGCCCTGCAGGCCGAAAGACCAAGCGGCGAAAACGGACGACCAAGCGAGCCGTGCGAACTTCCGATCTTCGAGGAGCTCGCTAATGAGCTCGCCTGCATCGTAGGAGCGCTCAGCTCCAAGCCGTTCTCTTGGCGGGATGGAAATTGAGATGACGTATCCCTTGAAGAGGAATCTGCGTGCCGTGCGTGCTGACCTTCGAACTCCGAACGCGACGACGACTCGAAGTATCGCCCGATCACCGCACGCGGCCTGAGCGGGCGCAGCAGTCGACCCCTTCCGGCTGGACAGCTATCTCCTTCCCGGCCGCAGTGCACTGACGTAACTGGCAATATCCCACCGACTTGGTTCGCATGCCGCCGTATTACGCCGAGGCACAAACCCATTGCAGTCCGAATCACAGCGAAGCCGACGATGCAGCGGTAACCCCCGACGCCACGGCGGCGTAGGATTGCCACACGTTCCAAGCAACAACCCATCGAGCGCGCACGGACTGCCGTATGCCCCGTCCCTCGACGACCTAGGGATGCCACGCGGAAACACCCGGCGTCATTATGCGGCCTTTCGATGCGTCAACTCCTGGAAATCGATCGATAGAGCTATAGAAGTACCCTTTGGCACGCAGGAGCGATTAGAAAACATGGAGGCGGAGGTCAGCTCGGAGGCAGGGAAGCTGATCGGATTCATTCTTGACTCAGGCTCGATGCAGCTACAGGCCTACGTCTCATACACGAACATCCTGTCACTATCCAAGCGCGACAGGCGCGACGAGGTCGGACAACCCCGCATCAGGATCAATAAGCTCGGCGGTACAGTACACTACGCCAGAGTGAACAACGCCATACCGCTCCAGCCGAAAACGCAGGCCGCAAGGAAGCGTGCGCCGGCATTCCGAGAATCATACACCGCTTGATAGCCGGCCATCTCTGAATGCTTCGGTGTGTTTTCGGTATGTAATTCACTGAGGACGAATTTGGTCCGGCGGGACCGCTCCAGACGGTAAGTATGCGCGTACGACAAGAGGCGATTGAGCTTGCTCTCTGCGCGCTAGCCGAGAACATGCCGTCTTCGGAGACTGTCGGGCTCGCCGGCGCTTTGAGGACCATGATGGCCAACCAGACGGGACAAACTTCCTCTCGCTTGTTTCCCAGGTAGAATCCGGCTCAGAGACCCGGACCATGGGGTGAGCGCATCGAACACCGACGAAGGGGCCACCCACTACGCGGCAATGGGGAAGCATCCCGTTCAAGGCTGTGCTGGACGACTTATGGGTAACAGGCTCCGCCCCATCCACGGTGCTGAGGTGGAAATATGTCAAACTCGGCTAGGCATTGCGAGTTGAGGGTCGACCTGCCCCCAGCTTGCATATGCTTTCTTCAGAGCCTCAAAGAACTCGCAACGAATGGCTCTTGAGAAAGAAACGGGAGCTATGAAAACCACACGCGAAAAGGCGCTCTCCGACGTCGGAACCGTGAGGACGGAACGATCGACATCAGCGTCGCGGTAAAGCCGCTGCTGGAGGGACTGCTCAACACTGCGATGGATAAACAGGCATTGAAGTTCAGGGGGTGCGCTGCATGTTCCGCAGGCCGCACTGGCAACAAGGGCTACTCCGAAGGGTTCTTCGACCGCTCAAACAAAAACTCTTCCACCAAAAAGCCTGGATCGGCGCGGGTGTCGCCGAGCTCATGTCCGAGCCTGATATCTGAATACCGCGGCTCCGTTCGGGTCGCATTACGCAAGCTCTCAGCTGGTTCAAGCGCGACAATCCACGAATCGCGTTGGCAATGCGATGTTGATATCAAAATGTCCACAACTCTGCCCGCGTTAACAGCCCCATGTCGAACACGATATTTATCCTATAAGGTCTTTTCGGCACCGTTAATACTGAACCGGATATTAACGGTATATAAATGGGGGGGCTACTTTCTCAATTTAAAGTAAATTTCTCGAGGCAATTGATTCGGCTAATATGTTGTTTATCCACTCTAGTCCGCGCTTTGTTCACGATAGAACGCATGGTAATCTTCCATGAATTTCTCTCCGAAATTCTTACGTGCCTCTTCCGCGCTCATATATTCAATTAGATCTCCGGGCTGGCAGTCGAATATCTCGCAAAGCCGATTAAGCGTCTCGATCCTCAATGCCCTTACCTTGCCGTTTTTAAGTTTGGAAATCGTCTGGACGCTGCAGCCAAACTCATCAGCAAGATCGTTCGATTGCATTTTACGGGAGGCTAACATCTTATCCAGATTAAAAATAATCGCCATAAGGCACCTCAGAGCGTTTCATCGGATAGCCTCTGAAGCAAGGCTCCATACTTAAAAACATATGATAGGCAAAACGAGACAATCGCCCAAAGCACAGAAGCCACATCAACATTCACAATAATGGGTTGAACGGACAGCCGACCAGCATGTCTCCAACGGACTCAATAGAAAAGGGAGCAAATGAGATCATTAGCTCAAATAGCATTTTACCCAAAAGCAGCCAACCAACTGTCTTCCATCGTAAAGACTGCATGTCCGAGAAAGGAGACTCACCTCGTGACATATCCTCAAACACACGTATGAACAGTCGAAACAGAAGCGTTGCAATAGCGACCATGATCAAATTGGGCAAAAACCGCTGGATTGTTGACAGGATATCCCCGATTGAATAATCCAAAGAGACGATCCGCAAAAATATCGCCGCAAAAATCACCAAGGTAGCAACTATATAAATATAAAATAGAACTCTAAGCAATCGGCCCGCGACTCGGCTCACGGATTTCAGGCGCCCCAGAGATTGATAGATTTTCTCCTCATCGTTCGCCATGTATCGGTTCGCCTCATTCGAAGCAGTGTCCATTTGATATCTATCCAGTTTCACCTTGATGGCACGCCATGATTGGCTGCCGGCCATTAGAACCCAATCTTAAAGCAAACGTTTCCCCAACCAATTACAGAGCAATAGGTATACGAACTAGCATCGTTAGTGAAAATCATTTTGCTCCTTAGGTATCAGATTCCTTTAATTATTTTAATGGTCTCTTTCTATTATATTGCAGTTTGATGTTATTGAGCAATAGCTTTGCGGAAACAACGGTGACAACATCTGGCAAGCTGCAAGTTCACCCGGGCAATTCAGCAAGAGTTCGGGAAACTCGCATCAGCTTATCGGACAAAAGAAGCCGCTCGTCCAATGCGTATCCCCTTCAGCATGGATAACACCTCAACCTTCAACCGCGCCAAACAAGACTCGTCGCTGAAGTCCATACAGGTCGAATGCTTGGTTTCCAAGTCCTCGCGCAAGACCCCCCCCCTTCAATCGCCTCTCCCAGACCGCCAGCGTCGTCGAACGTGAATATCGAACAGAGACCGTCGCTCTCAATCCTTAACCGCCTATCAATGTACGGCTCGCCGAACCCTCTTGTTCAGCAAAACGCCTTTCCAATATCCGGAATCTCGTCACCATTGCAGTCTAGTAGCCGAAAGCTAGAGGCAATCTCAAGCTGCCGTTCCATTGATTTCATCCAAAGGCATTCGAAAATGTCGATCATGTCGGAAATCTCGGTGTAAGGGCCTGAAGCAAAGGAGCGGCCACCGCCTTAGAATCTGTAGCTGCGACAAACGGATTCGATGCAAGGAAATGACTGCGATGCAGAGTGTAAACCAGATCGAGGCCCCGGCGCCGAGGGTTCGCCACGCTTCGACGACGGGATGGTGAACCTCCATGAGCTCGTGTGCGCGCTCGCCGAAGTCCTCGTCAACCAGATCGTTGACGCGGTGGTCGACCAGCTGTGCGCTGGAGGGACGAACAGCCGCAACGGCTACCGCGAGCGGAGGCTGGAGACCTGTGCGGGCACGATCACCATGCGCATCCCAAGCTGCGGACCGGTAGCTTCTTCCCCGACGATATTGTCGAGCGCTACCAGCGGGTTGACCGGGCGTTCGTGGCCGCGATGGCGGTGATGTACGCCACCGGCGCCAGCACCCGCAAGGTCGCCAGGGTCGCGGAGACCTTCCCCTCGGTCGAGTCGCTCGAGCGCCTGGCCGGGGCGGTGATGTGCGACGAGGACGAGGAGTGGTCGCGTGCGCGCGGATCTCCTCCTCGAGCGGGTCGAATGACCTGTGTCAAGATTTCGGACACGGAATTGAGAGGAATCATGCTGCCATAGGCATCGCGTCGGGCTTGGGATCGGGCCGCTCGAAGAAGGCGGGCTTGGGCTCGGTCCGCTCGAAGAAGTCGGCCATGGCTTCGGCCGGCACCCTGTAGCCTATCGAGGAATGCGGCCTCCGCCTGTTGTAGTACGCCTCGATGAACTCGACGACTGCGTGCCCGGCCTCGGCCCCGGTGGCGAATCGCCTGCGGCAGCACATCTCGTTTTCCATCGTGGCGAAGAACGACTCGGCGACGGCGTTGTCGCGGCAGTTTCCCGTGCGGCCGCAGGAAGGCCGCACGTCGTTGGCGCGCGCCCATTCGGC
>ENA-OQDW01000148-OQDW01000148.1-human-gut-metagenome-genome-assembly--contig:-NODE-148-length-28050-cov-4.598109_pt1 | contig 28050 bp, 35 predicted proteins | sample MGYA00242784_ERZ504613 | MGnify/ENA primary metagenome ERZ504613 (study PRJEB26092, sample SAMD00036330) | human gut metagenome | host: Homo sapiens | study: EMG produced TPA metagenomics assembly of...
GCTTCGCAACTCCCGAGTGCCTCCCCTCCCCACGAATTTCCCCGTTTTTTCAAAACAAAACTTTTTTACCCAAAAAACCTACAACACTTTGGAAAGAAACTCCTTCGTCCTTTCCTCTCGAGGATCCCCAAACAGTTCTTTCGGATTTCTATCCTCAAGAATCACCCCATCATCCATAAAGAGCACTCTGTCGCTGACCTCCCTTGCAAATCCCATCTCATGGGTAACCACCAGCATGGTCATGCCTTCTTTTGCAAGCTCCTTCATAACCTCAAGAACCTCTCCGACCATCTCCGGATCAAGAGCTGATGTCGGCTCGTCGAACAGAAGCACCTGGGGATTCATTGCAAGGGCTCTGGCAATGGCAACCCTCTGCTTCTGTCCGCCTGAAAGCTTTCCGGGATAGACATCGGCTTTTTCTTCAAGGCCGACTCTTTTCAAAAGAGCCCTCGCCTTCTGATCAGCTTCCGCTACATTCCATTTGCCAAGGCGCACCGGCGCAAGGGTGATATTTTTCAATACTGTCATATTTGGAAACAGATTAAAATGCTGAAAAACCATTCCCACATTTTCCCTGAATTTATCTACATCCAGCTTCGGATCCAGAAGCTGCTGTCCGTTTACGGTGATCTCGCCTTCCTCCGGTTTTTCCAGAAGGTTCAGACAGCGCAAAAATGTAGATTTTCCGGAGCCGGACGGACCGATGATGCAGATACACTCACCCTTGTTTACGTGAGTTGTGATTCCCTTTAATACGTGTACGTCCCCGAAGGACTTTTTCAGATTTTTAACATCAATCACTTTCTCTCAGTCTCCTTTCAAATCTCTTCAGCAAAAGGCTCAGGCACTTCACGATCAGATAATACATGATACCTGCAACGATCAGCGGTATGAACATCTGATAAGTACGGGAAGAAACATAGCTTGCCGCTTTTGTCAGATCCATGATACCTACATAACCTAAAATAGATGTTTCTTTGATCAGCTGGATAAACTCATTACCCATTGCCGGAAGGATGGTTTTTACAGCCTGCGGAATGATAATGAAACGCATGGTATCTTTATACCCAAGGCCCAGAGAACGACCTGCCTCGCTCTGGCCCTTGTCTACAGATAAAATACCTCCGCGGATAACCTCGGAAACATATGCACCGCTGTTGATACCGAAGCTGACCACTGCTGCCACATATCCCAGCCTGCTGTGGAACACTGCAAAATAGATGATCATCAGCTGAAGGACTGACGGTGTTCCACGAATCACATCAACATAAATATCCGCGATCGTGGAAAGAATGGTTCTTCTGCCTTTTTTCGCAGCTCCAAGACGTACCAGAGCCACTACAAGACCGATCAGGATACCTACGATCACTGACAAAAGGGAAACGATCAGTGTAATCCCAAGACCATTAATATAAAACTTCCAACGATTATCCTGAAGGAAAATAAAGCTTAAAAGTCCCAGAAAACCATCGGTTGCTGCTACATCTGTCACATCCTCGCTGTTTTCAAGTGTGTCCACAAAATACTTCTGATAAAGATCATCATATTCCCCGGATTTTTTTACTTTTGCAAGCCCGTCATTGATGATCTGGACAAGCTCTGTGTTTCCTTTTTCAATGCAGAAAACCGTATCCTCTGCTGTACTTGGCACGGACTCATACTGCAGATCTGAGTTCTGTTTGCAGTAGATCTCAGCCATGATATTGTCGATCAGAACTGCATCTGCTCCACCGTTTTTCAGCTCCATGACTGCGCTGGAAGCGTTTTTAAATCTTTTTACTTTGGCATCCTTAACTTCACCGTAATCGGTAGTCTCGCCGGATGCGATCATATCACTCTGTGCACCCTCCAGAACTGCAACGGTTTTTCCGGACATCTCCTCAAAATCCTTGATCGGATTATCCTTACGGCTGATGATGCACTGTGTACCGGTGTAATAAACATCGGAAAAATCAACGCTTTTTTTACGGTCCTCCGTAGGTCCGATCCCGGCTGCGATCACCTGTACATCACCAGCCTCCATGGAACCCATCAGGGAATCAAAGGCATATCCTTCCATACCAGCTTTACGTTTTCTTCCTTGGCGATCGCTCCAGAAGATCGTAATCAAAACCTGTAATATTTCCATTATCATCCAGGTATTCAAACGGTGAATACTCTGCGTTCGTTCCTATGACGATGGTCTGCTGTTCTGCCGCTTTTACTGCCACTGCACTGCTGAAATATACCGGCAAAGCCATGATCATACACAGTACAAAACAGATAAGAGCTCTGCTTTTTCCATTGCGTCCCATTATTTTCCCCTCCTGCTATTCATATTTTTTTCCGTAGCCAAAAGCACCTTCCATGCCACAGATGCCCGCTGCAAAAGCAGCTGCCTCTTCAAGACTTTCACAGATCGCGGTTTCCTCCGCCATGCCGTTTTTCATTCTTCCGATATACCCGGTAAGGAAAGATGCGATCAGTGAATCCCCGGCGCCAAGAGTATCTTTTACTTCCGTAAGCGGCGCTGCCGGCTGTCGGTAAAAATTCCTTCCGTCATAAAGAATGCAGCCCTTGGCTCCTCTGGAGGCCATGGCAAGCTTCGGCCCCATGGAGATGATCTTTTTCAGATGCTCTTCTGCCTCCTGGTCGGTTCCGTCAAAGGAGCAAAATGCGTAAGTAACCTCCGGTGCTGTTTTTTCATAATATTCCTCTGTGGAATCATCAGAAAAGTCAAAAGAAACCGGAATTCCCGCCTCTTTGATCTTATGCAGCTCTTCCTCCGTAAAAGAGTAATTTCCGCTATGTACCACATCAAAGCCTTTCATATATTCCAGATCAAAACGATCAAGGATATACGGTGTTTTTCCACGGATACCACCATCATTAAAATCCAGGAACTCACGGTCTCCGTCTTTTAATGTGATCCTGGAATAACCGTTCTCGCCGTGCAGCTGTCTGCACTTTACGGTTTCCACGCCGATTTTTTCCAGTGTATCCATGATCAGTTCTGCTCTGTCGTCATCTCCGAAATATCCCATATACGCTGTTTTTTCACATCCGGCCATCTTTCCGTAAACACTGACGTTTACGCAGTTTCCGCCTGGATACATGGTTTTCAGATGATCATAGATATCCACTACATTGTCTCCGAAGCCAAGAAGCTTTGTACTGTATTTACTCATATTTTCCCTTTCTCTGTGCACAGGCACAGCAGCACCTTTAGTACTCTACAACGCCCATATATCTTCTCATATCCAGCGGATGACGGCGTTTATCCTGGAGAGCGGTACGGTAAACGGTCGTCATGGTGTAGAACAGCATCGGGGTAAAATATTCCACACAGCTGTCATCAATTGCTTCCATACCAAGCTTATCTGCATCGATCACTTCGTATTTCTTTCCGTATTTTTCAAGGAAAGTCAGCACACGCTCATCCATCATACGGTTTCTGCCCCGGCTCATCATAAGGATATAAAGATGATCCTCATCCGTTACCTCAAACGGTCCGTGGAAATATTCCGCACTGTTCAGATATCCGCAATCCATCCACTGCATTTCCTGAAGTGAGCAGATCGCAAAGCCATATGCCTGAGAATAGGAAGCTCCCGATGCCATGATATAGAGGTTCGGTTCCTCTGAATATTTTTCTGCAAAAAGCCATGCTGCATTCTGCTGATCCTTCACTGCAGCTGCAATAACATCATCGATCTTTTCAAAGCCTTCCACGATCTTATCGTAAAGCTTATATCCCGGCTCCTGTACCTTCATCAGCTCATTAAGAATACGAAGTACGATTCCCTGAGGCTTCTCTGCTTCCTTTACCCCCGGTGCCCAGTCGTATACAACGGAGATCCATTTATCGGTATCACATGGGGAACCTGGCGCATGTGTCATTGTAACAACAGCCGCACCTGCATCCATTCCTGTTTTTGCTGCCTCCAGACACTCCTTTGTCTTGCCACTGTGGGAGCAGATGATCAGAAGACTGTCTTTTCCCAGCTTCTTCGGCGGTGTCAGTGCAAACTCTCTTGCAGGGATCCACTGTGCATCCATCACTGCGGATTCCGCACGGACAAAATAATATCCCGGATACAGATCCACAAGAGATCCTCCGCATGCAAGAAAATACACATTTTTGATTGTTCCATGCTCTTTGTTGATCTTATTTACGATTTTTACTGCGTCCATTTTCATCCTCCGGTTTTCGTGGAAATTCGTCTGGTAATCCTCTGAATCCATTGAAAATACAGGTTTTTTCGGATTTTCAGATAAATTTCTCCTTCTTGTACTTTTGCATTTTACCTTTTTGAAGAATATAACATATTATAACGTTATAGTAAAGAGTATATTCATTATTTATGATTAATTATTCATCCAATATACCTTCTGACGCACTGCAGAGGTTTGTCCCTTACTGGACAAATACATCCGCACTATAGTAAAATATCTTTTATGAACAACCTCAGAAAGGATATTTTCATGTTAAATAAAAATTCAATCCAGCCGCTTTACAAGCAGCTTATGGATATCATCACCCAGCAGATCAAAAACGGTACTTATAAGCCCGGAGAAAAAATCCCCACTGAGCCGGAGCTTGCCGATCTTTACCATGTCAGCCGGATCACTGTCCGACGTACCGTGGAGGAGCTTTGCACACAGGGCTATCTTATCAAGCATCAGGGAAAAGGAACCTTTGTAAAATCCCCCATGATCTTCCGGAAATTTGAATCCCAAAAAAATATGAGCTTTTCCGAATCCTGCCGTCAGAATGACCGGATTCCGGAATCTCACGTACTGTCCTTCTGCAAAAAACCTGCGAACAGCGTAACCTCTGATTTTCTGCAGCTTACTTCGGATGAGGAAGTTTTTTTTCTGGAACGTCTTCTTCTGGCTGACAGTATTCCGGTTATTGATGTTCACACCTGGCTCCCCACACGGCTTTTCCCGGATTTTGATCCGAACGCTGTAGAAAACGGTTCTTTTTTTGAATATATCAAAAACACCTACCGCTGTACGATCGCAGAATCCAGCCGCAGCACCATTTCTGTTACTGCAGCCTCCCCGGATATGGCAAAAACTTTGCGTCTGTCTTCCGGTGATCCCGTGCTGATCCTGGATTCCTATATGGAAGCTCCTGATGGAAATCCGCTTTACATCAGCCGTGAATACATTGCAGGTTCCCGCTATACGATTTCATTTTGAAGAATCAAAAAAACGGCACAGAAGTGTTATGCTGCCAATACAGCAGCATACACCTCTGTGCCAGTGTTTATTTATCCAAAAATATTACTGTTCACTCCGTTCTCTGCAACACGCTTCGCGATACACAAAATTTATCCTTTATCTTTTCAAGACTCCGATCCATCACTGCCTGTCATCTGTGCCTCAATGGCCTTTCCAAGGCGGTTATAGATCGTCACCGCATCCTCCACATGGAGTGGCTTCCGGTATTTCCCGATGCGCCTGCCGTTACCAGTATGTATTCCCTGTCGTAGACCTCTGCAAAGCTTGCAAGACACAGACCCGCCTCACTGGTATATCCTGTCTTGCCGCCCAGGATCTTGCCGCCGGTAACGGAAGGGTCAGAAAGATTTTTGAACATGGTACTGTAATATGTGATCCCGCTGGGATGGATATTTGTCACTCCTGTGGAATGCCGCGGGCTCTCAATGATCTCTCTGAACGTATCGTTCCGAAGCGCATACCTGAGCAGCACCGCAATATCTCTCACTGTACTGTAATGATCCGGATCATGAAGCCCTGTCGTATCACAGAAATGTGTACCATTCATTCCAATCCTCTGTGCCTTCTTATTCATCAGCTCCACAAATCCATCCCTGGAACCGCCTACGGTATCCGCCAGTGCGATACAACACTCCGCACCGGATGGCAGCATGGCACCATAAAGAAGGTCGATGGCCCGCACGGTCTCACCGGGCTGAAAGCCTGCCTGGGTGGCATCCTGCTCATAAAGCCCCTGGAACATTTCCTGGGTCAGAGTGATCTCCTGATCCAGATCATCCAGGTTCTCAATAGCCACGATCACCGTCATGATCTTCGTCATGGAAGCCGGATAGATCTTCTCATCGCCCTTCATATTTCCGATGATCTTTCCGCCTTTTACCTGCATCAGCACTGCATAGGGACTGTTGATACCGCTCATCTCAAGCTTACGGACAACCGGTCTCTGCAGAGACTCCATCCAGTCACCTACCCCTTTATTCCAGCCGATGATCACTACAAGTGTCAGGATCACGATAGCCTCTACCACCAGGCAGAGTATCATTTTTATTTTGTTTACCTGTTTTTTTATTTTCTTCGCTTTACGCTTTTTTGATCTCAATTTATACTCCCTGTTCCGACAAATTCATCTGTAAGTTTTACTTACAGAAACGTTTTCCCCATCTTTTTTATATTAACATGATTATTATTGTCTTCTGTAAAATCTATATGAAAAAGCTCTGATGAGCTTTCGGTCTGTTACAACTCTGTTTGTGCCTTATTGTAGGATTTTTGCCCCAAAAAATCAAGGTGTATAAATGTATAAAAAAATACCCCATACAAAGTTTCCTCTGTACAGGTATTTAAAATTTATTACTGAGCTAATTTAATCGGGTTAAGCTTAACACCAGGTCCCATTGTCGGAGCGATTGTAACGCTCTTCAGATACTGACCTTTCAGTGTGCTAGGTCTAGCCTTTGTGATAGCTCCCATAAGCGTCTGGAAGTTGTCGCTTAACTGCTCCTCGGTAAAGGAAGCCTTTCCGATCGGAACATGGATGATGTTGGATTTGTCAAGACGATACTCGATCTTACCTGCTTTAATGTCGTTAACAGCTTTTGTTACGTCCATTGTTACAGTACCAGCTTTCGGGTTTGGCATTAAACCTTTCGGTCCAAGTACACGACCAAGACGACCTACAACGCCCATCATATCCGGTGTTGCAACTACAACGTCAAAGTCAAGCCATCCCTCGTTCTGGATCTTCGGAATGAGTCCTCAGCTCCTACGAAGTCTGCTCCTGCTGCCTTTGCCTCTTCTGCCTTAGCATCTTTAGCAAATACAAGTACACGAACTTTTTTACCTGTTCCGTGTGGCAGAACAACTGCTCCACGGATCTGCTGATCTGCGTGACGTCCATCGCAGCCTGTACGGATGTGAACTTCGATGGTCTCGTCGAACTTAGCTACAGCTGCTTTTTTAACAAGGCTGATAGCCTCTGGTGCATCATATAATGTTGCGCGGTCTACTGCTTTCGCAGCTTCCACATATTTCTTTCCTCGTTTCATTTCTATACCTCCTGTGGTATTTGCGGGGAAAAGCCCTCACTAATTAATCATTCTTTTCGAACCGGTAACCCTGAACTAGCTTCGGTATTTATTAGTCTACGACTTCGATTCCCATACTTCTTGCTGTACCGGCGATCATGCTCATAGCAGCCTCGATGGATGCTGCATTGAGGTCTTTCATCTTCAGCTCAGCGATCTCCTGAACCTGTGCCTTAGTAACTTTAGCTACTTTGGTCTTGTTCGGTGTACCGGAACCAGATTTGATGTTTGCAGCTTTCTTAAGAAGAACTGCTGCCGGCGGAGTCTTGGTTATGAAGCTGAAACTTCTGTCAGCGTAAACAGTGATGACAACCGGGATGATAAGATCTCCCTGATCAGCTGTTCTTGCGTTGAACTCCTTAGTAAACTGTACGATGTTTACACCATGCTGTCCAAGAGCCGGACCTACAGGTGGTGCTGGAGTTGCTTTACCAGCCGGAATCTGTAATTTGATATATCCTGTTACTTTCTTTGCCATTTTCGGCACCTCCTATGTGGTATTGGCGGGGGTGTGTCCCTCCCACTTGCTGTTACCTTGTTTTTTAATTACTCAGCTTTTTTGATTTCTGTGAAACTTATCTCTACCGGTGTTTCACGACCGAAAAGCTCAACATTGATCGTTACTGTCTGTTTCTGCATGTTGATACCTGTGATCACACCTGCAGTATCTTTCCATGCACCACCAGTAACGACTACCATGTCGCCCTCTGCGAAGTCCACTTCGATATCCGGTTTCTGGATACCAAGCGGCATCATTTCCTCTTCTGTAAGAGGCACAGGCTTTGATCCCGGTCCTACGAATCCTGTAACACCGCGGGTATTACGGACAACGTACCAGGTATCGTCATTCATCACCATATTGAGAAGCACATAGCCTGGAAACATCTTTTTCTGAACCTGTCTTGAGGTTCCGTTCTTCATCTCCACTACATCCTGCAGCGGAACACGTACCTCCAGGATCTGGTCTTCCAGGTGTCTGTTCTCGATCGTCTTTTCAATGTTGGCTTTTACCTTGTTCTCATACCCGGAATAGGTATGGACAACGTACCATTTTGCTGCTTCTGACATATAATCACCTTGTCCTTACTTCATTAAGAAATTAATGCATTCCAGAATTCCGGAATCCATTACACTGATAACCACTGCAGGATGATCGTGATGATCACGACCACAACAGTCTGCTTTGCCAGTGTGGGACGGTCTGTCCAGACAATCTTCTCAAATTCTGACTGAAGTCCCTGAAACCAACTTTTCTTCTGCGGCTTATCCTCAGATTTCTGTTTTTCCATAGCATAACCTCACAAATCTCTGTGATTACTTTGTTTCCTTGTGCAGAGTGTGTGTATGACAGAACTTACAATATTTCTTGGTCTCCATTCTCTCAGGATGGTTCTTTTTCTCCTTCGTCATATTGTAGTTACGCTGCTTGCACTCGGTGCATGCTAATGTAATCTTAACGCGCACAACTTCCACCTCCAGTGTTTTCATTTGCATGGTCTTCTATGCCGCCCGGAACGTATATCCGTCGTCATTTTCGGGCATAAAAAAAGACCTAACTTCCATGTCGCTCGTCAATTTTATCACAGAGCAGGTGTACAAGTCAAGCCTTTTTCGCTTAAATATAAAGAATTTCACAGGTTCCGTACGGACGTCTCAAGTGCGCAAACCCGATTCTGCTTCGCTGCATTTCGTTTTCGGGACGTCGCCCCTGTACAGAAAGTCATAAGAAGCCCCTTATGTGCAGGCACAACATGTCTTCTTCTGTCTTCCTGCACACTTTCAACTTCTATTAAAAGTAGTCATAACCACCGTGGATATCCACCACACTGCCGTTCATATATCCGTTAGACAGCACTGCATAAGCCATATCCGCCACTTCCTCCACAGTTCCAAACCTGTGGAGTGCGATCTTCCGGTTGATACGGTCATAGCTCTCCTGGGTGCGGGCGCTGTGCCACGGAGTTTCGATGAAGCCAGGTGCAATAGCGTTGACTGTGATGCCCTTTGGCTCAAATTCCTTTACCAGGGATCTTGTCAGGAAATGGATGGCTGCCTTGGTGACTCCATATACAAGGGAGGAAGAATACGCCTGCTGTCCTGCATAGGAACCGGTAAAGAGCACACTGCCGCCCTCTACCATCATGGATCTCAGCTCTTTTACCATAAATACAGGTACGGAAAGATTGGTGTTTACGATCCGTGTCCACTCCTCAAAGCTGTAGTCTTCATATTTTGCGTAGGTACTGATGCCGGCATTGCTTACAAGCCAGTCAATATGGTCTGTCTGCTTTTTCAGCTCCTCCACAAAAACCATCATCTCTTCATAGGAAGACATATCTGCCTTTATCAAAGTCACCTGAGATCTTTTTTCCTCAGGAAGGCTCTCCTGAAACGACAGTGCCTTCTTCTCATCATGTCCATATGTTACGAAGATCCTGTCAGTTTTTGCCGACTCTGCCAGGATCTTTTCGGCGATTCCTCTTCCGATTCCGGAGGTACCGCCTGTGATCACAGTTATTTTTCCCATTTTACAGCTCCATCAGTTCATCAAATATCGGTTTCGGTATATAAGGCTGCTGATTGTGGATCGGCTCACCCAGACAGGTCTTCGGGTATGCGTAGGTTCCATGCTCCAGCATGATCTCCAAAAGCTCCGGTCCGTTCTGCTCCAGGAATCCACCGGCATATTTTTCCACGTCTTCTCCCTGGATGCGCTTTGCAGGAATTCCGTAAGCCTGCGCCACATCTGTAAAATCGCAGGACGAGAATCCGCTGCCATCGGAGGTATCCGCATATACACAGTCAAAATAATCTCTCTGAAGATGACGGATCATTCCCAGCGCCTCATTATTCATTACGATCATCTTCACCGGGATATTCTCACGCTTCACCCACTGCAGCTCCTGGATATTCATCTGGAAGGCTCCGTCTCCGCAGATACATGCCACCGGCTTGCCGGTAGCATAATAAGCTCCGATAGCCGCCGGAAGTGCATATCCCATAGCACCATGTCCGCCGGAAAAAAGTGTCTTCTGCCCCTGCTGATTGTGGAAGGACTGATAGCTCCATACCATATGCTGTCCCACATCCACAGCAACCGCTCCGGTATCAGAAAGCTGATCACTCAAATATGCGATCATGCGGTTCGGATAACGCTGCGGTGTCTCATCGTCCACTTTCCAGAGTTCCTTACGGATCTTCTGGCAGACAGCAAGCCATTCCTCATAGGAACCGATCTGTGCCTGCTGCTCTGTCAGCTTACGCACCACAGTCTCTGCGCTGACGCAAAAGCATTTCTCACCTTCTCTTCCCTCATGGATCTCTCTTTGAAGATTATAAGGATCAATATCCACACGGATGATTTCGGCATTCTTCGCAAACTCATGAACCTTAGTACCAATCTGACGGGTACACAGGGAAATTCCAAAGCAGAGCAGAAGGTCGCTTTTTGCATTGGCGATCATATTTGCATACCGGTGTCCGTAGGCACCTCCGATGCACCCGAAGTTCAGAGGATCATCAAAGCTCAGTGCGGACCGGGCAAGTACACTTGTGATCACCGGAATGTGATGGGCACGCGCCAGATCTGTGAGCATTTTTTCTGCTTCTCCGGAAGCTCCGTGACCGATCATAAATACCGGCCGTTTTGCAGTCCTGATCTTATTCAGAATATATTCTGCCGCCTCTGCTCCATCAGAAGAATCCACCTTTGCAACTGCATCCCTGTAAAAGGCTGCCCCGTTTTCCGGATCATTTTTTCCATATACAGCTGTCTCGATCTCTTCCTCGGAAAATTCCATATCATAAACCGGATCTTCCACCTCGCCTCTCTGCACGTTCATGGGAAGATCGATAAGAACCGGTCCCTTTCGATCTGTATTGGCGATCTGCCATGCAAGATTCAGTTCACGAACGATATTTTTCGGATCACGGACCTGCACCGCGTACTTGGTTACCGGCTTTGCCATGGAAACCATATCGATCTCCTGAAAGCCCTGCTGACGAAGGCCTGTAATACCGGAATATTCATAGGTATTCAGCTGTCCGGTGATAAAGATCACCGGAAGAGAATCGAAATACGCATCTGCCACACCGGAAAGCAGATTGGCAGCTCCCGGACACTGGTGGCATAGGCACAGCCGCAGGCATTCTTTGCCTGAGCATAACCGCAGGCGGCAAAAGCAGCTCCCTGCTCATGATAGCTGGAATGACTTCTTACATGGGGATTCTTCTCAATGGATCTACCAGATGTGCGATCATGGTTCCCTGGTATCCAAAGAAATCATGGATCCCTTTTTTCTGCAAAAATTCCACAACATAATCTGTAAGCTTGACCTTAGACATATTTTTTTACCTTCTCCATATACGAGATCCTTCCTGTTTTTTCCAGATACTTAAGATACAGGTCAAAAACCTCCGGATCTGTTTCAAATGCTTCTTCATATTTCAGGCAGCGATCATTCATCCTGGTATATCCTGCAAATGCTTTTTCCAGTTCCACATAATCTTCATTTTTGAAGAGATTCCGGATATAGCTGAGCTTTTTGCGATAAGCCAGTGCACAGGTATATTTTCCCGCAGATTTTGCATAATCCCAGACTGTGCAAGATATTCCCGGTAATTCATTCCAAACTGCCTGCGCTTTTCCCTTTTCTTCCTGACAGAAGCAAATTTCTTCAGTTCCTTTGACTGCTGCAGAAATTCCTCGCATGGGATCAGTGTGCTGCACACCACCAGCGAGCCGGGAACATAGTTTTCCATTGACTTATTTCGATAATTTTTGCCGTAGGCCCGGGTGAGATAGCTGTCTGTGTTTCCCGGGACCATAAAGGATTCTCCTCCAAGCATTGCCTCCCCGGAATTTTCAAAAATATGCGCAGGAAAATAAAGATTCTGGTCAAAATATCGGAGTACATATGTTTTTGCGCCATCCTGCGGCTGCCGGAGCAGATCCCGGAATATGCTCTTTGCCAGCCAGCCTCGTCCGCAAAGGGAAAGGACTCGCACCATCCAGATACATCCCAGCTCACGCCGGTTCCGCCACTTGCCTTTTTTTCCGTAGATCCTCTTCCATCCCTCTTCGCGCATACGGTTCCAGAGATATTTTCCCTTTGGACCATATTCACACTGCAGCGGAAGGATATTGATCCCCAGTCCCGGATGTTTGTATTTTCCATACTCGTCCAGCTTATAAAACAATGTATCTTTATCTGTATAACGCAGAAAAAATCCGGGGAAACGGCTGTTATTCTCCATAGATTCCAGAGCTCTGCGCAGCTCCGGTTCTTCGTCAAAGATGTTTTTAAACCGGGCCATATCACCGGTCTTCATATAAATATCATTGCTTGCCGGATTCATGGGAAAAGGGCGCTCCGTTACCGCACAGAGGGTAAGATACGGAGAAAGATAATATGTGATCTTATTTTTTCTGCATATGGTATCTATTTCTTTTAGAAGTTCCAGTACTTTCTGCTGTTCTCTGTTCAATACACTCTGCCTCGTTTCTGTTGATCTGTCATTACAGGATCCGCTTCAGAAGCTCCTGAAGCTCCTCCTGACTTTTATACTTATCCAGCCAGCTGTTCAGAAATTCTGTCACGTCTGCCTTCTTTGCGAAAAATCCGGTACGCCGGCTTCCATCGTAAAGATCCTCCAGGAAGATCCTGGAAAGCTCATTTTTTATATAGGGATGCGGCTCATGATCCAATGCCAGGAAATAATTTTCGAAGGTTCCCGGGTACGCCCCTGTTTCTTCCGGATATCTCCCAGAAGCTTGTATACCTCTCCCTGCCATTCCTTATGAACCAGAAAGCTGCGGATCTCCTCTGCCAGATATTCCATCTCGCCCTCTTCCTCACTGCACAGGATCCTGGTACGGCCCTCTGCCAGTGCTTTGGGATAGCCGAATCTCTGCCATGCACAGGTAAGTGCCTCTTTGTACACTGGCTCCTCAAGGTTCCCTCCCTTGGAGAATTACCGGTGATCCCCAGTTCTTTGCAAAGCTCTCTCACCAGCTCTTCCAGCTCCCCTTTTGTACGGACGGAATATACCTTCGCAAGATAAAGAGCGCCTCTGATCTCCTCATCCTCCGGCATCAGTCTGCTCCAAAATTCCATCAGAGAGAGTGCTTCTGATCTTCTCTGGCTTACAAGCAGATCCCGACAGTCTCGGATCGCCTGGGACTTCTGTTTTTTCAGGAATTTATCCAGTTCCAGCTGCACAATGCCGTTATTGGTGCATTCTCTGGCTTTCAGATACTCTGCCATTGCTTCGTTCCGGAGGCCCTTTTTCCAGAGAAGATCCCCCTTATATTTCATAAAATATCCATCCTGGGGAAATACTCTCAGGCAGTAAGACAGAAATTTCTCCGCTTCCGAAGCATTCTGCGGTCCTTCCAGGCGCTCCATCACAAACCGACATTTAAATTTCAGGAATCCCGGAGCATCCGGATATTTTCTGAGAAGATCATCCACGATCGCCTCTGCTTCCTGCATTTCTTTAAATTCATAGTGGCTGGCTGCTTTTCGGAAACGGCGGATATCCTCCACTGTCTGCTCCATTTCCGGAGTAAGATGATCCATTTTCTTGCGTACCTCGTACATACGGTATGCCTTGGAAACACGCTCCTGATAGATCAGTGTCAGCATGGCCGCCTGAAAAGCCTTATCCTCCAGCGGGATCAGGATCGGATGATAGAACGGACGGATCCCGTTAAAATCCTCACGCCCGATAAACTCCATGCTGAGCTGTACACGGTAATACTCCTCAAAGATCTCACCAAGCACATCATATCTTCTCTCTTTCAGCAGGGTCTCCGCTGTTTTTTCGGATCTCATCAGCCGGGCAGACACATCCCGGGCTACAACACCGGCTTTGATCCTTCTTCGTCTGTCATCCTGTTTATGGTCTCCCTTTGCCATAAGAAGGCAGTAGAATTTGCGGAAAAGCATCTGTCTGCGGATACGTTTTTTGTCGATCCTTGGCGTATATTCATCCCGCACCTCCTGATAGCTGGCGCCCGGAACATCAACAGACTCATGAGATTCTCTTTCCCCATGAGGCGGTATATAGGACCATTCGTCCCCGTAATGCCAGATCAAATAATCGCTGGTCCTGTGAGGGATCATAACCTTTTCGCCCTCGAAGTCCATATATTTTACAGGGAACATCATATTCTTGTCAAAAAGAAACGGGCAGCCTCCCCATCGCATGGCATAGCGGCTGCACTCCTCTTCTTTATAAGAAAACATGATCTTCTCCAATTTCTTTAAGGTTCTGTCCTTTCCGCAGAAGGTATAGCGGAAAAGCCAGTACAGATACCGCCAGGGAGAAATTTCCCATCTGACTCCCACGACCATGCTGATATTCAGAAGTTCCGTATAGATCATCATATGGTCCCGGTATTTCTCATACTCACGGTCATCATCCGGAATGGGATCCAGAGTCAGTACGTCAATGATCTCACCAGCTTGTCGTCCCCTATGATCTGATGCTTGTGGATCGCACAGGTATCCGTACTTCCGTAGCGCGGAAAACCGTTGGTATAATTACGATCCACTTCTGCACAATAAACCGCCCGGTTCGGCGGCATCTCGTTCTGACATATTTCTACAAATTTATCCCAGTCACTTTTGGGCATGTAAATGTCCACATCATCGTCCCATGGGATAAAGCCTTCATTTCGAAGAACACCGATCAGAGTACCTCCGGCCATTACATATCTAAGATCATGCTTTTTGCAGATCGCATCAACCTCCCGGAAGAGCTGCAAAAGAAGCTTCTGTTTTTCTGTCATCTGTCAACCTCTTTGATTAATTATTTTCAAAAGCTCAGCCAGAGTTTCTGATTCTTCATAAAAAAATCTCGTACATTCTGTCCGTCTGTCACGAATCATGATGACCAGCTCCTGAAGCAGATAGCGAAGACCATTTCCCTCAAAATTAAAGCTGTAGCGTTTCAGGAATTCCTGACCTTCTATTTTGGCTTCAAAATATCCGGTATTCCACCAGTCACCGGGTACGGTGATACGCCCCCTGGTTCCGATGATCGCAAGCTCGTTTTCCACATCCACCGTTGTTCCAATCTCAATGGTCGCCAGTGCCCGGAGATACTTCATCGTGATCATATCATAAATAAAGCAGCCGTCACTGCTTTCACCGCATTGCTCTTCACCTCCAGGTAATCCTTACCGAGAAGCTTGATGCATGCACATAGCGCCTGGCTGACTGTTTCGCTGAAATTTTTTCCGCCCTCAAAATCATCCTGAGAAATCGCGCATTTTACAGCTACCACATCTCCCACAAGCGCTCCATGTGTCAGCCAGACAAGCTGTGTAAACGCGCGCAGATAGACCATGGTAAGCTTCTCTACCAGAACAACCTGATGTGCCTTTGCCAGTGCAAACAGCTCTCTTATCTCTTCCGGTTCCAGAGCCATAGGCGTGTCACTGATCACATATTTATCACATTCCAGTGCCTTTCGGATATAATCTGCCCTGTTTTTCAGACCGGATCGGATATAAATGATATCCAATCCTTCCAGAAACTGCCCGTAATCTGTACCATAAGAGTCAAGTTCGTATCTGTCACAGAATTCTCTCGCAACAAAAACGTCCTCGGAATACACACTTTCTACATGCAGTCCGCTGACATACTTGGACTCCATCACCATTTCGTTGTCCTCTGTATCATCCGTAACAATGCCCATGCTGTAGATCATACCCTCACTTCTGAGCTTGGTACTGGAAATATTTTTGGTACGTTCCAGATAAACGACCTCACAGTAATTCTTCAGATAATCAAATTTGCCACGCCAGTCCGAACCGACTACCAGAAGGTCGATATTGTATTTTGTAATGTCATTTAGCTTCTGCCCTGATATTCCTCTACAATGATCTCATCCGCAAAACCAGTCTTGCGGACATTTTCGATACGCTTCAGAAGCTGTCCTGTACATTCAGCTTGCCGCGTTCGATATCATAGCTTTCACTGGTGACACCCACAACAAGATAATCCCCCAGCTCCCTGGCTCTTTTCAGAATATTGTAATGTCCCTGGTGGAACAGATCAAAGGTACCGTAAGTAATGACTTTTTTCATTATTAATTTAATCCTGCGCTTTCTCTTCTTTATTTTTCAAAAGCACTTCCATTTCCCCCTGCGGTTCTGTGATCTTTAATATATCATCCAGGTCCTGGAGCTGCTCAAATTCCTGTGGAGCTCCGGCATCATCCATGCCTTCCTCCATCTCAAGATCCTCATCTACAAAGAAATCCTCGCCACGGATTTCTTCCGTCTCTTCTGTCTCATGTTCCAGTACAGCCGCCACATCGTCCTTCACCTTACGTGCATCCTCCTCGTCCAGAGTTGCCGCAAGCTCCTCAATGGCTTTCTTTCTTTTCAGTATGATCTCATAACGGTCATCTTCATCATATTCATCCTCAAGTCCTTCATCCTGCACCTGCCTCTCACGTTTGAACAGAATAAATGTAAGCAGGTTTAGTACCCCTCCGTAGAGGAAAGATACCGGCTTGCTTCCAAGGATCAGCACAAGCACCCAGGATACTCCGAAAAGCACCCAGACATTCAGCATCTGCGGGATGCTGAGAAGAAGCAGGCCGTTGAGTACGATCATGATCGGATAATGGAAAAAATAAATCCCCATGGTATTTCTTCCAACAAAGGTAACCGGTAGCTTCACATCCGGGATCAATGCCAGAAACGTCAGCACCAGCACAAAAGATACCAGATACATCAGAAGGCGAATCAGCATTCCTGTGATATCATCCATTCCCGATAACTGATACGTATGATTCCCACGGAAAATATCTACCGGGATCTCATTGGCGATCATAAAATTCGGAACTGCATACAAAAGCAGGGCTGAAACCAGGAGCAGGATCCATTTACCCTTGAATTTACGGACCACGTCTGTGTAATCACTCTTCCACAGATAGCCTGCCACAAAAAACGGAAAAAATACAACAATCCTGGAGCTTGAAAGATAAGTCGTAAATTCCGGTCTTGTTCCTGCCCACAATGCAAAAATAATGCTCAGAGGCACGATAAAACGTATCTTGCCAAGTGCTTCGATAGTCAGCCTGTAGATAAACAGTGCCAACACATACCACATAACTGTTCCGGACGGACGGAGCAGCTCATAATCCATGCTTCTGCCGGTCCAGATATAAGCATACCAGGTCAGACTGTATCCAAGAATATAAGGGATCAGCAGATTCTTCACATTCTTCAGTACATCCTGTGGCTTCTTGGAAAGATATCCAGATATAAAAATAAAAGCAGGCATGTGAAAAATGGTGATCCCATACCATACATAACGCACCACCATGTCCACCTTGACCAGCTGAAATGCGATCAGATGATTAAATACGACAAGAAAGATCAGTACTACTTTAATGTTATCGACCAGGTAAGAATACGGAACTCCCTGGCTATCCGTTCTCTGTTTCATTTGTTTCCACCTTGTAATATTTGATAAAAGTATGAATAAATAATAACATATATTTATGAATTTGGAAATAAAGAATTAATATATGTCAGAATTATTCACCTCTTCCAGAATTTTTCAACGGTATTTCCATATCCCGTGGAGCGCATAGGAAACAAAGAAAAACAGACTCTTCAGCGGACCATATCCCACATACCGATACACCTGATAAGTCATTGCCGCAGACTTCAGCTTATTTCTGGATTTTCCCCCTTCACTGAGCCGGTATTTCAGGTAAGGTCTGTTGATCCCTATTGCAAATCCTCCCTTTCTCAGGATCCGGAGCCAGGTAATGTAATCTTCATGGCTGTCATCATGCTCCATTGGAAACGCAAGTGCATCTTCTCTGCGCAGCAATACGGAAGAACAGTTGATGCTGTTATGCTTCAGAAGCTCCCTGTATGTGATCCGTTCCTTTACCGGAATATATTTGCCGGTAGTGCGCCCATCCGGCGTCATCAGTTCTCTTCCGGTGGAGCAGATCGCACAGCCGGTCTGTTCCATAACCTCTGTCTGGGCTTTCAGCTTGCCCTTTTCCCACCAGTCATCCGCATCCAGAAATGCGATATATTTTCCCCGGGCTTCCTTTACGCCCCGGTTTCTGGAACGGGCAGCACCCATATTCTGTTCATTTCTGATATAACGGATCTTTCCGCTGTCCATATATTTCATTACAGCAAGCTCTGTGCCGTCTGCAGAACAGTCATCAATGACCAGCACTTCTACCGGAACCTCCTGTCCCAGTGCTGATTCGATCGCTTTTCCAATATATCTTTCCCCGTTATATACGGGCATCACTACGGAAACCAACGGCTTTTCCATAAAAACAACCTCCGTCCTCTCTATCCACAAAATGCGCGTCAGGATGATCTGCCGCAGCCTGACACGCATTTCGTTTCGTTACTTATTTTTTGTCTTCGGAATCCTTAAGAGCGTTCTTCTGATTATCATCCACGCCCTCGGAAACTTCTTTCTGGAAAAAGATCTTTACAGTCATAAACAGAAGCTTGATATCCAGAAGGAATGAATAATTTTCAATATAAAACAGATCCAGCTTCAGCTTATCATACGGTGTGGTGTTATATTTGCCATATACCTGAGCATAACCGGTCAGTCCGGCTTTTACCTTAAGACGATAGTGGAATTCCGGGATTTCCTGCTCATATTCCTGCATGATCACATCTCGTTCCGGACGTGGACCTACCAGAGACATATCACCCATAAACACGTTAAACAGCTGGGGAAGCTCATCCAGATGCAGGTTACGCAGAACATGTCCTACCGGTGTGATACGGGAATCGTGCTTGGACGCAAGACGTGCTCCGTTCTTCTCGGAATCCACACACATGCTTCGGAATTTCCGGATGCGGAATTCCTTTCCCTGATAGGTAAGACGATCCTGGAGATAAAATACCGGACCGCCGTCATAAGCCTTCACCGCAATGGCAATGATCAGCATGATGGGTGAGGATACGATGATCCCAAGTCCGGAAACAATGATATCCAGAACTCTCTTGGCTGCACGCTGCTCCATGGAAAGTCCCTGATTCCTGCACATCAGAAGCGGCGTATCAAACAGATGGATCCTGTCTGTTCCAAGCAGGATGATATCGGAAATCTTCGGCTCATATAGCAACGGATGGAATGAGAAAAACAGTATTTCAGATACCTGTTTCGGATCTGGGACGGAAGATCCCAGATGATCACGCCTTCATAATCTTCCATCATGCATGGATCTTCTCTTCGCCCTCACGGATATGAACCTTACCGCTGATATCGTATTTATCCTTTCGAGTGTTCATCTTGTGGATCACATCACCGGGATCACGGTCTCCGTAGATCACCAGCAGCCTTCTGGCTCCGTACAGTCTGGAGTAAATATACCTGGAGCCCCAGATCCACAGTACCGTCACAACAAGCTGGACTCCGGTCATTTCGATCACCGGTCTGGCCAACATAAACCATCTGTTGATCAGTGTGATCTGAAAATACGTCACAACATTGGTACAGATCGTTGCCAGCGTCAATGAATAAAATACATCGATACGCTTCAGATAGCCTACCTTCAGACCTCCGTAAAGCTTGGCAAACATCAGATAGATCAGCGCATAGATCAGGATCATTACCCAGTTACCTTTTCTCCAGAATGGCTTCAGGATCAGGTCACTGTAAAAATCATACCATACATAAGCAAAGATCGCTGCCTGTGCGATTACGATCAGACTTGCCAGACAAAATACCACAAATCTCTTATAATCTTCTCTTTTACTTCTATTCACAGATTTTTCTTCCTTCCTGAGGAGTAGATATTAACTTCATCATTATAGCCAATATATACTCTTACGTCCAGAGATTCCTCTGATTTTTCTCCTGATATTTCCTGTCAGGATGTTTTTTTCCGTGACTATAGCAAAAATCCCCAGGAGCTTACCCGGGGATTTTTGGCTGTATATATTTATTTTTCTTTTTCAGTTTCCACGCCTTTTCGAATTATTCATTCACCAGGTTATACTCTTCGATGGATTTGTTGATGGAATCTGCCATGTTTTTCACAGCCGTATCCACATCCTCTTTTCCGTTGAGCATGCTCTCAATCTCGGATTCCACGGTAGCTCTTGCCTCCGGGAATACACTTAACAGAGCGCCTACATAGTCGGCGGAAGAATCATGAATCTGGTCGATCGCTGTCTGGAACTGCGGATATTTTGCAACATTATCCTTAAATACCTGCTCTTCCTGAGACTTTACAGTTACAGGGAAATATCCGGTCTGTGCGTTCCAGTAAGCCTGAGACTCCGGAGAGATCAGGAATTTTACGAACTCCCATGTTGCACGAAGCTTTTTCGGATCATTGTTGTTCAGTGCCCAAAGAGATGCACCTCCGATGGAAACACCGCCCTCGTCACTGGATTTGATCTTCGGGAAGTATGCAGTACCAACCTCAAATTTTCCGTTTACATCCTGAAGGATCTGTTTTAGGGAAGCTGTGGAGCCAAGAGTGATCGCAGATTTTCCTGCTGAGAAATCTGCCAGACCAGCATCGCCGCCTTTTCCTACGACCGGTGCGAAGCCCTTGTCGTTAAGATCCTTCCATGCTGTAAGGATATTCTTTGCAGCATCATTCTCGTCAAAAGCAACAGCTGTAGCAGCCTCTTTACGTCCGTTTCCGTTGTTTGCATACTCAAGGCCCTGCTTTCCGATAAACTGCTCGAAGAACCATCCGTAGATTCCAAGAGACATTACCTCGCCTGCGCCGCCTTTGTCCAGAAGATCCTGTCCGATCTCACCGATGCCCTCCAGGCTGTCCGGAATTTCTGTGATGCCTGCTTTATCAAACATGTCCTTGTTGTAATACATGATCGGTGTGGAAGAGTTGAACGGCATGGAGTACAGCTCATTGTCGATGGTGTAGTATGCAGCCAGGTTCGGCTCGATCTCAGATACATCGTAGCTGTCTGCGTCGATCATCTGCTGCATAGGCACGATCCATCCGGAATCGATCATGAATCTTGTTCCGATTTCATATACCTGTACAAGATCCGCACCCATGTTTCCGATCTGTGCACTTTTCAGCTTGTTCAGGGAATCATCATATTCACCCTGATACTGAGCATCTACAGTAATTCCGTATTCATTCTCATCGTTGAATTTTTTTACCAGTGTATCGATTGCCTCACCATTGACACCACCCATGGAATGCCAGAAGGTAATGGTAGTTCCGTCTACATCGGAAGCATCTGCCATTTCCACTTTTTCATCTGTGCCGGCATCTGCGGCGAATACAGTTACTCCGGAAAGAGAACCGATAGTCATTGCTGTGGTAAGGAAAGCTGCGATGATTTTTTTCTTCATAACTTTTTTCTCCTCTTGAAAAATTTTCTCTTTTTTCATTTTTTTATATAAGATGAACTGCCCGTCTTACGACTTTGCAGTATCTTTTTGCAATATTTTCCCCTTACAGCAGGATGCTGCAGGGTTGCTGCCTGTTCCGATATCAGCCTTGACTGCACCCGAGAACATTCCTCTAATCAGCTGTTTCTGTCCAACGATAAAAATGGAAATGGACGGAATGATGATCATAACAACGCCTGCGATCATCAGGGTGATGGACTGTGAATCCACACTATCCAGCATACTGATACCGATCTGAACGGTTCGCATATTGTTGGAGCCTGTTACAAGCAGCGGCCACATGTACATATTCCATGCGTTGATAAAGGTATACACTGCCATAGCGCCAATAGCGGATTTTGTCAGCGGAAGCAGGATCCTTACGATAAATTTCAGATTGCTGCAGCCGTCAAGCTTTGCCGATTCATACAGTGAGATCGGGAAAGTCATGTAAAACTGACGGAACAGGAAAATTCCCATTGCGGATGTAAGGTAAGGCACAATCAGTACCTGATAAGTATCCAGCATTCCCCAGCTTGATACCGTCAGGTAGTTGGAAATGATCGTTGCCTCTCCCGGAACCATCATGGTTGCCATCACAACCATGAAGAGAATACCTTTTCCTTTGAATTCCAGGAAAGAAAACGCAAAAGCAGCAAGAGAACAGGTAATGATCTGTCCGATGGTAATGCATCCCGCCATGATAAAGGAATTCAATATGAATCGGAGAAGTGGAACGGTGCGGAATGCATTGATAAAGTTGGAAAAGGTCGGATTCTTGGGAAAGAGATTCAACTCTGTAGTAAACAGTTCACTGGAAGGCATCAGTGCAATACTGATGGCATAAAGCAATGGAAGCAGGACCAGAACCGCAAACACAACATTTGCCGTAACACGGAATGCTGTTCTTGTCCTTCTCTTTGCAAGAGCCTTTGCATTCATAGCTTTTTTCAGCTCCAGAAGCTCCTCTTTTGACATATTTCCCACTGCCGGGACTGCCATATTTTCCATCTGGCTCATCAGTAATTCACTCCCTTCTTCTCAATACGGAACATGATCAGTGTGATGATCATGATGATCACAAACAGGATAACCGACTGGGCTGCTGCACTTCCGAAGCGGTAGTTAAAAAATGCATCCCTGTAAATGGAATAAACAATAACATTGGTAGACTCATTAGGACCACCCTCTGTCAGGATCTTGATCTGTCCAAAGGACTGAAAGGCCTGGATGATATTTACCACCAGTGTGTAAAACATGATCGGGGAAAGTCCCGGAAGCGTCAGGCTGAAAAACTGCTGCACACTGCTGGCTCCATCCACAGAAGCTCTCTCATAAATGGTCTCATCAATATTCCCGAGTCCTGCGGAAAAATACAGAAAATTGATCCCGCTGTTCAGCCACGCAGTAAGAATGGCTACGCAGATCAGAGCCGTGTTCGGATCGTTCAGCCAGTTGATATCCAGGCCGGTAAGCTTATTCACAATACCTACTGCCGGGTGGAGCATGATCTGGAAGATCATTGCCGCAGAACTGGATGCAATAGCCATTGGCAGAGCATAGGATGTACTGAACACCCGGATTCCCGGAAACGCCTTGTTACAAAGCACTGCTGCGATCAGACCAAGAAGCATGCCGCCGACCACAACGATCAGCACAAAGATCAGCGTTACCTTCAGACTGTTGATAAAGGATGCTGACTGAAGCAGCTCTTTATAATTGCCCAGACCAACGTACAGCTTTGCCTGTCCCATCTTGTTAGTCTTGTAAAGACTTAAATAAATTGTTTTCACAAACGGATAAAACAGAAAAAATTCCAAAAATAAGCATACAAGGCACCAGATATAAGTACGGTGTGATCTTGCTTTTGCTGTTATTTTCCATAACTATTTCTCCTCCTTGCATAATCAGATTCTATCTACAGGCTGATCTGCCTGCACTCAAGCTTTTTCGTGACATAAATTCATGACACAAAAATATTTTCTTCTGTCTCCGGATCAAACACATGGGCCTTCTCCATATCAAAATACAGAGAAACCTTCTCCCCTACCTGTGTCTGATTTTCCGGACTTAAGCGGACTGCCAGGGTTTTGCCCTGCTCATCAAAATAGAGGATCACTTCCGCTCCCAGCATCTCCCGGTTTACTACAGGCTCATCTACATCTACGCTTTCATTTTCAATACCAAGCTTTTTCGCCTCATCAAACTCGTAGATATCCTCCGGACGGATTCCGAGGATCACGTGTCTGCCGTTATATCTGTCTGCGATCTGTTTTCCTCTGGTTCCGTCCAGATAAACCTTTTTCACAGTTTTGGCATCATCCAGAAGAAGGGCCGTGCGATTATTTTCTTCTGCTTTTACTGTACACCGGAAAAAGTTCATGGACGGAGAACCAAGGAAGCCTGCTACGAAAAGATTTACCGGATTGTCATAAATACTCTGCGGCGCTCCCACCTGCTGGATCAAGCATCCTTCATGACCACGATCTTAGTCCCAAGAGTCATGGCCTCTGTTTGGTCGTGCGTTACATAAATAATGGTGGTGTCCAGCTGTTTATGTAATTTCACAAGCTCCACACGCATCTGAGCACGAAGCTTTGCATCCAGATTGGAAAGGGGCTCATCCATGAGAAAGGCTTTCGGCTTCCGGATAATTGCACTTCCAATGGCAACTCGCTGTTTCTGACCGCCGGAAAGAGCCGCCGGCCTCCGGTCAAGAAGCTGGTCGATCTCCAGGATCTTTGCCACCTCATGGACCTTTCTGTCGATCTCATCCTTCGGAAGCTTACGGATCTTCAGGGCGTATGCCATATTTCCATAAACTGTCATGTTCGGATATAAGGCATAGTTCTGGAACACCATGGACATTCCCCTCTCCTTCGGTTCCAGATAATTGGAAAGCTCACCGTCGATCCACAGCTCGCCGTCTGTAATCTCCTCCAAGCCTGCGATGATACGCAAAGTGGTGGATTTTCCACATCCGGACGGACCTACAAAGATCACAAACTCTTTATCATGTATATCAAGATTAAAATCCTTCACACCGTAATGCTCCGAATCAAATTGCTTACATACATTTCTAAGTGCAATTTCTGACATTACTTATCTCCTTTCTCTTCTCTCGCTCACATAGTTTGTAGTATAGGATTTTTTCGGCTGTTCAGATATCGTGGTTGAGATAAAGATTTGTGAATTGTATGTTAAATTGTTTCAGAAATTATATGCAATTCCGTTAAATTCTTTCTCCAGAGTAAAATACCCATCGCATTATGTTGCCACCTTCTTTCGCCGTCATCTCTGTCCTGCATCATATCTTCCAATTTTTATTACATTGATCACAACAGCTCTCTCCAATATGTCAGCAATATGGATATTTCCCGTCTCCTCGCATATCTGAATCAAATAAAAATAGAATATTCATATTTAATACTTGCCTCTCTTCCAGATAAATGACAACTTTCAGGCTTTTATGATCACTTGATTTGTGCATTTTTTTATGTTGTTTTAATTTTTTCTGTAAAATCTCAAATATATGCTTTGTTTTTGTCTAATTTTACCCTTGAAGTTTTGTATATAAGTCAAACAATACAAAATATTGTTCTTAAATTTTCTAACTTTTTGTTAGCCACCTCGTCCGAGAAGTGCTATAATAATCCCAATCAGAAAAGAAATGCAGAATTCGTGTTACTGCGAACAGCGCGAACAGCAACATTACCGGAATCCATGCATCAGGAGGAGGAATTTGACATGATCACATTGAAAGCAGAGAAAAGAAACCCGAATGTAAAAGCTAAAAAATTAAGACGTGAGGGTTACGTCACAGGAATTCTTAGTGGAAAAGAAATGAAAGAGCCTGTAGCACTTCAGTTTAACGGTGCCGAGGCAGCCAAATTCATTAAAGCAAATAAAGAAGGTACACAGGTTTACCTGGACATCGAAGGCGAAAAAGTTGATGCCCTGGTAAAAAATATTGACTATAATCCAATTGAAAAACAGCTGATGGCTCTGGATTTCCAGGCACTGGTAGCCGGTGAGAAGGTTTCCACAACAGTCGCTGTCAAACTGGAGCACACCGACATGGTTCAGGGTATCGTTGAGCAGGAAATGGAAGAGATCCACTACAAAGCAGATCCGGCCAACCTTCTTGACACCATCGTCATCGACTTCAACGGCTATCCTGCAGACGTCCGTGATATCCATGTAAAAGACCTCCCGATCCCGGAAGGTAAACACGTTCACTTCATTACACCTGAGGATGCAGTTGTTGTTCATATCGGTGAGTATGAGGCAGCTCCGGAAGAGGATGAGGACGCTGAAGCTGAGACAGAAGCATAATATATATAGTAATGATTCAGGGATTGCCGATTGGCAATCCCCTGGTTTTGTTTACATAATTCTAAGAATGTTATTTCATTTGTAATTTCTTTACCTCATCCAGCAGCAATCCGGAAAAATTAGAGATATCTTCCAGTGTAAATCTGCTGTCTTTGAGCATTTTCTGTGCGGTAAGCAGCGCCTGTTTCTGAAGCCCAATACTTTCATCCTCTGTACCCCCTGTGTTCTGCCTTCTGCTCTTGCATCATCACACATTTCCTGTACAGCCTGACACATATCAACACTCCTTAATAAATTTTTGTTAGCGATCTATAAACGCTCCGTCAAAAACTGCCCTACGGCGTATCGGCTTCGCCTTGTTTCTTAACCTCACTCTACTACTAAACGATTATATACAGATTTTATTATCACATTACTATATGTATCGGAAGCAAGGTTCTCTTTAATGTTCCTTATTTCCTTATGATAATCTCCTTTATCAATCCGATCTCTATAAATGACCTTCTTACAATTTGCAAATTGAATAGTCACTTTCGAAAATATTTCTTCACCATCTATATCAGTAATGATACCTTCTCCCAGCTCTTTGTGGATAAGATGTTGTCCCACCATAATTTCTTTTTGATTTATATTTCCAGAATAATTGTCCACTATATATTGAATAAATGAATTTAATATGTAAATATAATCTTCAAAATTGTTTTCTATTTCTTTAAAACATCTATTTCTCCATTCTACAGAACTTCCATTTTGGTCATACAATAAATTTATTTCTGAACAAATATAAGAAACACCAGGAACAATGAAATAAGAAAATTGCTTAGGTGCAATTAACTTTTGATGTTTAGACCAAAAAGCGTTTTTTCCAATCAATATATGAAGTAATAAATGCTCAATATAATTGCAATAACTAGACGTTCTGCTTTTTGGTACTCAAACGGTTGTTCTAATGCACATCCTGTACGCGAAAGCATATAGCCTTTATCTTCATCTATATGATGACAAAATAACCCTTCTTTAGTTCTTGAAATTCGCTTACTTTTAGTTTTACAAGTAGCATTTGTAAAATAATCATATTTAGCTGGTCCATATTTCTTTAATAAATATGACACAAATTCATCGTAATTCATTTCCATCTCTTCTAAGATTTCTTTAGATTCCATTTTTATTCCTCCGAATAATATATATCATTTATTATAGCATAAATTATTGGATTATATTTATCAAAAAAATCCTTTACTAATAAATCAATAGAAAAAGTTATATTTTGACAATTCTATAATTAATCTTCATAAGACTTTGACGGATGAATTTTTGCTCAAAATGTTCTAATTTGCAATCATACCAGGGAAGAAATCTTTGACGTGCAACCTCCTTTTTGTCTGGATTTTGGCAGAGCCCCAAAGTTGGTACCTGCCCTTTTTGGACAAAGCAAAAGAGCCTGAATGCCTTGATTTTAAAGACATTCAGGCTCCTAAGGAGCAGGGGATGAGAGAATCGAACTCCCACCAAAGGTTTTGGAGACCCCTATCATACCATTTGACCAATCCCCTATATACAAGAAAAAGTGGCTGTTGGCCACAAATTCTTTTACATTGTACTCTCAAAACTACATACATGCTTGTTGATCGTTAATCAAACTCTTTGAATCAATTCTTAACCTGCGTTTCTTGGTCAAGCCCTCACCCGATTAGTAACAGTCAGCTCCATGTGTTACCACACTTCCACCTCTGCCCTATCTACCTCGTCGTCTTCAAGGGGGTTTACTTCATAAGAATGGGATATCTCATCTTGAGGGGGGCTTCACGCTTAGATGCCTTCAGCGTTTATCCCTTCCGGACTTGGCTACCCGGCCATGGCTTTGGCAAGCCAACCGGTCCACCAGCGGTCCGTCCATCCCGGTCCTCTCGTACTAAGGACAGCTCCTCTCAGATATCCTACGCCCACGCCGGATAGGGACCGAACTGTCTCACGACGTTCTGAACCCAGCTCGCGTACCGCTTTAA
>ENA-OQDW01000149-OQDW01000149.1-human-gut-metagenome-genome-assembly--contig:-NODE-149-length-27551-cov-5.146405_pt1 | contig 27551 bp, 30 predicted proteins | sample MGYA00242784_ERZ504613 | MGnify/ENA primary metagenome ERZ504613 (study PRJEB26092, sample SAMD00036330) | human gut metagenome | host: Homo sapiens | study: EMG produced TPA metagenomics assembly of...
TAATAAAATAAAAATTTGACAAAAAAATAAGCCTGTTTCAAGGCTTTTGCGGTACTTTTTTGAATTTCAATGTGTCAAACTCCCGTGTAACAAGAAAATAAAAAAATATAAAGTTTTAGTTGTTGCCCGTTATCTTTTCTGATATAATAAGTCCAAATCTTAATACTCTGCCGTGATAAAATGTGAAACTGTCACGAAGGAGGCTAAAAGGAGAAACTACAAATGAAAGAAAAGAAGAACGGGCCAAACGTCTGCCCACTTTTGCGGAATCGATCACACCGATCGTCGCAATGCTCCTGATCCTTACCATCGGAAAAGGCGTATTCGGCTACAGCACAGAGCCGCTTCTGATCATGGTAGCTGCAATCGCAGCATTTATCGCGTTCCGTGTAGGCATTACCTGGGATGAGATGATGGATGAGATCTGCACCAAGATCGCAAAGGGCATGCCTGCCATCCTGATTCTTGTATGTGTTGGCGCTATGGTTGGTACCTGGATGGCATCCGGTACCATTCCGATGATGATTTATTACGGCGTCCAGATCGTAAACCCGAAATTCATGCTGGTTACCGCGTTCCTGATCGAGGCAGTGGTTTCGGTTGTTACCGGTACCTCCTGGGGTTCCGTTGCAACCATGGGTGTTGCCCTGATGGGAATCGCAAGCGCCCTTGGCGTATCCCTTCCGGCTACTGCAGGCGCTGCATCGCAGGTTCCTACTTTGGTGACAAGATGTCTCCGCTGTCCGATACCACAAACCTGGCTCCGATCGCGGCAGGCAGCACACTGTATGAGCATATCGGACATATGTTCTACACCACTGTCCCAGCAACCATCGTTTCCCTGGTGGTATATGCCATTGTTGGTATGAACGCAGATGTAAGCGCAGATATTACTTCTGACACCGTTACTACTTTATTAAGCCAGCTTTCTTCCATGTACAGCTGGAACCTGCTGATCATCATTCCGGTAGTGATCGTGCTGGGCGGCTCCCTGCTTCAGAAGCCAACCATTCCGGTTATGCTTCTTTCTACTTTTGTAGCAGGCTTGGAGAGTGTCTTCATTCAGCACGTAGCGTTAGGAGATGTGTTAAAGGCAACCGTAAACGGTTTTGATGTATCCATGATCCACCGTGCAGGATTTGACACCGAGACCTGTTCCGAGGCCGTAACCAAGCTGTTAAACCGCGGCGGTATGAACGGCATTATGAGCACCACACTTCTGGTATTCTGCGCATTCTGCTTCGCAGGTATCATGAGCCGGGCTGGCTGTCTGGATGTGGTACTCCAGAAGATCTTAAGCGTGGCAAAGAGTACCGGTGCGCTGATCACCGCAACCGTTGCAGCCTGCATTACCATGGCACTGACCACCGGTAACTCTTACCTTGCCATTCTGATTCCGGGCGAGATGTTCCGTGACGCTTACAAAGAGCGCGGGCTTGCGGCAAAGAACCTGTCCAGAACCCTTGAGGATGCCGGTACCGTAGTTGTACCGCTGATCCCGTGGTCCGCAGCAGGTGCTTACATGGCTTCCACCCTTGGCGTAGAGACTTTGGATTACCTTCCATGGGCAATCCTGTGCTACACCGGCTGGATTTTTGCAATCATCTGGGGCTTTACCGGATTTGGTATTGCCAAGCTCGATGATGAGAAGAAAAAGGAGAACTAAATACGATGTCCAGAGTGCTTTTGATTAAAAACGCGAATCTGTATGATCCGGATCCAAAAGGAATCCGTGATATCCTGATCGTAGATGAAAAAGTATTTTCTGTGGCAGAACACATCGATCCACCGGAACTTTCTGCTCCGGTGGAAGTTGTTTCTGCAGATGGAAAAATGGTAATTCCTGGTTATGTGGACCAGCATGTTCATGTGATTGGCGGGGGCGGCGCAAAGCTTCTGGTTACACGGCTTTCTTCCCTGCATGAGGAAGTGCGTGATGCTGTAAAGGCAGGGGTTCCGGTGGAAAAAGCCATCCGCATCTGCGGGGAGAACCCGGCCAGAGCCAACGGATTATTCCCGAAAAAGGGCTGCATCCGTCCGGGCAGCGACGCGGATCTTGTGATCCTGGATGAGGAATTTCTGGTAGATACGGTATTTGTCCGTGGACAGAAAATGGTGGAGTATGGAAAAGCACTGGTAAAAGGCACCTTTGAGACAGACTGACAGAAGCTTTGAAATAGAAAAGCGGAAAAGAAAGAGACAGGAGAATTGACATTATGATCAAGTTACTGAAAAACGCGAATGTGTACGCACCGGAGAAACTGGGAAAGAAAGATATCCTTATTGAGGGGGAAAAAATCCTTCTGATGCAGGATACTATTGAGGGATATGAGGGACTTCCGGGAGTGGAAACCTATGATCTGGAGGGAAAGACCGTTGTTCCGGCTTACATTGACATGCACGTGCATATCACAGGCGGCGGCGGAGAGCAGGGGCCGGCATCCCGTGTACCGGAATCCCAGCTCAGTGAATTCTTCAAAAATGGTATTACCACGGTAGTCGGACTTCTGGGAACCGATGGCGTAACCCGCAGTGTGGAAAATCTGGTCGCAAAAGCTCGCGCCCTGACCGAAGAGGGCATGACCGTGTACACTCTGACCAGTTCCTATGGTTACCCGCCGACCACCCTGACCGGAAGTGTAGAGCGCGATATCATCCTGGTTCCACCGATGATCGGTGTGAAGGTAGCGGTATCGGACCACAGAAGCTCCAACCCAGGCGGAGAAGAGCTGATCGCGCTGGCTACTGCAGCGCGCAGAGCCGGCTTACTCAGCAATACCCCTGGCCTGGTAACCATGCACATGGGTGACGGAGAGGGAAGACTGGATCCGATTTTCTATGTGCTGGATCATTCCGACGTTCCAGCCAAGAACCTGCTGCCGACCCACATCTTACGCAATCCTGGACTGATTGATGCCGGCGCGGATCTGGTGCGCCGTGGCGGCTACATTGACTGCACCGCCGGCGCCGATGATGTGGAGGTCGAATCCGATGCTCTGAAGCTCTATGAGCTGTTGCACCGCGAAGATGTGAGCCTGGATCATGTAACCATGTCCAGTGACGCGTTCGGAAGCCAGCCGCGCTTCAACGAAGAGGGCGAGTGCATTGGCCTGACCTACGCGTCCCCGAAGTATCTGCACCGTACCATCCAGATCCTGGTAAGAGAGGGCATGCCGCTGGAGGATGCCTTACAGCTTCTGACCAGCACTCCGGCCGTACTCCTTGGCAAAGAAGGAATCAAGGGCTGTGTAGCGGAAGGCGCAGACGCAGACCTTCTGGTACTGGATGAGAATCTCAACATCAACAGCCTGTTTGCCCGCGGCAAGGTCGCTGTGTGGGAGCAGGAAGTGAAGATGAAGGCAGATTCGAGCAGTAAGGAAAAACATACAGGAGAAGGACTGTGATTGACTTATTGGTGGTGCTTCTGCTTATGGTGGTACCGGTACAGTTCCTGGTGTTATCATTGGTGCACTTCTGATGGGTGTTCTGAATCTTGGCATGAGTATCATGGGTATTGACCAGAATATCCAGAAGGTTGTTAAAGGTATGGTTCTTCTGGCAGCGGTTATCTTCGATGTTGTCAGCAAGAGAAAATCTTTTATCGTAAAATAATAATAGTCAGCGAATCAGGACAGCAGGTTTTCGGAGTGATCCGGAACCTGCTGTTTTTGGGTGTATATACTGTTGTTTTATGTGAGGTTATTTTGTCGGTTTTCGTGGTTTTATGGGGGATGTGCTTGTTTTTAGGAGAACGTTATATTATAATAAGGGCAAGTGACAGAAAATACGAAATTATGTTGTCGGGAGGCTGTAATGGGAAATACAGTAACGATCTGTTTTGCAAATAATAAGGGCGGCAGCGGAAAGTCCACCAGCTGTTCCAATGTGGGAGCGGCACTGGCCGGCATGGGTAAGAAGGTACTGATGGTAGACGGTGATATGCAGCTGAATCTTTCCCTTTCTTTTTTTTCGGAGGAAGAAGTGCTTGAGATGGCAGCAGGGGAAAAGAATCTCTACTATGCTATCGGTCATCAGTCGGATCTCAGCGATTTTATCGTGCATACGAAGTATGAGAATCTGGATCTGGTTCCGTCGTCTACGCTGATGAGCTCCGTGGAATATGAGCTTTTTACAAAATGGCAGAGAGAGTTTATCCTGCGGAAATGTCTGCAGAAGGTTAAAGATTTCGGAGTGTACGATTACATTCTCATTGATGCACCGCCTACTCTTGGCGGCTGGGTGATGAATATTTTATGTGCATCCGATTATGTTCTTGTTCCGGTAGAGGCAAGTCCGTGGGGTATGTTTGGTCTTGCAAATATGTTTGATTTCCTCAATGAAGTCAGGGAGATCGCTCCGGATTTAAAGGTTTTGGGAATCGTAGTAACCAAGCAGATGCCAGAAAGAATTATTTCAAACAGACTATGGAAACACTGAAAGAAATGGAAGGAATCTATCTTTTCGAATCTTTTATCCGTGTAGACAGCTCCATCGAATGGTCCCAGGACAGCAGTGAACCAGTTGTGGAGTTCAAAAAAAGCAGCCGCAGCGCAAAAGAGTACATAGCATTGGCAGAGGAGGTAATGAATCGTGTCAGTAGGTAAAGCAAGCATCGCAAGAGCAGTAAATGCAGAAAAAGCATCCAAAACAGAAACAAAAACAGAGGTAAAAGAGGCTGAGGTTAAAGCAGCAGAGAAGCCGTCAGAGGTAAAAGCTGAAACAGCTGAAAAAGCGGCAGAAAAAACTACAGCAAAGAAAACAGCAGCCAAAGCTCCTGCAAAGAAGACCACAGCAAAGAAAGCAGCCGCAACAAAAACAACAGCAAAGAAAACCACTACCAGAAAAACAACAGCACGTAAAACCGCAGCAAAGAAAACAGCTGCAGCAGAAACAACAGGAACTGTAGCCCAGAACGTAATCAGCGGAGGAAACGCCGACGAACTCCAGGCCAAATTCCTCACCCCAAAGAAAGATGAGCCGGACAACAACCAGCCAGTAGGAATTAAAGACGAGCTTCCGGTTTATCTGCTGTAATCTTTGATTGAATTTTTTGAAAAGATAGTAATTGACAAATAAAAAGACTGCTATATATCTATATCACTATTGATAAGGTATACAGCAGCCTTTTATTTTGCCCTATAAAAATCTCAGTGGGACAGCGAAGCGCCTCCCTCGTATCTTTCTACATATTGTAATATGCAGCATACAATCCATTCTTCTCAAGCAGTTCAGCATGAGTGCCTCTTTCGGCGATACCCTCCTCCGTGATCACAATGATCTCATCCGCATCACGGATCGTAGAAAGCCGGTGCGCGATCGTAATGGTAGTACGATTTTTTGAAAGTTCCTCCAGACTCTTCTGAATCCAACGTTCGCTTTCGTTATCCAGAGCGCTGGTGGCCTCATCCAGGATCAGGATCGGAGGATTCTTAAGGAATACACGTGCAATGGAGATCCGCTGCTTCTGTCCACCGGAAAGGCGTGTGCCACGTTCTCCGACATAAGTGTCGTATTTATCCGGAAGCTCCATGATAAAGTCATGGATACTCGCACATTTGGCGGCTTTGATGATCTCTTCATCGGAAGCTCCGGGCTTTCCGTAGGCAATATTATCCTTGATGGTTCCATCAAAAGATAGACATCCTGCTGTACCATACCGATCTGGCTTCGAAGGCTCTTAAGAGTCAGCCCGCGGATATCCTTTCCGTCTACAGTAATGGAACCGCCGGTCACATCATAAAATCTGGGCAGGAGAGAGCAGATCGTGGTTTTTCCGCTTCCGGAAGGTCCCACCAGGGCAATGGATTTTCCAGCCGGGATATCAATAGAGATATCGGAAAGCACAGGAGTTTCATCATCGCTGTAATGAAAAGAAACATGGTCGTAACGCACATGTCCTTTCACGTCCGTAAGCTCCGCAGCGTTGTCTGCATCCTGGATCTCGGATTCTGTTTCCATCACATCCAGGAAACGGCGGAAACCGGAAAGACCCTTCTGCATCATTTCCACAAGTTCCACCAGAATCTGAATGGGGCTGATAAAGATTCCGATATACAGGGCATACATGGCAAGATCTGCAGTCTGCATTTCACCCTGAGCGATCAGATAACCGCCGTAAACAAGAGTTACCAGGTACATCATGCCCTGGAAGAAAAGATTGGAACTCATGAAGCTTCCCATGCAGTGATAATTATCTTTTTTGGAAACAAGGAACGCTTCATTGCTTTTCTTAAATTTGGCACGTTCGATGTCCTCGTTTGCGAAGGACTGCACCACGCGGATTCCGGAAAGCGTATCCTGAAGACTGGCATTTACATCTCCGATCTTACGACGGTTTTCCATGAAGGTTTCCTGCATTTTTGCATTCTGGCGGAAGGAAAACACAAACATTACGATCACCAGGAGGATCAGCGGCAGTGCAAGCTTCTTGTTGATAAAGACCAAGAAGATAAAAGCACCGACGATCTTTACCAGAGAGATAAAAAGATTCTCAGGACCATGATGTGCAAACTCGGAAATGTCAAAAAGGTCACTGACCAGCTTGCTCATCATCTGACCGGAATTATTCCTGCTGTAATAGGAAAAAGACAGCTCCTGGTAATGGTCAAAAAGCTCCCGGCGCATATCACGTTCCATCTTTGCACCCATCATATGTCCCTGATAGGTTACATAATATTTGCAGAGACTCTGCACAATGTACATAACAAAAAGAGAAGCTGCAATCACAGGGAGGGCATGAAGAATAATATCCTTATCCTGTGTAAAGAGAGTTTTTGTCATAGTACGAAGAATCTGGGGATAAGCAAGATCTACCAGACTGATAACGGCTGCACAGATCAGGTCAATAAAAAAGACCGCTTTGTACGGGCCGTAGTAGTGGATGAATTTCTTGATGGTATTCATCGGAAAAGTACCTCCGTTTTTATGAAATGTATAGTGTTGTCTGGGCAAAAAACATTGCTGCCGGACATTCTATGTTCATCTTATCATAAGTAAGAATAAAGTCAAGATAAGTGAATTTCAGGTCTGTTTCGTTTCTGCATACTTTCTGAGAATAGAAGCTATATGGCTGCTGTTCACAGGGAATATTCCGCGAGGGATTGCTGGCAACGGAGCGGATAGTGATATGAGGAGATATCTTTTTGGGAAAAATCAAATTACTCCTTGACACAGAAGAACAAAACCCGTATAGTGTACTTCAGATTTGGTGTGTAACTGATAAGCAGGCATTAACCAGTCATAAATGTTATTATTTGACGTTTATGGGGGTTGGTGTCTTTTTTTGTTGCCCACTTAAAAGACTCCCGCTCCAAAACGTCGAAAGAAAAGGAGAGAAAACATGAAAGACAAGATTTTCGGAGTTTTGCAGCGAGTGGGACGTTCCTTTATGCTTCCCATAGCAATCCTTCCTGTGGCAGGCCTGCTTCTTGGATTCGGCAGTTCCTTCACAAATGAAACAACCATTGCAACCTACGGACTTCAGAAGATTCTGGGAGACGGAACGATTTTACATGCACTCCTGATCATTATGAACAAAGTCGGAAGCGCGGTATTTGATAACCTGCCGCTGATCTTTGCAGTAGGTGTGGCCATCGGTATGGCAAAAAAAGAGAAAGAGGTAGCAGCTCTTTCTGCACTGATCGCTTACTTCGTTATGAATGTAGCCATCAATGGTATGCTGGTAGTAAATGGTAAGATCACAGCAGACGGACAGATCGCAAAAAGCGTTCTGGAAGGTACTGTAACCTCTGTCTGCGGCATTCAGTCCTTACAGATGGGTGTGTTTGGCGGTATCATCGTCGGCCTTGGTGTTGCGGCTTTGCACAACCGTTTTCATAAGATCGTGCTTCCAAACGCACTTTCCTTCTTCGGTGGTTCCAGATTTGTGCCCATCATTTCCACCATTGTATATATGTTTGTGGGAATCCTGATGTATTTCGTATGGCCGGCAGTCCAGAACGGTATTTATGCTCTGGGCGGTCTTGTAACAGGCAGCGGCTATATCGGAACTCTGATCTTCGGTATTATCAAACGTGCGCTGATCCCCTTCGGACTTCATCACGTATTTTATATGCCATTCTGGCAGACAGCCGTTGGCGGGACTATGGAGGTTGCAGGCCAGATGGTACAGGGCGGACAGAACATCTTTTTCGCCCAGCTTGCAGATTCCGCAAATGTAGCGCATTTCAGCGCAGATGCAACAAGATATTTTTCCGGAGAGTTCATTTTCATGATCTTCGGTCTTCCGGGAGCAGCTCTTGCCATGTACCGCTGTGCAAAGCCTGAGAAGAAAAAAGCAGCAGGCGGACTTCTTCTTTCCGCAGCCCTTGCATGTATGCTTACAGGAATCACAGAGCCACTGGAGTTCTCTTTCCTGTTTGTAGCTCCTGCATTGTTTGCGGTACAGGTTGTTCTTGCAGGCGCGGCTTATATGATCGCACATATGCTGAACATTGCAGTAGGACTTACCTTTTCCGGCGGTTTCCTTGATCTGTTCCTGTTCGGGATCCTTCAGGGAAATGCAAAGACAAGCTGGCTCAGGATTATCCCGGTAGGTATCATTTACTTTATTCTCTATTATGTGATCTTCACCTTCCTGATCAAAAAGTTCAACTTCAAGACTCCGGGACGTGAGGATGACGACACAGAAACAAAGCTTTACACAAAAGCAGATGTAAACGCGAGAAAAGAAGCCGGAAAAGCCGGTGAAGCAGCAGGAAGCACATCCGCAGATCCGGTAAGTGAAGCCATCACAGCCGGTCTTGGCGGAAAGAAAAACATCAGTGATGTGGACTGCTGTGCAACAAGACTCCGTATCACCGTCCATGATGCAGCAAGAGTTAACGACGACATTCTGAAAACAACAGGCTCCAGAGGAATCGTGAAAAAAGGCCAGGGCGTGCAGATCATCTACGGTCCGCAGGTAACTGTGATCAAATCCAAGCTGGAGGATTATCTGGAGACAGCGCCGAATGAATATTTTGAAGGTGCAAATGAGAAAGAAACAGACAATGCGGAAAATCAGGCTCAGTCTGATACAGAGCGTACAGCAGAAAGTACAGGTGAGGCTGCTCAGAACACAGCTCCGACATCCGAAGCCAACACGCAGCCGGAGAAAAAGGTTCTCAGAACAGCGATTGTCTACAGCCCGGTAACCGGTATCGCCGCAGACCTTTCCACAGCGCCGGATGAAGGCTTTGCGGAAGGAATGATGGGAGAGGGTGCTGTAGTCACACCGAAGGACCCGGTGATCTGTGCTCCGGAAGACGGCGAGGTAGAGTTTATTTTTGACACAAAGCATGCCATCGGATTCCAGACAGATACAGATCTTCCTATGCTCCTCCATATCGGCATTGACACTGTAAAGCTGGAAGGAAAAGGCTTTGAGATCCTGGTAGAGCAGGGACAGCATGTAAAAAAAGGCGAGCCGTTGATGAAGATTGACATCCCGTATCTTACAGAAAACGCTCCGTCCTTATGTTCTCCGATCCTTTGCACAGAGATCGAGGATAATCAGAGAGTACGCCTTCTTGCCAATGGAGAGATCAAGCAGGAGAGCCGCTGTTCGCAGTAGAGACTGTGGAAGAATAGGAAATTTTTCAGCAATAATATAGAGGATTGGTTTTGTGAAAAGCGCGCCTAATGCCCGGGCGCGCTTTTCCTGTGGCAAAGAAAATAACTGTCTGTCAGAAGGGCTTTACACAAAAGAAAGATTCTGTTACGATAAAGAAAATCAACAGCTGCAGACAAAAATGTCGACTGAAAATCCGGGGCAGACAGTGGTGGAATGTGGAAAAGCAGCAGGATATATAAAAATGGTGGGGAAAAGATGTACAGAGTGAGCAAGGTATTGAACAATAACGGCATCATTGCCATAAATATGGAAGAAAACCAGGAATATGTACTTCTGGGAAAAGGTGTGGGATTTGGAAAGAAGGTCAGCCAGCGTTTTGAGGCTCCGGCAGACTGTACTATTTACAGGCTGGCTCAGGAGACAGAACGTGGCTCAGCAAAAGAACTGGCAAAGAGCGTAGCACCGGAATTTCTGGAGATCGCAGATGAGATATTGAGAGAAGCTGAGAAGACCTTTGGGGATACCATAGACAGAAGGATCCTGTTTCCCCTTGCTGATCATATTTCCTTTGCAGTGGGACGTATCCGGAATCATGAGCAGATCAGCAATCCCCTGACGGATGATATCAAGGTGCTTTTTTACAGCGAATTCAAGGTGGCGGAGGTATTGAAGAAGATCCTGAAGGAGCGGATGGATATTGAGATCGACGAGCATGAGGTGGGATATGTGGCACTTCATATTCACTCAGCACTTGGAGATGAAAAGGTGTCTGTTGCCATGCAGACAGCAAGAACGGTACGGGAATGCATCGCCATGATCGAGATGGCCACAGGAAGAAAGATCGATGTGATCTCCCTGTCCTACAACCGTATGATGAACCATATCAAATATATGGTAGCCCGTGTCTCCACAGGGGAGACACTGAAGCTGGATATGAATGAATATATAGAAGAAAAATATCCGGAATCCTACAGGATCGCAGAGGATGTCTGCGAGAGCCTGGGCAAAAGCCTTGGGCAAAAGCTGGACCCTATCGAGATCGGTTATCTTGCCATGCATATTGAGCGGACAGTGGAACAATAAATGTAAGTGGCTGATCCGCCTCAGGGATTTACACAATAAATTCAATAGCTTTTTTGACAGCAGTACTCATGGCAGTACTGCTGTTTGTGACTAAGCAGACCTCTCTCTGAGGGAGCGGCTCCTTAAGCTGAAGGGCAAAAATCTTCCGTCATTGATCACTTCCCGGGCAAGGGGCTCGGGGTAAAAGCCGATTCCCAGATTGTGGACGATCATGGGAAGGACCTGGTCTGTAGTTGCTGCCTCGATGTCAGGATGAAAAGAAACACGGTTTTCCATAAAGTAATTCATATACATTTCTCTGGTGCTGGTCCCTTCCGCAAGACCTACAAAGGCAGATCCTGAAGCTCATGGATGCTGATAGGGGCAGTGGTCAGATCCTTATATTTGCTTCCGCATACAAGGATCTCCCGGTAACGCAGGAGACTTTTTTTCTGTAAAGGTTTGCGGATGGAGATCGGAGTGGTGACAATAGCGAAATCCACCGCATAATTTTTCAGTGCCTGTACTGCCTGAGGAGTAGAATGGTTAAAGAGGCGCAGGCGAACATGGGGATATTGCTCGCGGAACAGCTCCAGCTTTTCCAGAAGGATCAGACGCAGGGCATTTTCGCTGGCGCCGATGGAAACCAGACCATGCTCCAGCTCTCCGTTCTGGCGGATCTCCTCCTCGCCGAGGGACAGCTGCTCAAAAGCCAGGGCAACGTGTTCATAAAGCTGGCGGCCTTCCGGTGTAAGTGCGATTCCTTTGTTGGAGCGGAGAAAGAGCGTACATTTCAGCTCCTGCTCCAGGTTGTTCATACAGCGGGTGATATTTGGCTGGTTGTTGTGAAGAGCTCTTGCCGCCTTGGTAAAGCTCTTATACTGGGCTACATAATAAAAGATCCGGTAGTAGTCGTAAGTGATCATGTATTGTCTCCATCCTGTGATATGATTTTAATATGTTTACGATATTAATAATACTTTTTACATTTGCTTCTGAGCAAACTATAATACACCCGAGGAAAAAAATCAATGACAGGAGTGATTTAGAGTGGTTTCAGGAGGCGGAAAGCTGCAAAATGCGGACCGGCAGATGTCAGAAGCTTTTATCACAAGTGTATTTCTGGCAATGTCCGGCGGATTTCAGGATGCCTACACATACTTTACAAGAGATGAGGTGTTTTCCAACGCCCAGACAGGCAACGTGGTTCTGATGAGCCAAAATTTTATGACAGGACAGTGGGGAGACGGTTTAAGGTACCTGTTCCCTGTTTTAGCCTTTGCCATTGGTGTTGTAGCGGCGGAGCGGATCCAGAGTACCTTTAAATATGCAAAAAAACTTCACTGGAGGCAGATGATCCTGCTGATCGAGATCCTGATCCTTTTTGCGGTGGGATTTATGCCGGGAGAATTGGATATGCTAGCAACCGTACTGGTATCCTTTTCCTGCGCCATGCAGGTACAGACCTTCCGGAAGGTGGGCGGTTATTCCTATGCAAGCACCATGTGCATCGGAAATTTACGAAGCGGCACGGCGGCGTTGTCCGTGTATTGTCGTGAAAAACGTCCGGAACAGCTGAAGCAGGCTCTTTATTATTTCGGAATAATTTTCTTTTTTGCCATTGGAGCCGGTGGCGGAGGAAATCTGTCCATGAGGCTGGGGATCCCGGCAATCTGGGTATCGGATGTTTTGCTTCTGATCAGCTTTATTCTGATGTTTTCCAGTAAACATAGAGATTAGAAAGGGTGAGGAATTGTGGAAAACAGCACATTATTCCCAAGAGAGGAAAAGGCGGAGCTTTTATTTGAAAAGATCCTGAAGGATCCGGAGGCGTGCAGACGGCTGACGGAGACCTTCTATGAATCCATGGATGCGGATACAGACATAGAATGCGGATATCTTCCTCCGGAAAAATTCGCCTATGCATTGCTGGACGCATATAAAAACCGTGATCTGACAGCTCTCCTTATGGCGATCTGCCAGAACAGTATGTTTGATCTTCTGCGAAATTCTTTTCTGGCACCGTTCAGGTTCAATGCAGATGGACAGGAGAATCCGGTATTTCTCACAGATGAAAAAGGAAATTTTCTGCGGGAAAAGGGAATCCATGTAAGTGACAGAGATTACGACCGGTTCCGCAGGATATACAGGGAGAAGCAGGGCGTAAAGATGTATCTGGCGTATGGCTATCGGAAGCGCCATGCCTATGATGAAGCTACCATGGAAGTAGAAGAGTACAAAATGGGCGAACATATCGGTGTGCTGCTGGTGTATGAGCTTCCGGACAGCGTAAAGGAAAAAGAAACGGAGGCACAGGCCTATGCGGCTGTATGGGATATCATGATGGCAATTCAGAAGAAGCTTCCAAGAGCTTTTGTGTATTATGGGCAGGATTCTGTGGAGGATGGTGGAAAACGTTATGACGGATTGGGCGTTTTTCTCCCCATCCATAAATTTGCGGACCGCCTGGAAAAAATGATCGGGATCGCGGATGAGATCGTAATGAAATAGAATGTACAAAAAAGGACTGCTTTTGTATTGCTCCGGTTATCAGAAGGATAGCTGATGACCGGAAGCTACAGAAAGCAGTCCTTTTTGTTTGCCCGTCAGGTGCAGTAGCGGAACATTTTGTCCGTAAGGATCCTGGCGAAAATAAGGCCCAGGGGAAGAGCAACAATGATCAGAATCGCAGCTGCAAACCAGGAGGCGGAAACATTCAGGGACATGATTCCCAGATTGTAGATTGCCCGGTAGAGATAAAGTCCGGGAACCATGATCACAATGGATGGTACGGTAATGGAAATCCTGGGATATCCCACTTTGGTTTTGATGAGGGAGGCCAGAAGTCCGGCTGTCAGTGCTCCGAAAAAAGCCGCGGCAGCAGGTGGGAAACCGGCAAGATCAACAAGCTCCAGACGTAAAGTGTTGGACAGTGCGCCGATGAATGCGGCAGCTGCGGCTAGACGGACAGGGCTGTTGAACATGACCGAAAAGCCGAATACCCCGCAGAAGCTTGCCAGAAGCCGGAACAGGATCCTCTGAGCTGCCGAAAGCTCCAGAGGCAGGAAATCCACAGGCTTCAGATGAAGAAGCAGTGCCATCAGCCAGGCAGAGACAGCAGCCACCATTACAACAATAATGGCGTAGGCCAGTCGTTCCAGACCGGAACGCATATCCAGCTTGGCAAGGTCGATCCCGCTTGTGATAAACGGAAAGCCCGGAATGATAAACAGCATGGAACAGATGTATCCGGCCTCATGCTGGACGGAAATGTGGAACAGAAGCTCTGCCAGCTTCAGGAAGCCTGCATATACAAGACAGGCGGAGGAAACAGAAACTGCAATGCACATAAACAGAGTAAAATGATGCTTGCCAAGCTTGCAGCGGATGGCGTTTCCGATGCCTGCGCCTGCAAAAGCCAGGATCATTTCCAGCGGGCCACCGCCCAGAAGAAAAGTAAATGCACCACAGGCCAGTGCAGAAGCCAGTCCCAGGGCGGCAGGGGAATAAAGCCCGTGGATCCGCTCGATCTCATCTAACTGACTGTGCAGTGCTTCACCGCTCATATGGATACCCTCCGCAGGAAAATCACTGACAAAATGTTCCAGCCTGTTCAGCCTGGAAGTATTTACGCCGGTGGTAGTCAGACTAAGTGCATGGGAAAAACTGCTCTCACCGTCAAAGCAGGTGTAGCTTATGGACATCAGTCCGATATCTGCGGAGCAGGTGATACCAAGTGCTTCTGACAAGGTATTCATGGAACTCCGTACCCGCCAGGCACCGGTCCCACAGGAGAGAAGCATCATGCCTGTACGGCCGATCAGGGAAGCTTTTTCGGAAAGAGAAGCTTCGGTAATGGGCTGGCTGTTCCTGGTACTTACGTAGTTGTGCCAAGGGATTTCCATATGATTACGTTTGATCAGAATATCTGACATAGAAATCACTTCTTTCTATATATTAAAATCATATAGTTGCTATTATAAATATATATAATAACTATAATCAGATATATTGTAGCCATTATTCTGAAAAAGTCAAGTATAGATGGAGTAAAATCTGACAGTACCAAAACGTCACTGTTAAAGATTTATCATTTTTTTGCGGAAAATGAATTTTTTTGGTTGCTTTTACGTACAATTTATGTATAATTGTGGATAGGGATGTTGGAATGACCAATTCCTATGGCAGGATGACAAAAACCTGCAGCAGTAGGTGGCTATCATAATTACTATTAAAGAAGAGAGGTAAATGTTAAGATGGCAAAAATCGATTTAACAAAGTATGGTATTACCGGAACAACTGAGATCGTGTACAATCCTTCCTACGAGACATTATTTGAGGAAGAGACCAAACCGGAGCTTGAAGGATTTGAGAAGGGTCAGGTCAGTGAGCTTGGTGCTGTCAATGTAATGACAGGTATCTACACAGGACGTTCCCCTAAAGACAAATATATCGTTATGGATGAGAACTCCAAGGACACAGTTTGGTGGACATCCGATGAGTACAAGAACGATAACCATCCGGCAACTCAGGAAGCATGGAATGCAGTTAAAGATCTTGCCAAGAAGGAGCTTTCCAACAAGAAACTTTTCGTAGTAGATGCATTCTGCGGAGCTAACAAAGACACACGTATGGCTATCCGTTTCATCGTTGAGGTTGCATGGCAGGCACACTTCGTAACAAACATGTTCATTCAGCCGACAGCTGAGGAGCTTGAGAACTTTGAGCCGGATTTCGTTGTTTACAACGCATCCAAGGCTAAAGTTGAGAACTACAAAGAATTAGGACTTAACTCTGAGACAGCTGTAATGTTCAACATTACAAGCCGTGAGCAGGTTATCGTTAATACATGGTACGGCGGAGAGATGAAGAAAGGTATGTTCTCCATGATGAACTACTATCTGCCGCTGAAGGGCATCGCTTCCATGCACTGCTCTGCAAACACAGACCTTAACGGAGAGAACACAGCAATCTTCTTCGGTCTTTCCGGAACAGGTAAGACAACACTTTCCACAGATCCTAAGCGTCTTCTGATCGGTGATGACGAGCATGGCTGGGATGACAACGGAGTATTCAACTTCGAGGGTGGATGCTACGCTAAGGTTATCAACCTTGACAAAGAGTCTGAGCCGGACATCTACAATGCGATCAAGAGAAACGCTCTTCTTGAGAACGTAACACTTGATGCTGAGGGCAAGATCGACTTCGCTGACAAGAGCGTAACAGAGAACACACGTGTTTCTTATCCGATCAACCACATCGAGAACATTGTTCGCCCTGTATCTTCTGCACCGGCAGCGAAAGAGGTTATCTTCCTGTCCGCAGATGCATTCGGCGTACTTCCTCCAGTATCTATCCTGACACCGGAGCAGACACAGTACTACTTCCTTTCCGGATTCACAGCTAAGCTTGCTGGTACAGAGCGTGGAATCACAGAGCCTACTCCTACATTCTCCGCATGCTTCGGACAGGCATTCCTTGAGCTTCATCCGACAAAATATGCTGAGGAGCTCGTTAAGAGAATGGAGAAGAGCGGTGCGAAAGCATACCTCGTTAACACAGGATGGAATGGAACTGGAAAACGTATCTCCATCAAAGATACTCGTGGTATCATCGATGCTATCCTTGACGGATCTATCCTTAAAGCTCCGACAAAGAAGATCCCATTCTTCAACTTCGAGGTTCCGACAGAGCTTCCGGGCGTAGATCCTGCAATCCTTGACCCACGTGACACATATGCAGATGCTGCAGAGTGGGAGACAAAGGCTAAAGATCTTGCTGCAAGATTCGTTAAGAACTTTGCTAAATATGAAGGAAATGCAGCTGGTAAAGCACTCGTTGCAGCTGGCCCGCAGGCATAATCAGTCATTCCAACTGAATACAGATCGTAGACTTAACCGGGAGCGGATTTATCCGCTCCCGGTTTTTTGACAAACAACTAAGGATCTATTATTTGATATAGAACTGTGCAGTGCGAAGCATGTTTCCAGACATGGAATAAACAGAAAGTTGAAGATATCTACCTGTAAAATAAAAAACTTTGGCTTGACTAACAGAGGGCATATGGTGTATCCTTTCTGAGAAGTTAAGCGGGAGACCCGTAAGACTGTAAAAATTCTCTTTGCACTGCATTACATTCGAACAGGATGCGAGATCAACAGTACAAACTGAGCAGGCGATGCTTTTCGGAATCGAAAATATTTATCGAAGGCATGGGGCCGGGCCGCAGGAAGCGGCAGCGGATATGGATTTAAACGTAATTGCAAAGAACCTGCATTCACGGAATATGAGGTGAAGCAGAATGTGACTTTGCTTTCAGACATATCTGCGGGACAGTGTATGTTTCGCAGGTATGTCTTTTTTACTGCAAAATATGGATGGAACAGAAGGTAGAAGCTGGGATATCCCTATACAGAAAAGAAAGAACACCGGCGGAAAATCGCACTGTAGCGAGTAGTGAAGGAACCGCCGGTTTTTTCACGGAAAATGTTGTGCCATAAGAAGAACCTGATCATATATTTAAAAGGAGATTCTGTTTATGGAACACACAGAAAACAAAACAATTATACATGATACAGAAAAAACAGCTTCATGGGAACAGCAGACAGCAATGAAGGTATCCGGGATCAGTATTCTGGTAAACCTTTTATTATCTGTATTTAAACTGATCGCAGGTATTGTGGCACATTCAGGAGCGATGATCTCGGATGCCATTCATTCTGCATCAGATGTGGGAAGCACCTTCATCGTAATTATCGGTGTCCGTCTTTCTACAAAGAAATCGGACAAAGAGCACCAGTACGGACATGAAAGAATGGAGTGTGTTTCTTCCATTGTCCTTGCAGGAATGCTGCTTGTCACTGGTCTCGGGATCGGAATTACCGGTGCCCGTGATATCGTAAAAAGCACATCCGGCGGAACCATTGCCATTCCGGGAACACTTGCACTGATTGCAGCAGTGGTATCCATTGTGGTAAAAGAGTGGATGTTCTGGTATACAAGAGGTGCCGCAAAGAAGATCAATTCAGGAGCCTGATGGCAGATGCATGGCACCATCGTTCAGATGCACTTTCCTCTATCGGAGCGTTTGTCGGCATTTTCGGTGCAAGACTGGGATACCCGATCCTGGACCCGATCGCCAGTATCGTGATCTGCGTTATGATCGCCAAGGCATCGATCGACATTTTCAGGGATGCCATTGACAAGATGGTAGATCATTCCTGTGATGCAAAAACTGAGGAATTCATGAAGAGAGAGATCCTCAAGGTACCGGGCGTCAGAAGAGTAGACCTTCTTAAAACCCGTCTTTTCGGATCCAAGATGTATGTGGATATCGAGATCGCAGCAGATGGAAATATTTCCCTTTTTGATGCACATGATATTGCGGAAAATGTACATCATACGATCGAGAATAAATTCAAAGATGTAAAGCACTGTATGGTGCATGTAAATCCGATCAACGGATAAAAAACAAGCTGCCGGAGCGACTGTGATCGTCATCCGGCGGCTTGTTTTTGTATAGAGAAACACCCGGTAGGGGAGCTACCGGGTGTTTCGAGGGGAGTATAAATAATTAAATAAGGGGTTATGTAAAAAAAATTTTTGAAGGGTAAATTCTTTTTACAAGAATGATTATAATATAAACTGGAAAAAAAAGCAATATGATTTTGGCGAATAATCTCCAAACTTTTTGGGATACTATTTCCTGTAATAAAAAGCGGCAGAAAGCTTCGGAAAGCCGTAAAATCAACTTCATCAGGAGGTAATTCAAATGGCGAAAAATTACGAAACAGACAGAAATGAGTCTAATTATGCAGGAAAAAATCACGGGGAAAGTGCTTCCAGAAACTGCGGAAAAAACAGCTCTAAGAACAGTTCGGGAAATTCTTCCAGAAACAGTTCCAAAAGCAGCTACGGAAACAAAATTTCCGATGAATATGATTCTGAGAAGGACAGAGGCTCTGACAGATATTAAAGGATAAGAAAAGCGGGAAAAGTCAGAGATGGCTTTTCCCGCTTAAATACATATAAGGGAACATTCACCCGGAAGCTTCCATATAATATACCAAAAAGAGGAGATTTTTTCCATGTTTCAGATCGAAACTATCTCTGCAAAAATGCTGGATTATTATGTGGAGCGCAGCGACGCTGTTATCATAGATCTCCGGGATTCTGCCGCCTACAGAAGGGGACATGTCCGGAACGCGGTAAATATTCCATACAGAGAGCTGGAGGAATATCTTGAGAAAAAACAGGATCAGAAATATCGTTTTCCCAAAGATAAGCTGCTGATATTTTACTGCGACCGCGGCGGCGCCAGCATGCAGGCTGCCCGGAGCCTGGCAAGACAGGGCTGTCGTACCAGGTCCGTGATTGGTGGATTTGCAGCCTACAGAGGGAGAAATCTTGTACGCGGATAAAAAAACGGACAATATCAAATCAGATTGCGAATGCATATCTGTAACAAATCTTGTATTTTAAAGGAAATCATGATAATGTAAAGAACAGAGATAAAAACCAACACAAATTACAAGGAGAAAAGATTATGAAATATATGTTTGCGTCCGATGTACATGGTTCGGCATATTACTGCCGGAAAATGCTGGAAGCATATGACAAGGAGAAGGCGGAGAGACTGGTGCTTCTGGGAGATCTGCTTTATCACGGACCAAGAAATGACCTTCCGAAGGAATACGCACCAAAGGAAGTCATCCGCCTTTTAAATGAGAGAAAAAACCAGATCTATGCAGTACGCGGAAACTGTGAGGCAGAGGTGGATCAGATGGTCCTGGACTTCCCGGTTATGGCAGATTACTGTATCCTTGCCATCGAAGGAAAAACGATGTACGCCACACACGGTCATATCTATAATAAGGATAATCTTCCGCCGATGATGGACGGAGACATTCTGATCCACGGCCATACACATGTGCTGAAGGCAGAAAATATGGGGAATTATATCCTTCTGAACCCAGGTTCCGTATCCATTCCAAAGGAAGGTAACCCGCCGACCTATGCAATCCTTGAGAACGGAATTTTTACCATTAAAGATTTTGAAGGAAATACAGTACGGGAGATCACTTTATGAATCTGTGGGAATTAACGGCGCCCTGTCATTTTGGAACAGAGGCGGTGCTGAAGCGTGAAATACTGGATCTTGGCTATGAAGTGACCAGGGTGGAAGACGGAAGAGTAACCTTTGAGGCTGATGCCCAGGGTGTGGCAGACGCCAATCTGTTCCTTCGTACCACAGAACGTGTGCTTCTGAAAGTAGGCGAAGTAAAGGCCGAGACTTTTGATGAGCTTTTTGAAAAGACCAAGGCCCTCCCATGGGAGAATTACATACCGAAAAACGGTAAATTCTGGGTAGCCAAGGCAAACTCCATCAAAAGTAAGCTTTTCAGTCCATCTGATATCCAGTCCATTATGAAAAAAGCCATTGTAGAGCGTCTCAAAGGCATCTACGGGATTTCCTGGTTTCCGGAAGACGGTCCGGAATTTCCTATCCGTGTGGCCTTTATGAAAGACGTAGCTCTGATCGGAATCGACACTTCAGGAGTATCCCTCCATAAGAGAGGGTATCGCCAGATGACTGTCAAGGCACCTATCACCGAGACGCTTGCCAGCGCTCTTTTGATGCTCACCCCCTGGAAAAAGGACCGTATTCTTGTCGATCCGTTCTGCGGAAGCGGCACCTTTCCTATTGAGGCGGCAATGATGGCAGCGGATATGGCGCCGGGACTGAACCGTCATTTTCTGGCCGAGAGCTGGGAGCATCTGATCCCGAAGGAATGCTGGGAGGATGCAAGAGAAGAAGCCAGAGAACGTGTAAATCTTGATATTGAAACCGATATCCAGGCTTTGATATCGATGCAGCTGCCATCAAGCAGCACGCGCCAACGCAAAAATGGCAGGAGTTGACAGACTGATCCATTTCCAGCAGCGCCCGGTCAGTGAACTCCGCCATTCCAAACCCTTTGGTTTTATCGTGACAAATCCGCCATATGGTGAGCGGATCGAAGAAAAATCCAATCTCCCTGCACTGTACCGTGAGATCGGTGAAAGCTATAAGGGGCTGGATCGCTGGTCCATGTATCTGATCACTGCCTATGACAAGGCAGAGAATGACATCGGCCGAAAGGCAGATAAAAACCGTAAGATCTATAACGGAATGATGAAAACCTATTATTACCAGTTTCTTGGACCACGTCCGCCGAAGAAAGGAAGTATTAAAGAATGAAAAAGATCATTTTTGCTACCGGAAATGAGGATAAAATGAAGGAGATCCGAAGGATACTTGCGGATCCTTCTCTGGAGATCCTTTCCCTGAAGGATGCCGGGATCCATGCGGATATTGATGAAAATGGAAAAAGCTTTGAAGAAAATGCCATGATCAAGGCAGAAGCAATCAGTAAAATGACTGGCGAGATCGTTCTGGCAGATGATTCCGGTCTGGAGATCGACTATCTGAACAAAGAACCGGGAATCTATTCCGCACGCTATATGGGTGAGGATACTTCTTATCATATTAAAAACGCAAACCTGATCCAGCGTCTGGAAGGTGTACCTGATGAGAAACGTACTGCACGTTTTGTATGTGCTATTGCGGCAGTTTTCCCGGATGGCAGAAGAAAGACAGTCCGTGCTGCCATGGAAGGCCGCATCGGCTACGAGGAAAAAGGGGAGAATGGCTTTGGCTATGACCCGATCTTTTATCTTCCGGAATATGGCTGTACTTCCGCAGAGCTTTCCATGGAAGAAAAGAACAGGATCAGCCATCGTGGAAAAGCTCTTTGCCTTATAAAGGAAGAGCTTGTATGAAGGTGCTGATCGTAAGCGATACTCACGGAAGAGATGAAAACCTGGAGATCGCGATAAATCGGGAGGCTCCTTTTGACATGCTGGTACATTGCGGAGATGTGGAAGGCAGAGAATTTTATATCGAAGCCCTTGCAGAATGTCCCTGCAGTATTGTGTCCGGAAATAATGATTTTTTCTCGGATCTTCCGAGAGAAGATGTGATCGAGGTCGAGGAAAATAAGATTCTGGTAACTCACGGTCATTACTACGGTGTATCCATGGCCTTTGATCAGCTGGCAGAAGCTGCCCGCTCAAGGGGATGCAATGCGGCTTTTTTCGGACATATCCACGTACCGGTTGTTGAAAAGGAAGCAGGTGTGCTTCTGGTAAATCCCGGAAGTCTGGCTTATCCCAGACAACGGGGACGCCGTCCAAGCTATGCAGTAATGGAGACAGATGGAAAGGGCGAAATGCACGTAGAGATCCGTTACCTCTGATTCCGGCAGAAAAAACAAATAAACTGTCATAATTGATAAAATTTGTGCCAATATTCAGCATATATTAGTCAAAAACGATTGCGAAAGTCAGCTATGTGCTATATAATGAACAAGTAGCTGTTTTCTAGTAATATAGAGCATTCTTTAGGGTACTGACCATGAATGGGTCTCGTTCCTGAGAATGCAGCAGAGCGGAATGAGAAGGTCCGCTTTACATAAATGAAGGGGGAAAATACGCATGACTGCGGTTATTATAGGAAGTATCGGCTTTTTATGCTGCTTCCTGTATGATCATAACAGTATCCGACTGAAAAAAAGCTTTCTCCACCCGTTTTTTAGCATAGGATGTTTCCTGATCGCAGTGTCAACAGGTCTGGTGATCCGGAACTGCTGGCCGCGGCGGGGAAGTTCTTTTTTTATTTCTGCTGTTTTTCTGGCAGCAGCGCTCCTGTTTCTGGGACTGTTGATCTATACATTGTTTTTTGCGCTGCCCTTTGATGAGACATATGTCAAAGAAAATCATGAAAGGCTGGCTTATACAGAGGGTGTTTATGCACTCTGCCGACATCCTGCGTTCTGTGGTTCGCCGGATTTTATTTTTGCCTGGCCGGATTTCTGGGATCCGGGAAGGCGCTGGGGGCTTTTGTGGTCCTTATCGTGTGGAACATATTGTACATTTTTTACCAGGACAGGATCGTGTTTCCGGAAACATTCAGTAATTACGGAGCGTATCAGCAGACAACTCCCTTTCTGATCCCAGACCGAAACAGTACAGCTGCCTGCATAAAAACATGGCGAAAAGGGGGGAAAAGGCGGTGAGTCTTGGCGAAAAGCTTCGAAAACAGCAGTATGATGCTATCTGGAAAGAATATTGCGGATTTCTTGATCTGACAATGCAGGATTACATGAAGATCCAGAATCGCCTGATGGAAGAGCAGATCCAGCTCTGGTCAGACTGTGAACTGGGCAAAAGCATTCTGAAGGCAGGAGGCCATCCGGGATCGACGAGTTCCGTCGCTGGTACCTCTTACCACTTATGAGGATTATGCCGACATGCTTTTGAAGAAGAGAAGCGAAACACTTCCGGGTAATCCGATCATCTGGATACAGACGACCTGGGAAGCGGGCGCCATCCGATAAAAGTAGCACCATACACGAGAAGTATGCTGGATACCTACAGGAACAATGTAGTTGCCTGCCTCATATTGCTACAAGCCACGAAAAGGGCAAATTTGATGTGGAGGAAACGGACAAGATCCTTTACGGACTGGCACCGCTGCCTTTTGCTACCGGTCTTTTTCCACTGGCGCTGAAAGAGGATATCGACATCCGTTTTCTTCCGGAAGTGGAAGATGCGGTAAATATGAGCTTTGGTGAGCGGAACAAAGAGGGATTCAAGATGGCCATGAAACAGGACGTGGAATTTTTCTTCGGACTTGGAAGTGTGGCCTATGCAGTAAGCCAGAGCCTCACTGGAAGCGTATCATCAGGAAAGAGCAAAACATCCTTTTCGGAACTTCTGCAGTATAAACCAAAGATGCTGAAAAGGATCCTGAATGCCAAAAAGATCTGTAAGAAGGAGAAACGGGAGCTTCTTCCGAAAGATCTTTTTCACCTGAAGGGATTTATGGTGGCAGGAACTGACAACCAGTGCTATAAGGATGATCTGGAGGAAATGTGGGGAGTTCGGCCCATGGAACTTTTTGCGGGAACGGAACCTTCCATTATAGGAACCGAGACCTGGACCAGGAACGGAATGTACTTTTTCCCGGATACCTGCTTTTATGAATTTATCACCGAAAAAGATATGCTCCATAATTATGAGGATCCCACGTTCACTCCTCCGACTTATCTTATGGATGAGGTTGTCCCCGGGGAGAAATATGAGCTTGTGATCACTGTGCTGAAAGGCGGAGCCTTTGCCAGGTATCGTGTGGGAGATATGTATCGGTGCGTGGGGCTTACCAACCAGGAGGACCGGACACAGATCCCAAGATTTGAGTACGTAGACCGGGTTCCATGGATCATTGATATTGCAGGGTTTACCAGAATTTCAGAGAATGGTATCAAAAGTGTGATCCAGCTGTCCGGGCAGCCGGTTACGGATTGGATCGCAGTGAAAGAATATAATGAGAAAAAACGCCCATATCTGCATCTTTATATAGAAGTAAAAAAAGAAGCGCTGATGTATCAGGCTATGAGTACGGATATTCTGAAAGAGCTTCTGACTACGTATTTCAAATATATTGATCAGGATTACCGGGATCTGAAGAAGATCCTGGGAATGGATCCCCTTGTGGTGACCATCCTGCGCTGTGGTACCTTTCATCTGTATGAGTCCAGAAACGGACGGAAACCACGGCATATGAGCACTCCTTATTATGAGGTGGCGGAACTTTTGAGACTGCAGGATGAGATTGGATCCGGGAATATGAGGAAGTAACTATGGAAAGCTATGTATCATTTTCAATCATTTCAGTTTTTTTCTATACATTTATGATACTGACTCTTCTGGCTGGTAAGCGCAGCCGGATCATCAACAGTTTCATGTGTGTGCTGGGAGGAATGCTCTGCTGGACGCTGGGCTCTTTTCTGATGCGTATGGAGCAGGACCTCTTACATCCTGTGGTATTATGTGTCTCTGGCCGGAATCCTGTTTCTGCCATATTTTTACTATGTGTTCATCAGTGAATTCATGGGAGTGCGTATGGGCAGAAAAAGCAAGATCCCATTGTTTTTGATGATGCTGCTTTTTGCGATCAATATCCCGGGCGGGATCATCCTGCGCTGGCCGGATCTGATCCGTAAAAACGGTGGTGCGCATTTTGTTTATAAGATCACACCCTGGTTCCTTCTGTTCTTTGTGGTGGCAGGGATCACCATTATCCAGATCTTTATCACCATGTACCGCGGATGCCGGAGACATCCCGGATACCGCAAACAGATCGAACCGATCCTTGTGGGGATACTGATCATTTTTGTGGGAAACCTTGCGCTGGCAGTGCCGGCATTTTCCGGATTCCCCATCGATATTGTCAGCGGCCTGATCAATGCTGTCCTGATGCTTTATGCACTGACCAGAAGACGGCTGTTCCAGATGCGCCGTCTTGCGTCAGATGGGGTTTGCTTTGGTGTGGGCGTGGTCCTGACGGTAGTACTGTTTATCAATCTTTCACCGTACCTGATGAGCTATATCCGAATGCTGCTCCCTGCAGCCAGTGAGTATCATGTGCTGATCTTTTCTTTTGTTTTTCTCATATCTGCATGGCTGGTCACCGTGCTGTGGAAATGTCTGATGAACAATGTTTTTATCAAAAAAGAGATCCAGCAGTCTCAGGAGCTGAAAGATTTCAGCCAGTCGGTTTCCAGGACACTCCGGGTAGGAGAGATCCTGCGCAATACGGTAAATGTGCTGAAGGAAACTACCAATGCAGGACGGATCTATATTTGTCTGAAGGACAAAAAAACAGGGGAATATCAGGCAGTTTACAGTGACCGTCCATTAAATGATCTGGCCTTTTCACTGAAAGCAGATAATCCGGTGGTCACCTGGCTTACCAGAAATGAGGACTGTGTGGTGATCCGGGATTTTCGTTCTTCCACAGCCTACAAATCCATGTGGGAGTCGGAAAAACATATGTTTTCAGAGCTGGGTATCGAATACTGTGCAGGTCTTCGACAAAATGATGATCTGGCCGGGATCATTGCGATTTCCGGTGACGGACACAGGAATCTGAACCATAATGACCTTGCCATGCTGTCTTCGGTCAGCTCAGTAGCTTCCATTGCCATCAAAAATGCCAGACTTTATGAGGCGGCATGGACTGAGGCAAGGACCGATGAACTGACGGGCCTTCTGAACCGGAAATATTTTTATGAGATCCTGGATGAGGAATACGAAAAAAATAAAGAGGGTTCGCTTGCATTGATCCTGTTCAATATTGATGATTTCAAGCTGTACAATCAGCTGTACGGAAATCAGCAGGGAGATGTTGCACTTCGAAAGGTGGCAGATATCATCCAGGCAAGTGTGGGAGAACAGGGATATGTGGCACGTCACAGTGCCAAGGAATTTGCGGTCCTGATGCCAAATTACGATATTTTTTCCGCCAGAAATCTGGCAGAATCCATACAGAAGCAGATCCTGCATATGCGCAACGATTCTGCAGACTACAAGCTGAAGATCCTTACGGTAAGCGTGGGGATCAGTGCGGCGCCTTATGCGGCACGCTCAGCAAAGGAGCTCCTGGATAATGCGGATCTGGCAGTATATCATGTAAAGCGCAGCGGTAAAAACGGCATCGAGATTTTTGACACCATGCTGAAGGAAAGCCTGGATGAAGAAAATGCTGGTAAGAAATCCGATCATGAACATATTTATCAGTCCTATGAATCCACGATCTATGCGCTGACTGCAGCCATTGATACCAAAGATCATTATACCTTCGGACATTCCAACAATGTGGCTTATTACGCAACAAGTCTTGCGAAGGCGCTGAACTATACAACGGAAATGGTGGAGATCATCCGTCAGGCGGCGCTTCTTCATGATGTTGGAAAGATCGGGATCCCGGAGCATATCCTGAATAAAGAAGGCAAGCTTACGGATGAAGAGTATGAGATCATGAAAGGTCATGTGGAAGCGTCCATCGGGATCATCCGTCACCTTCCGTCGCTGGATTATGTTATCCCTGCGGTTATCGGTCATCACGAACGTTATGACGGAAACGGCTATCCAAGGAGGATCGCGGGAGAAGATATCCCGGCATCTGCAAGGATCCTCTGCATCGCAGATTCCTTTGATGCCATGACATCCAAACGTTGTTATAAAGAACTGATGCCAGCGGAAAAAGCTCTTCGGATCATAAGAGAAGAGGAAGGAAAACAGTTCGATCCGGATATGGCGGAGGTATTTATCCACATATTTCGGGAAGGAAAGATCCATCTGGCAGAACCGGCGGAGTTGAAACGGGAAGAAAAAGCATAAAGAATATTAAGATTACGGGTCTGACAAGCTATGTCAGACCCGTTTTTGTGAAGAATATGAAGAAAGCTTTATTTATCATCTCCGGTAAGGCGAAGTACATCCCGGATCTCATCCACATTCATATCCAGGATCACGGCAAGCTCATCAATGGTGAATTTGGTGGCGTCATCATCGTCTGTGAGTTCTTTAACCGCAGCCTCCAGGTTTTCTACCTTGGATACCAGATAGTCGTCACGGAATTTCTGCTGTGTCTGTTCCTCGATGGCATGAAGGATCCCACTGCGGATACGACCACGCATCCAGGTATCGTTTTTTTCCTGTGGGTCAGTCTCTTTGAGAGACGCCAGAAGGGCCAGATTTGCCTCCTGAATGAGATCGGCCAGGTGGATTTCCTCACAGTTCAGTTCAGCGGCCATCTGGCTGCCTGAGCCATGTAGAACTGTGTCAGTGCACCTTCGGCAACAGTGTCTCCCTTTGCAAAGGCCTGAAAGAGGGACGCAAGATCATCCGGATCAAGTCCTTCCGGGGAAAAGCTTTCCATATAGTCACTGAGATAAGCCTGTTCCTCGGCAGTAAGAGCAGCACGGTACCCGGAAGCTCGTCCTTGTCGCTGGATTCGGATGAAACAGCA